>Ga0136617_10004098_pt1 | contig 13035 bp, 13 predicted proteins | sample AntDrymUQ3222106_2_FD_129672 | JGI IMG/M metagenome (GOLD analysis project Ga0136617, IMG submission 129672) | Polar desert sand microbial communities from Dry Valleys, Antarctica - metaG UQ322 (21.06) | ecosystem: Environmental > Terrestrial > Soil > Desert | place: Antarctica: Dry Valley...
GCCGAAGCCCCAGCCCCGGTCGTCGAGGAAGATCGGAACGGCGTCGGACGCCGACTTCTGCTCGTGGGTCAGCTGGTCGGTCGTCATCGCCTCGGTCGCGCAGCACGGTTTCCAACGGCTGGCCGGCGGCGCGGGCGACCAGCACGCCCAGCACCGCGAAGCCCATCTCGTACATCCACTGCTCGCCGGGCTGGTGCATCAGCGGCAGCGTCGCGAACCGCCGGATCCACTCGTCCGGCTCGTGCGGCGTCGCGGGCTTGGGCGGTCCCATGCCCAGCTCCAGCTCATCGACGGCGGCCACGATCGGATACGTCTCCCGCGCCATCACGAAGCCGAAGCCCATCCGCAGGGTCAGCAGATCGCGCACCGTGATCGGCCGGTGCGCCGGCACGGTGTCGTCGACCGGACCGTCCAGGCGCCTGAGGACCGGCGGCCGGCCAGCTCGGGCAACAGCGGGTCCACCGGGTCATCGAGCTCCAGGCGGTGCTCCGCGACGAGGATCATCGTCGCCGCGGCCACGATCGGCTTGGTCAGCGAGCTGATGCGAAAGATCGTGTCGCGCCGGATCGGGCTGCCGCCGAACGCCGCCGCGCCGATCGCGTCGACGTGGGTCTCGCCCCGCCGGCTCACCAGCGTCACGACGCCCGGGACATCCCCGCGCTCGACGTGGCCCGCCATCACATCGTGCATGCCGGATGGAGCGCTCATGCCGCCTGCTCCTCCGCGAGGCGGCGGCGCTGCGCCTGGTCGATGCTCCAGGCCGCGTTCACCAGCCCGACGTGCGAGAACGCCTGCGGGAAGTTCCCGAGCAGGGCGCCGCTGCCGCGCTCGACCTCCTCGGCCAGCAGCCCGACGTCGTTGGCGTGGCCCGCCACCCGCTCGAACACCTCGCGTGCGCGGGTCAGCTCCCCGGCGCGCGCCAGGCAGTTGGCGAGCCAGAACGAGCAGATCACGAACGCACCTTCCTGCTCGTCGGCCCCGCTCCAGCGCGCCACCAGGCCGTCGCGCCCGAGCTCGCGGTCGATCGCGTCGATCGTCGCGCGCATGCGCGGCTCGCTCGCGGGCAGGAAGTCCATCATCGGCATCAGCAGCACGCTGGCGTCCAGCCGGTCCGAGCCGAAGGCGCCGGTGAAGACGCCGCGCTCGGCGTCGAAGGCGTGCTCGAGGATCGCCGCCCGCACCTCGTCGCGCGCAGCCGCCCACGCCTCCGGCCGGGCGTTCGCCCCCAGCTGGGGGGCGAGCTCGACGGCCCGGTCGAGCGCGACCCAGCACATGAGCTTGGAGCTCGTGTGGTGGCGCTCGGGCCCGCGCGCCTCCCAGAGGCCCGCGTCGGTGTCGCCCCAGCCCGCGGCGGCGCGGTCGGCCATGTCGCACAGGAAGGCGGACGTCACCGCGTCCTCGCGGTCGAGCTCGTCGCGCAGGAGGTGGGCGGCCTCGAGGATCTCGCCCATCACGTCGAGCTGGCGCTGGCGCCAGGCGGCGTTGCCGGCGCGCACCGGGCGGCTGCCGCCGTAGCCGGCGAGGTGGTCGAGCTCGCGCTCGGTCAGGTCGCGCTCACCCTCCACGCCGAACATGATCTGCACGTGGCGGTCGCGCTGCGGGCCCACGGCGGCGGCCATCCACTCGAAGTAGCGGTGGGCCTCGTCGGGGCAGGCGGCCACCCAGAGCGCGCGCAGCGTGAGGCTGGCGTCGCGCAGCCAGGCGAAGCGGTAGTCCCAGTTGGCGTCGCCGCCCGGGATCTCGGGCAGCGACGTGGTCGGCGCCGCCACGATCGCGCCACTGGGCTGGTAGGTGAGCGCCTGCAGGACGAGGGCGCTGCGGTTGACCGCGTCGGCGTGGTAGCCCTCGTAGCGCACGTGGTCGGCGACCCACGAGCGCCAGCCCTCCGCGGTGTCCCGCAGCGCGCGGGCGGGATCGAGCGGCTCGAACCGTGTTCGCGGCCGGCCGTGATGGACGGCGAAGGCCGCCTGCTCGCCGGCGGCGAGGACCGCGCGGCCCGAGGCGGTCGCGCCGTCAAGCGCGAGCGTCACGCCGGTGGCCAGCAGCAGCGTGCTGGCGCCGCCCCGGGTGCGGACGCCCGCCTCGACGCGCTCGAGCATCGGCACGACGAGCCCGTACTCGGGTCGCGGCGCGAACTCGACGGCGAGCTCCACGCTTCCCGCCGTGACCTCCGCCAGGCGCACGATCGCGTGCGGCGAGCGCAGGCCGATCGCATGGCCGCGGGCACCGGGCTCCAGCGCCAGTGCGTCGGTGAGCGCCAGGGTGCCGCTGGCGGTGCGGAACGTCGTGCGCAGGACCATGGTGTCGGCGAGGTACTCGCGCTCGACCTCGCAGGGGTCCACCGGGCCGACCGTGAAGTGCCCCGCCGCTGGGTCGAGCAGCCGGGCGAAGGCGCTCGGCGAGTCGAAGCGTGGCGCGCACCACCATTCGATCGACCCGTCGCTGGCGACAAGCGCGGCCGAGTGGCAGTCGCCGAGCAGCGCGTAGTCGGCGATCGGCCGGGTCATGTCGCCTGCGCATACCCGCGACCGGGCGGCGGGTGACAGGACGGCGGCGCTGTTCACCGGCTCGTAAGCGCCGCGTCATCGCGGCGTGAGGATCCGTCGTCATCGTGGCGTTCGCAACATCTCGCGAAAAGGAACCCGATGCCCAACGTGCTGCTGGTCGCCAACCGCACCTGCCCGTGCCCCGACGTGCTCGAAGAGGTGCGCGAGCGGGCGGGCGACGAGGGTCACGTGCTGATCGTGGCGCCCGCCTTGAACCGGCGGCTGCGCCACTGGATGTCGGACACCGACGGCGCCATCGCCGCCGCGCGTGGCCGGCTGGACGAGGCGCTCGCGTGGCTCGTGGACGCCGGCGTGCGGGCGAGCGGCGAGGTGGGCGACGCCGATCCCGTCCAGGCCATGGCGGACGCCCTGACCCTCTTCCCGGCCTCCGAGATCGTCATCTCGACCTATCCTCGCGAGCGCTCCAACTGGCTCGAGAAGGACGTCCTCCGCCGCGCCGGGGAGCGCTCGGAGCTCCCGATCCTCCACGTCACGTCGCGCTACGGGCTCGCCGCGGCCGCCGGCTGACCGCTTACGGGACGGTGAACGACGCTCCCGCGACGTGTCCCGGCCGCTCCGGCGTGGGAGACTCGCCGCAGTGGACTCCAGCGATCACCGGCGCGGATCGGTCCTCGTCGTCGACGACGAGCCGACGATCGCGGAGGTGGTGGCGCGCTACCTCGAGCGGGCGGGCTACGAGACCCGCGTCGCGGGCGACGGCCCGCTGGCGGTCCAGCTGGCCGGCGCTCGGCGTCCCGATCTCGTCGTGCTCGACCTCATGCTGCCGGGGATCGACGGGCTCGAGGTCATGCGCCGGCTGCGCGCCCTGGGCAACGGCGGGGAGCGCGAGCGCATCGCGATCATCCTGCTGACCGCCAAGGGCGAGGAGTCCGACCGCGTGATCGGCCTGCGGCTGGGCGCCGACGACTACGTGGTCAAGCCGTTCTCGCCGGCGGAGCTGGTGGCCCGGGTGGACGCCGTGCTGCGGCGCGCGGAGCCGTCGCCCGAGCAGGCGGCGGCGATCGACCTCGGGTGGCTGGTCATCGAGCCCGGCGCCCGGCGGGTCACCGTCCACGGCGAGGACGTCGCCCTCACGCAGCGCGAGTTCGACCTGCTCAGCTTCCTGGCCCGCAATCCCGGCCACGTCTTCTCGCGCGACCAGCTGATGGACGCGGTCTGGCGCTTCTCGTTCTACACGAACACCTCGACGGTGACCGTGCACGTGCGCCGCCTGCGCGCGAAGATCGAGCCCGAGCCCGCGGAGCCCCGGCACCTGCAGACGGTGTGGGGGGTCGGCTACCGGTTCCAGCCGTGAGCGCGCTGCGCTCGGCGCTGCTGGTCGCGGTCGCCGCGACCGCGCTGGCCGGGGCCGTCGCGGCCGTCTACGGCATGCGCGACGGCGTGGTGACGCTCGTCCTGCTGGCCGTGCTCGGGGGCGCCGGGATGGCCGGGGCACACACGCTGGCGGCCCACCGGCGCCGCCTCGGCACGCTGCGCCGGCAGTTCACCCTCGGCATCGGCGTGGCCATCGGAGAGATCGTCGTCGCGGTCGCCGCCGGCGCGGCGCTCATGTTCGTCTCCGGCCACGACGCCCTGCTGGTGCTGGTCCTGGTCGCGTTCGGCGGGCTCATCGCGGTCCGTGCCGCGCAGCTGCTGGCCGCCGAGGTGCTGGAGGACATCGACGGGCTGCGCGGCACGCTGCGGGCGGTCGGCGAGGGCGCGCGCGAGCCGACCGCGTCCACGGGCGCCGACGACGAGCTCGGGGACCTGGCCGCTGCGGCCAACGCCGCCATCGTCTCCCTCGACAGCGCCGAGCAGGCGCGGCGCAGCCTCGTCGCGGCGGTCTCGCACGACCTGCGCACCCCCATCACGTCGCTCATGCTGCTCGCCGAGGCGATCGGCGACGACATCGTCGACGAGGAGACCAGGCGTCGCTACCTGGGTCAGATGAGCACGCACATCTCCGCCCTGTCGGTCCTGATCGACGACCTGTTCGAGCTCTCGCGGCTGGAGGCGGGCGACATCCGCTGGAGCCTGGAGCGGGTGCAGGTCGCCGAGCTGGTGGGGGAGACGGTCGACGCGATGCGCCCGCACGCCGCGGCCAAGCAGGTGCAGGTCCGCTCGGAGGTCTCCGCCGAGGTCGATCCGGCGAAGGGCAATCCGGAGAAGCTCCAGCGCGTGCTCTTCAACCTGATCCAGAACGCGATCCGGCACACGCCCGCCGACGGCTCGGTCACCGTGCTGGCCGAGCCGGCGGGCAGCGAGCTCGTCATCGAGGTGGCCGACACCGGGGGCGGCATCGGCGCCGACGAGCGCGGGCTGGTGTTCGAGCCGTTCTTCCGCGGCGGTGACGAGGCCCCGCGGACGCGCGCCGGCGCCGGACTCGGGCTGGCCATCGCGCGCGCCATCGTTGAGGCGCACGGCGGCCGGATCTGGCTGGAGGAGTCCGCCGTCGGCACGCGCGTCCGCTTCTCGCTGCCGCTGGCCTGACCACCCCCCGCGGTCCAGGGCGGCGGAGCCGCCGTGCGAGCGGCCCCGACGGGTCAGCGCGGCGCGCCGAGCAGGCCGGGCCCCTGCGGCACGGTCACGTGCCCGTCGACCGGCGCCAGCGGGCCGGGGTCGACGGCGGCGAAGGCGCCCAGCGTCGCCAGCCCGCACGGACGGCGCATCCCGAGGGCGGCCGCCGCGTGCACCGCGGCGGCGATCCCGAGCGGCCCGTCGACGCTCGAGGCCAGGTAGACCTCGCCGCCCGCGGCGCGCACCGCCGCGGCGTCGCGCAGCAGGCCGCCGATGCCGCCGCAGCGCGCGACCTTCAAGCACACGAGCGGCGTGGCGCCCGAGGCGGAGGCGCCCGGCTCCGCGGCCGTCTCGTCCATCGCCACGGGCACCGGCGACTCGGCCGCGACCGCGCGCAGCGCCTCGATGCCGTGCACCGGCTCCTCGGCGAGCTCCAGCCGTGCCGGCGCCAGGGCCCCCAGGTTGGCCAGCGCCTCCGCGGGCGAGCTCCAGGCGCCGTTGGCGTCCACGCGGATCGCCGCCTCGGGGCCGGCCGCGGCGCGCACCGCCGCCACCCGGCCCGCGTCGTCGCCGATCCCCACCTTGACCTTCAGGCACGCGAAGCCCGCCGCGACGGCCGCCGCCGCTTGCGCCGCTGCCGCCGCGCGCGACTCCGCTCCCAGCGTCGCGTTGACCGGCACCTGCGCGAGCGGCGCGTCGGCCAGCAGCGCCGCGACGGGCACGGCGGCCCGGCGCCCCGCGCGGTCCCAGAGGGCGACGTCGATCGCCGCCAGCGCCTGCGGCAGGTCGCGCTCGGCCGCGCACGCGGCGAGCACGTCCGCGTGCGGATCCTCCGGCCCGACGTCGCGCAGCAGCACGGCCGCGTACGCCTGCAGCGCCGCGGCCACGGCGCCGAGGCTCACGCCGTCGTAGGGCTCCAGCGGCGCCGCCTCCCCGCAGCCGAAGTCGTCGTCGGAGAACACCAGCCGCACGGAGATCAGCTCGCGCGTCGCCAGCTCCCCCCACGCGGTCCGCAGCGGCGCCCGCAGCGCAAGGCGGACGGGCGCGACCTCCAGCGCGGCCACGGCCTCAGCTCGCCACCAGGCCGGCGGAGAGCAGCACGCAGAAGGCGAGCTGCAGCTGCCCCGTGCCGGCCAGCGCGCCGTTGAGGGCCGGCCCGTCGGCGCGCGTGCGCACCGTGCGCACGACGGGCAGCGCCAGCGGCAGCGCGAGCCAGCACAGCAGCAGCCAGCCCGAGAGCGCGCCCAGCGGCCACGGCAGCGGCGCCGTCAGGAACGCGAGCGCGACCATGGCGGCGAACAGCACGCGGGCCCGCTCGCGGCCCAGCCGCACCGCCAGCGTGCGCTTGCCCGCCCGCCGGTCGGTGTCGAGGTCGCGCACGTTGTTGACCACCAGGATCGCACTGGCCAACAGCCCGACCGGGACGGCGAGCACGAGCGCCTCCCACGTGAGCTGCTCGGTCTGCGCATAGTGGGAGCCGGTCACCGCGACCACGCCGAAGAAGAGGAAGACGAACACCTCGCCGAGCCCCTCGTAGCCGTAGGGCCGCGGCCCGCCCGTGTAGAGCACCCCGGCCAGGATCGAGGCGGCCCCGACCAGGAGGAGCTCCCAGCCCGCGGTGGCGATCAGGTACGTGCCCGCCACCACCGCGAGCACGAAGGCGACGTAGGTGGCGATCAGCACCTGGCGCGGCGGGACCAGCCCGCCGGCGGTCACGCGGACCGGGCCGAGGCGGTCCTCGGTGTCGGCCCCGCGGCGCGCGTCGGAGTAGTCGTTGGAGAGGTTGGTGCCGACCTGGATGAACAGCGCACCGGCCAGCGCCGCGACGAAGGTGAACGGCTTGAAGGTGCCCTGCGTGGCCGCCAGCGCGGTGCCCACCAGCACGGGCGCCACCGCCGCCGGCAGCGTCCGCGGCCGGGCCGCCATCAGCCAGATGCGCGCAGCGCTCGGCCGCTCGGCCGCCACGGTCACGGGCGCTTGGGGAACCGGGAGAAGTCCGGCTTCCGCTTGTCCTTGTAGGCCTCGCGTCCCTCGCGCGCCTCCTCGGAGGCGTAGAACAGGAGGTTGGTGTCGTGCGCGAGCTGCTGCAGCCCTGCGTATCCGTCCTCCGCCGCGTGGAAGCTGGCCTTGAGCAGCCGCAGCGCGAAGGGGGAGAGGGCCAGCATCTCGCGGCACCACGCCACCGTCTCGGACTCCAGCCGCTCCAGCGGCACGACCGTGTTCACGAGTCCCATGGCCAGCGCTTGGCGCGCGTCGTACTGGCGGCACAGGAACCAGATCTCCTTGGCCTTCTTCGGGCCCACCAGGTCGGCCAGCAGCGAGGCGCCGAAGCCGCCGTCGAACGAGCCGACCTTCGGCCCGGTCTGACCGAAGCGGGCGTTGTCGGCGGCGATCGAGAGGTCGCAGACGAGATGAAGCACGTGACCACCGCCGATCGCGTAGCCGGCCACCATCGCCACCACCGGCTTGGGCAGGCGGCGGATCTGCACATGCAGGTCGGTCACGTGGAAGCGCCCGACGGCGGCCCTCTGTCTCGCTCCGCTCGTCACCGCCTCCGGCTCGTCCAGGTACCCGGTGTCGCCCCGTGCGCGCTGGTCACCGCCCGAGCAGAAGGCCAGCGGGCCCTCGCCGGTGAGGATGACCACGCCGACCGCGGTGTCCTCGCGCGCGCGCTCGAAGGCGTCGGACAGCTCGACGACCGTCCGGGGCCGGAACGCGTTGCGGACCTCCGGCCGGTCGATCGTCAGCTTGGCGATCCCGTCGCCGCTCAGCTCGTAGCGGATGTCCTCGTAGTCGCCCGCGGCCGTCCACTCCACCCCCGCCACACTAGCCACCATGGACCTGGCCCATTGGCTGTCCGGCGCGGCCGGCCGCCGCCCCGACCGCAGCGCGATCGAGGCGGGGGAGGAGAAGGTCGCCTACCGCGAGCTGCTCCTCCGCGCCGTGCGCGCCGCGGGTGCGCTGCACCGGCGCGGCGCCGGGCCCGGCGTGCCCGTCGCCCTGGCGCTCGCCCCCGGCGCCGCCTTCGTCGAGGCGCTGCACGGCTGCCTGCTGCTCGGCGCGCCCGCCATCCCGGTCGACCCGCGGCTCACGGCGCGCGAGCGGGCGGTGGCGCTGCGCGACGCCGAGGTCCGCGTCGACCAGCCCCTGCGCGGCGCGTCCGGCGTCTTCGAGCTCCCGGCGCCGCCCGCCCGCGACGCCACCGCCATGATCGTGCACACCTCCGGCACCACCGGGCGGCCCGTCGCGGTGCCGCTCAGCTTCGGCGCCATCCAAGCCAACGCCCGCGGGCTCGCCACCGCGCTGGAGCTGGGCGAGGACGAGCGCTGGCTGTGTCCGCTGCCGCTCTCCCACGTCGGGGGACTGATGGTCGTGCTGCGCTCCGCCCTGATGGCCACCACGGCCGTGCTGACCCCGCCGCCGTTCGACCCGGCCGCCGTGGCGGCGAGGCTCGCCGGCGACGGGATCACCATCGCCTCGCTCGTCCCCACCCAGCTGCAGCGCCTGCTCGACGCCGGCGCCCGCCCCGGCCCTACGCTGCGCCGCGTGCTGCTCGGGGGCGGCCCGATGCCGCGCGCGCTGCTGGCGCGCGCCGCCGCCGCGGAGTGGCCCGTCTCGCCCAGCTACGGGCTCACCCAGGCCTGCTCGACGGTGACGGTGGCGGCGGCCGGCGACCTCGAGACCGCCGGGCGCCCGCTGTCGGGCGTCGGCGTGGCGATCGCCGGCGACGGCGAGATCGTCGTCTCGGGCGCGACGATCCGCGCGGTGGGCGGCCTGCGCACCGGCGACCTCGGCCGGCTCGACGACCGGGGCCGCCTGATCGTCACGGGCCGCAAGGGCCAGGTGATCGTCACGGGCGGTGAGAACGTCGCCGCCGCCGAAGTCGAGCGCGTCTTGGCCGAGCACCCGGCAGTGGCCGAGGCCGCGGTGTTCGCCCGGCCGCATCCGCTGTGGGGCGAGGCCGTCACCGCGCAGGTCGAGCTGCGCGCCGGCGCCGCGGTCGACCAGGCCGCGCTGCGCGCGCACTGCCTCGAGCGGCTGGCGCCGTTCAAGGTGCCCAAGACGTTCGAGCTGGTGGCGGCACTGCCGCGTACCGGGTCGGGCAAGGTGCGGCGGGCCGAGTTGAAGTAGCGTCCCCGCTCGTGGCGCTGCCCGATGACTTCCGCGCCCAGTCGCGCAAGCGCTGGGATGCCCAGGCCACGGGCTGGGAGGCGCGGCGCGAGGCGCTGCGCTCGGCCACCATGCCCGTCTCGGCGTGGATGATCGACGCGCTCGACCCGCAGCCCGGCCAGGCGCTGCTGGAGCTGGCGGGCGGCACCGCCGACACCGGCCTGCTGGCCGCCGAGCTTCTGGCGCCGACGGGCGAGGTGATCCTGTCGGACTTCTCGCCCGAGATGCTGGCCGCCGCCCGGCGCCGCGCCGAGGAGCTCGGCGTGGCCAACGTGCGCTTCAAGCAGATCGACGCCGAGACGAGCATCGACGTGCCGGCCGGGAGCCTCGACGGCGTGCTGTGCCGCTGGGGCTACATGCTCATGGCCGATCCCGGCAACGCGCTGCGCGAGACGCGCCGCGTGCTGCGCCCGGGCGGCCGGCTGGCGCTCGCCGCCTGGACCGGACCGGACGAGAACCCCTGGAGCTCCGAGCCCAACCGCGCGGTGGTCGCCGCCGGGCTGGCCGAGCGCTCCGACCCCGACGCGCCGGGCCAGTTCGCCTGGGCGCAGGAGGGGCGGCTGGCCGCGCAGCTGGACGCGGCGGGCTTCACCGAGCACCACGTCGAGCGGCTGGCCTTCTCGATCACGTACGCGTCGGTCGAGGAGTGGTGGGCGTCCCAGCTCGACCTCTCCGGCGGGTTCGGCGGGGCGGTGCGCGGCGCGTCCGCGGCGGAGCTCGCGCCCGTCCGCGATCACCTGGAGGAGGTCGCCGCGCGGGTCGCCGGGCCCGACGGCGCCGTCGCCCTGCCCGCCGCCACCTGGGTGGCCTGGGCCGACGCCTAGATGAGTGATTCCGCGACCCTCGCACCCGGCTGCGACGGCCGCGGAATCACTCATCTACTTCCGCGGTGTAGCCTGCCCGCCGCGATGTTCTACGACGACGACGCCGACCTCACCTGCCTCGACGGCAAGACCGTCGCGATCCTGGGGTTCGGCTCCCAGGGGCACGCGCACGCGCTCAACCTCAAGGACTCCGGCGTCTCCGTCGTGGTCGGCCTGAGGCCCGAGTCGGCCTCGGTGGTCGCGGCGCAGGCCGCCGGCCTGGAGGTGACCGACGTCGCCGAGGCGGCGTCGCGCGGCGACGTGGTCATGGTCCTGCTGCCCGACGAGAAGCACGGCGCCGTGTTCGCCGAGCAGATCGCCGACGGCGTCGCGCCGGGCAACCTGCTCCTGTTCAGCCACGGCTTCTCCGTGCACTACGACGAGGTGCCGCTGCCGGCCGAGCTCGACGTCGCCCTGGTCGCGCCCAAGGGCCCGGGGCACCTGGTGCGCCGCCAGTACCTCGAGGGCTCGGGCGTCCCGGGCCTGGTCGCGGTGGCCCAGGACGCGACCGGGCAGGCGCTCGCGCTCACCCTCGCCTACGCCAAGGGCATCGGCTGCACGCGCGGCGGGGTGATCGAGACGACGTTCAAGGACGAGACCGAGACCGACCTGTTCGGCGAGCAGGCGGTGCTCTGCGGCGGCGTCTCCGAGCTGGTCCGGGCCGGCTACGAGACCCTGGTGGAGGCCGGCTACGACCCCCGCCTGGCGTACTTCGAGTGCCTGCACGAGCTCAAGCTGATCGTCGACCTGATCTACGAGAAGGGCATCACCGGGATGCGCTACTCGATCTCCAACACCGCGGAGTACGGCGACCTCACCCGCGGCAAGCGGATCGTCTCCGAGACCACGCGCCAGGCCATGCGCGACGTGCTGAGCGAGATCCAGTCGGGCGCCTTCGCGCGCGAGTGGATCGCCGAGAACCGCGCCGGGCAGGAGAACTTCCAGCGCATGCGCGCGGAGGGCGAGAACCATCAGATCGAGCACGAGGGCCGCGAGCTGCGCTCGATGATGGACTGGATCGATACCGAGTTCCACGCACGCTAGGCGGTCAGTCACACTGGAGGGTGGATGGCCGACGAATCCACTTCCTCCCGCGACTGGCTGCCGCCCAGCGCGCCGGGCGCCGAGCCGCCTCCGCGCTTCGACGCGCCCGAGTGGCAGCGGCCCGAGCACACGCCGGCGCCGCCGCCGGTCACGCCCGCCACCTGGTCGCCCGCTCCGGCGCAGCGGCGCCCGGCGGCGGAGGGGCCCGTCAACCCGCCCGCCCGATGGTCGCTCGGGCTGGGGATCACCGGCCTCACGGGCCTGGTGCTCTCGCTCGGCACGCTGTTTCTCTTCACGCTGCCCTGCTCGATCGCCGCGTGGGTGCTGGGCGCCCGGGCGCGGGGCCGGGTCCGCCGCGGTGAGACGGCGCGCGGCGAGGGCCAAGCCGTCGCCGGCCTGTGGATCGGCCGCATCGGGGTGGTCGCCGGGGTGGCCTTCATGCTCGCGTGGGTGGTGCTCGCGCTGCTCGGATACACCGTCACGGACCTGTCCGACGACCTGCGCGAGTGGACCGAGGAGCAGCGCCGGAACGGCCGCTAGGCTCTTCGACCCGCCCTGAGAGCCTCCCCGCCGTGACGCCCGATCCCTTCATCAAGCAGTACCTCATGACCGCCGGCCCGACCCCCGTGCCGCCGGAGGTCTCCCAGGCGATGGCCGCTCCGATGCTCTATCACCGGGCGCCCGCCTTCGACGCGCTGTACGAGCGTGTGCTGGGGCGACTGCCGCTCGTGTTCCGCACCGCCAACCCCGTCCTGGCCTTCGCGGCGAGCGGCTCGGGCGCGATGGAGTCCGCGGTGGCCAACCTCGTGCGTCCGGGCACCCGGGCGCTGGCCTGCGCGGCGGGCAAGTTCGGCGAGCGCTGGATCGGGCTGTGCGAGGCCTACGGCGCCGACCTGGTCCGGCACGAGCCCGGCTGGGGCGTGCGCTTCGAGCCCGCCGAGCTCGAGCGCCTGCTGGCCGAGCGGCCCGGCACCGAGGTGGTCTTCGCCACGCTGTCGGAGACCTCGACCGGCGTAGTGCACGACATCCAGGCGCTGGCCGAGGTCGTGCGGGCTCACGACGCGCTGTTCGTCGTCGACGCCGTCTCGGGCCTCGGCGCCGCGCGGCTGGAGCAGGACGCCTGGGGCGTGGACGTGGTCGTGGCCGGCTCGCAGAAGGCGCTCATGACGCCCCCGGGCCTGGCCTTCGCGTCGGTCTCCGAGCGCGCGCTCGAGCACGCGGTCGCCACCGCCTCGGAGGGGCGCTACTACTTCGACTGGGCGCGCACGGCCAAGAGCCAGGCCAAGGGCACCAGCCCGTTCACGCCGGCCGTGTCGCTGTTCCTCGGCCTCGACGTCGCCCTCGGGATGATCGAGGCGGAGGGGATGGAGGACGTGTGGGCGCGCCACGACCTCCTGGCCCGGGCCGCGCGGGCGGGCGTCGCGGCGCTCGGCCTCGAGCTGTTCGGCGACCCCGATGAGCGCGCGACGGTCGTGACCGCCCTGGAGCTGCCCGCCGACGTGGACGGCGGCAAGGTGCCCGGCACCCTGCGCCGGCTGGGCGTCACCGCCAACGGCGGCCAGGACCACCTGAAGGGACGCATCCTGCGCATCGCGCACTGCGGCTACTTCGGCGCCTTCGACATCCTCACCTCGCTGTCGGCGCTGGAGATCGCGCTGCACCAGCTCGGCCACGAGGTCGAGCACGGCGCCGGCGTGGGGGCCGCCCAGCGCGTGTTCCTGGACGCCGGCGTGCTCGCCACCGCGTGAGCCTGCTCGACGCGCCCTGCCGCGTCCTGGTCGCGGAGCCGATTGCTGCGTCGGGGGTGGAGCTGTTGCGTGAGCGTTTTGAGGTTGAGGTTGGTGAGGGCTGGGGTTCTGAGGAGTTGGAGGCGCGGATCGGTGGTTACGACGGGA
>Ga0136617_10004099_pt1 | contig 13030 bp, 13 predicted proteins | sample AntDrymUQ3222106_2_FD_129672 | JGI IMG/M metagenome (GOLD analysis project Ga0136617, IMG submission 129672) | Polar desert sand microbial communities from Dry Valleys, Antarctica - metaG UQ322 (21.06) | ecosystem: Environmental > Terrestrial > Soil > Desert | place: Antarctica: Dry Valley...
CCGTGAAATCGGCCATGTCGGCGAGAAAGATCGTGGTCTTGGCGACATCGGCCATGCCCAGGCCGGCCGCATCGAGCACGGCCGCGAGGTTGCGCAGCGCTCGCTCCGCCTGGGCCTCCACGCCGCCCGCGACCAGCTCCCCGGTCGCCGGGTCCAGACCCAGCTGCCCAGAGCAGAAGACGAGGCCAGCGACCTCGATCCCCTGGCTGTACGGCCCGATCGCGGCAGGGGCGCCGGCGGTCGAGATGGGGCGGCGGCTCATGGCTGGCTCCTTGGGCTGGGGGCGATCGTCGTGGCCACGATGAACGGTGCACCGGCGCCGGGGGCGGCGAGCTCGCCCGAGACCACGGCGGCCTGGAGGTCGGCGGCCGCGGCCTCCGCTGCGCGGATCGAAGGATAGAGCGCCCAGAGCGTGGGCCCGGATCCGGACTGGCCCACCGGCCGGCCGAGCCTGCGCATGAGCGCGCGGCGGAACGGCAGCAGTGCCGGCTCGACGTGCGTCGCAGCGACGGCCAGGTCGTTGGCGCTGGCCAGGACCCCTGCGCGGGCCACGAGATCGGCGGCCCGGATGCCGCCGCGCATCTCGGACGCGATGTGCTCAGAGGCCAGCCGCGTGGATCCCGATCCCGATCCGCTGCCGGCCACGACGTCAAAGGCCGCGAAAACCGCGGGCGTGGCGAGCGGCAGCGCGGGGCTGACGAGGAGCACGCCCGGCGGCTCACCCCGAACCTCGCCCAGCGGCGTCACCCGCTCGCCGCGCCCCTCGATGAGCGCCGGACCACCGGCGAGGAAGAGCGGCACGTCCGAGCCGAGACGCGCGGCGACGGCCCGACGCTCATCGTCGGGGAGGTCCACGCCCCATGCTTCGAGCGCGCCGTCGAGCGCGGCGGCCGCGTCGCTGCTTCCGCCGCCCAGCCCGGCCGCGACGGGGATCCGTTTGTCGAGCCGAGCGGCGAGCGGTGGCAGCGCGCCCGGTCCGCCGGCGAGCGGGGCGGCGGCCATGCGGGCGGCGGCGATCGCCCGGAGCACGACGTTGTCCGCGTCGGGTCCCGTGTCGGGGCCATTCACGTGCAGTGAGTCGCGAGCACCGGCCGGCTGGGCGGCGAGGCTCAGGCGGTCGGCGAGGGCGAGCGGCACGACGACCGAGTGGAGATCGTGAAAGCCGTCGGCGCGGCGGCCCAGCACGGCCAGGGTGAGGTTGAGCTTCGCCGGGGCCAGGCGGACGATGGGGGTCAATCGCCGGCTGGAATCGGTCATGCGTCGCCGGGGTCGGTGGTTTCTTTGGCCTCGGTGGCCTCGCGACGCTCGCGCGCGGTCCGCCCGCGCAGGTCCGAGCCGATGGGGCCCAGCACCTCGCGCAGCTTCAGCCACTCCCCCACCGCGAGGGTCTGGGGCCGCCGGTCCGGATGGATGTCCGCCGCGGCCAGGGCCGCGCGGACCCGGTCGCCGGGCACGGGCAACTGCCGGACGAGCACGTTGTGGAGCATCTTGCGGCGCTCGCGGAACCCGGCCTGGACGAGGCGCCAGAGGGCGTCCTCCGTCTCGGGATCGGGCAGCCGGTCGTCATCGGGGTGTGGCTCGAGCACGATCACCGACGACGCGACCGCCGGCGCGGGCTCGAAGGCCTCGGGCGCGACGTCGAACGCGACCCGGACGGTGGCCTGGTACTGCACGAACACCGAGAGATAGCTCATCCGGCCGGGGGGCGCGGCGATCCGCTCGCCAACCTCGCGCTGGACCATCAGGACGAGCCGTTTCGGCCGCGGGGTCTGGCCCAGCAGGCGGTGCAGGATGGGGCTGGTGATGTGGTACGGCAGGTTGGCCACGACGTCGTACGGGGGCGCGACGAGCAGGGTGAGGTCCTGGTCGAGCGCGTCGCCCTCGACGAGCCGGAGGGCGCCCGATTCGATCGGATCCGCGAAGCTCTCGCGAAGGTAGCTCGCGAGGCCCCGATCGAGTTCGACCGCGGTCACCTCCGCACCCGCCGCGAGCAACGCGCCGGTGAGAAACCCCAGTCCCGGCCCGATCTCGAGGACCCGCCGGCCCGGCGCCGGCGCCGCCTCGTCGCGGATCGCCTCGAGGACGTCCGTGTCGGCCAGGAAGTTCTGGGACAGACCGTGGCGCGCCCGCAGTCCGGCGTCGCGCAGGGTACGGCGGACTGTGAGCGGGTCGAGCCGCAGACTGCGCCGCTCGCCTGCTCCGGGCGTGCTCACCGTCCGGCGAGCGGCAGCGACGGCCGCGCGTCGAGGTCCAGCCCAGCCCGCTCGCCGGCCGCCAGCCGTCGCGCGCCGGCCGCGCCGATCATGGCTCCGTTGTCCGTGCACAGGCCCGGCCGCGGCACGATCAAGGGCAGCCCGCGCTCCTCCGCGGCCGCCGCGAGCCGGGTCCGGAGCTCGCTGTTCGCAGCCACGCCGCCGCCCAGGACGATCGCGCGGGCGCCGGTCGCCTTGGCCGCCCGGACGGCCTTGGTCACGAGCACGTCGACGACCGCGTCCTGGAAGCCCCACGCGAGCTCGGCCGTGACGGCCTCGGGGAGTGGCTGGGAGCCGTCCGCCGCCAGCCCGGCATCGGCCCGCGCCTGCTCGACGATCCGCCGGGCGGCCGTCTTGAGCCCCGAGAAGCTGAAGTCGTACGACTCGCCCAGCCAGGCCCGTGGAAAGACGCGGTCCCGCGCGGTCGCCGCCTCGGCCGCCCGCTGGATCGCCGGACCGCCCGGATACGAGAGCCCGAGCAGCCGGCCCACCTTGTCGAACGCCTCCCCGGCCGCGTCGTCGACCGTTTGTCCCAGCAGGCGATAGGTCAGGTGGTCGCGCATCTCGACCAGGAAGGTGTGACCGCCCGAGACCACCAGTGCGACCAGCGGGAACGGCGGCTCGTCACGCTCCGTCTCGCCGGGGTCGAGCAGCCAGGCGGCGTAGACGTGACCTTCGAGATGGTTCACGCCGAGCAGGGGCTTGTCGTGGATCCAGGCCAGCGTCTTGGCGAAGTTGATGCCCACGAGGAGCGACCCGGCCAGGCCCGGGCCATGGGTCACGGCCACCGCCGCGATGTCCTCCCAGCGCGCGCCCGCCGCCGACCAGGCCTCGTCGAGCGCCGGCACGATCCACCGCAGGTGGGCGCGGGCCGCGACCTCGGGGACGATCCCGCCGGTCGCGGCGTGGAGCGCCACCTGCGAGGCCACGACGTTGGCGTGGATCCGGCGTCCGTCCTCGACGAGCGCGATCGCCGTCTCGTCGCACGACGATTCCACGGCCAGCACGAGCTTCCCGGTCACGCCGGCTCGCCCGGCTCGTCCGGCCAGACCGGCGCCGGCATCGCGTCGAGCGCCGCGCGCAGCCGTTCGATGCGCGCGTTCATCCGCTCCGTGCCGATCGACTCGGTCGTCATGATCAGCGCATCCTCGCGGTCGTCGCTGTAGTAGTTGGGGCGGAGCCCGACGGGTCGGAAGCCGTACTTCTCGTACAGCCGCCGCGCCGGCAGGTTCGAGAGGCGAACCTCGAGCGTGGCCTCGCGGGCGCGCCGGTTGCGGGCCAGGTCGAGCAACGCGATGAGCAGGCGCTCGCCGATCCGCCGGCGCCGCCATGCCGGATGGATCGCGAAGGTCGTGATGTGCGCCTCGTCGACCATGTGCCACATGCCCGCGTAGCCCACGACGGTCTCGCCGGCCCGGACGACGAGATACGTCGCCATCCGGTTCGACTCGAGCTCGCTGCGGTAGGCCTGCGGTGGCCACGGGGTGGTGAAGCTCGCCTGCTCGATCGCCTGGATGGCCGGCAGATGGCCGATGCGCATGGCCTCGATCGTGAGCGCTACCGGCGGCCGTGCGACCACGCCACCTCCCCGGCTACCCGCGCTGCCACGCCGCGCGGGAGCGTCACGTACTCCGGGACGAGCGTGGCGAGATCGTCGCCTCCGGCCCGGAGCCGGGTGGCGCCCAGCCGCAGCAGCTCGCGGCCCAGCCCCTCGCGCGCCCGCTCGCCACGGGCGAGCGCGTCGCCGGGTGCCCGACCGGCGAGGTCGACGGCCACCAGCTCGTCGCCCGCCCGGAGCTCCGGCTCCGTGCCGCCTGGCAGGAGCCGCGCCGCCTCGCCGTGGCGCGCCACAATCCGGTCCGACGGGCCGGCCGGCAGCAGGAGCACGACGCGCTCCGGTTCGCCGCCCGCAGCGGCGATCAGCGCCGCCGACGTGGCGACGCCGGCGATGGCACAGCCCAGGCCGTGGGCCATGGCCTTTGCCGTCGCGAGACCCACCCGCAGCCCGGTGAAGGCGCCGGGCCCGGTGCCCACCACGATGCCGCGCAGCTGGCCGCGCGCCACGCCCGCCTCGGCCAGGAGTCGCTCGATCGACGGCAGGAGCTGCTCGCCATGGCGGTGGCCGGCGGGCCACGCGGTCATCGCCAGTGGCCGGCCGTCGGCCGTGCCGAGCGCCACGCTGACGGCGCTGGTGGCTGTGTCGAAGGCGAGGATCGTGCCCTCCGCCGCGCTCACGCGAAGGCCCCCAGGTAGCGCGCGTGCCTGGCGTCTCCGGCCCGCAGCCGGATGGTCCGCGGCTCGTCGCCCGTGCCGCTGATGCGGACGTCGAGCCGGCCCGCGGCCAGTGCCGCGCCGAGCCGCTCCGGCCACTCCACGAGCGTCACGCCGGTCTCCTGGCGCTCGTCGAGCAGCCCGCCACCCCACGCGTCCACGGCGTCGGCCAGCCGGTACAGATCGAGGTGGAAGAGCGGCAGCCGGCCCTCGTACTCGGCCATGAGCACGAAGCTGGGGGAGTTGATCGTGCCGGTCACGCCCAGCCCGGCCCCGAAGCCCTTGGCCAGCTGCGTCTTCCCGGCGCCCAGATCGCCCCACAGGCAGACGAGGTCGCCGGCGGCGGCGACGCGCGCCAGGACCGCCCCGATCGACCGCGTCGCTTCGGCATTCGGGCTGTGCAGGTCGCGTTCGGCGACCGTGGGAACCGTCATCGGACAACCGTAGCCGAAGGTCGATACCCGCGAGCCACGGGCTGCCCGTGGCTCAGCGCAGGCGTTCGAGATCGGCCAGCGGCAGGGCCACGGGCGCGTCCTCACCGAAGCGCACGAAGCCCGCCTCGAGATGGGTGCCGGCGAAGCTGCGCAGCCCGGCGGGGCCCGCCCAGCGTCCCGTGCGGCCGGCCAGCGGACCCGTCCGGATATGCACCGTGCCCGGTGGGTCCGGTTCGGGCTGCACGCCCTGTGGGTCGAAGAGGAGCGCCGGGGGCGTACCGACGAGGGCGACCTCCGCGCCGGACAGCTTCTCGAGGAGGCGCATCTGGGCCGAGCCGATGGGCCGCCGCGACGAGCCGTGCAGCACCAGCACCCCGAACGACTGGAGCCGGTGCAGGGCTGCCCGTTGGCGCGCCTCGGACGCGAGGTAATCGCGGCGGTCCTTGCCCGGCAGCGTGGCGACGACGATGCCGCGGATGCCCATGGCCCGGGCCCGGGTCAGCGCCTCGGCGTCGATCCGGGCGCCCACGACGAGGATCGCGCCGGCCGATCCCACGTCCAGGGAGCGGGGCCGGATCTCGCCGTCCGCGTCGGTCGCGATCTCGAGCCGGCCGCGGGTCGCGTCGCCGAGCGCGAGGACGCCGCGCAGGGCCGAGCCCGACGTGCGGACCGAGAGCGCGATCCCCGGCCGGACCCCGCGCACGACGCCGGTGACCGGTGACTCGAGCGGCTCGTGCGCATCGCCCGCGGCGATCCGCCAGCGACCGCCGGACTCGAACAGCAGCTCGCCTTCCTGGTGGGTCGTGCGCCGGCCGCCGCCGCCGCCGGCGATCTCGCGGCTCCAGCGCTCGCCCGGGCGACCGCCGAAGCGCAGCCGCATCTCGGCGATCCGGGGATCCCGCAGGCGGTCCGCCACGGACGAGCCCGGCGTGACCGCGTCGCCGGAAGCGACTCGCGGCCGGTCGCCGGGCCGGAGCGGGAACCACACGTCGATCGCGGGCTCGATGAGCCGGCGGGCCGGGATGAGGTCATAGCCGGGAGCGACCGGCTCGTTGGAGAGCGCGCGAGTGACGGCCCGGCCGATCGTCGCCCGGGTCACCCCTCGCCGCCCGTCCACAGCGCGTCCTGCCACGCGGCAAGCACCTCGCGGCGCCGATCGGGCCGATCGGGCAGGCGCAGGGGCACGTCGCGCAGGTCGACGAGCAGCCCGCCGAGACCGCCGGCGACGTCGACCGCGAAGTGGCGCCCACGCGTGCCGAGCCGGACGGGCTCCCGGAACTCGAACTCGGCGACGGCGTTCTCGCCCGGCGGCAGGTCCACGAGCTCGAGCCCGCCCGGCACGAGATCCAGCTGGGACGAGGCCGTGGCGCCGTGGACGACCAGCCGGCCGGCCGCCTTGCCCGCGCGCATGCCCTGGGGCATGACCACGGATCCCAGCGGCAGGAGCAGGTCGCCGGCCAGATCGGCGAGCAGCGACCGGCGCTCGGCCACGTCCTCGACCGCCCCGATCGGCGCGAGCAGGCGGGCATGGTCGTAGGCGAGCTGACAGGCGCCCGGCCGGCGAACGACGTCCGCAACCGCGAGGGCGATCGCCGGCCCCGGGGCTACGGCCCACGCGCCGCCGCCAACGACCAGCAGATCGGCCGGGGGCAGGGCGCTCAGCTCCGGCGTGCCTCCGACCAGCCGCGCGACCGCGGTACGGGCGGCCGTGAGGCGCAGTCGAGCGCCTTCACCGGGGATCGCACCCCACGGGTGGAGCCGCAGGTCGCGCAGCCGGTCGCGCATCCGGTGGCGGTCGAGACGGACCGTCGACCAGGCGAGGGCCCGGTCGACCATCGCCTCGTCGGGATCGGGTGGCACGAGCGCGGCCGTCGAAAGCACGGCGGTCTGCACGTTCGCCGCGCCGCCGCCGTGACCCGGGGAGGCGTGGACGCGGGCCGCCCCGTCGAGGCCCAGCTCGATCCCCTCGACCCGCCGGTCGAGCGTCTCGGCCAGCGTCCCGACGGCCCGCGCGAAGGCGTGTCGCGAGTCGTCCGGCCAGGTCCGGGCGCGCTCGAGCAGCTCGCGGAGGGGCCCAGCGGGCGGGCTGCCGGCACCAGCGGCCGGGGCCAGGATGACCTCCCCGGCACGCTCGGCGGTCGACTCGAACCGGGGCGCCTGCCCGGCCATCGACCCGGCCAGGATGATCGTGAGATCGGGCCGGCGGTTCGCGGTGGCCGCCACGAGCGCGGCCAGGTCGCCCAGTGACGACCGCTCGTCGGCGCCCGGCGGATCGCCCGCGCCCACGAGGACGGCCGATACCTCCGGGTCGAGCAGCATGGCCGTCAGCGCGATCGGATCGAGCCGCTCCGAGCTCGCGGTCCGGATCCGCCAGCCCGTCCGATCGGCGGCCTGGCCGAGCGTTTCCAGCGACCGCTCCGAGACGGCCACCACCGCCAGGGCGGCGGGGGGCGTGGACCGAACCGTCAGGCGCGGCCGATCGGCGGCGCCGGCGGCGCCCAGCGCCGCCGCCAGCTCGGCGTCCGCGGCAGTCACGCGGCTGCCGAGCACCTCGAGCACGGCCGGGACCGGCACCCCCGCCGGGAAGGTCACTGCGCCCAGCAGCCTCCACCGGCCGGCCACGTGGCCGATCAGGGCGGCAGCGGTCGTGGCGGCGCCGAGATCGAGCGCGAAGAACGCGCGAGGGTCGCCGGTCACAGGGGCATGCTAGCGAGTTGGCATCCTCAGCGAGATCCCGTCACTCGCTCTCCGAGGTCGGAGGCGGAGCTCCGCGACCCATCCGCCCGAGGATTCCTAGGCGTCCCAGCTCGTCTCTTCGTCCGACTCCTCGAGCCGGGCGATCAGGAGCTCGATGCCGGCGTCGTCGGCGAGGATGGCGCTGGCGCCCTCGACGTCGCCCCCGAACAGCCCGCGCAGGACCGGGTCGAAGAACAGCATCGCGTTCGCGCCCAGCGGGCGATAGGGCCGGCTGGCCTGGAGGAAGTGCACCGCGTGGCCGGCCATGCCGCGCATCTGGATCTCGCGGGCGACCTCCTCGACGAGTTCGTCGCGCTGCTCGTCCGTGGGCTCCAGCGGCATGCTCATGCGGCACCGCCAGCGGGTGCCGGGTCGACAGCCGCGCCGGCGACGTCCGGCACCTCCGGGTCGGCCGCGATGGCGGCCTCGAAGGCGCGATAGGCCGCGGCGCCGCGCAGGGCGAAGACCACGTGCTCGATCGACGGCGACGCGGGAAGCTCGTCGCGGACCGCCTCGACCGCGATCCGGGCGGCCTCGTCCAGCGGAAAGCCGCCGACACCAGTGCCCAGCGCCGGGAAGGCGATGCTCGTTGCGTTGATGTCGCGGGCGCGGGCCATGGCGCTCCTCACGGCCGAGTCGATCACCGGCCCGCTCGTGCGCCGATCGCGGTCGAGGGACACGGCATGGATCACCGCCCGGGCCGCCAGCCGGCCGGCCGGCGTGACGATCGCCTCGCCCAGCGGGACGGGACCCTGGCGCACGGCCGCGAACTCGATCTCGTCACCTCCGGCGCGCTTGAGCGCGCCGCCGACCCCGGTGGCCATCCACAGCGTGAGGTTCGCGGCGTTCACGATCGCGTCGACCTCGAGTTCGCAGATGTCCCCGTTCCAGAGCTCGATCCGGGCCACCAGTTCTCTCCACGCAGCAGCACCCGGACCCCCACGATTCCGGCCGCCGCATGGTACACCCGAGCCAGCCGGGCGGACATCCCGGTCACCACCTCCCAGGCGTTGGTGTCGCGTTGACCGGCAACCTCCGCGGCTGCGATCTCGTCCTCGCCGTCGATGCCGATGAGCGTGAACTCATCGTCCACGCCGACCGGGGCACCGGGCACGTCGGTGGCGTCGGCCATGACGGCATCCATCGCCACGTTGCCCACGAGCGGCACGCGGACGCCCCGTACGAGCGCCTCCGCCCGGTTCGACAGCGCGCGCGGCCAGCCGTCGCCGTAGCCCAGCGGAAGCGTCGCGATCCGGCTGGGCCGGCTCGTGGTGAACGTGGGCCCGTAGCTGACCCCGTGACCGGCCGGCAGGTCGATCACCCGCGTCGGCCGCGCCCGCAGGGCCAGCACCGGGCGCAGCCGGGCAGCGAGCGAGGAATCGACGGGGCCCACGTCGTCCGGCACGATGCCGTACACGATGAGCCCGGGCCGCACGGCGTCGGCCGCCGGGACGTTGCCGAGCACGAGCGCCCCCGAGGCGGCCAGGTGACGGGCATCGACGGCGATCCCGGCGCCGGCAAGGCGTGCCACGGCGTCGCCGAGGCGACCGACCTGGGCCGCCGTCCGCTCCGCCGCGCCGGGATCCTGGAGATGCGACCAGACCCCCGCCAGCCGTGCGCCGGCGGTGCGGCCGATCGCGGTCGCGGCCTCGATCACCGCACCGGGCGGGAAGCCGCCGCGGCCGAGACCGGTCTCGACCTCGAGGTGCAGCCGAAGCTCCCGTGCGTCCCCGGCGGCGCGGGACCCGATCGCGGCGAGCAGCCGGTCCAGCAGTACGGGATCGCCGGCTGCCAAGGCGATGTCGCGCGCGGCCGCCTCTGCGGCGAAGGCCGCCGGGACCGGGTAGAGCACCAGGATGGGCAGCGCCAGGCCGGCATCCCGGAGCTCGATCGCCTCGTCGAGCGTGGCCACGCACAAACCGTCCGCGCCGGCCTCCGCAAGGATGCGGGCGACGGGCACCATGCCGTGGCCATAGCCATCGGCCTTCACGACCGGCTCCACGCGCGTGCCGGCCGGGACGGCGGCACGGATCGCCGCCAGGTTCGACACGAGGGCGTCCGTGTCGATCTCCAGCCACGCCGTGCGCCGGAGCGGCGCCCGGCCGGCGCCGGCCAGCCGCTGCTCGATCGGCGGGCGCCGCGGGACCGGCCCGGGATGCCGAGCCGTCAGCGCGGGCCGCCGTCGAGGCCGGGATCGCGGGTCCGGAACCCGACGTTCGCACCGCTCCGCCGGCGCTCCGCGATCAGCGCCAGCCGGCGACGGGCATGGGCCACCGCATCGGGCAGGTCGGACGCGAGCAGGCCGGCGTCGCCGATCCGTTCCCGGACGGCCTCGCCCGCCAGACCGTGCAGGTGGACGCCCAGCCGCGCCGCATCGAACGGCGCCAGGCCCTGGGCCAGCAGCGCGCCGATGACCCCGGCCAGCACGTCGCCGGTGCCGCCGGTCGCGAGGGCCGGGTTCTCGAACGGGGCGACGGCGACCGATCCGTCGGGCGCCGCGATGACGGTCCGGGCGCCCTTGAGCACGACGACCTGCTGCCACGTCTCCGCGGCGTCGGCCGTCGCCGCGGACCGCGCGTCGTCGTCGTCGACGAGGTCGCCATCGCTCTCGGCCGCGATCCCGCCGGCCGCCCGAAGCCGCGCGAACTCGCCGGCGTGCGGCGTCAGCACGGCCCGACGGTGGACGCCCTCCCACCAGGCGTCGAGGCTGGCCAGCGAGCGGAGCGCCTCGGCGTCGAGCACGATCGGCGGCGGCGCCGGCTCCTCCGGCAAGGAGAGGAGCGCCTGGACGAGCTCGGCCGTCGCGAGACCCGGTCGGAGGCCGGGCCCCAGCACCACCGCATCGTGCTCGTGATCGAGGATCCGGGCGAGCGCACCGGCCGGCTCAACTTCCTCGAGGTCGTCCTCGGGCAGCGCCATCGTCGTGGCCTCGACGACCTTGGCCGCGAAGAGCGGCTGGAGCGATTCCGGGACGGCGAGGGTCACGAGGCCTGCGCCCGCCCGACCGGCGGCCCGGCAGACGAGGAGCGCGGCACCGGCGTAGTCGAGCGAGCCGGCGATCACGAGCACCTTGCCGAAGCTGCCCTTGTGACCGCGCTTCGGTCGCTCCGGGATCAGCGCCGCCGCCGCCTCGTCGTCCATGACCGGCCCAGCGCCGCCGGCCGGATCAGCGGTCCGTCCGAAGCCGACCGGTCGCTCAGTCACGCGGGTCCGGCCCACCGCCTGGTGTCGCTCCCGCGGCGGCCTCGCCCAGCGAGCGGAGCCGCTCCATGCGGGCCAGGATCCGGCGCTCCCGGTCGTCGAGCCGCGCCTCGATGTCGACCGGGAGGAGATACCGCCCGCCGGCCGTCCGGACGCCGAACGCGATCGCGACCGCGTACTCCGCCTCGTGGCTGATGGAGAGGGCCACGCGATCCATGCCCAGCTGCTCCGCGCGTCGCGCGGCCCGGCCGTGGAGGCGCACCGCGGGCTGACCGGTCGGCAGCCGCTCGATCTCGATCTCGCGCCAGCCGATGCCCCGCACGCCCAGCCCCAGGACCTTGGACACCGCCTCCTTGGCGGCCCAGCGGCCGGCCATGGTGGCGGGCCGGCCGCGCACGTAGCCCTGCTCGGCCGGGGTCAGGATGCGCTGCGAGAAGCGGTCGCCGAAGCGCTCGAGGGTCCCCTGGATGCGATCGACCCGGATGATGTCGATGCCCACCTCCGTGGTGCCGGCCGGCGGCGCGATGCCCGCCGTTGCCGTGGCATCGACCTCCGCTTTGGCCACCGGGACCTACTCGACCGTGACTGACTTGGCGAGGTTGCGCGGCTGGTCGACGTCCGTGCCCCGTGCGATCGCCACGTGGTATGCGAACAGCTGGAGCGGGATGATCGCCAGCACCGGGCTGAGCGCCTCGTGGATGTCCGGCACCCAGCACACGTCGTCGGCCAGGCGTTCGATCTGCCGGTCGCCCTCGGTCGCGACCGCGAGCACCTTGGCGTCGCGCGCCCGTCCCTCCATGACGTTGCTGATCAGCTTCTCGTAGACCGACGAGCGCGTCGCCACGGCGACCAGCGGGCACTCGGCGTCGAGCAGCGAGATGGGCCCGTGCTTCATCTCGCCGGCCGCGTAGCCCTCGGCGTGGACGTAGCTGACCTCCTTGAGCTTCAGCGCGCCCTCGAGCGCGGCCGGGTAGCCATAGCCCCGGCCGACGAACATGAACCCGCGCGAGTTGACGTACCGGCGGGCGAGCTCCGGGGCGTTGGTCGTGTTGGCCAGCGCCCGGGCGGCGAGGTCAGGCAGCGCGTGCAGCGCCGCGCCGAGCTCCTGCTCCTGCTCGAGACCCAGGTTGCCCCGCGCCTTCGCGATCGCGGCCGCAAGGACGATCAGCACGGTCACCTGGGCCACGAACGTCTTCGACGCCGCAACCGCGATCTCCGGCCCGGCCTGGAGGAACAGGACGCGATGGGCCTCGCGGGTGATCGCCGAGCCGACGGTGTTCGTCACGGCCACGATCGGACAACCCTGCTCCCGGGCGTAGCGGGTGGGCGCGATCGTGTCGGCGGTCTCACCGGACTGGGTGACCGCGATCACCAGCGTCTTCGAGTCGAGCGGCGGCGGGCTGTAGCGGAACTCGGAGCCGAACGTGGCCCGCGCCGGCAGGCCGGTCCAGTCCTGGAGCGCCGCAGCGCCCACGAGCGACGCGTAGTAGGCCGTGCCGCAGGCCACGATCTCGACCCGCTCGATCTCCTGAAGCGTCTCCTCGAAGCCCTCGAGCTCCTCCAGCCAGATCCGGTCGTTGCGGGTCACGCGGCCGGCGATCGCCTGGCGCAGCGACTCGGGCTGCTCGTGGATCTCCTTGAGCATGAAGTGCTCGTAGCCGCCCTTCTCGGCCGCCTCGGGCGTCCAGTCGATGGTGGTGACCATCCGCTCCAGCGGGCGCCCCTCGATGTCCGTGATCGCGACGCCCGACGGCCGGATGTCGGCCACGTCGCCCTCCTCGAGGTAGATGACCCGGTCCGTGTGGGCGAGGATCGCGGCCACGTCGCTGGCCAGAAAGGACTCGCCGTCGGCGACGCCCACGATGAGCGGCACGTCCTGCCGCGCGCCGACGAGCCGGTTCTCGCCGCGGTGCATCACCACCAGGGCGTACGCGCCCTCCAGCTGGTGCAGGGCGGCCCGCACCGCGTCCGCGAGGTCGCCCCGATAGCACTCCTCGATGAGATGGGCGATCGCCTCCGTGTCGGTCTCCGACGTGAGCGGGTGGCCGCGGGCTTCCAGGCCGTCACGCAGCTCGCGGAAGTTCTCGATGATCCCGTTGTGGATGACCGTGATGTCGCCGGTGCAGTCCTGGTGCG
>Ga0136617_10004100_pt1 | contig 13030 bp, 13 predicted proteins | sample AntDrymUQ3222106_2_FD_129672 | JGI IMG/M metagenome (GOLD analysis project Ga0136617, IMG submission 129672) | Polar desert sand microbial communities from Dry Valleys, Antarctica - metaG UQ322 (21.06) | ecosystem: Environmental > Terrestrial > Soil > Desert | place: Antarctica: Dry Valley...
GCCTCCCACTCGCCGGTCAGCCGCGCGATTGGCGTCACGCTGCTGAGATCGACCGGTGATTCGTTGGTCCGGATCGCGCCCACCATGACGAGCCCCATGACCATCAGCTGGTGGGCATCGCCCGTGCGGCCCTCGACGAACTCGGCGAGACCGATCGTCCCGCCCGCTCCACCGACGTTGTAGACCTCGACGTTGGTGTCCACGACATCGGCGTCGAGCGCCGCCTGCATAGCTCGGGCGGTCGTGTCCCAACCGCCGCCGGGATCGGCGGGAGCCATGATCTCGAGGTCGTCGGTCGGGTAGTCCACCGCACCCGGGCTCGGCTGCGCGCCACCGGACGCGGGCGCGCCCGACGACGCGGCAGCGCCCGGCGAGCTCGTGCCGCCTCCCTGCCCACAGGCGACCAGGACCAAACCGGCGCCGGCCAGGACGGCCAGCACCGGATGAATGGTGACTCGGCGTGCGTGCGTCATGTCGCGCTCCTCCACAGAACACGTCGCGGCGCTGGGACCGGTGGCGTCCGCGCCGGTGACGTGCCGATCGTACGACAGCAGCGCTACCCGCCCTGACGCTCGCGCGAGTCCGACGCTCGGGTGGAGCCGTCGTCCCCTCAGTCCTGGACGCGGGGTCCCGCCTCGCGCAGGGAGGCGTCCACCCCGGACGCGTAGGCCTCGAAGTTCTGGGCGAACATGGCGGCCAGCTTGCGCGCCGTTGCGTCGTAGGCTTCCGGATCCGGCCACGTGTCGCGCGGCCGCAGGAAGCGATCCGGAACGTCCGGGCACGATACGGGCACCGCCACCCGGAAGATCGGATCCTCGACCGTCGCGACGCCGTCGAGCTTGCCGTTGAGCGCCGCCCGCACCATCGAGCGGGTGTGATCGATGTTCATGCGTGCGCCCGTGCCGAAGGGTCCGCCGGTCCAGCCCGTGTTGACCAGCCAGACCGGGACGTCGTAGTGCGCCAGGCGCTCGGCCAGCATCCGCGCGTACTCGCCCGGATGGCGTGGCAGGAACGGCGCCCCGAAACCGGCCGAGAACGTCGCCTTCGGCTCCTTGACCCCGATCTCCGTGCCGGCCAGCTTGGCGGTGTAGCCGCTGATGAAGTGATACTGGGCCTGCTCGTGGGTCAGCCGGCTGATCGGCGGCAGCACGCCGAACGCGTCGGCCGTGAGAAACACCACGTTGCGTGGCTGGCCGGCCATGCCCGTCGGCGAGGCGTTGCCGATGAAGTCGAGCGGATAGGCGCCGCGCGTGTTCTCGGTGAACCGGTCGGAGTCGAGATCGAGCGCCCGGGTGCGCGGATCGAGGTCCACGTTCTCGAGGATGGTCCCGAACCGCCGGGTCATCGCGAAGATGTCCGGCTCGTACATCGGCGAGAGCCGGATCGTCTTGGCGTAGCAGCCGCCCTCGAAGTTGAAGACGCCTTCGTCGCCCCAGCCGTGCTCGTCGTCGCCCACGAGCTCGCGCTCGGGATCGGCAGAGAGTGTCGTCTTGCCGGTTCCGGACAGTCCGAAGAACACGACCGAGTCGCCGCCGGCGCCCACGTTGACCGCCGAGTGCATCGGCAGCACGCCCTCATCGGGCATCAGGTAGTTCATGACCGTGAATGCGGACTTCTTGATCTCGCCGGCGTACTCGGTGCCGACGATGATGATCTCCATCCGCTGGAGGTGGACCAGGATGGCCGTCCCGGTGCGGGTGCCCTCGGTGGCCGGGTCCGCCTTGAACGACGGCACGCACAGGATCGTGAAGTTGGGCTCGAAGGTCGCGAGCGCCTCCTGCGGCGGCCGGCGGAACAGGTTGCGCGCGAAGATGCTCGCCCAGGCCGTCTCGGTCAGGACACGCAACGACCGGCGATGGTCCGGGTGGGCGCCGATCCAGCAGTCCTGCGCGTACAGCGTCCGGTCGGCGACGTAGTCAATGAGGCGGGCCCGGAGACGGTCGTAGTTCGCCTCGGACATGGGCCGGTTGACCGGTCCCCACCAGATCTTGGCCTCGCTTGCCGGCTCGCGGACGATGAACTTGTCCTGGGGCGACCGGCCGGTGTGCTTGCCGGTCCGCACGACGAGCGGCCCCTCTGCCGCGACGGTGCCCTCACCGGCCCGGATGGCGTCCTCGTAGAGCTCGGCCGTGGGCAGGTTGGCACGCACGGTTCGGCCGATCGGGGTGGACGGGGTACGCGGGACGGACGCCCTGGTCGCGGTCACGGTCTGCTCCTTCCGGGGCACACGGGCGCCCACAGCGTCAGCATCGTCGACCGGCCGCGCGTACCCCGGATCTCGGGGAGTCGGCTTCCGCAGTCCCGGGCATTCTAGCGCGGCGATCAGGCCCGGTCGAGCGCCGTGCCGAGGTCCTCGACGAGGTCCTGTTCGGCCTCGATCCCGACGGACAGGCGGATGAGCGCCTCATCCACCTCGAGCGGGGAACCGGCGACCGAGAGGTGGGTCATGGCCGCGGGCAGCTCGATCAACGACTCCACGCCGCCCAGCGACTCGGCCAGCGTGAACAGCCGCGTGCCCTCGCAGATGGCGATGGCGCGCTGCCGCGCCGTGCGGCCGTCGAGGTCGCGTGGGATGAAGGAGACCATCCCCCCGCCGCTGCGCATCTGGCGCGCCGCCAGGCCGGCCTGCGGGTGTGCGTGGGGACCATCGCTCAGCCCGGGGTAGCGGACGAGCCGCACGTCGTCCCGCGCTGCCAGCCACCGGGCGACGGCGAGCGCGTTCGCCGCGTGCCGCTCCACCCGCAGATGGAGCGTCCGGAGCCCGCGCAGCACGAGGAAGCAGTCGAGCGGGCCCGGCACCGCGCCCATTGCGTTCTGGAGAAACCGCAGCCGCTCGGCGACGCCCTCGTCATTCGTGACGGCGACACCCGTGACCGTGTCCGAGTGGCCGGCCAGGTACTTGGTGGCCGAGTGGAACACGATGTCGGCACCCAGCTCCAGCGGGCGCTGGAGCGCCGGCGAGGCGAAGGTGTTGTCGACCACCACGAGCGGCCGCCCCTGGCCGGACTGCGCGGCCCGCTCGCGGACCGTCCGCACGGATGCCTCGATGTCGACGACCTTCAGCCACGGGTTCGTGGGCGTCTCGAACCAGACCAGCCGGGTCCGCTCGCTCAGACCCTCCCAGAGCACGTCCGGACCGCCATCGAGATCGACGTACCGGGCATCGACGCCGGCCGCGCGATGGACCCGCTCGAAGTAGCGGAATGTGCCGCCGTACACGTCGTCACCGACGAGGATCTCGTGGCCGGCCGTCGCCAGCTGGGCGATGGCCGCGGTCGCCGCCGATCCGCTGGCGAAGGCGATGCCGTGACGCGCGCCCTCGAGGATGGCGACGGCTCGCTCGAGCCGCTCGCGGGTGGGGTTCTGCGAGCGCGCGTACTCGTAGCCGCCGCGCGGCCGGCCCACGCCATCCTGGGCATAGGTCGAGGTCTGGTAGATCGGGGGTGAGACGGCGCCGGTCAGCTCGTCCGGCTCGGCGCCGGCGTGGACGGCAAGCGTGTCGAAGGCGAGATCCGCGAGATCGTCGGCCATGGAGGAATGATGCATGGTCCGGACCGGAGGGAATGGATTGGGGCTGGCCGGCGCCAATACCATTGAACGCGGTCGCGCTGGCCGCGACAGAGGGTTGGGATGCACCAGCGGGAGCTCGTCGAGCGGGCCGGACGGGGCGATCATGACGCCTTCGCCCAGCTTGCCGGCGCGTCCATCGCCCGGCTGGAGGCCGTCGCCCGCCTCATCCTCCGCCAATGGTCTGGTCGCTTATTCGGAGGGAGGGGGCATCTACACGATCAACCCGGAGTGCCGGTCAGGCGCGGCCGTTCGGGCGGTGGCTCAGGAACTCCAGCAGGTCCAGCTTCGTGACCACGCCGACGGGCCGGTCGCCGCGCGTCGCAATCAGCGCGCTCGCCTCGGCCAGCAGGGCGAACGCCTCGTCCAGCGACGCCCGGTCGCCAACCACCGGGAGCGGCCGGTCCATCACCTCGCCGACCGTGCGGTCGACCACCGCCGGGTCGCGGAACGCCCGGTCGAGCAGCCCCTTCTCGGAGATGGATCCGACGAGCGACTCGAGCACCGTGCCCTCGGCGTCCTGGGAGACCGGCATCTGGCTGATCCCGAACTCCTGGAGCTGACCGATCGCATCCCCCACCCGCTGGGTCGTGCGTGCCACGACCAGGTCGGGCAGCTCGTCGCCGTGATGGCGGTCGCCCAGCAGCTCGGCGACACGCACGACCGAGCCCGGCGTGTCGAGCAGCCCGTTCACCCGCATCCACTCGTCGTTGTAGAGCTTCGAGAGGTAGTTGCGGCCGCCATCGGGCAGGATCACGACGACCACGGCGTCATGCCGGTCCTCCGCGACGAGGTCGCGGACCACCTCGCGGGCCGCGACCATTGCCGTGCCGCACGACTCGCCGGACAGGATCCCCTCCTCGCGGGTGATTCGCCTGGCCATCGCGAACGCGTCGCGGTCCGAGACACGCACCCAGCGGTCGACGAGACCCGGTTCGAACGTCCCGGGGAAGAAGTCCTCGCCAATCCCCTCCTGGAGGTACGGCCGGACCTGGTCACCGGACAGCACGCTGCCTTCCGGATCCGCGCCAATCACGACGAGCTCCGGGTTGTGCCCCTTGAGCACGCGCGCCGCGCCGCTGACCGTGCCACCGGTGCCCACGCTGGCCACGAGATGGCTGATCCGGCCATCGGTCTGCTCCCAGATCTCGGGGCCGGTCGTCTGTTCGTGCGCGGCCGGGTTCTCGGCATTCCAGTACTGGTCCGGCTTGAAGGCGCCCGGGATGTCACGGGCGAGACGGGCGGCGACCGAGTAGTACGACTCCGGGGACTCAGGCGCGACGTTGGTGGGGCACAGGACCACCTCGGCCCCGTAGGCCCGCAGGAGGGCCTGCTTCTCGGTCGACTGCTTGTCGGCCATGACGAAGATGCAGCGGTAGCCCTTGAGCGCCGCGGCGATCACCAGCCCGTGCCCCGTGTTGCCCGAGGTCGGCTCGATGATCGTGCCGCCCGGCTTCAACCTGCCGTCGCGCTCGGCGGCCTCGATCATCGGCAGCCCGATCCGGTCCTTGACCGAGCCGCCCGGGTTGAGCATCTCGAGCTTCGCGAGCAGGAGCGGCTGCTCCGCCGCCGGGCCCAGGTCGCGGGTCACCCGGGTGATGCGCACGAGCGGTGTCCGCCCGACGAGGTCGAGGATCGTCTCGGCGTAGCGCATCGCGCCGAGAATAGCCGAGAGCCCCGCCATGGCGGGGCTCTCGGTCTCTCGCCCGGGATGCGGGCCGTGCGGCGGGGTCAGCGAGCGGTCACTCCGGGATCAGACCGCGGCCACGGCCCGAGGCCGGCTTGGCGTCGGCCGAGCCGTGGACGGATGAGCCGAGCCCCTGATCGCGCTCGCGCGCGCCCTGCTGGACCGGCGCCTGCTCGACGGCGCTGGCGTTGCCGAGCGACTCGCGCTCGCCGGCGCGATGCTCGATCAGGGCCTGCTCGACGGCCTGACCGCTGGTGGCCGAGACAGCCGGAGCCGCCGGACGGGTGGCTGTGAACGCGAGCGCCGCCGCGGCGAAGATGGCGACCGCGAGCGCAAGGGCCATGAGGGCGGTCCAACCGGCGCTGATCGTCCGGACCGGAAGCGTTGCCTGCATCGAAGTGCTCCTTTCGTGCCTCGTCGACGGGGGTCGACCTGGCACCAACGTAGGAGCGGACCGCGGCGGCGCCATCGAGCACCCATCCCACCTCGGCGGGCGCCGGTGCCTCAATCGGCGGACGTTTCGCGGGCGGGTGCCTTATCCGGCATCGGGCGAGGGGGGTCGGCGTCGCCGGCGTCGCCGGCATCGTCGGCGTCGTCGGCATCGTCGGCGTCGTCGGCGCGCCGCCCGGCCGGGCCCGCGTTGCGCCAGAGCAGACCGAGCACGCCCACGAGGATGGAGGCGACCGACACGATCTGGGCTGCCGGGATCCCGAGCACGACCCAGTTGTCGGCGCGCAGAGTCTCGAGCCCGAAGCGGACCGCGCCGTACCAGATGAAGAAGATGAACAGCAGGCTGCCCGGCGCCAGCCGATGACGATGCCGCAGGAACAGGAACGAGAGGAAGGCGGCGCCCAGGATGCCGGAGATCGATTCGTACAGGAAGAGCGGATGGAAGCGGGCCGTCGCCTCGGACAGCTCCGGGCCGCAGGCGTAGCGTGCAAGTCGATGCGCGCAGTCGATCGGGATGCCCCACGGCAGGTTCGTCGGCGGTCCGTACAGCTCCTGGTTGAAGAAGTTGCCCCAGCGCCCGATCGCCTGCATCACGAACAGCCCGGGGGCGACGATGTCCGCCCACGTCCAGAACGGCTCACGGACGAACCGGGCGTAGGCCGCGGCCGCCAGCGTCCCGGTCGCGATCCCGCCGTAGACGCCAAGGCCGGAGTACGGCGGCAGCACGATCGAGGCCAGGTCGTTCTGGTAGCGCGGCCACTGGTCGATGACGTGGTAGAGCCGGCCGCCGATCAGCGCCGCGATGACCACGACCAGGAACCCGTTGCCGAGCAGCTGGTGGTTGCGGCCGGCGCGCTTCGCCAGACCCGTGAGCACGAGATAGGCGACGGCCAGCCCGACCGCGTACGCGAGCCCGTACCACTGGACGGGGAGGGGCCCGATGCGGAAGGCGACCGGGTCCGGGGTCAGGTCGAGCATCGCGCGGAGTGTAGCCCGGCTACGTCCCTATACTGGCCGCCGATGCAGTCCCTCCCCACGGCCCGGCGCGGCACCGGCGCGCCCCCGTCCGCCGCGTGAACGCCGAGTTCAACTGGTGGCTCCTGATCGTCGGCCTCGTGATCGGCGCGGGCCTGGTCTATCTCGTCCTTGCCGATTCCAGCCGGCGGGAGGCCGATCTGCTGGCGGACGAGCGACCGCGTGAGGCGACCTGGATCGCCACGACGATGCGCTCCGAGGGGCTTCCGATCGATCCCCCGGCCGCCGAGCGGGTCCTCGAGCTCCACCGCGAGTACCTCGCCAGCCTGCCGCCCGATCCGGACGAGGACGAAGAGCCGCCCGATCCTGACCGGCTGCGGCCATCGGACGATGGCGCGATGCCACCGCCCTGAGCGTCAGCCCGCGGGAACCACCCCAACGTGGAGCGCGATGCTGCCCAGCCCCAGCCGGCGGACAGACACGTCGACGAGTCCCGCGTTCTGCATCGTTCGCGACAGGCTGTCCGGGTCGGGGAAGCCATCGAGCGAAGAGCGCAGGTAGCGATACGCCGCCGCCCGACCGGCGAGGCTGCCGGCCAGTGGCGCCACCCGCCCGAACAGGGCCAGGAACGCCCGACCCCACCACCGCGGGCGCGGTGTCGTCAGCTCCAGGCAGACCACCCGGCCACCCGGTCGGACGACCCGGCGCAGCTCGCGGAAGCCTGCCTCGAAGTCGGTCAGGTTGCGCAGCCCGAACGCGATCGTGGCGGCGTCGTACTGCCCGTCGGCGACCGGCAGCGCCAGCGCGTTGGCGCAGCGGAACTCGAGCTGGACGAGGTCGCGGAACGCTTCGCTGCCACGCGCGATCATCGGCTCCGAGAGATCGATGCCGAGCACGCGCCCGAAGGGCCCTACCCGCTCGGCCAGCTCGGCGGCGAGCTTGCCCGTGCCGCACGCGACATCGATCGCGGCGTCGCCGGGGCCCAGCTCAGCCGCCCGGACCGCGGCCCGTCGCCAGCGGCCATCGGCGCCGAACGTCAGCAGGGTGTTGACGCGGTCGTAGACGGGGGCGATCTCGTCGAACATCGTGGTCACGGCCGGCGATGGCACGGTGTTGCCGGTGCGAGCCGAGCCGGGCGCTGCCGCGTCGCCCTGGACCGCCTCCTGGGGGCCGCCGGCGGACGGAGCGCCGGGGTCGTCGTCGCGGCCCGGATGCCCGGGCTCGGCGCGCGGCCGATCGGGTGGGGCGAGGACCGCCATCGACCCGAATCCTACAGGTCGCCGACCAGCGCCGGGTCGCCATCCAGCGCGCCGCCGGCCGCGTCGACGAGCGTGATCCCGAAGCGTGATCCGGGCCGCAGATCCGCGACGGCATCGACGGACCCGATCCAGAAGGACAGGTCCGCCGTGAAGTACATCCGACCGACGTTCCGGCGTTCGCCGCCGCTCTCCACCCAGCACCGGAACTCGCGGCCGTCCGGCGGCCGGGGCAACCCCGCGGCGATCACGACGAGATCATGCGTGCCCGGCGAGAACATCAGGGTCCCGTCGGCCGACTCGGCGCCCGGCGCACCGGTTGGAGCCAGCGCGACCTGGGCAGCGTCCGGCTGGGCCGCCACCCGCAGGCTCATCGCCGCGACGCGCTCGAGTGCCGCGACGGCATCAGCGCGGCGCTCGAGCTCCGCATCGCGCTGGACGCCGGTCACGAGCATGGTGCCCCCGATCGCAACCACGATCGCCGCCGCGAGGGCCGCGATCCAGCGCGCCGGTGCGGCTTTGCGTTGCGCGCGGCGGCGTGCGGGCTCCGCCGAGCGTCCCGTCTCCGCACCGCCCGCTCCGCCAAGTGCGACCTCTGCGGCCGCGGCGGCCGGTCCCCGGGCGCGACCGAGCGTCTCGACGTAGGCCAGCGTCTGCCCTCGGAGGCCCGGCGACGGCGTCCCCTGCACGACGCGCCGGATCAGGCCGGCTGCCGCATGAAGCCGGCGCAGCTCGTCCGCGCAGGCCTCGCAGCCGGCGAGGTGGCCGGCGATGGCAGCCGCATCGGCGGTGTCGCCGGCCATCAGCCGCTCCAGGCCGCCGGGCTCCAGCGCGGCCAGCTCCAGCCGCTCGCGCGCCTCAGCGTGGTCCATCGTGGCCTCCACCGGCCGGCCACGCGGGCTCCGCGTCGCGCTCAGCCGGCCGGAGCTCCGGACCCAGCACCGCTCGGAGCCGGTGCAGCGCGCGGCGGGTCCTGGTCTTGACCGTGCCGATCGGGAGATCCAGGTGTCGTGCGATCTGGGCCTGCGACAGGTCGTCCTGGTAGGCCAGCACGATCACCGTCCGCTCGTTGTCGGGCATCCCGGCCAGCGCGTGCCGGAGTGTGGCGCGCAGCTCCGCCGCATCGAGCGCCTGCTCCGGCCCGCCCGGGGGCGCCGGCTCGGCCCGCAGCGCAACGATCCGGTCCAGCGCGGCCGCGTCGGACTCGTCGCCGCCCACGAACGCGATCCCCACCAGGCTCGGTCGCCGGCCGGCCGCTCGCAGCCGGTCGACGGTGCGATTGCGGGCGATCGTGTGCAGCCAGGCGGGCAGCGACCCCGCTGCGGGGTTGTACAGCTCGGCGCGGTTCCAGAGCGCCAGGAACGCCTCCTGCACTACTTCCTCGGCCACCTGCCGATCGGAGGTCAGCCGGGTGGCGACGGCGAACACCGCGTCGGCGTGCCGGTCGTACAGCGCCGCAAGAGCGTCCTGCGACCCCGCCGCGACATCGCGCATGAGCTGCGCGTCGTCGATCGAACCGGCTCGCTCCCTGCTCATCGGTACGCTGGACCGCCGCCGTCGGTTTGCGCGTCCGGCGCCGAGGGGCGGCGGTGGCGCACGGGCGCGGCCGTCACCACTCCCCCGTGACGCGGTGCCGGAGCCCGCGGAGCGCTCCAGCGTCGAGATGGGCCTCGAGACACGTGACCCCGCGCGGCCCCACGCGCGCGTCGTGGCGCGTGCCGGCGGGCAGCTCCAGCCGATCGCCCACGGCGAGCGCGATCGTCTCCCCGCGATCCGGCAGCCCGAAGACGATCGCGCCGGCCGAGCACACGATCACCTTGTCGTAGCCGTGCTCGTGCGCGCTGTACCGATCGCCCGGGCCGTTCGACCACGCTGAAGCATCGAGGCCCTCGTCTCGCAGACGGGCGTCGACGTCGATCACGGGCGCTCCTCGACGGCCCGCACGCCGCCATCGGGCGTCTCCGTGCGCAGGTCAGGCTCGGGCGCCGAGGCGCGTTCGCGCTCCACCAGGTCGGGCGCCGCTGCACGCCACGCGGCATCGGCAGCCTGGGGGTCGTCGCCCAGCGACGCGGCGAACAGCATCATCACGATCGCGAGGGTCGCGCCGGCCGCGATCGACAGGAACGTGGGCCAGCGTTGCACGACCTCGAAATAGAGGCCCACGCCGACGCCGGTCAGGGCGGCGATGGCAAGGGCGCGGGCGGATGGCACGTCAGGCGATCGCGACGCCGATGACCGTGCCGACGCCATAGGTCACGGCCGCCGCAACCGCGCCGATCGCGACCTGGCGGACGCCCGAGTAGAGCGTCGAGCGACCGGTCAGCACGCTCACCCCGGCGCCCACCGCGAACAGCGCGGCCAGGCTCAGGACCAGCGCCGCCACGAACGCCGGTGCGCCGTCGGTGATCAGGTACGGCAGGACCGGGATCAGCGCGCCGACTGCGAACGACAGGAACGAGCCCAGGGATGCGCCCCACGGCGAGCCCAGCTCGTCCGGGTCGAGCCCCAGCTCCTCGCGGACGAGCGTGTCGAGGGCCGTGTCCTTCTCCTGGAAGATGCGGTGCGCGATCCGCGCCGCCTCGTCCTGGGTGAAGCCCTTGGAGCGATAGATGGCGGTGAGCTCCGCCTCCTCCTCCTCGGGCATCGCCTCGAGCTCGGCACGCTCGAGATCGATCTGGCGCTCGAACAGCTCGCGCTGCGACTGCATGGAGATGTACTCGCCGGCGGCCATGCTGCTCGCGCCGGCGATGAGACCGGCGATGCCCGCGAGCAGGATCACCCGGGGCTCCTGGGTGGACGCCCCGGCCACGCCCATGACCAGCGAGAGGTTGCTCACCAGCCCGTCGCTGACGCCGAAGATGACGGCCCGGAGCGTGCCACTGCGGCTCGACCGATGCCAGCCCTCGCGCCGGCCGATGTCGCCGGGCGACTCGGCCCGGGCCGCCTCGCGGACCCCATCACGACCCGCCGCCACGCCAGCTGGCAGGGCCGTGGGCCCGTTCCGACCCATCTCCCCGGTGCCGAGCCGCTTCCAGATCTCGGCGTGCTCGCGCTCGTCGGCGGCCATCGCCGCAACCTCCGGCGAGGCCTGCTCCTCGTAGATCGCCACCTCGTCGCCCTCGAGCGCTCGCACCAGGTCCGCCACGGCGTGCGTCCCGAACAGCCGCGCGACGAGGACGATGAACCGGATCCGCATCCGCGGCCTGTCCGGCTCGGGGACCTCAACGCCCTGCTGGTGCAGCTTCGACGCCCAGATGTCGGCGTGGCGGCGCTCGTTCGACGCGATCGTCCGGAACGCGGTCGAGCGGCGCGCGTCCTTCTCGATCCGGGCGAGCGCCTCGTACAGAACGATCGCGTCGCGCTCGAGCTTGAGGTTCTCGAGGCTCTGGGCTGTGTCGATGGTCATCGATGGTGATCCTAGCCGACGTGTGTGTCGGGCCAACCACGAGGCATGGCCGCGCGAGGTCCCACCTGAAGATCGCGTCACGGGTGGGAACGGATGGCCCGCCAGCCCGGTCCGCCACTCGCGGCCCCGCCTACACTCGGCGCGATGGCGACGCCGCTGCCGCCGCTGCGCTACCTGTCCGCGGATGACGTCCGCGCGGCCATGCCGTCGCTGGAGGAGCGGCTGCGCCTGGCCGAATCCGTGCTGACGGCGCTCGCTAGACCGGGCGCGGCCGAGCTGCCGGCCAAGATCGGGGTCCACCCGCGACCGCCCGGCTCATTCGCGCATGCGATGCCCGCCCACCTCCGGGGCGCCGACCCGCGCGGCGATCTCCTCGGCCTGAAGTGGGTGTCGGGTTCGGGGGAGAATCGGTCGCGCGGGCTGCCGGCTATCAGCGCCCTGGTGCTCCTCAACGATCCTGCGACCGGCGTCCCGGTCGCGATCCTCGACGGCGCGCCGATCACCGCCGAGCGCACCGCGGCCGTGAGCGGCGTCGCGATCCGCAGGTTTGCGCCGGAGATCCAGGACCGGGCCATCCGTGCCGCCGTCATCGGCGCCGGCGTCCAGGGGCGCAGCCACGTGCCCGTGCTCGGCCACGTGTTGCCGGGGGTCGAGCTGCGGGTTCACGATCGGCATCCGGACCGGGCGGCGGTGCTGGCCGGCGAGGCTGGCGCCGTGCCGGGGATCGCCCGCGCCAAGCCCGCCCCGAGCCTCCGGGGCGCGGTCGAGCGGGCCGACGTCGTCGTCACCGCCGCGAGCTTCACGGATCCGGCCAATCGCCAGGTGATGGCGCCGGACTGGCTGGCGCCGCAGGCGCTCGTCGTGCCCGTCGACTACGCCACGATCTGCTCGGCGACCGTCGCCCGCGATGCGGACCTGTTCCTCGTCGACGAGCTCGCCCAGTTCCTCGCCAGCCGCGACGCTGGACAGTTCGAGAGCTACCCGGAGCCCGCGATGACCCTCGGCGCGGCGATCATGGCCGGCACGCCGCGGCCGGCGGGCCGGGTGGTCGTGACGCACCTGGGGGTCGGGCTCGCGGACGTCGTCTTCGGTGCCGCCATCCTGGAGCGGGCGATCCGGGCCGGTCTGGGCCAGGTCCTCGGGCGATGACCGTGCGGGATCGGGCAGCATCGGGCCGCCGCCGTCGCCAGACTGGACGACGGTCGAGTGGTGCGCACGAGGAGGGGCGGGGCCTGGGACGGCTGATCCGGCTGGTCATCGTCGTCGTCGTGGTGCTGGCGCTCGTCGTGGGCGGGCTCGGCGTGGCGATCACGTGGCGGGCGCTGCCCCAGACGAGCGGCCGGCTGACGGTGGCCGGTCTCGATGCGGCGGTCACGGTCATCCGCGATGACGCCGGGATCGCCCGGATCCTGGCCGAGACGCCGCATGACCTGTTCCTCGCCCAGGGCTATGTCCATGCCCAGGACCGGATGTGGCAGATGGAGGTCTGGCGGCATATCTCGGCCGGGCGCCTGTCCGAGCTGTTCGGGGCGTCCACGCTCGAGACCGACCGCTACGTCCGGGTCCTCGGCTGGCGCGACGCGGCCAGGCGCGATCTCGAGGCGCTGACGCCGGGTACCCGGGCGGCCCTCGATGCGTATGCGGAGGGCGTCAACGCGTGGCTCAGCGCCCAGCGCGGGTCGTTGGGGA
>Ga0136617_10004101_pt1 | contig 13026 bp, 10 predicted proteins | sample AntDrymUQ3222106_2_FD_129672 | JGI IMG/M metagenome (GOLD analysis project Ga0136617, IMG submission 129672) | Polar desert sand microbial communities from Dry Valleys, Antarctica - metaG UQ322 (21.06) | ecosystem: Environmental > Terrestrial > Soil > Desert | place: Antarctica: Dry Valley...
AGGAGGGTGCGGGCTACCGCCGGACAGATTCAGAGCGCCGGGTCTTCGCGCTGCTCGAGGTGCTCTTCGCGGCGCAGGACACACGGCAGCCGGCTCGGCTGGAGCCCGCACGGCCCAGGGCATACCCGTCCGTGCGTGCGGACGAGGCGAGGGCCGCTTCCTGACGGCGCCGCGGGTCGAGACCGTCCTGGGGCCCATCGAGCCGGCCGATCTGGGCTTTACGCTGCCCCACGAGCACACCCAGATCGCGCTGTGGCACGTCCGCGACCGCTGGGACTACTGGGAGCTCACTCGCGACGAGCCATTGATCCGCGAGGAGCTGGCGCGCTTCGCCGCGGCTGGCGGGCGGTCGCTCGTGGACCTGACGCTGGCGGGCGTGGGGCGGGATCCCGCGTGGCTGGTCGCCATGGCCGAGGCGACCGGTCTCAACGTCGTGATGGGCTGCGGTTGGTACCGCGAGGCCTACTACCCGCCCGAGGCCCGGATCGACCGGCGCTCCGTCGACGACCTGGCCGAGGAGCTGGTCCGCGAGGTGGCCGACGGCATCGCGGCCGGTGGCGCCGGACCTCGGGTGCGGCCCGGGATCATCGGCGAGATCGGCACGGACAAGCCGTGGGTCTCGGCCCAGGAGGAGCGCGTCTTCCGGGCCGCGGCGCGGGCCGCCCGGCAGACGGGCCTGGCGGTGACGACCCACGCGGTCATGAGCGACGTGGGCCGGGCGCAGCTCCGGATCCTCGAGGAGGAGGGTCTCGATCCCGCCCGCATCGTGATCGGCCACGGGGACTCGTACCCCGTGCTCGCGCACCACCTCTCGATCGTCGAGACAGGCGCCTCAGTCGAGATGGACTTCCTGGGCATGACGTTCTCCGCGACCGAGCGGCTGGGCGAGGACCGGATCGTCGAGCTCGTCTGCGAGCTCCTGTCGCGCGGCCACGCGGAGCGGCTGCTCCTGTCCCAGGACGTCTGCCACAACAGCCAGCTGGTGCGATACGGCGGCAACGGCTACGCGTATCTCGCGAGCGTGTTCCTGCCACGGCTGCGCGAGGCGGGCGCGTCCGACGCCGAGATCGAGACGATCACCGTCGCCAATCCGCGCCGGCTGCTCACGATCGCCTGACGGCGCCGAGCCGCGTCAGGACTCGAGCGAGGCGTCCACGGACAGCTCGACGTTGCCGGCGAGCGCCTGCGAGATCGGACAGCCGTCCCTGGCCGTCTCGGCGGCAGCCTTGAACGCCTCCTCGGAGATGCCGGGGACGCGTCCCCGAACGGTGAGCGCGCTGCGGGTCACGCGCCAGCCCGCCTCGGCCTTGTCGAAGGTCACCTCGGCAGAGACCTCGAGCTGCTCCGGCGGTGTGCCGGCTTTCGCCAGCCCGCCGGAGAAAGCCATCGAGAAGCAGGCAGCGTGGGCCGCGGCCACGAGCTCCTCGGGGCTGGTCTTTCCGTCCGACGACTCCGTCCGGGCCGCCCAGGTGACCGGGAGGTCGCCGAAGGCACCGCTCGAGACGGCGCTGACCGTGCCGCTGCCGCTCATCAGGTCTCCGTTCCAGGTCGCCTCGGCTCGTCGGGTCGCGGGCATCGGTCTCTCCTCACAAGCGGTCGCGTGACAGTCACGGCATCGTCCCATACGTCGACCGGCGAGGTCGTGGACGGCCTCGGTGGCTCGTTCGGCATAGCCCGCCCCGTACGATTGCGTCCCTCCGCACCAGCCACGCGGGTGATGCCCGGCCGGCTGGCGGCCAGCGATGCTGCGCTTCGTCGCAGCCTGTTGGACCCATCCGTCCGTGCACGAGGATCGCCCACCGATGCCGCCCGCACTCCGCCGCCTGGTCGCTGTCGCCTTTGCCGTCCTCGTCAGCGCTGGTGCTGCCGGCATCAACCCCGCACCCACGCGCGCTGCCGATCTCACGGTCGACGCGGCCGAGGCCGAGATGGTCCGCCTGCTCAACGCCGAGCGGGCGCGTCACGGCCTGCTCAAGGTGCGGGTGGATCCGCGGCTCATGACGATCGCCCGACAGCGTTCGGCCGACATGGCCAGGCGCGACTACTTCAGCCACACCCAGCCGGACGGACGCACCGTGTTCGATCTGATCAGGTCGGACCGCATCACGTGGTTCGGCGCCGGCGAGATCATCGCCTGGAACAACGCCCGGACCCTCGCCGAATCCGCGCCCGCGGCCCGCGACGGCTGGATGCGCTCGCCCGGTCATCGCGCGATCGTCCTGTCCAACAGCTACAACTACTTCGGCGTCGGCCTTGCGCTCGATCCCGTGTCCGGACGCAGGCTGTGGACCGGCGTGTTCCTCAAGGGCCCCGACCTCACCGGTGGCTGGGCCGCCTTTGGCCCACCGCCGACGCTGGCCAGCGCGGCCGGCAGCCGCTATCGCGACGTCACGCTGTCGTGGACCGGGGGCGACGTCGAGCTCGTGACGCTGACCGCCGGCCCCCGGGACTTCCAGCTGCGAATCCGGATCGACGCTGGTCCGTGGACGACCTGGTCGCCCGGCACGACGAGCAGGACCCGGTTCCTCCGAGCCTGGCGCGGCCACGTGTACGAGGTTGGTGTCCGCGCCTGCGATCGAGCGGCCAACTGCGGCGCCTGGGTGTACCAGCAGCTCCAGGCCTGACGACCCGCCGCCCGCGTCAGCTCGCCGTGCGCGCCGCCGGTCGCCGCTCCCGGCCGGCCCGGGTCAGCGGCACCCGGAGCTGCCGGGCCAGCGCGCGGTGGCGAACCGCCCGCGGCAGCAGGACCCGGCCCACCCCGGCGAAGACGCGATGCGCCTCCAGGGCCTCGGCCAGGGCGGCCACGAAGCCCGGCTCCTCGAGCGCCTCGAACCCCTCCTCCCACCAGAGGCCAAGGACGCGCAGGGCGTCCCCGGTGCGGTCGATCCGCGGCTCGATCCGGCCCACCAGCCGGTCGCCCCACAACAGCGGCAGCACGTAGTAGCCCCAGCGCCGCTTCGCGGCCGGCACGTAGACCTCCCAGATGTAGTCAAAGTCCCAGAGCGAACGGAGCAGGCCGCGATCCCACGCGAGCGGGTCGAGCGGGGCGAGGAACGCGACGCCCGGCGCGCTGCCTCCGGGGCGCATCGGTCGAGCGCCGGCGAACTCCGCGGTGACCTCGCGCTCGGCCTGCTCGAGCAGCGCCCGATGCTCCGCGAGCACGTAGCGCAGGCCCTTCACGCCCTCGACGGCGGCGGGAATGAGCACGCCGTCGGCGATGAGCTCGTCGCACAGCGAGAGGCGCTCGGCCGCGGAGCGGGCGGTGCCCATGAAGACCTCGGCCTGGCCGGTCCGGCCCAGCAGCCCCAGCGCCCGGTACCGCGACAGCAGCTTGTGGCGGCGCTGCTCGCGCTCCGGCCGCCGCTCGGCCAGCAGCTCCGCCGGGAAGAGCCGCTCGGAAAGGTCGTACACCCGGCGGTTGCCCTCGCGGCGGGCGATCCCGAGCACGCCGGCCTGGGCCAGCGCCTCGAGGATGGCACGCACCTGGTTGGTGGGGCGCCAGTACCAGTCGATCGCCGGCCGCGGCTCGACGTCCGTGGAGCTCATGGGTCCGTCGCGCCGGATCCGCTCCAGGAGCTCCTCGACGAGCGCGGCGTGCTCGCGGAACGTCCCCTCGGCATGCCCCTCCCGGTTGCGGTCCCACGTGATCCGGTACCACGGCAGCTCGGCGGTGGGGACGAGCGAGAGCATCTTGTTGTACGTCTCGTACAGCCGCCGCTCTCGGTAGAGCAGGTCGTTTGTCCAGGCGCGCCGGTAGCCCGCGATGCGCGACAGCAACACGAGGTCGTGGTTCCGGCCGGCGACCTCGAGCGGGTCGAACTGGAGGGATCCCACCCGGTCCACCACGCGCATGACGCTGGCCGGCTCGGCCGGCAACGCGCGAGGCGGTGCGAGCAGGTGGTGGAGGACGAGAAACCGGCGCGCGACCGCTCGCGAGACGGCGAGGTGCGGTGCCACGGGCGGCGATCGTAGCGACCACGATCGCCAGGGGCTGTCAACAACACGCCGGGGCCCAACTCGGATCGACCCGCGCGCGACACCTGCGATGCCCTTGCAACCAGCCACGGACCGGCGCCGGTCGGGGCGTGACGCACAATGAGTGATGCTTGGAGGCGACACCGTAATCCCGGAGGTTTCACATGCCCAGGTTCTCCCTGCCGGAGGTCCGTTTCAAGGCACGCTTGCCCGAAGGTCTCCGCGACATGTCCGTCGAAGACATCCAGGACGCCATGCCCGACGTCCACGTCCCCAAGGTCGATGTCTCGAAGGTCGAGCTGCCGAAGTTCGAGCTGCCGAAGTTCGACTTCGACCTCGGCCGCGAGGCCGGCAAGGCCGCCAAGCGCGCGGACAAGGCCACGAAGTCGGCTCGCAAGTCGGCCGGCCGCGAGGCAGCCAAGGCCGCCAAGGCGGTCGAGAACGCCCTGCCCCGACGCAAGGGCCCCAACCCGGTGCCGGTCGCCATTCTGGCCATGCTCGGCGGCCTCGTCGTCGGTTGGCTGCTGGCCAGCCATCCGGTCACCGGGCCGCGGGTGCGCTCGGCGCTCGACGGCGCACGCCGCTCGATCGACAGCTGGCGTGGTCGTGACTCCGATGAAGAGTGGGATACCACCGATGCCCAGGCCTACCCGGCCTCCCTCCGCGCGCCGATCGAGCCGGAGCGCTACAGCGGCACGCTGAGCGAGTCGCAGACCGGCATCGACGATGACCCGGGCCAGCTGCCCGAGGGACTCGGCACGGGCGACCCGGAGCAGGTCGGCGCCGGCAACGGCACGAACGTCCGCAGCCACTGACGCCCCTGCATCCAACGAGCAGAACGCCCCCGGTACGTGCAAGGGGCGTTCTTCGTGGCTGACGAGTCGTCACCCCGCCGGCAGGTTGCGAGCAACCTGCCAAATCGCCCTGGCGATGGTTGGGCGGCGCTGCAGGGTCCCCAGTCGGCCGAATCAGCGGCATGCGGAGCGTAATCAGCCGTGCTGGGGCTACCAGTTGCAGCGGTTCGCCGTCGAACCGGCTCGTGGCGCCGACCAGGCCTCGCGTAGTGTGGATCTGGCAACGAGTCGCGTCGATGCGGCCATCCGGCATGGCCCAGTTCGGCCGATGGGTGGACCCGCCCCCGGTGGCACTTGGGCCGTGAGCGTCCCGCCGGGTGCCACGCGAGCCGAGTCGGGATCCATAGTGGTCGGACGGTGACGAACCGGCACCCGGTCCTGACCGGTGACGCGCTCAACCGGGCAACGCTCGCCAGGCAGCTGCTGCTCGAGCCCGCGACCGGCATGGACGCCGTCGAGGCCGTCGAGCGAATCGGCGCGCTCCAGGCCCAGGAGCCCGCCTCGCCGTACGTCGCGCTCTGGACCCGCCTCGCCGACTTCGACCCGGCGGCGCTGCGGGCCGCCTTCGCCGACCACCGGCTCGTCAAGGGCACCCTCATGCGGGTGACGGTCCACGCCGTCTCGCGGCGCGACTACCGGCACTACCTGCCGGCCGTTCTGCCGATGCTGCGCGCCGTCCGCCGGTGGGATCCGCCTGGCGTCGAGGCTGCGCCGATCGAAGCGGCCGCCGCGGCCCTCCTCGAGTTCGCCCGGGAGCCGCGAACCGGCGTCGAGCTGCGCGACGAAGCCGGCCGGCTGACCGGCGCACCCGGCGAGGAGGCGTGGTGGCGGATCCGCCGCCACGTCCCGTTCCTGCACGTGCCCGCGGATCTGCCGTGGTCGTTCGGGCCGCGTTCTCGGCTGATCGACGCGCGCCGGCCACTTGGCGGTGAGACGCTCGCCTCGGAGGAGCAGGGGACCGTCCACCTGGCCCGGCGCTATCTCGCGGCGTTCGGCCCGGCGTCGCTCGCAGATATGGGCAATTGGTCCGGACTGACGGTGACCCGGCTCCGGCCCGCGACCTCCGCGCTCGACGCGGCAGGTGTGCTCGCCAGGTTCCAGGACGAGGCCGGCCGCGAGCTGCTCGACCTCCACGATGCGCCGCGCCCGGACGCGGCCACACCCGCCCCGCCGCGCTTTCTCCCGATGTGGGACAGCCTGCTGCTGGCCCACGCCGATCGCACGCGGGTGCTGCCCGCGGCGTACCGGCCCGCGGTCATCGGTCGGAACGGCGATGTCCTGCCCACGTTCCTCGTCGACGGCCGAGTCGCCGGGCTGTGGTGGCCGGAACGCGACGCGGCCACGACAAGGATCGTCCTCGAGCCCTTCGGGACTCTGTCCCGGCGCGATCGGCGCGCCCTCGATGCCGAGGGTGCGCGTCTCGCCGAGTTCCTCGGTCCGCGCGAGCCCGGCGCCTTCGGGCGCTATCGGCGATCGCGCGCCCGGCGCTTCTCGCCGACCGGTCGTTGACGGGTGGGCCGTTAATTCCGATAATGTGACTCGGAATTGAAGTCACGCGGCGCCCCGGGATGCGCCGTCCCCGAATCGGAGTGTCATGACCGCGACACGCGACCTCGTCGCCGACAGGCGAGACCAGTACGCGTTCCACGACGACATCGTCTACCTGCGCGAGACCAAGCGCGGCCTGAGCCGTACGACGGTCGAGGAGATCAGCGGCTTCAAGAACGAGCCGGCGTGGATGCTCGAGTTCCGACTGCGCGCGTACGACCATTTCGTCCAGCGGGCGATGCCCGACTGGGGCGGGCATCTCGGCGACATCGACTTCGACAAGATCGTGTACTACCGCAAGCCGTCGGAGCGCGAAGAGAAGTCGTGGGACGACGTTCCGGACAAGATCAAGGCGACGTTCGAACGGCTGGGCATTCCCGAGGCGGAGCGCAAGTTCCTGGCCGGCGTCGGTGCGCAGTACGACAGTGAGGTCGTCTACCACTCGGTCAAGGAAGAGCTGACCAAGATCGGCGTCGTCTTCATGGGCACGGATCAGGCACTGATCGAGTACCCGGAGATCTTCCGCACGTACTTCGGCACCGTCGTGCCACCCGAGGACAACAAGTTCGCGGCGCTCAACTCCGCCGTCTGGTCCGGTGGCTCGTTCGTGTACGTCCCGAAGGGCGTCGAGGTCCCGCTGCCGCTCCAGGCCTACTTCCGGATCAACGGCGAGAACACGGGCCAGTTCGAGCGGACGCTCATCGTCGTCGACGAGGGCGCCAAGGTCCACTACATCGAGGGCTGCACGGCGCCCATCTACGCGACCGATTCGCTCCACGCGGCGGTCGTCGAGGTCGTCGCGCTGCCCGGCTCGAAGGTCCGCTACACGACGATCCAGAACTGGTCGAACGACGTGTACAACCTGGTCACGAAGCGCGCCCACGCATACAAGGACTCGACAGTCGAGTGGATTGACGCAAATACCGGGTCAAAACTCACGATGAAGTACCCGGCGATCTATTTGCGCGGGGAAAATGCCACGGCGGACATCATCTCGGTCGCCGTGGCCGGTCGCGGCCAGCACCAAGACACCGGCGCGAAGGCCGTCCACCTGGCGCCCAACACGCGCAGCCGGATCGTCTCGAAGTCCGTCTCGAAGGACGGCGGACGGGCGACCTATCGCGGTCAGCTCAAGGTCGCACCCGGCGCCACCAACGTCGTGGCCAGCGTGCGCTGTGATGCGCTGATGCTCGATGACCAGAGCCGCAGTGACACGTACCCCTACATCGACATCCAGGAAGACGACACGACGATGACCCACGAGGCCACCGTCGGCAAGATCAGCGGCGATCAGGTCTTCTACCTGATGTCGCGCGGCCTGACCGAGAACGAGGCCACCAACCTGATCGTGCAGGGCTTCCTCGAGGTGTTCACGAAGGAGCTCCCGATGGAGTATGCGATCGAGTTCAACCGGCTCGTGAAGCTGGAGATGGAAGGCTCGCTGGGGTGACCGCCGGCAACGCCGGCGCCCCCACCGCCACTCCACCGTCGGTTCGCACCCGGGCACCTCGCCGCAGTCCCACCGAGCTCACCTTCCAACTGGATGAACAGCTCGTCGAGCGCTGGGCCGCGGACGAGCCCGCGTGGCTGGCCGACGACCGGCGGGCCGCGCTTGCCCGCTTCCGGGAGCTGCCGATCGAATCGAGCCGGCTGTACACGCCCTACGTCGACCTGCGCGGCGCGGAGCTCGGCGGCGTGGCCGCGTACGCCGAGACCGCCTCGCAGCCCACCGTTGCCGCCGATGTCCTGCGGCCCGGCGTCGCGGCCCAGATCGAGCTGACCGACGACCGGGTCACGGCGCTCGCGCTCGACCAGGCAAGCCGAGCCGCCGGCGTGACCCTCCAGACCTTCCGCGCGCTGCTGCGCGACGACGCCGCGGCCGCGCGGCGGCTCATCACGGACGCCGAGTCGCTGCCGGGGGATGACAAGCTCGCTCAGCTGACCCGCGCCGGCTGGAACCAGGGCGTGGTCGTGCGCGTGCCCGCGGGCGTCCGGCTCGAGCGCCCCATCGTCGTCCGCTGGTCGGCCGGCGAAGCGGATCGGGCGCTGCTCAGCCGCACGATCGTCGAGTTGGGCGACGGGGCGGCGGCGTCGCTCGTCGAGGAGCTCGTGCCGTCGACGGCCGCGTCGAACGGTCCGGCGCTCTTCACCGGCACGCTCGAGGTGCACCTCGGGCGGAACGCCGAACTTGCCGTGGCGTCGCTCCAGGAGCTTGGCCCGCAGACCGTGGTGTTCCAGCACCGCAATGCCGTCATCGGCGAAGGAGCGTCGCTGCGCTGGGCGCTGGCCCATCTCGGGTCCCGGCTCGTGCGATCGCGGGTCGACAACCGGCTGATCGGCGACCGCTCCACCGTCGAGCAGATCGAGATCGTCTTCGGCTCGGACGATCAGCTGTTCGACCTGACCTCGTACACCCGGCACGTTGGCCGCGACACGACGGGTCAGCTGCTCTCCAAGGGCGCCCTGATGGACCGGTCCCGGAGCTACATGAAGGGCCTGATCGAGATCGAACGATCGGCGATCGGCACGGACAGCTACCTCGGTGAGTTCGGGATGAACCTGTCGAAGGCAGCCCGGGCAGTCGCGATTCCCTCGCTCGAGATCGACCAACCGGACTGTCGTCGCGCCGCGCACGCGTCGTCCGTGGGCCCCATCGACGAGACCCAGGTCTTCTACCTGCGCTCGCGCGGCATCCCGGAGGATGAGGCCCGCAAGTTCATCGTCCTGGGCTTTCTCGAGCCGGTCGTCACGCGGGTTCCGCTCGACTCCGCCCAAGACCGGCTGCGCGAGCTCCTCGAGTCGAAGTGGAACGCGGGGATCGCTGCGACGCCGGTGAACGGAGCCGCCGCCTGAGGCGCATCGACCTCCTGGCCGTCGACGAGGTCCCCGACGGCACGATGCAGATGGCCTGGGTGGACGGGACGGACCCGGTCCTGGTGGTCAACACTTCGGGCCGGCTGCACGCCGTGCAGGGGATCTGCAGCCACGAGTACTTCGAGCTCGACAAGGGCTTCCTGACGGGCGGCACGCTGACCTGCGCCCTGCATCTGTCGCGCTTCGACCTCGTGGACGGCGAGCCGCTCGACCCCCCGGCCGAGATCCCGCTGGCCGTGTATCACGTGGTCGTCCAGGACGGCCGGGTCCTGATCGAGGTGCCTGACGGTCCACTGCCGGTCAACGAGTAGCCACTTATCAACACCTGGGCCTTGCGGCGGCGCGTACGATCCGTGGGTGACGTCTGTGGGCACCAGCTCGAGCGGCAACGGCGTCGGGAGCGATGCGACCTTTGGTGACGTCGTCCGCCGCCGCCGGGAAGCCAGGGCACTGACCCACGAGGAGCTCCAGCTGGCCATCGGCGGGTCGCCCGGAGCGGGCTTCCTCGCCCGGCTCGAGGAGGGCATCGTGGGGCCCTCGGCGGGACTCGTCCTCAAGCTCGCGACGGCGCTCGACCTGCCGGCGGACCTGATGCTGAACGCCAGCGGCTTCACGACCGAGACGCAGCGCCTGTCCGCCCTCCTCGCCCTCGCGGACGAGGCACCGGCCGAGTCGCCGAACTAGGACCGTCGCCTCAACCCGCCAGGAAGGATCGCAGCGCGGCGACGAGCTCTTCGGGTGCGTCCTCCGCGATGTGATGGCCGGACTCGATGGGCCAGCCGCGCAGATCCGGAGCCCACGGCCGCCAGACATCGAGGGGGTCGCCGTACAGGTCGGCGAGATCGTCGCCCGTCGCCCACAACAGCAGCACCGGGCAGTCGATCGTCCGGCCCGCGGCACGGTCGGCGTCGTCGGCCGCCCGGTCCGGCCCCAGACCGGCCCGGTAGTCCTCCATCATCGCGTGAACGGTTGCGGGATCGTGGATCGCACGGCGGAAGTCGTGGAAGTTCTCGACGCCCATCGCCTCGGGCGTGGCGGGGTACCACGCATCGGGATCGGCGAGGATGACCCGCTCCGCAGGCTTGACCGTCTGACCGAAGAAGAACCAGTGCCACCAGGCCTGGGCGAACCGGGCGCCGGCCCGGGCGAGCGCATCGCCGATGGGGACGGCGTCGAGCGCCACCAGGTGCGAGACGGCGGACGGGTGGTCGAGGGCGGTCCGGAACGCGCCGTACACGCCGCGATCGTGACCCACGACGGCGAACCGATCGTAGCCCAGCGCGCGCATCAGCCCCACCGCGTCGCGGGCGACGGCCCGCTTCGAGGCCTGGGCGTGGTGGGGCTCATCGGGCGGCTTGCTCGACTCGCCATAGCCACGCACGTCCGGGCAGACGACGGTGTGATCGCGGGCGAGGAGCGGCGCGACCAGGTGCCACGTCGTGTGCGTCCGCGGGTGGCCGTGGAGCAGCAGGACCGGCGGCCCGCTGCCGCCGTGGCGAACCCGCAGCTCGACCTCGCCGAGGTCGATCCGCTCGAGCGCGAAGCCGTCGAACAACGCTCAGTCCGTCCAGTCCGCGACGATCGAGTCGGCGCCGGTGCGCGCACCCATCGCCTCGGCGCCCACGACGACCCGATCCGTCACCGGCGCGCGCCCTCAGGGCTGGAGCGTCAGGGTCGCCGCCGCGCCGCCCTGGACCATGTCGCGGTCCCACGGCAGGGGCAGCGACTCGCCGCTGGCCCAGGGCTCGATCAGGTCGCCGTAGTGCGCGTCCCACGGGTTGCCGCTCTGACCGGTGGTCTGGACGATCCGGGCGCCGTCGAGGTCGGACAGATCGATCGTGAGCCGGTACGACGGCACGACCGCGACGTCGAAGACGCGGTCGAGACCGACCGGCTGCGAACCGGGCTCGCCCGGGTCGGCGTAGCCGCGCTCCGGCCGGTGGTAGTTGTTGAGCACCGCACCCGGCGCCCCGGGCGCCGCGACCGGTCCCCGGTTGAAGTACCACTCGAGCGGTCCGATCCCGCTGTCGCCCAGCGTCTCCTCACGGAACGACGCCCGGTGGAGCGCGCCCCACGTCCACGTCTCGGGGCCGCCGAGCGCCGCGCGCAGCTCCGCCGCCGCACCGTCGAGCGCGCGGGTCACGATGGCCGGCGCGGTCTCCACCCGGCCGTCGGTCCGGGTGTCGTCCCACCACGGATCGGCGGGCCGGTCGAGCAGCCCCATCGCGGTCTCGAACGACGCGCCGCTGCCCACGTAGTCGCGGGCGAGGGAGCCCAGCTCGTCCTCGAAGATCGCCCCGAGGAGCCGGTACTCGAAGGCGTGATACGCGGCGCAGCCACGGTTGTCCGCTGGGCAGCCCCGCCGCCACCTCCGGATCAGCTCGAGCAACGTCCTGCCGTCGTCCGTGGCGGCCGCCGTCCCGTCGCCCAGCGCGGCCTGGAGCCGCACGGCGCGCAGGGGCGTCGTGTCGAGCTGGATGTCGCGGATCTCGTCGATCGCGATCCCGTCCTCCGCGGCCCGCTCCAGCCGATCGCCGATCCGCTCCGCGCGGTAGCCATAATCCCACTGGTCGCCGAGCCGGTGGGCATAGGCGTCGTCCGTGGGCGCGTTGTTGGCAGTGACGATCAGCCCGTCGGGTGGGTCGTACTGCCAGGGCAGCTCCTCGAAGGGGATGTCCCCGGTCCAGTCGGCGGCCCCGTTCTCGCCGTCGGCGGGCCGTGAGCCGGTTGCGCCGCCGGCCCGGATCGGGATGCGGCCGGACAGCTGGTAGCCGATGTGGCCCTCGATGTCGGCGTACACGAAGTGCTGCGCCGGTGAGCCATAGCCGGCAAGCGCCGCCCGGAACTCATCGAACGTGGCGGCCGTGTTCAGCCGGAAGATGGCCTCCAGCGTGCCGTCGACCTCGGTCGTGGCCGCCCAGCGCAGGGCCAGCGGCGGCGCGTCAGCGAGACGGGCATCGACGTCGTTGAGGATGGGGCCGTGACGGGTCGAGCGGACCTCGAGCGTCTCGGACCCGGCGCCCGCGATCCGGATCGTCTCCTCGCGGACCTCGAACGGGACGGATTCGCCTCCGGCGAGGTAGTTGCCAACGTTGGCCGGATCGATCCGTTCGACAAAGAGGTCCTGGACGTCGGGATCGACGTTGGTAGCGCCCCACGCGATCCGCCCGTTGTGACCCAGCACGACCGCCGGCGTGCCCGGGAACGAGACGCCGACCACGTCGTACGGGCAGGCTTCCGAGACCTCGCGGCAGTGCAGGCCGTTCATGTACCAGACCGACGGCATCCCGATCCCGAGATGCGGATCGTTGGCCAGCAGCGCGCCGCCGGTGGCCGATCGACTGCCCGAGACGACCCAGTTGTTGCTGCCCACGCCACCATCGCCGGCCAGCGTCCCGCCGCCACCGAGACCGGCGATCTCGAGCGTTCGGTCGCCGGCCGCGGCCACGGCGCGCCAGGCGGCTGCCTGTTCGCGGGTGAGCGTGGGCCCCGCCGTGGCGCCGCCGCCCGCAGCCGTGCGAGCCGATGGCGCGCGCCCGGACGCGGCCCCCAGCCGGTTCGACGGCGTGATCACCGGCGCGCCGGCTCGATCGGCAGGGAAGAGGGCGTCCGTCCGGGCCGGATCGCCGAGCTGCGCGTCGGCCAGCATCCGGAAGATCTCCTCGTCCATGTTGCCACCCAGGTTCCAGGACTGGACCTTCTGCCACGCGACCGAGTCGAGCGGCGTCCATGGCTCGGGGTCGTAGCCGCCCGGGCCGCCCGTGCCCGCCCGGAG
>Ga0136617_10004102_pt1 | contig 13025 bp, 12 predicted proteins | sample AntDrymUQ3222106_2_FD_129672 | JGI IMG/M metagenome (GOLD analysis project Ga0136617, IMG submission 129672) | Polar desert sand microbial communities from Dry Valleys, Antarctica - metaG UQ322 (21.06) | ecosystem: Environmental > Terrestrial > Soil > Desert | place: Antarctica: Dry Valley...
CCGTGCGCATCGCCCAAACCACCGCCAGCAACCGCAACCAGCGACCAAAACCCTGCTCAGACCACCAAACGCCCACCCGTCAACAAGACCGCCTCACCTACGATCATCCCCGGAGCCCCAGAAGTCCTCGTCGACCTTGCGCGGCGCGACGACGACGTCGGTCCCGACGTTGGCCTGCGAGAAGACCTCCGAGAACGAGCGGTTGATCGTGTCGGTGAGGACGTACGTCCCCGAGATCATCGCCACGCCGAGCACGACCGAGAGCGCCGTCAGGATCGTGCGCAGGGGGCGCGCGCGCAGGCCGCGCAGCGCGACCTTCCTCACGGTCCGACGGCCTTCATGACGTCGAGAACCTCCTCGGCGGAGCCCGCGTCGTCATCGTGGGCGACGCGCCCGTCGGCGAGCACGATCAGGCGGTCGGCGTAGGCCGCGGCGGTAGCGTCGTGGGTCACCATGACGACCGTCTGGTCGAAGTCGTCGACCGCGCGGCGCAGGAGCATGAGCACCTCCGTCGAGGCGGCGGAGTCGAGGTTGCCCGTCGGCTCGTCGGCGAAGACGACCGCCGGCTTGGACACGAGCGCCCGCGCGATTGCGACGCGCTGCTGCTGACCGCCCGACAGCTCTGACGGCCGGTGCGTCCGGCGATCGCCGAGCCCGACGGTCTGCACGAGCGATTCCAGCCACTCGCGGTCGGGCTTGCGCCCGGCGATCGTCAGCGGCAGGACGAGGTTCTCCTCGGCCGTGAGGACCGGCAGGAGGTTGAAGGCCTGAAAGACGAAGCCGACCTTGTCGCGGCGCAGCTCGGTGAGGCGGCGGTCGTCTAGCTCGCCGAGCTGCACCCCGTCGAGCGTCACCGTCCCGCTGGTCGGTGTGTCGAGACCGGCCATGAGGTGCATGAGCGTCGACTTGCCCGAGCCCGAAGCACCCATGATCGCGGTGAACTCCCCGCGGCGGATCGCGAGGCTGACGTCCGCGAGCGCGTCGACGGCGGCTGGGCCCTCGCCGTAGCGGCGGTGCAGGTCGGCGGTGGCGACGATCGTGGTGGCGGTCATGGGCGCAGCATGCAGGGCGCCCCGCGACCCGTCCATCGGTGATGCCCCCTAAGGGATCGCCTATGCACAGCCGGCAGCCTTCGCGAGCTCGCGAAACGTCGCCGCCGGATCGTCGGAGCCGAAGATCGCCGATCCGGCGACGAACCACGTCGCGCCGGCCTCCGCGCACTCGACCACCGTCTGCGGGTTGACGCCGCCGTCGACCTCGATCGGGACGCCGTCGCCGAGCATCGCGCGCACCCGCCGGATCTTGTCGAGCTGGTTGCGCAGGAACGGCTGGCCGCCCCAGCCGGGGTTGACGGTCATGATGAGCGCGAGGTCGACGTCGAGCTCGGCGAAGTAGTCCGGCGGGGTGCCGGGGCAGACGACGAGCCCCGCCGTGCAGCCCGCCTCGCGGATTGCCGAGGGCGTGTAGTCGAGGTGCGGCGTCGCCTCGGCGTGGATCGTGATCCCGTCGGCGCCGGCCTTGGCGAACTCGCCCACGTGGCGCTCGGGGCGCTCGATCATGAGGTGCACGTCGAGGTACGCCTCGTCGGGCAGCGCCTCGCGCAAATCGGCCACGACGTTCGGGCCGAACGTGATCGGCGGGACGAAGTGGCCGTCCATGACGTCGCAGTGGATGACCCGAGCCCCGGCGTCCATGAGCTCGCGCACCCGCGCGGCGAGGTCGGCGAAGTCGGCGGACAGGATCGAGGGAGCGACGTGGCGTTCGGTCAGTGGCATGGGCTCGTTTCTTCAGATCCCGCGCAGCATCGAGGCTGCGCACGCGTTACAGGACAGGATGGCCGTCTTCGACATCCGCACCATCGTCGAGTGCTCCCCGCACTCGGGGCACAGCGAGCACAGCTCGAAGCGGTGCAGGCAGTAGACGCAGCGATAGCGCGCTGCGAGGTTCGTCGGTCGAAGCCAGGGCTCCTTGCAGTTCGGACAGATCAGGTGAACCTCGCCGCTCACGACCGCATCATGGCGATGTAGAAGCCGTCGGTACGGTCGCGATGAGGCAGCACGAGGCGTTCGGACTCTACCCGCAGCCCCGTGGCGGCGACCTGCTCCTCGTTCTCGCGCGGCGACAGCGTACAGGTCGAGTAGACGAGCGTCCCGCCGGGGCGCAGCGCCGCGATGCCGGCGTGCAGGATCGCGCGCTGCGTCGCGGCGAGCCGCTCGATCGCCTCCGGCGAGCTGCGCCAGCGCAGGTCGGGATGGCCCTGCAGCGTGCCCAGCCCGCTGCACGGCGGGTCGACGAGCACGCGATCGAAGGGCTCGGCGGCGGTGAAGCGTGCCGCGTCGGCGACCACGACGTCGACGGTCGTCGCGCGCAGGCGCTCGCACGTGCGTCCCAGGGCGCTCGCGCGGCCGGCGTGACGCTCGACGGCGACGATCTCGCCCGCGCCGCCCATGAGCGCGGCGAGGTGCGTCGTCTTGCCGCCCGGGGCCGCGCACAGGTCGAGCACGCGCTCGCCGGGCTGCGGGTCCAGCGCGCGAGCGACGAGCATCGACGCGCGCGACTGCGCCGCGTAGGCGCCCTGGCGCCACAGCTCATGGGCGTGTGCGTCAAACGCCCCCTCGACGACGAGCCCCTCCGGCAGCTCGTCGCCTGCCGGCCGCGTCGCGACCGGCAGCGCGGCGGCGAGTTCGTCGCGCGTCGTCACGAGCGCGTTGGCGCGCAGCGCCAGCTCGCCGCGCTCGTTGCCGGCCCGCAGGAGAGCGCGCGTGGCCTCGGCGCCGAAGCGCTCCCACCACAGCTCGACGAGCCACGGCGGGTATGAGTGGGCGATCGCGGCGCCCGCCGGCGTGTCGTCGGCCGGCAGCGCGGGGAGCTCGCGGGCGGCGCGCCGCAGCACCGCGTTGACGAGCTTGTGCCCGCCACTTGAGCCCTTGGCGAGCTCGACGCTCTCGCCCACGACGGCGTGCGCCGCGACACCGTCGAGGAACGCGAGCTGGTAGAGCCCGAGCCGCAGCGCCGCGAGCGTGCGCGCGTCGAGCTCGGCCACCGGGCGCGCGAGCTGCTCGATGAGGTGGTCGAGCGTCAGCCGCCGCTGGACGGTCCCGAACGCGAGCTGCATCGCCAGCGCGCGCTCGCGCGCGTTCAGGTCGCGCGCCTCGCCGTGCAACGCCCGATCGGCATAGGCCCCCTGCTCGAACACGCGCCGCACGACGGCGAACGCGACCCGCCGCGCGGGGGTCACGCCGGTCGCGGGCACGCGCGCGAGCGTCAGCCGGCTCCCCAGCCAGCCCAGCCAGGACTGGAAGGGTTGCCGCTGCCCTGGCCGTTGCCGACCGGGCTCGCGGCGGGAGCGCTGCCGACCTCATCGACGATGGCGTCCGGTTCACGGCCATCGAGACGGGCGCTGAGCAGCACGTCCTCCTCGGACCGGAATCGCTCGCGCCAGCGACGCACGGAGAAGGCATGAGAGAGGTCCATGGCGCGATTGTACGCCGAGAATGTCGCCGTCCAGCAGCAGATCGATCCCAGCTATTTCGCCGGGGATGCGCAACTACTGGACGAGCGACTTCCTCAGCAGCCTTCCCGAGGTGGCGTCATGGCTGGACGAGTTCGGTGGTGCGGTGGACTTGTGCGGTGAAGCGTGGGGAGGCGGGCTGGTGCGGGTTGGGCCACATGCGGGTGGTCCAGAACAGTGCGAGTAGGCGGCGTGCGGCGTGCAGTCGTTGGTGTTCGAGGTTGGGTAGGTCGAAGCGATCGATGAAGATCTGCCACGTGGTGTCGGGGGTGGCGCGCGATTCGGGGTGTTCGATGAGGTCGGCGAGCTCGTGGGCGCGGTCACTCCAGCCGGCGTATTCGAGGTCGATGAGGCGCAGTGTGTGGCCGTCCCAAAGGCAGTTTCGGAGGTTCGGGTCCCCGCGGCCGAAGACAGTCGGGGTGGATGCGGCGAGCAGCTCGGGGTCTGTGCTGGCGATCCAGGCTTGCCAGCAGTGCAGCGCTTGGCGCGCCACGGGCCTGATGGTGTTGGTGGTGGTGAGCGCGTGGTAGGCGTGCTCGACGCGCCGGCGCATGTGGCGTGCGTCGGTGCTGACCGCTGGGAGGGCGACGTGGGGCAGCGCGCCGGGCGTGATCTGAAAGAGTCGAGCGAGCGCGTCGTGCAGCGCCGTGAGCTGCGGGTCCGTCAGCGCCCGGTCGCCGAGCGGTGCGCCGCCGACGAGCTGCATGATGACGACCGGCAGCACCGGATCGGGGGCGTAGCCGTACGGCTTCGGTGCATCGGGGAGCTGCAGCTCGGCAAGGGCCGTGAGGGCGCGCCATTCGCGCTGGGCGCGGTTGCGCTCGTCGACGCGGTAGACCTTCACGCACGCGTGCTGCTCGCCGACTCGGCAGGCGTAGGCGGCGTTGTTGCGGCCACCTGTCAGCCGACGCAGATCAGCACCGCCAAGCAGCGCGCGGTCGTGCTCGGTTGCGGCATCGAGGTGATGGTGGCGGATCGCCGCGACGAGCGCGGTCAGCTGGCCGTCCAGCCTGGCTGGGTCAGATCCGCGACCGGACGTGTGGGGCGGGGTCATGGAAGGGTTGGTCGCACGGGCCGATGCCTTCGCGGGCGTCGCCGAGCAGCTTGGCGTAGACGGCGTTTGCGGTGCGCGAGCTGGGCATGCACTGCGCGCAGGCGTCAGGGACGAACGTCCGTCCCATGGCGTCGAGCATGTCGCCAGTGGGCTGGGGCATGAGGGCAAGGTTGAACTGGCTGGCGGCAAAGCGCGGCTCGGCCTTCAGATCGCAGGGCGCCACGATGCCAAACGGGCTGATCGTGGGCCGTACGTACTTGGCGAGGCACTCGTGTGTCCGGCGGCGCACCACGGGCCTGTCGTTGGCGAGGCTGACCAGCTCGTCGGAGAAATCCACCTCCAGTGCGCCGTAGTCGCCGCGGCGGGCCCGGTCTCGTACGTCGATGAGCTGGCGCCGTACCGCGGCGAGCTCGCCCGCTGAGAGGCCCTCGGTGACGTCGACCTCGTCCTTGCGGATGTCCAGGAAGTCGACGTCCAGCTCGGCGGCGAAGTCGAGCATGGCGACAATCTCGCGGTGGTTGACGGCCATCAGAACGAATCCGATCCCCAGTCGCAGCGGGCTGCCGAGCCGGTCGCGTAGATCGAGTAGCCGCCTGGCGTGCTCGCTGACTCGTCGCAGCGCTCGGAGCTCGACGCGCAGGCCGGTGATCTGGGCGTAGGTGGCTTCCGTTGGCGAGTGGATGCTCAGGCGGACCTGGTGCATGCGGGCGACCTCCTCCCACACGTCCGGCGCCGCGCGTCTGAGGTTGTAGCCGGTCGTGTACAGCTGCGTGCGCAGGCCCATCTCGCGCGCCCGGCGCAGGATCACCGGCAGATCGGGATTCAGCAGCGCCTCGCCGCCACCAGAGATCACGAGGGTCTGCACGCCGTGGGCGCGCAGGTCCTCGATCGTGTCAAGCCACTGCTGGGTGCTCAGCAGTCCCCGGCCCTGGAGTCCCTGGGTGGCGTACGTCAGCGTCGTCTTGTCAGACCACAGGCACATCGCGCAGCAGTAGTTGCAGGTCCCCCTGGAGGGATGGATCTCGACGGTCTTGGCCAGCACCGGCTGACCGGCCAGCAGCCGGTCAAGGCGCGCTGGCTCGGCGGCCCACTCGGCGGTCGTCCGCACCGCGAGGCGATGCGTCAGCCGGTGCGGATAGAACAAGGACGCCGTGAGCGCCCCGACCGCCTGGTCGCTGCGCAGGAGGCTGTAGGCGGCTCGGACGTCTTCCAACGTGGCGCCCGTGGCGCTGGCCAGCTCGACTGCCCGCCGCGTTGGGTCAGCGAGCTGGCCCACCGCGGCGCGGCATGCCGCGATTGATGCGGCCGTGCGCTGGATGCCGGCGATCACGGCCGGCAGCTCGGGGCAGCCAGGCGTGCATATCCCCGCCAGGTCGGGGTTCATCCGAGGCGGGCGAACTCGGCATCCAGCAGGGCAGCCAGGCGCGGCCATTCCTCGGCGCGCAGCAGCGTGACGTGAGACGCCAGCCGGTCAAAGACAAGGTGTACGCCGCTGGCGTGCCGGACGAACCGGACAGCTGTCGGCCGCTCGACGGCCCGGCGGGCGATCCGGCGCAGCAGCTCGTCGTCGAGCGGATTGTCCAGCAGCGACAGCTCGCTCAGGCGACGCACCGGAACCGTGCACACGAGCTCATCGGTGTTGGCGTCGCTGTCGATGATGCTGTCGGTGGCCTGCGTGTCGGCGCCCTGGCCGAGCTGGAACTTGTGCTGGGCCTCGACCTCGCGGGGAAGCTGCCGCAGCTCCGCCGAGCGGTAGCGGCGATCGGCCTGCCGTAGCAGCGCGGCGGGATCGTCGGTGCACACGTTGCCCAGCGCGGCGCCGCCGACCGTCTCGCGGCCCCAGGAAGCCGGCGCGAGACGAAACTCGCCGTCAGGACGCACGTGGACCAGGCTGTCCTTGCGCTGCTCGACGAGCTGCTGGAGAGTGATCGCGCGGCCGGCATCGGTGACCGGCGAGCGCTGCCCGGTGGCCGGCCAGAACGAGTTGAAGGTCACGTACACCCCGCGGGCCGCAAGCTCGGCGTGGACGGGATCGATCGCGTCCTGCAGCGCGAAGTAGTCCTCGCGCTCCAGTCGCAGCTGGGAGAAGTAGCGTCGCGCCTGTCCGGAGTAGCTGGGGGCGCACATGTGGTGCTGGCTGGCGAGACCCTCGTCGGCCAACAGGAAGCTCAGCTCGGTCAGCCGCTGGATGTTGCGCTCGTGCGCCACCGAGATGACCGTGATCTCCCTGCCGGTCTCTCGCACGCGCCGCAGTCCCTCCATGACGCGGTCGCGGGTGCGGCCGCGCGCCGAGTTGTGCGTCTCGTCGTCAACGCCGTCGACGCTGACGCAGATCCGCGTTACGTTGGATCGGCGCAACGCGTGGATCCGATCGTCGTCAAGCAGCGTGGCGTTGGTGATCAGCGACACGACCGTGCGCCCGGCCAGATGGGTGGCGTCCAGGATCCCGGCGAGTTGGGGGTGCATCGTGATCTCACCGCCCGACAGCACGACCTCCAGACAACCGTGCTGCTCGGCTGCGCCCACGACCCCGCGCACATGCTCGACGTCCAGGTGTCGGCGCACCCACACCTCGCCCGGATGGCAGTACTTGCAGCGCAGGTTGCACTCCTGGATGGCGTCGACCACCAGCCGCAGCACCTGCAGCCCGGCCCCGGCCCCACCGGGACCCGACTCGACCGCACCCGCGGCAGACGCCGGTATCGAGGCTTGGGCTGTCGTGCAGTACTCCACGGTGGCCTCCTCAACGCGCTCGGTGGCTGGGTGCGGAAGGCTCGCCGCAGAGGGTGATGTCAGCGAGGCGTTCGACGTAGGCGCGGGCTTCGTGCAGGGTGGCGTGGTCGCCGTCGTGCATGCACCACCCCTCCCCGCTGGCGCGGCGCTGAGCGACCAGCCAGCGGTGACGGAGCTCCGTGGTCAACTTCCACGGATTCGCGATCCGCCACTGCCCATCAGAAGACTCGAACAGCCCACGCTCGATCTTGCGCCAATCCTCAGGCACTGGCCGCGGTGGGTCGCAGTTGGCAGCCGCCGGCGAGCCTGTCGTCGTCGAGGCTGCGCACGGCGGCCAGCAGCGCGTCGCGGCGGGCCTGCTTGCGCGCGACGAGCGGCTGGCTGTTGGCCCACCGCGACAGCTGGCGATGGGCGGCGAACTTCAGGGCGAGGAGCTCCTCGCGGCTGAGCTGGGGGTAGTCGGGGTCAGCCCCTTGATCGGTCATCACGCCAGCTCGCGAAGGCCGAACTCGATGTCGCGCAGATTGCCGCGGCGTGCCTGCGGCGGCACGATCCTGCCGACAATCCGCTCGCGGCCGTCGCGTGGGTCGCCGACCATCAGCACGATCGGCTCCATGCGCTCGGCGGCCCGCCGCGCGGCCGCGCCACGCCGACGCGCAAGCTCAGCCAGCTCGGCGCGCAGCGCGGGATGCAGGCGATCCTCAAAGCGCGCGATCACCGTCCGGCGTTCGCGGGGCGCCAGGCCGAGCCGCTCGTCGTGTGCGAATGTGACGCGCACACGTGCACACACGAGCGAACCGTCGCGGTACGCCTGACCCCATTCGTGGCGCCGCGCGCCGATCTTGGGCGCGCCCGGCGGCCGCCCCGCGTGCGCTTGACCTCCCTGGCGCTGCTTCTCGCTCACGATCCCCACGACGTACGACGCTGACGTACGACAGCGGACAAGCGCCAGTCGCGCGCCTGGACACTTTTCGGATCGGCCGGACATAATCCGACCCGTGGCTTCGTCGCCGGAAATCGACCCCGCACCGACGTGGGAGGAGCTGCGCAGCCGTCTGATCCCCAACAGCCCGCAGGAGCGCTGGGATGACGGCGAGCTACCCCGCGCGATCCTGCACCTCGACGACCACGCCGTCCTTGAAAGCTGTGAGCTACTGCTGCGGCTCGCCAGCGTCCAGCGGCGCTGGCTGGGAGACGCCCGGCCGTCGCGGGCGGTGGCGCTACGCACGGTGCTGCTCGAGCTGTTGCCCGAGCAGCTGGATCACCCCTACTGCGGGGTCCTGCGCGTGCTCGCCGGGTTGGAGCCCGGGAGCGCCGGCCGCCGGCGAGAAGAGCGCCAGCGACTCGCCGGCGACCACCTCGGACCTCTGAGACACCCCGCGACCCCGCGGGCGGTTCGCCGCCGCGTCAAGGCGGACTGCTGGCCGTGGCTGCTCGACCGCCTGATCGAACTCGAGGCTGAGGAGCGAGGAGCGTTGGATGCCAGCACGGCCGGTCCGGGCTCGGCAGTACCACTTCAGCTATCCGCAGTCGGCGCGGACCTCGCGCTGGGACTCTGGGCGAACGCCTCGCCGGAGGCCGACGTCGTGATGTTGTGGCTTCCGGTTTCGATGCATGGGCGGCTAATCTTGATGCCGGTGCAGATTCCCAGGCGAACGATTCTGAAGGCGGGCGGCGCGGCGCTGCTGGCGCCGATCGCCGGTTTACTCGGCAGTGATCACGAGCGCGTCGCAGCGGTCATGGGCGGCACAGCCCGCCCGGACATGGACTCGGTCCAGCACTTCGAGGCGCTGCTCGCGCACTTCCGTAAGCTCGATGACCTCATGGGCCCGCGCCACGTGCACGGAGCGGTGCAGTCCACGCTGGGCGTGGTCGACGGTCTCTGCGACGCGGCCGAGCCGCGAACCAAACACGCTCTGCTGTCGGTGTCCGCCCAGTACGAACAGCTCAATGCCTTCATGTCGTTCGATCGCGGCGAGACCGTGATGGCGCAGAGCCGCTTTGATCGAGCGCTCGCGCGCGCCACCGAGAGCGACAACCGGCCGCTCATCGGCTACCTGCTGGCATGCAAGTCCGAGCAGGCGCTGGACGACGGGGAGCCAGCGACCGCCATCCGCCTGGCCTCGGAGGCCCAAAGTGACAAGTGGGCGCTGACACCGGCGGTCGCGGCGCTTGCCGCGGTGCGCGAAGCGCGTGCCCGGGCGGTTCGCGGTGAGGCGGACGCCTGCATGCGTAGGCTCGACGACACCACGCGCCTGCTCGCCAAGAGCGCTGCACTGGGCCGAACCGACGAGCCGCCGTGGATCTACTACTTCGACGAGGGGCACCTCGCCACGCAACGAGGGACCTGCTACGCACGGTTGGGCCACACCGACGCCGCGATCGCGGCGTACGACCACGCGATCACCAGCCTACCGGGCGGCTACGTCCGCGATCGAGCCTGGCACCGTTTCCGGTCCGCAGAGGCGTACGCCTACGGAAACGATCCCGAGCAGGCGGCGACTGTTGCCCGCGACGCGGTCCAGACCCTCATCGATGCCGGCTCCGGCAGAATCCTCGGCAAGGCTCGCAAGCTGCACGCCCGCCTCGCCCACGCAAAGAGCACGCCGGCGGTGCGCGAGTTCGGCGACCTCCTTCAGACGTCGTAGCGTCGGGCGCCCACTACAAGGTGTCGCGGGGCGTACAGGCGTCCGGGGCACGATCGAGCGATGCCGGCGCTGCCAGCTGCGGCCGTCGACCGGTTGCCGCGCGGCGAGCTCGGCGTCCCCCGCGCTCGACGAAGACCGTTCTGGCGCCTGGTCGCCGCGTCTCATCGAGTGCCGTCGTGCACAGACGCGCCGCGCGTACTTCACCGATCTGAAGGCTTGGTACGCCTGGTGCACGAAGCGCGAGCTGCACCCGCTGCTGAGCGTGACCGGCACGGGCACGGTGGAAGATCGATCCGCGGCGTCAACTCCATCGGCTGCACCGACCGCCGGGGCTCGGAGTTGGCGCGTGCGTTGTCTTCGCGCAGAGGCCCGTCACCGGCCATTGCTGACTGCGTCAAATCCACCACCCTCGATCCAAGGAGGACGCAGTGCACACTCTCGCTGCTCGATGAAGCCACGACCCGCCTGCCCACGGCTCTCAAGCTCGCAGCGCCGGCGCCGATGACCTCACCTGGTGACGTCATCGAGGCATCCTGTCTGGCCCAATCGTCTGCCGGTACTCGCAGAGGTGCTCGCGGGCTTCGTGGCGTTGGTGGCGGGGATCGCGCTGGTCGGTTGGCTCGCGGGCGCGCAGACGCTGGCCAGCCTCGTCCCGGACGAGACGACCATGAAGGCCAACGCGGCGCTGGCAATGGTGATGGCAGCCGGCGGTCTGTGGCTCGCGGCCCGCGCCCCGGGGCGCCATCGGCTGCGTGACGGGCTCGGCGCGGCTGTCGTGTTGCTGGCCGGGGCCACCCTGGCCGAGGACCTGTTCGGGGTCAGTCTCGGGATCGACGCGTTCCTGTTCGCCGATCCTCAATCCATGACGGCTGCGCCGGGTCGGATGGCTCCGGCGACCTCGGCTGGGCTCGTGGCGTTCGGTGGGGCGATGCTGCTGCTCGACCGCGTCGGCCGCCGGGGGCGCGCGGTCACCCTGCTGGCGCTGGGTGTGGTGCTGCTGGGGCTGCTCGTAGCGGTGAGCTACTCGGGCGGGCGGCCGGAGGCGCTCAGGGTGCCCGGCCTTACGACGATCGCGCTGCCCACCGGATTGTGCTTCGCCGCTCTGGGTATCGGGCTGATGCTGGCACGTCCGGAGCGCGAGCCCATGGCGCTGCTGACGAGCGGACGGCCCGGTGCCGCAATCGTGCTGCGCCTCGTCCCGCTCGTCGTGCTTGGTCCGCTCGTGCTGGCGCCGGCGCTGGCGGCCGGGATGCACGCGGGGGTGTACGACGCGGAGGTCGAGCTCGTGTTGATCATCGTGGCGGTACCGCTGCTGCTGGCCCTGCTGGTGTCGGTGGCGGCAGGCCACGTCGACGCGGTCGAGGCCGTCCGGGAGCGGGCGCTCACCCACGCCCAGGCGATCGGCGGCGTCGGCAGCTGGGAGTGGGACCTGGACAGTGGCGAGCAGCGCTGGTCCGCCGAGCAGTTTCGGCTGCATGGCCTGGATCCCGCGGACGGCGTCCCGTCGCTGGAGGAGTACCACGCGCTCGTGCATCCCGGCGACCGGGCGGCACTGCAGGCCTCGATGGCCGCCAAGCTCGGGCGCCGCTGCGAGTTCGTCGACGAGTACCGCTTCGAACACGCCACGCTCGGCACTCGCACGCTGCTCGTACGCGGTGACTTCCTCGAGACCGAAGCCGGCGCCGGACCGCCCGCGCGGTTGGCCGGCACCTGCCAGGACGTTACGGACGAGCGCGCCGCCCGGTCGGCGCTGCAAACCGCCGAGGAGCGCTTCCGCTGCTCCTTCGACGAGGCGCTGATCGGCATGATGATCATCGACCTCGGCGGTCACTACGAGCGCGTCAACGATGCGTTCTGCACGATCGTGGGCTACACCCACGAGCAGCTGGCCGGCTTCTCGCGCGAGAGCATCACGCATCCCGACGACGTGGCGGCCGACGCCGCCGCGACGCGCTCCCTGCTCGCGGACGAGGCGACCTCACACATGCGCGAGAAGCGCTACATCCATGCGTCGGGCCATGCGGTCTGGGCGGCCATCAACCTCACGCTCATCCGCGACTGCGACGGCCGGCCGGTGCACTTCATCGCGCAGGTCCAGGACATCACCGAGCGGCGCAGCTACGAGCGCCAGCTCCACCACATGGCCGACCACGACCCGCTGACCGGCCTGCTCAACCGGCGCAGCTTCGAGCGCGAGCTCAACAGCCACGCGGCGCGCGTGCAGCGCTACGGCGCGACGGGTGGCGTGCTGATGCTCGACCTCGACAACTTCAAGTACTTCAACGACACCAAGGGCCACAACGCGGGCGACAAGCTGATCGTGCGCATCGCGCACGGCCTGCAGTCGCGTCTGCGTGACAGCGACGTGCTCGCACGCCTGGGCGGTGACGAGTTCGCCGTGCTGCTTCCAGGTGAGAACCAGCGGGAAGCGCAGACCGTGGCCGAGGCCCTGCTGCAGCTCGTGCGCGACGAGGACATGCCCGTGCCGATAGGCGAGCACAAGCGGGTGACCGCGAGCATCGGCATCGCCCGCTTCGACGACGGCGAACGCCTGACCGCCGAGGAGATGATGATCAATGCGGACCTCGCGATGTACGACGCCAAGGAGGCCGGAGGCGACCGCTGGGCGCCCTACCGCACCGAACAGCATCCGCGGCCGAAGATCGAAAGCCGCATCAAATGGGTCGAGCAGATCAACGACGCGATCGCCCACGACGGCTTCGAGCTGCTCGCCCAGCCGATCATCCCCCTTGCCGCGAACGGGCAGGCGCAGTACGAGCTGCTGCTGCGCATGCGCGATCGACACGGTGACCTCATCCCGCCCGGATCCTTCCTCTACGTCGCCGAGCGCCTCGGGCTCATCCGCGAGATCGACCGCTGGGTCGCCGGCCGCGCGATCGACATGCTCGCCGAGCAACGCGCAGCAGGCCGCGACCTGCGCTTCGAGGTCAACATCTCGGCTCTCCGGGCATGATCGTAGGTGAGGTCACTCGAGCGCGTGTTCGTGTGGGAGGGTGAGTTTGACCGGCCCGCAGGTGAGGTGAACGAGTGCGAGCGCGGCGTTGGCGGAGTGGAACCC
>Ga0136617_10004103_pt1 | contig 13025 bp, 13 predicted proteins | sample AntDrymUQ3222106_2_FD_129672 | JGI IMG/M metagenome (GOLD analysis project Ga0136617, IMG submission 129672) | Polar desert sand microbial communities from Dry Valleys, Antarctica - metaG UQ322 (21.06) | ecosystem: Environmental > Terrestrial > Soil > Desert | place: Antarctica: Dry Valley...
GGAGATAGGAGAGATCGAACAGCCCGTGGTGGGAAGCGCCGTCGGGCCCCGTTACGCCGGAGCGATCGAGAACCAGCACCACCGGGAGATCGTGCATCCCCACATCGAGGATGAGCTGGTCCATGGCGCGCTGCGCAAACGTCGAATAGATCGCGATCACCGGATGCATGCCGCCCATGGCGAGGCCGGCGGCGAATGTCGCGGCGTGCTGCTCGCAGATCCCGACGTCGAAGAAGCGGTCGGGGTACCGCTTCTCGAACTCGAGGAGGCCCGTCGACGACGCCATCGCCGCGGTGATGGCACAGACATCGCGCCGGCGCTCGCCGACCGAGAGCAGGGCCTCGCCGAAGACGTCGGTGAGCGTGAGGTCGGCGGTAACGGCGGGGCCTGTATCTGGGTCGAAGGTGCTTACGCCGTGCAGCCTGTCGACCTCGTCCGCTATAGCGGGCTCGTAGCCGCGGCCCTTGTCCGTGACCGTGTGGATGACGACCGGCTCATCAAGCTGAGACGCCTTCCGCATGATCTCCTCGAGGCCGGCGATGTCGTGGCCGTCGGCGGGGCCTGTGTACTTGAGCCCAAGGCTCTCGAACATGTTTGCGTTGTGCACCAGCGCTTTGAGGCTCTCCTTGATGCGACGAGCGGCTTCGTCCGCTGTGGCCCCGACCACTGGCAGGTCGGACGCCCACTGGGAGATCTCTTCCTTGGCCCTGCTGTATCTCTTGTCGACCCGAATCCGGCTGAGTGACTTGGCCAGGCCCCCGACGGTCGGGGCGTAAGAGCGTCCGTTGTCGTTGACGATGATCAGAAGATTCGGTGGTTGCAGATGCGAGATCTGGTTGAGCGCCTCGAAGGCCAGGCCCCCCGTGAGCGCGCCGTCTCCGATTACCGCGATGACCTTGCCTTCGTCGCCCTTGCGCAACTTGGCTTGTGCAATCCCCAAGGCGTAGCTAAGCGAGGTTGAGGCGTGGCTGTTCTCGACGAAATCATGCTCGCTCTCGCTGCGGCTTGGATAACCGGAGAGACCGCCTGCCTGCCTCAGCGTCGAGAAACCCTGGGCGCGCCCGGTGAGCAACTTGTGCACATAGGCCTGATGTCCCGTGTCCCACACGAGCACGTCTTTCGGGCTTTCGAAAACCCTGTGAAGGGCGAGCGTCAGCTCAACGACGCCGAGATTCGGCGAGAGGTGTCCGCCGGTGCGAGACACAGACTGAATTAGGAAAGTCCTTATCTCCTGAGCGAGCCGGCCGAGTTGCTCGGAATCGAGATCGTCAAGCTGTCTTGGGTCTCTGATTGCCTCGAGCAAGAGATGCCACCTCATACAAGGTCGAAGGGGTCAAGCCACTGTAAGCGATTCGTTACCCATTCGCCCATTGATTGCACCCTCCCCGCCATCTCCACGACACCTTCACATGGGCACGCGGGCGGCTCCGTCGGGCGGCGCGCCCGGGCGGTAGCCTGTGGCGGTGACGCAGACCTATCCAGGACATCGCGAGGCCGACGTCGTCCTGCGCGACGGCTCGACCGTCCATCTTCGGCCGGTGAAAAGCGGTGACTACGACGCCGTCCTGGCCTTCCTCGAGCGGCTCTCGCCCGACTCCCTGGCACTCCGGTTCTTCAGCGGCGCAGCCAACCTCGAGGGGGCGGCGCGCTGGGAGGTCGACGTCGACTACCGAGACAGCTACGGGCTCGTTGCAACCACGGGGCCGGGTGGCGCCATCGTCGGCGACGCCGCTTACCGGCGCTCCGGCGACGATCGCGCCGAGGTCGCCTTTGCCGTCGCCGACAGCCTCCAGGGACGGGGGCTCGGCACGCTACTCCTCGGTCAGCTTGCCGAGGCCGCCGAGCAGAACGGCATCGGCGTCTTCGAGGCCCAGGTTTTACCCGCCAATCACCGCATGGTCGAGGTTTTCAGGACGAGCGGCTTCCAGGTCAGGACGCGGGCCACCCCGGGGCTCATCTCGGTGGAGTTTGCGACCTCGTTGTCATCGGAGGGCTTCGAGCGCTTCGCCGAGCGGGAGCGCAGCGCAAGCGTCGCCGCCCTGAAGAGCTTCCTCGAGCCGCGCTCCGTCGCGGTCATCGGAGCGTCGCGCTCTAGGGAATCGATCGGCGGCGTCACCTTCCACAACCTGGTGGCAAGGGGCTTCAACGGGCCCGTCTATCCCATCAACCCCAACGCCCAAGTCGTACAGTCGGTGGCGGCCTACCCCTCAATCGAGGCTGCGCCAGGCCCCGTCGACCTCGCGGTCATAACGGTGCCCTCCCCTGCGGTCGCCGCGGTTGCGCGCCGGTGTGCGGCGGCGGGGGTCAAGGCCCTTGTGGTGATCTCGGCGGGCTTCGCCGAGACGGGGGCCGAAGGCATCGAGCGTCAGCACGAGCTCCTCGGCATCTGCAGAGAGTCTGGCATGCGCCTCATCGGCCCCAACTGCATGGGCATCCTCAACACGGCCCCCGATGTGAGCCTCGACGCCACGTTTGCGCCCGCCTACCCACCCCACGGCGGGGTCGCGTTCTCGTCTCAGAGCGGCGCCCTCGGCCTCGCCGTCATCGACTATGCAAACGAGCTCGGCCTCGGGATCTCGTCTTTCGTCTCGGTCGGAAACAAGGCCGACATCTCGGCCAACGACCTCATCCAATACTGGGAAGCCGACGCCAGCACCAACTTGATCCTTTTGTACGTAGAGTCGTTCGGGAACCCGCGGAGCTTCTCGCGCATTGCGCGCCGAGTAGGGCTCAGCAAGCCGATCGTCGCGGTGAAGAGTGGGCGCTCTGCGGCGGGTGCCAGAGCCACGTCATCGCACACAGGAGCCCTCCTTGCTGCTTCCGACGTGACGGTCGATGCGCTGTTTAGGCAGACGGGTGTCATCCGCACGGACACGCTGGAGCAGATGTTCGATGTTGCTGCACTCCTCGCGAATCAACCGCCGCCGAAAGGCCCCGGCGTCGCGATCGTTACCAACGCAGGAGGTCTGGGCATCCTGTGCGCCGATGCATGCGAGGCGGCCGGACTGGTCGTGGTGCCGCTGGCCGAAACGACCAAGGCAGAGCTTGCGGGATTCCTTCCCGCCGAGGCGTCGACTGCCAACCCGGTCGACATGATCGCGAGCGCAACCGGCGAGCACTACCGGCGCGCTATCAACGCAGTCGCCGCCGATGAGCGCGTCGACGCGGTCATCGTCATCTTCATCCCGCCGCTCGAGACGCTCTCCGCCGAGGTTGCGGCTGCAATCCGCACCGCGGCCGGTGAGCTCGACCGGAAGCTGCCCGTACTTTCCGTCTTCATGTCGGCGCGGGGAGTGCCGGCCGAGCTGCGCGGCCCCGGCGTCAGGGTTCCCTCCTTCTCCTTCCCCGAGGATGCGGCACAGGCACTCGCCAAGGCCGCCGCTTACGGGGCGTGGCTTGCGACTCCGCCGGGCGCCGTTCCCGCCTTCCCCGAGTGCAGGCGCGACGAGGGGGCCGCCATCATCGCAGGAGCTCTCGCCGACGAGCCTCGCTGGCTCAGCCCGGATGAAGTTGCCGGCCTGCTTGACTGCTACGGCCTCCCCCTCGTGGAGTCGCGTGTCGCCGCCTCGGCCGGTGACGCCGGGCGGGCGGCCGAGGACATTGGTGGACCGGTCGCCCTAAAGGCGGTGGCTCCCGGCCTTGTGCACAAGATCGAGGCCGGGGCCGTGCGCCTGAACCTGAGTGGGGGGGCCGAGGTCCGTGACGCAGCGGCCGCCATGTCCGTCGATGTCGGGCGCGCCGGACACGAGGTCGACTCCTTTTTGGTTCAGAAGATGGTGCCTGCGGGAGTCGAGATGCTTGTCGGGGTCGTGCACGATCCGTCGTTCGGGCCCGTGGTTGCCTGCGGCGCCGGCGGCACTGCGGTCGAGCTCCTCAAGGACGTGCAGGTGAGGCTCACACCACTGAGCGACATCGACGCCGCCACCATGGTGCGCTCGCTCGCGACCTATCCGCTGCTCGATGGTTACAGGGGGGCCCCGCCGGCCGATGTCGCAGCGCTCGAGGACGTGTTGCTTCGCATCGGTGCGCTGGCCGAGGCCCACTCGGAGATCGCCGAGATGGACTGTAACCCGGTCATCGTGCTGGCCGAGGGCGCGGTGATAGTCGACGCCCGCATCCGGGTCGAGCCGGCCGCACCGTCCGCCCCCATTGCAGCACGCCGGACCCCGTGAGGGGGCCGTTCTCGGGGGACCCTCAAGCAGCCTCGTACAGTACCGATCCATGAGCAAGTGGCTGCGCATGCTGATTGTTCCCGGCATGGGAGTGCTGGCCGGAGTGACAAGTGGGCTCTTCGGCGTCGGCGGGGGAGTCATCCTCGTGCCCCTCCTCGTGGCGGTCGTTCATCTGTCGGAGCACGAGGCGCATGCGACCTCTCTGGTTGCGATCCTGCCGATCGCAGCAACCGGTGTGATCGTGTTCGCATTCGGCGAAGGATTGGCGTGGGGCTATGGGGCGCTCCTTGCGGCCGGCAGCATCCTCGGTGCGCCGATCGGAGCGCTTGTGGCGGCGCGTACAGATGAGAACACCTTGAAAGCGGCCTTCGGGGCGTTCATGATCGTCGTCGGCCTGCTCCTGCTGTTCGGATGACCGTCCTCGTGGTCGTCGGCGTGCTTGTTGCCGGTCTCGCAGCCGGCGTGCTCTCTGCCCTCCTTGGCGTGGGCGGGGGCATCCTTTTGGTGCCGTTCATGGTCCTCGTCTTGGATTTCGATCAGACCGTCGCCGAGGGCACATCGCTGCTCGTCATCATCCCGACGGCGATGGCGGGGGTCGCCTCCCATCTCACGCGCGGCTATGTGTCCATGCGGATCGGCGCCCAGCTTGGGCTTGGAGGCGTCCTCGGCGGCGCGGCCGGGGCCGCCCTTGCGCTCGTCGTGGCCCCCGAGCTGCTCCAGTTCCTCTTCGGAATTCTGGTGCTCGCGGTGGGCCTGCAGATGATGATCACGGGCCTGCGCCAAAGGCGCGCCTCCCAACGCAGCCGGTGACTCTCATTCTCGACCCCGGCAACCACCTCTGAGGTGGTCGAAGGTCCCGAGAATGGCTCATGGGAGGCCGGAAACTACGTCGGCAGCCCTAATCGTTGAGCAGCTCATCGAACAGCGCACGGTAGTGCACCATGGCCTGCCTCAGGTCTTCGGTGCTCGCCTCTCCGTGCTGCTGAGCCATTGAGATCGCATGGGCCGCCCGGTACTCGCCGACCACCCGTGGGTGCTCGACGGAGACGTCGGCTGCGGCCTGCTCGAAGTTCTCGACCGGGTAGCCGCGCTCTCTCATCACCTCCTGGACGAGCTCGTCGGCTTTGCCGACCGCCTCCTCCGGGGAATCGACGAACTCACTTTGGGTCTGCCTCCACGACTCCGAGTAGCTCTCGCGCGACTCGGCCGTGAGGGGCCTGATGTCGAGCCCCTCGGCCCGCTTCGAGCGCTCGGAAAGGTCCGACTCCGCCTGCCGCCTGCCTCCGCTCTCTTCGACGGTGCGCTCATACTCGGGCCCGTACTGCTCCTGGAGCTTCTCACTGCGTCGCCGCCTCGTGGTGACGAGCACGGCAACTGCGATCAGCACGACCAGCACGACCAGCACGATGGTGACCAGCACTCCGGTGTCCATGTCTCTGTCCTTTCTTTCGGTTGACATAGCGGCCTCCCAGGGAGGCAGGATCGCGGCACCTTACTTACCCCGGCGGCGGCTAAGCCATGTGGGACGGTCACGCGGGGGGCAAATATGATGACCACCGAGGTCGGGCCTTTTCCAGCGAGAAGGAGAGAGATGCGGCGGGCAGCTCATTGGCTGGCGTGGTGGGTGGCGCTGGTCGTGTTGTGGCAGCTCTTCGTCAGCACCTTCGCCGCGCCCGAGGTCCTTGCCGGGCTCCTTGCTGCTGCCGTGAGCGCGACCGCGGCCGAGGCGGTGAGGGGGCAGAACCTCGTTCATTTTCACCCCAGGGCCCGATGGTTCGTCCAGGCCTACAGACTCCCGGGCAACGTCGTCAGGGACTGCTTGGTTCTGGGCCGTGTTCTGTGGCGGCGCGTCGTGAGGCGCGAGCCAATCGAGGGCGACTTCATCGCGCTTGCCTTCTCACCGGGAGGCGACGATCCCCAAGCAGCGGCACGCCGGGCCCTCTACGTCGCCGCGATCTCGCTCACCCCAAACACCTTCGTCGTCGGTATTGATCGCGACAACGACGTGATGCTGATCCACCAGCTCGTTCCGACCGATCCCACCGATGCGCGAGAGCTGTTGTTTCCCCCATGACCGTGTGGCTGATTGCAGCCGCCGCGCTGCTGCTTGGACTCGTTCCATGTGGCGTCGTCTGCTTCAGGGGCGAGCCGATCGAGCGGCTCGTCGCCCTCGAGATGGCCGGGATCATCGACACACTGATCCTGCTGGTCCTGGCCCAAGGGTTCAAGCAGCCGGCCTTCTACGACCTTGCGCTGGTTCTGGCGCTGTTGTCGTTTGCCGGAGGGCTCGTTTTCGCCCGGTTCTTGGAGCGCTGGGTATGAGGACCATCGCCGTTGCGGTCCTCCTGATGCTGGGCGTTGGGGTCGAGCTGTTGGCGTGTCTTGGCGTAATGGTCATGACGAGCGCCTATGACCGGCTCCACTTCACCGCTCCGGCCACAACCATTGGACCGCTCGCCATTGCCGCGGCCGTCATCATCGAGGAGTCACTCTCTACCGCAGGGGTAAAGGCAATCCTGATCGCAGGCCTGCTGCTTGTCGTCAATCCGGTTCTCACGCACGCGACCGCGCGGGCAGGAGGGATACGCACACACGGTGACTTCATGACGCTTGAGGACAAAGAGGCCCGGCCGTGATGGAGATCCTGCAGGGCATGACGCTGCTGTTCGTGGCTGTGAGCGCGACCGGGGTGGTGCTCACGCGCGAGCCGCTGGCACAGGCGATCATGGTGAGCTTCTACGGCATCATCCTCGGCATCCTGTTCTTTGTCTTCCAGGCGCCGGATGTCGCCTTGTCGCAGATCGTGGTGGGAGCGGTTGCGCTGCCGTTGATGATTCTGCTTGCTCTCGCCAAGGCAAGGGGCCACGCCGAGTGAGCCGGGACTCGCGCCGCACCCTCTTTCTCGTGGCTTCAGTTGGATTTGCAGCCCTTTTCCTGTGGGGCCTCGCAGGCCTCCCCGACTTCGGCGGCTATGACGGCGTCTACGGCGAGACGCTCAACCGGGTGGCCCTGCGGCAGAGGCACGCGACAAACCTCGTGGCCGCTGTGACCTTCGACTACAGGGGCTTTGACACGATGGGCGAGGAATACATCTTGTTTGCCGCCGTGGTCGGAGTCGCGATCCTGATGCGGGCGCAGCGTGATGAGGAGGAAGACACGCCCGATGACGACGCCAGGGATCGGCTGACGCCCCGAACGAGCGATGCGGTGCGGGTGCTTGGGCTCGGCGTCTTTGGACCGATCGTGCTGTTTGGGATCTACGTGGTTGCGCACGGCCACCTCACACCAGGGGGCGGCTTCCAGGGCGGCGTTGTGCTTGCGACCGGAGTCGTGCTCGTCTATCTCGCGGGGCGGTACAGCGCGCTTAGAGGGATCACCCCAGGGGCCTCGGCCGAGCTTGCCGAGGCGGCCGGCGCCGCAGGCTACGTCGGAGTCGGCCTGCTCGGCCTCATGGCAAGCGGAACCTTTCTCTACAACTGGCTGCCCTTCGGGACCACGGGTCTGTTGACCTCAGCGGGGATGATCCCGTTCATCAACCTGTTCGTCGGGCTCGAGGTCGCCGGAGGCTTCGTGCTCATACTGACGGAGTTCCTGGAGCAGACCCTGGTTGTGCGCGAAGTGGACTCGGGGGGGCCGCAGGGGGAATCGGGGCGAGACCGAAGTTGAGCTTTGCCCCCTTCGCCGTAGCCGCGTGGCTGTTCGTGATCGGTCTTTATGGGATCGTGACGAGCAGGCACCTCATCCACCTCGTCATCTGTCTTTCTGTAGTGCAGTCCTCGACCTATGTGCTGCTGCTTGCGATCGGGTATCGCACCGGCGCAGCGGCCCCCATCTTCGTCGACACCAAGCCGGGCGCGCCGGCCGTCGATCCCGTAGTCCAGGCGCTCACTCTCACCGACGTGGTTGTGGGAGCAACAGTCAGCGCGTTGCTGCTGGCTTTGGCCGTTCAGGTGCACAAGGCCTCGGGCACGTTCGATCCCGACGAGCTCGACACGCTGCGGGGTTAGGCGCCGGGGCATGGACTCTTTGACGCCTCTTCCCCTGGCCGTGTCCTTGCTCGGAGCTGCGGGGCTGACCGCGCTCAGGGGTGTGTTGGGGCGTCGGGTCTTTGAGCTCGCCGCCGTCGCGGTTAGCGCTGCGGTCGCGCTCCTGCTCGCCGCCCTGCTCGCTGCCTCGATCGAGGCGCCGATCGTCTATTGGTTCGGCGATTGGACGCCCGTGGACGGAGTCGCCCTCGGCATCTCCTTCGTTATCGAGCCGCTTGGGGCGGCACTTGCAACGCTTGCGGCGGTGCTTGTCACGGCGTCTTTCGTGTTCACGTGGCGCTTCTTTGATAATGCCGAGCACCTCTTTCACGTGCTCATGCTCGTGTTCCTGGCTGGGATGGTGGGTTTCGCTTTGACCGGCGACCTCTTTACGCTGTTCGTCTTCTTCGAGCTAATGAGTGTGTCCGCTTTCTCTCTTGCGGGGTACAAGACAGAGGAGGAGGGGTCGCTGCAGGGGGCCTTGAACTTCGCCGTCACCAACAGCATCGGGGCGTTTCTGATCCTGGCCGGCATCGGCCTCTTGTACGGCCGCACCGGCGCTCTGAACCTCGCCCAGCTCGGCGAGGCGCTCGCCGGAGCACCGCCGGACGGCCTCGTCATCACGTCTTTCGTCTTCCTCGTCACCGGCTACCTCGTCAAGGCGGCCGCGGTCCCTTTTCACTTCTGGCTTGCCGACGCTTATGCGACCGCCCCGACGTCGGTGTGCGTCCTTTTCGCCGGAGTGCTCAGCGAGCTCGGCCTCTACGCGGTTGCGCGCGTCTATTGGACCGTCTTTGACGGCGCTTTCGCAGGTCACCTCCCGGCGCTGCGCGCCATAGTGATAGGCCTTGGGACACTGACCGCGCTTGTGGGGGCGGCCATGTGCTTCCCGCAACGCCACATCAAGCGTCTGCTCGCGTTCGCGACCGTAAGTCACGTGGGTCTTCTCTTGATTGGCGTCGGAATCTTTACGCCCACGGCGCTTGCAGGGACTCTCATCTATATCGTCACCGACGGCTTGGTGAAAGCGTCACTGTTTTTCTGCACGGGCATACTCCTGCACCGCCTCGCGAGCGTCGACGAGCTCGGCTGTGACGGCCTCGGAGCCGTGATGCCGCTCACGCGCGTGTTGTTCGTCCTCGGCGGCCTCGGCCTGGCAGGCCTTTTTCCCTTCGGCACCTATCTCGGGAAGTCACTGATTGAGGATGAGGCGGCCGTTCTTGGCTACCCGTGGGTCACCTGGGTGTTCATAGCGGCATCCGTGGTTACCGCAGGTGCAGTGCTGCGGGTCGCCGCGCGCGTTTTTTGGGGCGTGGGGCCCGGCGATGCCTACGACATCAAATCTGAGGCCGAGGGCGACGAGGTTCAGCCCGAGGGCAGTCGGGGGGGCAGCGGCAGCACCCCCGCATCGATGTGGGCGATGGCCGCGCTGCTTATCGCTGCAGCTTTTGTCTCCGGGTTGATTCCGCAGCTTGCCGGGCGGGTTGAGGTTGCCGCCGAGCACTTCGTCGACCGTCGTGCCTACGCCGATCTCGTCCTCGCCGGCGTGCCCCCGCCCGAAGTGGGCCTCCCGCCCGCAGAATCGAGCTTCAAGGGAGCCCTCATCGGACTAGCGTCGGCGGTGGCAGCGGGCATGATCGCTGCGGCGGGACTGTGGCACATGCGCCTTCCCCGAACCATCACGAGGGGTGCGACCGCTTTGTTGGGGCCGCCTTTCGCCCGGCTGAGGGCGCTCCACTCGGGCCACGTCGGCGATTACGTTGCCTGGCTGACGGTCGGAGTGGCCGTGCTCGGCGGGCTCATGGCCGTAATGATGGGCTGACGTCGCGGCCCCCGTGCCTGCCGAGGGTGCCGGCGCGGCAGGCCCCTCATTCTCGGCCTCGGCAACCACCTCCGAGGTGGTCAGAGGTCCCGAGAATGCTTATCGGACGCGAGACTGATGGGTCACACGACGCGATGAATCATGTTAGTCCGGTGCGCGATCCAGGCCCTTCTTGATTGCGTAGCGCATCAGCTCGTAGCGCCTGTGGAGCTGGAGCTTGGTGAGGATGTTCTGCACGTGGTTTTGCACCGTCTTGGTCGAGATGAAGAGCTTCTCTCCGATGGCTTTGTAGGTGTACCCCTTGGCCACGAGTATCAGCACCTCGTTCTCGCGAGCGGTGAGGTCCGGGTCCCCGGCGTCTTTATGGGCCATGCGCCGGAACTCTTCGAGCACGAGCCCCGCCAGCGACGGTGTGAACACCGGCTCCCCCGCATGAACCCGCAAGACCGCGTCTATCAACTCTTCTGAGGTGGAGCTCTTGAGCAGGTAGCCGGCGGCCCCCGCCTTGACTGCATCGAGCACATCTGCTTCTTCACCCGACGCCGAAAGCACGAGCACGCGCATGCTCGGCGAATCCTCGATGATGCGACGGGTTGCCTCCGTCCCCGAGACGGTCGGAAGCTTCAAGTCCATGAGCACGAGGTCGGGCATCGAGTCGCGCGCACGCTCGATCGCATCACCGCCGTCGGCCGCCTCTGCGACGATCTCGGCCACGCCTGCCGTTTCGAGATCGTTGCGCACTCCGTCGCGCCACACAGGATGGTCGTCGACCACCATGACCCTCACGCGCAAGCGGTCTCCCGGCGCGCTCATGTGCTTGCCTGCGACTTGGGCACTCGCAGCTCGATCTCGGTGCCATGGCCCGGCTGGCTCGTCACCGTCATCGCGCCACCGAGATCGTTGACCCTGCCTTTCATGCTGCCGAGCATGCCCGCTTTGCCTCGTGCGCGCAAAGCATCCTCGTCATAGTCGAAGCCCACCCCGTCGTCGCGCAGCGACACCGTCACGTTTTCCTCGGTCTCGTCGATGAAGACGGAGGCGCTCGTCGCGTTCGCATGCTTGACGACGTTTGTGAGCCCCTCGCGTGTCGCCGCTGCAATCTCTGTGACCGTGCGCTTTTCAAGGTGGATCGGTCCGACCGAGCTCACCGTCGGCCGAAGCCCATTGACCGAGCGGGCGACTTTTTCGAGGGTTTCGCGCAGGGATGCAGTTCCCTCCGGTGAAGGCTCCGGCTCCCGCAGAATTAGGTCCCTCAGACCGGCTTCTTGCTCGCCGGCGAGATCGGCTAGCCCTCTGACCTCGTCCGGCCGGATCCTCTCGCTGCCGCCCTGGCCCCGCCGCGCGATCTCCTGTCCCTTTTTGTGGACGAGGGCAAGGCTTTGAAGGACCGAGTCGTGGATCTCGCGCGCGAGGGACTCGCGCTCTGCGAGGCGCGCTGCGCGCTCGCGCTCGACGAGGAGCTCCGCATGAGTTTGCTGCAGCTCCTCTGCGGACCGAACGACGAGGCGCGACACGATACCGACGGCGCCGCCTGCGACCAGGAAGTTGACGGCTGCTCCGGCCAGGTTCTGAAGACCCTCCGCCGGTATCTCGGTGAGGCCCGTGCCGTTGACGACGCGCGCCAGGACCGCTGCGATGCTCATTGCCGTCGCCGCTCCGAGACCTGCGCCGGGCCCCCGGGTCACTGCCCACAGCAATACGGGGCTGAGGGGATAGCCGGTGGCAAATAACGGACGCCCCGCGACCACGGCGCCGTCCGCCACGACCAGCCCTGAGGCGACGAGCAGCCACGCCCCAAGGGCGAGGTCGGCCCACAGGGTCCAGCCCCACCTTGGCGCGCCGGCCGTGAGCCATACGGTCCAGGCTGCGGCTGCGGCGATCGAACCCCATGCGAGGCCGGGTCGTTCGAAGCCCGCCGGGTGTGTCAGCGCAAGAACGCTCATCCACAGCAGGGCGACCCACCGGAACACCAGCACCCCACGCGCCAACGTGCGGCGGGTGCCACTTGGGGCGCGCGCCGGCTCCTGGTGGCTCGGCTCCTGAGTCACCCCATGATTGTCCGCCACGTTGTGGGTTGGGGTCGCCACGAGCCCGGCTCGGCGGGCCCCCGAGGCGGATGGACCTCGCTTCCCTTACCACCCAGACAGCTTTGAGTAGTCGGACCGTCGTTTTTTGAGGGCGAATGCGGATGGTCGCGCCCGGAGGTCTCCCGCACGCTGAGAGCAGCCGGTTTGGTCGTCAAAGGAGAGCGTTATGAGAGCAACTTCTTCATCAGTGATTCAGTCCACCCCAAGGGTTCATGGCACTAAGCCATCACTTGCGGCAGTCGCTTCGACGACGCCGGCAACGCGCGACCGCTATGTCGATTTTCTGCGCGCCTTTAGCATCGGCGTCGTGGTCTTCGGGCACTGGCTGATGGCGATCGTGGAAGTGGATGGAGCGCGCGTCTCCCAGGTAAACGCCCTCGCCATCATCCCGATGTTGTGGCTCGCAACGTGGTTCCTTCAGGTCATGCCGCTGTTCTTTTTTGTCGGAGGCTTCTCGAACTCCATAGCGGTCAGGGCCAATGCGCTAAGCGGCGGCCGTTACAGCGACTTCTTGAAGCGGCGCGTCGACCGCTTGATGCGCCCGACGATCGTGTTCGCCGGGGTGTGGCTGATGATAGCGGCCTTTCTGAAGCTGGTCATGGGGATCGACAACGAAGCTCTTCGGGTTGCTAGCACGACGGTGGCGCGCCCGGTGTGGTTCCTCGGCGTTTACCTGATGGTCGTAATGCTCGCGCCGGCGATGTTGCGCGCTCATGAGCGCGTGGGCCTTAGGGCGGTCGCCGCGCTCGGGGCCGCCGCGCTTGCGGTAGACGTCATCAGATTCGCTACCGGGGTGGACGCCGTCGGATATGTGAACTTCGCGTTTGTGTGGCTGTTCGCCCACCAGCTTGGTTTCTTCTATGCAGACGGCACTTTCGCTCACTCCCGCCGGAGGCAACTGGCGGTTGCGGCAGGTGGA
>Ga0136617_10004104_pt1 | contig 13023 bp, 12 predicted proteins | sample AntDrymUQ3222106_2_FD_129672 | JGI IMG/M metagenome (GOLD analysis project Ga0136617, IMG submission 129672) | Polar desert sand microbial communities from Dry Valleys, Antarctica - metaG UQ322 (21.06) | ecosystem: Environmental > Terrestrial > Soil > Desert | place: Antarctica: Dry Valley...
AGCTCGCGGTCTGGAACCGGATCTATGAGGAGATCCGCCCGCACCAGGCGCTCGGCTACCTGACACCGAACGAGTTCTACGCACAATGGGTCGCGGAGCACCCACCGCCACGACGGTGCTGTCCGAGATGTCCTGACCCAGCACACCCGCTTGACGGGCCTTCGGACCCGGCATACAGTATTAGCAGTCACGCGGCGCGAGTGCTAACGGCACCCCACACGCCTACGACCCGCGCCTCGCGCTGCGAAAACTCAGGGTACCCAACCATAGGGAGGGAGCACACATGGCAGCAGTCGCAACGAAGCTCAGGCTCAAGCCGCTCGGCTCCCGCGTCGTCGTCAAGGCCCTCGAGCGCGAGGAAATGACGAAGAGCGGGATCGTTCTTCCGGACACCGTGAAGGAGAAGCCCCAGGAGGGCAAGGTCCTGGCCGTCGGGCCGGGCGATCGTCACCCCGACACCGGCGAGCGCATCGCCGTGGAGCTGAAAGAGGGCGATCGGGTCCTCTTCCAGAAGTACTCAGGCACCGAGTTCAAGCTCGACGACGAGGAATACATCGTCCTGAACGAGAAGGACATCCTCGCACTCGTCGAGTCCTAAAGAGGAGAGAGCATGGCAAAGCAGCTGGTATTCACCGACGAAGCCCGCAAGGCACTGAAGCAGGGTGTCGACACGATGGCGAACGCCGTCAAGACCACGCTCGGCCCGAAGGGCCGCAACGTCGCCGTCGACAAGAAGTTCGGCGCGCCGACCGTGACCCACGACGGCGTGACCGTCGCACGCGAGATCGAGCTCGAGGACCCCTTCCAGAACATGGGTGCCCAGCTCCTGAAGGAAGCGGCGACCAAGACCAACGACGCGGCCGGTGACGGCACCACGACGTCCGTCGTCATCGCGCAGGCCATCGTCCACGAGGGTCTCCGCAACATCGCCGCCGGCGCGAACCCGATGCTCCTGAAGCGTGGCCTTGAAAAGGGCGTTCATGCCGTCGTGGCCGAGATCAAGAGCCAGTCCAAAGAGATCAAGGGCAAGGACGAGATCGCCCACATCGCCGAGGTCTCCGCCGCCGACCGCGAGATCGGCGAGCTCATCGCCGAGGTCCACGACAAGGTGGGCCGCGACGGTGTCATCACTGTCGAGGAGTCGAAGGGTCTCGAGTTCGAGAAGGAATACGTCGAGGGGATGCAGATCGACCGCGGCTACATCTCTCCGTACTTCGTCACGAACGCGGACCGCATGGAAGCCGCGATCGACGACCCGTACATCCTCATCACGGACAAGAAGATCTCCGCGATCACCGACGTCCTGCCCGTGCTCGAGAAGCTCGTGCAGGTCTCGAAGAACTTCGTCATCGTCGCCGAGGACGTCGACGGCGAGGCGCTCGCGACGCTCGTCGTGAACAAGCTCCGCGGCACGATCAACGTGCTCGCTGTGAAGGCGCCGGGCTTCGGCGACCGCCGTAAGGCGATGCTCGAGGACATCGCGATCCTCACCGGCGGCCAGGTGATCAGCGAGGAGGTCGGGCGCAAGCTCGACGCCGTCACGGTCACCGACCTCGGACGCTGCCGCCGTGTCACGGCGACCAAGGACGAGACCACCTTCGTCGAGGGTCGTGGCGCGCAGGACAAGATCCTCGGCCGCGTGAAGCAGATCAAGGCCCAGATCGAAGAGACCACCAGCGACTTCGACAAGGAGAAGCTGAACGAGCGTCTGGCCAAGCTCGCCGGCGGCGTCGCGGTCATCCGCGTCGGCGCAGCCACCGAGATCGAGTTGAAGGAGAAGAAGCACCGCGTCGAGGACGCGCTCTCCGCGGCGCGGGCGGCCGTCGAGGAGGGCATCCTGCCCGGCGGTGAGGTCGCGCTGATCAACGCGATCAGTGCGCTCGACAACGTGAAGGACGCCGAGGGCGACGAGCTCACCGGCGTGAACATCCTCCGCCGCGCGCTGGAGGAGCCCTTCAAGCAGCTCGTGGCGAACGCGGGTCGTGACGGCTCGGTCATGCTCGAGCAGATCCGCCGCAAGCAGGTGGAGACGAAGTCAGGGAACTGGGGCTACCACGTCATCAAGAACGAGGTCGTCGACCTCGTGAAGGAAGGCATCATCGACCCGGCGAAAGTGACCCGTTCCGCGCTGGAGAACGGCGCATCCGTCGCGGCGATGATCCTCACCACCGAGGCGCTCATAACGGACCTGCCGGAGAAGGACAAGGCTCCGGCCGGCATGCCGCCCGGCGGCATGGACTACTAGCTGGAGCGGCGTGAGCGATAGCGAGCGCGGTCGGCAGACACCCAGCCGAAGAGAGGCCCGGTCGAAAGACCGGGTCTCTTGACATGCCGGCCTAATAGAAGCGGGACTGCATGACGATCGGCCCCTCGCGCTTGCCCTCGGCGCGGGTCTCCAGCGTCACGGCGCAGCGGTCGAAGCCGGCGACGGGGACGCCAACGTCGACCATGCGCACACGGCCTTCGCCCGCAGCGAAGCTCGACCCGCGGACCCACCGTCCCTCCGCGTCGACGAGCCAGATCGTGTAGATCTGACCCTGCGGCGCGGGCACGAGGTCGTGGAAGACAACGAATGCGGGGGAGCCCTGCGGGGCGTAGAGCATCCCGCCGATGCCCTGCCAGCGATCGATGCCCGACATGTACCAGGTCTTGCCCGGTTGACTCACCCGTAGCCCGATCGCGCGCGACTCGTCGATCTCGGCGCGGAGCGTGTCGACCTGCCGCAGCGCTCCGACACTCAGCACAGCGAGAGCCAGAACGGCGGCGGCGAGCGCGTACGTCGACGCCGACACGTGTCTGCCGGGAAGCGCGGGGAGCCCCGCCGCCGCCGGCCGGTCCGCGGCAGCGAGGATGCGGTCCCGCAGCGCCGCGGGTGGCGGGGGTGCGGGGAGCGCGTCCTGCAGGGCCCACACCGTGGACTCCAGCGCGCGGGCCTCGGTGAGGCACTCGACGCAGACCGTGAGGTGATCCGCCACGACCCGTTCGGCATCACGCGGCAGCGCGCCTAGGACGTACAGCTCGAGGTCGTCGATGGCGTGGCTCACGGCACGTGCTCCAGCGCGCGGCGCATCTTCTGGAGGCCGATCCGCATCCGGCCCTTCACCGTCCCGAGCGGCACCCCCATGAGCGCCGCGAGCTCGACCTGGGTGTAGCCGCCGAAGTACGCGAGCTCGATCGTGCGGCGCTGCGCCTCGGGGAGCGTCTCGAGCACGCGCCGGACCCCCTGGTGCTCGACGTTGCGCGCAGCCTCCTCGGCGGTGTCCGCGTCGCCGGCCCGGAGCTCCGCCGCCTCGAGGGGGGCCGGCCGGAACGCCGTTTTCCGGCGGAGGACGTCGACAGCGCGGTGGTGGACGATCGAGAGGAGCCAGCCCCGGGCGTTCCCGCGCTCGCGGCGGTAGCTGCCGGCGCCGCGCCAGGCCAGCAGGAACGCGTCGTGGACGATATCCTCGGCAGCCTGGGCCTCACCCAGGATGCGGTAGGCGAGGGCATAGGCGAGACGGCCGTAGCGATCGTAGAGCGTACCGAGCGCCGGGAGCCGCTGCGCGGCCAGCTCGGCCATGAGGCCGTCGTCAGTGGGCTCCTGCTCGATCACCCACGGACTGTACGGATGTGGTCCAGTCACGGATGCCGGAGGAGGGGGAAAGCAAGAGCGACCCGAGCGGCCTGCCGCTGTGCCACGCCGCTGCTTCGAAGCCCAGCGACTTGGCCAGGGAGCCGATCCTCGATCTCCTCTCGGACCGCCTTTGATGCTATCTCCGGTTGCGCTCCCGGGGCCCGTGACCGTTGATGGAATCTCTGGTCCCGTTCCCTTTAGCAGACCCCTCGGGTCGCGCCGAACCATACGGCGCGGGCGCATCGCCCGGCAACGTCCTTATCCACAGGTTAGGCGTCGCGTCACCGTTCATGTCCACAGCCTGGCCGAGTTGTCCACCCGCTCTCCACACGTTGCGATCGCGATCTGCGTCGGGCACAACGAGGCCCCGAGGCGCTGCCACCAACGGAGCGCGGGTCCTGCGATGTCATCGCAGCGCGCTTCCCCGGGTGACCGCCCCTCGAGGCGTGAACGGACCCTAGCGCCGCCGCTCGGGCGGCTGGAAGCGGTCTATCCACGAACCAGTGGTCCGTTCATCCACAGGATCGGCGAAGTTATCCACCAGCCGCGAGCGCCGGCGCACGGTGAGCGCGCGCCATGGTTACCCCTCGTGAATCGAGGGCGCACCGCGGTCGGGCCGCGCCCGGGTTGATGTCACCATCAGCCGGTGGCCGATCCGATCCTCGACCCGCTGAATCCGGAGCAGCGTCGCGCCGTCACCCACGCGACCGGGCCTCTGCTCATCCTGGCCGGTGCCGGCTCCGGCAAGACGCGCGTGCTCACCCATCGCATCGCCTTCCTGCTCCGGGATCTGGGCGCCGAGCCGCGCGCGATCCTGGCCGTGACGTTCACGAACAAGGCGGCGCGGGAGATGCGCGAGCGCCTCGAGCGTCTCGTCGGGGCCGAGCGGCTCGCGGATCTCACGGTGGGGACGTTCCACGCGTTCTGCGCGCGCCTGCTCCGGCGCGAGGGGCCGGCGGTGGGACTTGACCGTTCCTTCGCGATCTATGACGGGCCGGACCAGCGGGCACTTCTCCGCCGCGCCATGGAGCGGAATGGTCTCTCGGAGCGCCTCTTCGCTCCCGGTGCCGTCGGCGCGGTGATCTCGGCCGCGAAGAACGAGCTCAAAGGACCGGCGGACCTGACCGGCAGCGCGCGCGACCAGCTCGAGCGTGTCTCCGCCATCGCCTGGCGCGGCTACGACGCGCTCCTGCGCGAGAACAACGCCGTCGATTTTGACGACCTGCTGCTGCTCGCCTGCCGCCTGTTCGAGACGAGCGACCGCGCTCTCGAGCGCTGGCAGGAGCGCTACCGGCACCTGCTCGTCGACGAATATCAGGACACCAACCGCGCGCAGTACGTCCTGCTGCGGTACCTCGCGGGCCTCGAGCGCAACATCGCCGTAGTGGGCGACGACGATCAATCGGTCTTCTCCTGGCGCGGGGCGGACGTCCGCAACATCCTCGACTTCGAGCGGGACTTTCCCAACGCGGTCGTGGTGAAGCTCGAGCAGAACTACCGCAGCTCGCAGCGCATCCTCGACGCCGCGTACTCGGTCGTCCGCAACAACGCCGACCGCAAGGACAAGCGCCTCTGGACCGACCGACAGGGCGGGGATCCCGTCGTCGTCATCGAGTCGTACGACGAGCATCACGAGGCCGAGCAGGTCGCGCGCGAGATCGAGCGCCTCCAGCGCGAGGGGCAGGTGACCGGCGCGCGCGATGTCGCGGTCCTGTACCGGGCCAACGCGCAGTCACGTGCGCTGGAGGACGTCTTCCGAAGCTTCGACCTGCCGTACCAGGTCGTCGGCGGCGTCTCCTTCTACGAGCGCCGTGAGGTGAAGGATGTTCTCGCGTACCTGCGGGTGCTGCGCAACCCGGTCGATAGCGTCGCGCTTGCGCGCATCCTCAACACGCCGCCGCGCGGCCTCGGCGCGAAGACGCAGGAGCGGCTCGTCGCGTTCGCGCGCGAGCGGGGCTGCCCGCCGTCCGAAGCGCTCCTACGCGCCGATGAGATGGGAGATCTGCCGAAGCGGCAGCAGGCCGCGCTCGTCGCGTTCGGTGGGCTCCTCGCGCGCCTACGCGATGAGGTCGCCGAGCGCGATCTCCCGGCTCTCGTCGACCAGGTCATCGGCGCGACCGGCTACGCCGCTTACCTGCAGGACGGGACCGAGGAGGGCGAGGAGCGCCACGCGAACGTCATGGAGGTCCGCAGCCTCGCCGCGGAGTTCATCGGCCTGGCGCGGGAGGACCAGCTGCCGTCGTTCCTGGAGCAGGTCGCCCTCGTCTCGGACGTGGACGAGCTGGAGACCGAGCGACCGGTCGCGACGCTCATCACGCTCCACGCCGTGAAGGGACTCGAGTTCCCGATCGTCTTCATGACGGGCCTGGAGGAGGGCGTATTCCCGCACGCGCGGTCGCTCGACCACGAGGCGCGCATCGAGGAGGAGCGTCGCCTCTGCTATGTCGGGATCACGCGGGCGATGCATCGCTGCTACCTCTCGTACGCGCGCAATCGGATGCTCTTCGGCCGCACCAGCGCGAACCCGCCGTCCCGCTTCCTCGGCGAGCTTCCGAAGGACGGCGTCGAGTACCGCGGGACGCTCCCGACGGAGGAGCGAGATCAGTGGGAGGAGCTCGATTGGGCGCGCGGGCGCCAGCGCTATGAGGAGCGCAGGACGGCGCGACGAACGGCAACGCTTACTGGCATGCCCCGGAGCTGGGGCGGCTCAGGCGAGGAGCGGCTTGGCCGCGACGAGCCGCAGGGCCCCCGTGAGCGGAGCACGCGCAGCGGCGCAGCGAGCGGGGTCCAAGAGTTCCGGGCCGGGGACAGGGTCCGGCACCCGGCCTTCGGCGAGGGTGTCGTCGTCTCGAGCGCTCTGCGCAGCGACGACGAGGAGGTCACCGTCGCGTTCCCGGACAAGGGCGTGAAGCGGCTCATGGCGGGCTTCGCGGGTCTCGCGAAGCGGCCGTGAACCCCGCAGCGACTGTCCTCTAGTCTCGCGCCCGTGCCAGCCTCGACCGCGGAGAAGCGCGCCGCCGAGCTGCGTGAGCGCATCGAGCGTGCGAACTACGAGTACCACGCGCTCGATGCCCCGACGATCAGCGACGAGGCCTACGACGCCCTCTTGCGCGAGCTCCTCGAGCTCGAGACGCAGCACCCCGAGCTCGTCACGCCGGACTCGCCGACGCAGCGCGTCGGTGCCGCGCCGTCGGGGAGGTTCGCTCCGGTCGAGCACGCCTCACCGATGCTCTCGCTCGCGAACGCGTTCGATGAGGCGGAGCTGCGAGCGTTCGACCAGCGGGTGCGCAAGGCGCTGCGCCGCGATGACGTCGGCTACGTGTGCGAGCTCAAGATCGACGGGCTCGCCGTGAACCTCACGTACGAGGAAGGGCGCTTCACCCGCGGTGCGACACGCGGCGATGGTCTCGTCGGCGAGGACGTGACCGCGAATCTCCGGACCATCCGCTCGATCCCGCTCACCCTGCGCGAGCGGCTCCCCGGGCGGGTGGACGTGCGGGGCGAGGTCTACCTACCGACGACATCGTTCGAGGCGACGAACCGCGAGCGCAGCAAGCGCGGCGAGCCGCTCTTCGCGAACCCGCGGAATGCGGCCGCCGGCGCGGTGCGGCAGCTCGACCCGAAGCAGACGGCCGGACGCAATCTCGCGATGTGGGCATACAGCGCGGCGGGACTGGATGTCGGCTCCCAGGCCGAGCTGCTCGAGCGCCTGCGCGAGCTCGGGCTCCGCACGAATCCGCACTGGCAGCGCGCGAAGGACATCGACGAGGTCAGGTCGTTCATCACGGCCTCGGAGGACGGACGGCACAAGCTCGACTACGGCACCGACGGCGTCGTCGTGAAGGTCGACCGCGTCGCCGACCAGGAGGCCCTCGGGTACGTCGCGCGCAGCCCGCGCTGGGCGGTCGCGTTCAAGTTCCCGGCGGAGCAGGCGACGACGACGGTCGAGGACATCCTCGTGTACGTCGGCCGCATGGGCACGCTCACTCCGGTCGCCGCGCTTGCGCCCGTCCTGGTCGGCGGGACGACGGTGAGGCGGGCGACGCTGCACAACCTCGACGAGGTGCGCCGCCTCGACGTGCGCGCCGGTGACACGGTCGTCATCCAGCGCGCCGGCGACGTCATTCCCGAGGTCGTGCGCGTCGAGCATGAGAGGCGGGCTGAGGGCAGGCGCTACCGGCAGTTCCAGATGCCGGAGCGCTGCCCGGTGTGCGAAGGACCTGTCGAGCATCCGCAGGGCGAGGTGGCGTACCGGTGCGCGAACCCGGCGTGCCCCGCGAAGAGCGGGCAGCGGGTGGGCCACTTCGCCGGCGCGCTCGACATCGAGGGAGCCGGCTGGGCGACGATCACCGCGCTGCTCGAGCGGGGGCTCGTCCACGATCCCGCTGATCTCTTCTTCCTCACCGTCGAGCAGCTCGTCACGCTCGACCGCTACGCCGAGAAGAGCGCGACGAACCTCTTCGAGCAGATCCAGCGCGCGAAGGCGCGCCCGCTCGGCCGCGTCATCTCTGCGCTCGGCATCCGCCACGTCGGTGGGAGCACCGCGGAGGACGTGGCGCGCTGGCTGGCCACGCGGCTGCCCGCCGGGTCACCGATAGGCGACGTCATCGAGGCCCTGCGTTCGGCGTCGCAGGACGAGCTGCAGGCGATCGAGGGCGTGGGAGCGGCCGTCGCGGGTTCGCTGCAAGATTTTTTCTCGCGTCCCGAAGAGCGCGAGTTCCTCGGCAAGCTCGCCAGGGCCGGCCTCACGCCGGTGTTCCCGCGGCCGCGCCCGGTGGCGGCCGGCCCCTTCGCCGGAAAGACCGTCGTCTTCACCGGGACGCTCGAGCGTCGGACCCGCGAGGAAGCGGAAGCCCACGTGCGCTCGCTCGGCGGCAAGACCGCCGGGTCGGTGAGTGCCAAGACCGACCTGCTCGTAGCCGGACCCAAGGCGGGAACCAAGCTGGCTCGGGCGAAGAAGCTCGGTGTCGAGGTGGTCGACTAGGACGGATTCGAGCGGCTGCTGGGCGAACGGTCGTAGCGTGCCCCGGCTGGCGCCGCCACTGCTCGCCCGTTCGTTAGTCTCTCGGACATGACGCGAGTGGCGGATCTCGAGGCACGCCCGGCGACCCTCGACGACACCACGATCGTGTCTGACATCCAGACGGCCATCGATCCCGATGATCCGAGCGATCCCCAGATCACGCGCTACCAGTGGAAGACGGCGCCGCCCTGGCCGCGTGAGCGTTTCCTTCTCGAGCTGGCCGGCCGCGCGGTCGGCTTCGCCTACCACGCGCATGCGCCCTGGGAGGAGATGTCGCAGCGCTTCGGCTGGGTCGGTGCGTACCTGCAGCCGACGGAGCACACGCGCGAGCGTGCGATGGCGGCATGGGATCTCGTCGAGGAGCGGTCGCGCGCCGAGGGGACGCGGACGTTCACGGTGTGGGCCTTCGAGAAGCAGACCGACCTCATCGCGATCCTCGTGGAGCGCGGATACGCGGAGGAGCGGCGCGGGAAGGGCTGGGAGCTCGACCTCGTGACGAACCGAGAGCGTCTCGAGCGCATGGCGGAAGAGAGCCTTGAGCGGATGCGCGGTGAGGGCATCGCCGTGCTCACGCTCGCCGCGGACGCGGATCCCGAAGCAGAGCAGAAGCTCTGGCAGGTCTGGCAGGAGTCGCTACAGGATGTCCCCACGACGATGCCGATCCCCACGGTGCCGTTCGACCAATGGCGGAAGTGGCTGTCCAAGCCAGGCGTTGCACGCGATGCCGTGTGGATCGCGCGCGAGGGCGAGGCGATCGTCGGGGTGAGCGCCTTGAGCTACCCGCCGGTCCGCGGGAATGTCTGGACCGACTACACCGGCACCGCGAGATCGGTCCGGGGCCGGGGCGTCGCACGCGCCCTGAAGCTCCAGACCGTCATGCAGGCGATCGGACGCGGTGTCCCCCGCGTCCGCACCGGGAACGATGCGGCGAACGCGCCGATCCTCCACCTCAATGAGGAGATGGGGTACCGGCAGTTCGGCGGCGGCATCCAGTACCTGAAGCCCGCCTAGGGCGAACGCGCAAGGCGGGTGGCGATCTCGCCCCGGTGCTCCCACTCGTGCCCGAGCATGCTTCGCAGGCAGCGCCGCAGCGTGTACACCGACGCGCCGCCGCGGCGGACGCTCGTGCGCTCCGCGTCGCTCGCGGCACGGATGCGCTCGATGGCCGCGGCACGCGCCTTCCGGAGCGCCACGCCCAGGTCGAGGTCGCCACGCAGCGCGGCGTTCGTCGGGTCGCCCACGGACTTCGTCGTACGGAAGACGCTGTAGATGTACGCCTTGTCCGCTGCGATCACGTGCTCGAGGATCGCCCGCAGCGACCTTCCCTGCCGCGGCTTGGCGTCGAGCCGGCGGCGGTCGATGCCCTCCACCGATGAGAGCAGGTCGGCTCGGGACCACTCGAGCCAGCGCGCGTAGCGCTCGAGATCGGCGCGCGCGACGGGCTCGAGGTCGGTGGCGAGCTGCACCGCGCCGATGAATCCTCCCGCGTGCGTTTCCGCCGCCACGCGCGTCGTGACCGCGGGGTCGACCTTCTCGCCGTGGCCGTGCAGCCAGCGGAGATAGGCGCGGATCTCGTCCGGCGCGGCGGCGACGGCCTCGTCAGCGGTGCGCCGGTACACGCAGCACCCGAGCAGCCCGGGTATGTGCACCATCGTCGAGCGGCGCTGGGGCCCGGTCTCGACGTAGAGGTCGTACGTCGCCACTACGGCTGCGCCTGCATCGCTCCCTGAACGCGACGCGAGTCGGCCTTCGGCGCGATGAACAGGAGGAAGAAGATGCCGTAGAAGGGGAGATGGCCGAGGAGCTCCTTCCAGCCGAACACGAAGAGCGATGCGGTGAAGATGAGCGCTCCGATCGCCATGACCGGGCGCGTCACCCACGGCGAGACGATGACCGCGCCGATCACAAGCTCCGTCACCCCCGCGAGGAACGCGAACTGGCTGTCGGGCAGGGCCAGCGGGCCGACGAGCCGGGTCACGTTGAGGTAGGGCCGCTCGGCGAGCAGTGCTTCGGCCAGCCCCGGGTTCAGCAGCTTCTCGGTGAGCGCCCCGTAGAAGACGGCGAACCCGAGCATCACCCGGAGCAGTGTTAGAGAAGCCCGCGGTATCTCCGCCCCGGTCACCGGAGGCGTGACGCCGCGGACCCGGTCGAGCGAGAACGGCCCACGGCCGACGAGGAACAGGAAGACCGCGATGCCGAAGATGTGGACCTGCTCGAGGATGCTCTCGACGCTGAACGGGACCATCGCGATGAGACCGAGCAGCGCGAGGAGGATCGCGGCCGCGCGCGTGGCGAGGCCGAGCACGATCATCAGCCCGCACATCGCCTCCGCCGTGAGGATGAGGAACCCGAACACGTTCTCCGAGCCGACCTCGAGGTTCTTCGCCGGCGCGAACAGGATGCCGACGATCGCCGCGACGACGAGCGCGAGGCCCAGGTGCAGGCCGAGCGCGAGCGGCGCGTACGGCGCGAAGCGCTCGAGCCACTTCACCGTGCGTGGCTCCGGCATGCGCTGCTCCCACGCCCAGGCCGCAGCGACGGCCAGCCCGGCGATCCCGAGCGCGGCGAGGACCGGCAGCGAGAAGAGGAGCTCGTAGCGGGTGGGAAAGGCGGTCGGGTCCGTGAACCACTTCACGTGGCTTTCGGGACTACGGAGCATGGCTACGACGTGGCCGCGAGGCGACGTGGCAGCACGGGCGCGGCGATGCGAAGCCGCGTTGCGGCCAGCTACACGTCCCGTGCTGAAGCGTGTACGATCGGGACATGGCCGAGCGTGGAGCGCGTCGTCTCAACGTGACGGTGGATGCTGAACGGGCGGCGAAGCTGGCGCGATTGGCTGAACGAACGCACGTCCAGGAAGGCACTCTCGCCCGATCACTGCTCTCGCAAGCCCTGGACGACACGGACGCGGACCCGAGGAATGTCGTCGCACTGCTCGACGGGATCCCTGGTGCTTTTCGCACGGCGCAGCAGGGCCTGAGGCAGGCCCGCACCGGCCGCACGATCGCGCTCGACGACCTATAGGTGGTCACAGCGCCGCTTCGCGTCGCCGTGACCGTCCTGCTGCTTCGCCTATCGGCTACGCAGTAAGCGGTGGCCCGGGTCGAGCTCGCGGCGGCGGCTGTCGCGGATCTCGATCGACTCATCAGCACACACAGCCTGCCCGCGGACACGAGGCGGCGCGTCAAGCGCTCTCTCCGTTCTCTGGAGCGTTTCCCGCACATCGGACCCGCGCTCGCGGGGAGATGGACAGGCTTCCGCTTCCTGCTCGGACCGTGGCGCTGGATGCTGATCGTGTACGTCTTCCGAGAGGATGAAGAGCGCGTGATCGTCGTGACCATCCAGGACGGGCGTTCGTCCACGGCGGCGAGGACGGCGGAATGAGGCCGCCTCATGCCTTCCGCCGCTCCTGCCATCGGGCGTGTGGGACCACCGAGAGACGTTCCGGCAGCGCTCGACGTGCCAGACGCAGCGTCACGACCACGGCGCGGAAGAGTAATCGGTGGCGGGTGCCCCAGCACAGCCCGAAGGCGCGGCGGAGCGTGGGCGGGAGGAGGCCGGCCGTCAGCGCGTCGATCGGGGCATACGCGCGTCCCGGCAGCGGGAGCGGTCGCCGGATCGAGCGCGCCAGCAGGCGCGACGTGTCGTCGGGCACGACCTCTACGGCCAGCATCTCGCGTTCGAACGCCTCGAGCTCTGCCAGCGTCGCCGGCAGCGACGTCGCCGGGATGCCCAGCGCTGTCGCGATCGGCTTCGTCTCGGCCCAGTAGCGCTCGCGCTCGGCTGTCTGGAGCGGACCGACGACCAGCTCGTATAGCCGCAACGATGTGAGCACGAGCGTCGTCTGCACCCAGAGCAACAGGCGGGGATCCCGCGCCTCGTACGGCCGGCCATGCTCCGTGACCCCCGCCACCGTGAGATGGCGGCGGTCGATACGTCGCAGCGCCTTGCGTGCCGCGTCAGGCTCATCGAACACGACGGTGAGCGTCGTGTCGAGTGTCCGGTGCAGCCTGGCGAACGGCTCCTCACGGAAGCGCGAGTGCTGCGCCACGCCCGCCGCGACGAGCGGGTGCGCGATCTGGAGCAGCAATGCCGCCGTGCCGCCGAGCAGCAGGAACATCTCGCGGTCGATCCGTCGCGCGACCGATCGCGGGGGGAACAGGTCGGGCTCTGGCACGCTGGCACACTACGGTGGTGGCGCTGAGATGAGCCCGGCGAAGGCTAACGACGTGGGACGACCGCCGATGCGCATCTCGGGTCCGGTGCTCGATGCGCCCGACGTCGCCGCGCTCACGCGCTTCTACGAGCAGCTACTCGGGTGGGAGGTGGAGGACATCGATGGGCCCCGGCCCGGACGTCCGGCCGGTGACGGGTGGTCCCGACTCCG
>Ga0136617_10004107_pt1 | contig 13021 bp, 10 predicted proteins | sample AntDrymUQ3222106_2_FD_129672 | JGI IMG/M metagenome (GOLD analysis project Ga0136617, IMG submission 129672) | Polar desert sand microbial communities from Dry Valleys, Antarctica - metaG UQ322 (21.06) | ecosystem: Environmental > Terrestrial > Soil > Desert | place: Antarctica: Dry Valley...
CGAGCGAGCACACGGCGAGGATCAGGCCGACCAGGCACGCCGCCGCGCCGACGCCCTGCAACACGACGGCGGTCCCTGGGTCGGCGAACCCGAACGGGTTGACGGTCCGAGGCGACGGCGAGTTCGTCATGGGCCCACTCGCGAATGCCGATCCGACAAGGACGCAGGTCAGTCCCACTGCGACCAACGGGACGACCCAGCGCCAACGCCGGGTCGGCGGGCTGCCGTCCGGGAACAGCAGGAACAGCAGGGTGGGCACCGCGAGAACGGCCGGCTCCCAGCTCCAGGAGGCCACCCACGCGGCGGCGACATGACCCGGCAGTCCGCCCGGCACGTCCTCGGCGAGGGTGGCGTACGCCCAGGTCACCGACGTGAGGCCGATGAAGAGCCCCGCGGCACAGAACAGCCAGCCGACCGGGTTCGCCGGCAGCTGGGCCACCACCACCCCGCCGACCACGAGGAAGGCCAGCACCAGCGTGCTGAACGCCAGCGCCACCGGCCAAGGGTCGGCCGCCGTCCCGCTTGCGGTCGACCCCATCGAGCGCAGCACCATCTCGCCCGCAGCGAAGGTCGCCGCTGTGCCGACAGCCAGCACCACGGCCAGCCTGGGAGCCGTCACGGTGTGCTCCGCAGCCAGAGAGACAGGTGCGCCGGCTGCATCGTCTCGCGGACCACGCCGCCGAGGTCTGAGCTGACCTCGTCGAGGTCGACCTCCTGCCGCAGTCGCCCGACGAACGACTCGACGGTCTGGGCGGCGTCGTACCTGCCCCGGAAGAAGCGCCGGTCGACGGCCGCTTGCACACGACCGCGCGCCGGCCGGAACAGCGCGGCGACGGCAAGTGTGGAGGCGGCCACCGCCAGGTCGGACTGACCGGTCACCGGGTCCAGCAGGAGCCGGAAGGTGAGCACCAGGGTGAGGTACGTCGCCGCGAGCAGCAGGGTGAGCGTCCCGTAGACCAAGGTTCGCTTGATCACCACGTCGACGTCGTAGAGCTGGTGGCGCAGGATCGCGATGCCGACGGCCGTGGGGATGCCGACGATGATGGCCAGCAGCCCGGTGGCCCAGCCGATGTTTCCGAGCACGACCATCCACGTCGGCGAGTCGTCCACGTCCTCGTAGAAGACCTCACCGAAGACCGCGACCATGGCCATGACCAGGCCGACCAGGGCCAGGGTGCCGGCGTAGGCGAACCACTTCACCTGCTGGTGCTCCCGGCCGTGTGAGCGGCGCAGCCGTAGGACGAGCGACACGATGCCCAGGACGAACCCGGTCGCGGCCAGGATGTTGCTGACAAAGTTGGCGGCTGAGACGACGTCACCGGCGACACCGCCGACGGCGAGCGGGTTCTCCAGCGGCGGGGCGCCCTTCTCGCGCTCCACATCGAGCGGACCGCTGCCTAGCCCCTCGGTGGCGATCGACAGCGCCAGCGCGGCGCCCCCGAGCCACACTGCCCACCGCCACCGAGGCGACAGCGGTCGTCCGTTGGGGAAGACCAGCGGCAGCAGCAGGCCGGCGGCGTAGATCCACACGTACCAGGCCCAGTTGGCGACCCAGGCGACGGCGAGCTCGCCCGGACGGCCGGGTTCGATGACATACGCGTCGACCAGCGCCTGGAAGGCAAACGCGATCCCGATGGCGAGCAGCAGCCAGCCCGCCGCGTTGCGCGGCTCTCGGCTCGCCACGAGCGCTCCAACCGTCGCGAAGCCGGCGCTGAGCACGACGAACAGCTGGTCGCCGTCGCCGCTGCCTGTCAGCAGCACCAGGCTGAAGACCCCCGCGACCATCAGGACGAACAGCCCCCACAGCGCCCACGCCAGCCACCGGGCAGTGCGCCGGCTCACGTCGCGCTCCGCAGCCACAAGGAGACGTGTGCGGGCTGCATGGTGTCGCGGACCACGCCACGTAGGTCGGTGCCGAGCGCCTCCAGGTCGAGCTCCTCGCGCAGCCGCCCGGCGAACGACTCGACGGTGCGTGCGGCGTCGTACCGGGAGCGGTAGAAGCGGCGGTCGACGACGGCCTGGATCCGCGAGCGAGCCGGCCGGAACAGTGCCGCGACGGCCAACGTAGATCCGGCGACCGCGAGATCTGAGTCGCCGGCGACGGGAGCGAGGACCAAGCGGAGTAGGAGGACCGACCCGAGGTACGTGGTCAGCAACGCCGCGGTCAGGGTGCCGTAGACCAGGGTGCGCTTGATGACCACGTCGATGTCGTACAGCTGGTGCCGCAGGATAGCGACCCCGATCGCGATCGGCATCCCGATCAGCACCAGCGCGAGTGTCGAGATCCATGCGGCGGTGCTCAGTCGGTCGATCCACACCGGTGGGTCGACCCCCGCGAGCAGCGTCAGCAAACCGAGGAGAAGGATGGTTACGGCCATCACGACGACGTAGGTGAACAGCTTGAGCTGCTGGCGTTCGCGGCCGTGCGAACGGCGCAGCCGCAGGCCGAGCGCCACGGCCGACAGGACGACGGAGCAGAAGACAACCACTTCCCCGAGGATGCGCGCGAGATCCACGAGCGGGTGGTCGACGCCGATCGGGTTGGCCACCTGCTCGTCGATGCCCAGGTCGAGCGAGCCGTGCTGGAGGAGCTCGCCGACGTGAAGGATGACCAAGCCGGCGAGGCCGAGCCAGATCGCCGCGCGCCACCGGGGCGTCGGCAGCCTGCCGGTCGGGTACAGCAAAGGCACCAACACGATTGCGACGTACAGCCACACCGACTGCACCGCGACCAGCGCGGCGAGCGGCTCGCCCGGACCCTCGGTCGCCTCAACGTAGGCGGTCCCGGTTGTCGCCAGACCCAGGGACAAGGCCGCCACGAGCAGCAGCCAGCCGATCGGGTTGCCTGGTTCCCGGGTGGCAACCAGCACGCCGACCACCGCATAGCCGACGATGATGGTCACGAAGGCCTGGTCGATTGCTGCGCTGCCCCAGATCACCAGAGCGAGCGTGGCCAGGAGACACCCGGCGAAGAGCGCGAACATGGAGCCGGCTAGCCAGCGAGCCATACGCGCGCTCACCGGGATGCCTCCCGAAGCCAGAGCGACACGTGAGCAGGCTGCATGGTGTCGTCGACGACGCCTCGCAGGTCGGTGCCGAGCGCCTCGAGATCGAGCTCCTCGCGCAGCCGTCCTGCGAAGCTGTCGAGGGTCCGGGCTGCGTCGTACCGGCTCCGGTAGAAGCGACGGTCGACGAGGATTTGGATGCGCGTCCGCAGCGGACGGAACAAGGCGGCCACCGCCAGCGTCGAAGCAGCGACGGCGAGGTCGGACTGGCCGGCGAGCGGGTCGAGCAGCAGCCGGAACCCGAGCACGAAGAGAAGGTACGTCGCCGCCAGCATCACCGTCAGGGAGCCGTAGACCAGCGTCCGCTTGATGACTATGTCGATGTCGTAGAGCCGGTGCCGCAGGATCGCCACCCCGATGGCCACGGGGAACAACGTGAGCAACGTCGAGAACACCACGTCGCCCACGTGCACTCCGGCGACCTCCCGCTCACCGATCCAGAGGAAGCTGGGCGTGACGACGACGAACACTGCACCGGCCAGGACCAGCCACTTGAGCTGTTGTCGCTCGACACCGGTAGCCCGGCGGAATCGCACGGCGAGCGCGACTAGTCCGAACAGCAGCGAGACCATCAGCACGGGCGCAGTGGCGTCGACGGCCAGCTGGTACCACGCGCCGGCTCCCTCCAGCCCCCACGGGTTGGCGAGATCCGGGTAGAAGTAGAGCAGGCCCGGGTTGAGCAAGGTGGCGAAGAAGAAGACGGCCAAGTCGACGGCAACGAGCCAGACCAGCCAGCGCCAGCGCGGCGAGGGCGGTCGACCGTTGGGGAAGAGCACGAACAGCAGGAAGGTGGCCGCGCCGAGCGCCGGCAGCCAGACTGCGTCGGCGACCAGTGCGGCGACCTCTCCGCCGGGCAGCGATCCCGGGTTGACGACGAGGGTGTACGCCGCGTAGCCGAGCAGGCTGTCCTCCAACGCGGCTCCGAGGCCACCCCAGAGGAACAGCCACCCGATGGCGTTGTCTGGCGCCCGGGTGGCGATGGCCGCACCGATCGTCGGGAAGCTCAGGACCAGGACGCCGAAAACGGCGTCGAAGGCGGTCGAGCCGGTCGAGTTGGCGTGCCGGACGCCGCCGTTGACCACCAGGAAGACGAGCCCGACCAGCGTCAGCAGCACGCAGCATGCCCACAGACCCCAGGCATGTCTGCGCAGGCGCATGCGGAGAGGCCCCCTTCTCGTCCTGGGCTCCTTTATATCGTCACCGTGCCGTCGCCGCGTGCAGGAATCGTTACGGGTCCCACCACCCGGCCGAGCCCCAATCACCGAGACCCACCGGCTCGTCGAGCCGCACCTCTGGCTGGTCGAGCTTGTCGAGACCACTCACCGAGAGTCGACCGCCCGCCGCGAACCACCGGCTGGTCGAGCTTGTCGAGACCACTTCCCCTAGAATCGTTACGAACTCCGTCGGTGTCCGGTCTTTCGTCACGAGGTGCCCGTGATCGAGGTGTCCCTGCTCGGCTCTCCGCGGGTCGAACGAGACGGTGCCACGGTCGCCTTCGACACGCGCAAAGCGCTCGCGCTGCTGGCTCATCTGGCGCTCACCGACGCACCGCGTCCGCGCGACGCGCTCGCCGACCTCCTCTGGCCCGACACGGGGCTCGAACGCGCCCGAGGAGCGCTGCGCCGTACTCTCTCCACCCTGCGGCGGGCGATCGGGGCGGAGCGGGTCGAGGCGACGCGTGACCACGTCCGGCTGCGCAAGGGCGCCGGGTTGTCCATCGACGTCGATCGCTTCCGGGAGCTGCGGGCCGCCGGGGACCTCGACGCCGCGGCGGCAGAGTTCAGCGGGGACCTCCTCGAGGGCTTCGTGGTGCGCGACGCCCCGGACTTCGAGGCGTGGGTGGACGGCGAGAGCGAGACGCTGCGCCGGGAGCTGATGGCCACGCTCGCGTCGCTGGCGGAAGCGCACGAGAGTACGGGCGATCTCGCGGCCGCCGGCGTGACGCTGCGCCGTTGGGTGACGCTCGACCCGTTGCACGAGCCTGCCCACCAGGCACTGATCCGCGTGCTCGCGGCCTCAGGTGACCGCGCCGCCGCCCTGGCGCAGTACCGCGCCTGCGTGTTGACGCTCTCGCAGGAGCTCGGCGTACCACCCTTGACCGCGACCACCGAGCTCTACGAGGCGGTCACCCGCGGGAGCATCGCCCCTGTGGCCCCAAGACCGGCGCCAACCTTGACACATCCAGCGGCGTCGGCGCCGGCCCTGGTCGGCCGCGACGACGACCTCGCGCGTCTCGTCGGCGCGTACCGCAGCATCGACACCGACGGCCGGGTGGCGCTCATCGAGGGTGAGGCGGGCATCGGCAAGTCGCGGCTGGCCAGCGAGCTGCTCAACTTGGTGTGGGGGGAGGGGACTGTCGTCCTGACCGGCCGAGGCTACGAAGACGAGTCCGGCCTCGCCTACGGGCCGGTCGTGGAGATGCTGCGCGACCGGCTCCGCGAGGACGACGCCTGGCTCGACAACGTCGACGAGAGTGCGCTGACCGAGCTCGCCCGGCTTCTCCCGGAGCTCGTCAGCGCTCGCGGGGTGGCCCCTCCCGGACCCTTCGACCAACCCGGCGCGGAGAGCCGTTTCCTAGCCGCTGTTTGGGACGTCCTGACTGCCGCGAGCGCCGGTCCCGCTCCCGGCCTGCTCGTCCTCGATGACGCGCAGTGGACCGACGAGGCGACGCTGCGGATGTTCGCCTACGGCATCCGGCGTCTGGCCGGTCGACGGCTGCTGGTCCTGGTGGCCTGGCGGACACCTCATGACCATCCGGTACGTCGTGCTGCCCTCGCCGCCGCGCAGACCGAGGACGCGGGTCACGTGCTTCTCGACCGGCTCGGGGAGGACGCGGTGGGGGAGATGATCCGATCGGTGCGCTCGACGCGCGTGGACCCCTCCGTCGTACGCCGCCTGTGGGAGACGACCGAGGGCCTGCCGCTCCTGCTCGTGGAGTCGCTGCGCGCAGCCGACGACGACGCGGCACTGCGGGGAGGGGCTCGGGAGCTGACGCGTGCCCGACTGGACCCGGTCAGCGAGCAGGCCCGCCAGATCCTCGCCGCAGCCGCCGTGCTCGGCCGACGCTTCGCGGTCGAGGAGGTGCGCGCGGTCAGCGGACGGTCGGAGGAGGAGACCGTGGCAGCGGTGGAGGAGCTCCTGGCGGATGGGCTGGTGCGCCAGCACACCAACGGATATGACTTCGACCACGAGCTGGTCCGCACGATCGTCTACGAGCAGACCAGCCTGGCCCGGCGGAGGCTGCTGCACGGGCGAGCCGCTGACGTCGTCGATGCGCCTCCGGCCGCGGTCGGCCGTCACCTCCGGCTCGCCGGCCGTGAGGTGGAGGCGGCAGACTCCTACGTCGAGGCGGGAGGACGAGCGCGCGAGGTGTTCGCCAACGAGGAGTCGCTCGACCACCTACGCACCGCGCTGAGCCTGGGCCACGCCGACCGCACACGCATCCGTGCTTCGATCGCCGACCTGGAGACGGTCCTCGGCGACTACGCGGGTGCCCTGGTGACGTTGGAGACCGCGGCCGCCGAGTGCGCGACCGTAGAGCTGGCGGACGTCGAGCACCGGCTCGGCCGGCTGCAGCATCGTCGCGGGGAGTACTCACTCGCCGAGGCTCATCTCCTCGCAGCACTCGACGCGACGGTCGACCCGGACGACGTGGCTCGCGCGCGCGTCACCGCAGACCTCAGCCTCGCCGCGCATTCCCTCGGGGATGACGACCGCGCCCAGTCGCTCGCGCAGGACGCGGTGAAGCTGGCTCAACAGGCTGAGGAGCCTCGGGCGCTGAGCCAGGCCTACAACCTGTTGGGGCTGCTGGCCTCGACCGAGGGTGACACCGACGAGGCGTTGACTCAGCTGCACCGCAGCCGTGTCCTCGCCGAGGAGCTCGACGACGGCGACCTTCGGATCGCCGCGCTCAACAACCTCGCGCTGGTGCACCGCGCACGCGGCGAGCTCGCCGATGCGCTCGAGCTGACCCAGCTCGCGCTGGACCTGTGCAGCACGCTCGGGGACCGGCACCGTGAGGCGGCGCTGCACAACAACCTCGCCGATCTGCTGCATGCCTCCGGTCGTGCCGCCGAGGCAATGGAGCACCTGAAGACCGCGGTCCGGATCTTCGCCGACGTGGGAGTCGAGGAGCAGCCGAGACCCGAGATCTGGAAGCTGGTCCGCTGGTGACCCGGTGGGGAAGGGACCTAATACACTCGCAGACGGCCGCCTCAAGGTGCGGCGAGGTGAACTGAAGGAGCCCGAGATGGCGTCAGGGATGAAAGTCGGCGTCCCACAGGAAGTGAAGAACCACGAGTATCGGGTGGCGCTCACGCCGGTGGGTGCTCACGAGCTCACCCAGCGCGGTCACGACGTGTACCTCCAGAAAGGCGCGGGCTCAGGCTCACTGATCCCCGACGAGGAGTACGTCGCCGCCGGAGCCACGATCCTGAACACTGCCGACGACGTGTGGGAGACCGCGGACCTGGTGCTCAAGGTCAAGGAGCCGATCGAGGAGGAGTACCACCGCATGCGCGACGGGCAGGTGCTGTTCACCTTCCTGCACCTCGCCGCCTCCAAGTCGTGCACCGACGCCCTCCTGGACCGGGGCGTCACCGCCGTCGCCTACGAGACGGTGCAGCTGCCCTCGGGCTCGCTGCCGCTGCTCTACCCGATGTCTGAGGTGGCCGGCTGCTTGGCTCCGCAGGTGGGTGCGCACGCACTGATGAGAGCCCAAGGCGGCCGCGGCGTGTTGCTCGGTGGCGTCGGTGGAGTGGCCAACGCCAAGGTCGTGGTGATCGGCGCCGGCGTCGCGGGACAGAACGCCGCCAACATCGCGCTGGGCATGGGGGCCGATGTCACCCTCCTCGACACCGACCTCGACAAGCTGCGGATGTCGTTCTGGCGCTACAACAACCGGGTGCACGGGTTGGCGTCGAACAAGCTCACCATCCAGAGGCAGGTGATGGCGGCCGACCTGGTGATCGGTGCGGTGCTGATCCCGGGTGCGAAGGCTCCCAAGCTGGTCACCAACGAGCTCGTTTCGCAGATGAAGCCGGGCTCTGTGCTCGTCGACATCGCCGTGGACCAGGGTGGCTGCTTCGAGGACAGCCGCCCCACCACCCACGCTGATCCGACCTTTGATGTGCACGGGTCGGTCTTCTACTGCGTGGCAAACATGCCGGGCGCGGTGCCGCACACGTCGACGTACGCACTGACCAACGCGACGCTGCCCTATGCGGTCGCGCTGGCGGACAAGGGCTGGCAGCAGGCGCTGCGCGAGGACCCCTCGCTGGCGCTCGGGCTGAACACCCATGCCGGCTCGCTGACCTACGCCCCGGTCGCCGACGCGCACGGGATGGCGTCGCGCGCCCTCGACGAGGTCCTGGCCTGACCGCCACACCTGGCGCGGACACCGCGAGCGGGCCCTCGCCGCTGCAGCGGGCGGTCCGTGGCTACCTCGACCATCTTGTCGTGGAGCGTGGGCTGGCCGACAACACGCTCAAGTCCTACCGGCGTGACCTGCGGCGGTACGTCGCCTTCCTCGCGACGCAGGGGGTCTCGGCGGTCGGCGACGTCTCCGAGCCCGCGGTCTCGGGTTTCCTGATGGCCTTGCGGGAGGGGGATGAGGATCATCCGCCGTTGAGTGCGGGGTCGGCTGCGCGGACGGTGGTGGCGGTGCGGGGCTTCCACAAGTTCGCCGTGCGGGAGGGCATGACCCAGGTGGACCCGGCGGCCGCCGTACGCCCTCCGACTCCGGCGAAGCGGCTGCCGAAGGCGTTGCCTGTCTCCGACATCGAGGCGATCTTGGAGGCGGCGGGGTCGCCGGGCACGGCGTTGGCGATGCGGGACCGTGCGTTGCTCGAGCTGTTGTATGCGTCGGGGGCGCGGATCAGTGAGGCGGTGGGTCTGGACCTGGACGACCTCGATCTTGAGGAGGGCACCGTGTTGTTGCGCGGCAAGGGCGGCAAGGAGCGGATCGTGCCGGTCGGCTCCTATGCCCGCGAGGCGGTGCAGGCCTATCTCGTCCGTGCGCGCGTTTCACTGTCCGCGGCCGGCACCGGCCTCGCGGCGCTGTTCTTGAATGCGCGCGGGGGTCGGCTGTCGCGGCAGAGCGCGTGGACGGTCCTGGTCAAGGCCGCGGAACGCGCCGGCGTCACCGCCGAAGTCTCGCCACACACGCTGCGGCACTCGTTCGCGACGCATCTGCTCGACGGCGGCGCGGACGTGCGCGTCGTGCAGGAGCTGCTCGGCCACGCGTCGGTGACCACCACGCAGGTCTACACGCTGGTCACCGTCGACAGCCTCCGCGAGGTCTACGCAACCGCCCACCCCCGCGCCTTGGGGTAGGCATGGGCGAATGCGATCGGCGCGTGAGCTGTTCGGTGGCAGCACTCGCGAGACGGTGGAGGATCCCCTTCACGTCATGCGTGCGATCCTCCACCGTCTCGCGGTAAGCGCATGAAAACCGCCCGACTCAGACTGGGACCGCGGAATGTCGACTTGTCTACGGCGTGGCTCAACGGAGTTGGCCGCCCAGCCCGGTTGACTGACTCTCAGTTCGACGCGCTCGACCACGGTGGGCGAGCCAGGCGAGGAGAGGCAGCCGAGCATGGACTTCACGAGATACTTCGGGGGCGGTGGCCAAGAGACCAGCGCGTCCCAGATGCCGCCACTGATGCCACCCCAGGTCATGCCGCAGCCGGGTGCCCCGCCGGAGGAGCGCGTTGACGATCCGGTGCCGTTCGACCGCAAGGAGCCGGCACCGCCGGTCGAGCCGGAGCGAGCTGAGCAGCCCGAGCAGCCGCCCGAGCCCGTGCTCGGTCCGACCGGTCGTCCGATGCCGCACCTGCCCGAGCCTCAGCCGCTGACGACCCACGGCAAGGCGCGCGTCATTTCGATGTGCAACCAGAAGGGTGGCGTCGGCAAGACCACGACCACGATCAACCTGGGGGCAGCACTCGCGGAGTACGGCCGGAAGGTGCTGCTGGTCGACTTCGACCCGCAAGGCTCGCTGTCGGTCGGGCTCGGCCTGAACCCGCACGACCTGGAGCTCTCGATCTACAACCTGCTCATGCAGCGCGACGTAGCCATCCAGGACGTCATCGTGGCGACCAACGTGCCGGGCATGGACCTGCTCGCCTCCAACATCGACCTGTCCGCCGCCGAGGTGCAGCTGGTCCACGAGGTCGCCCGCGAGCAGACCTTGCAACGGATACTGCAGCCGGTGATCGACGAGTACGACGTGATCCTCATCGACTGCCAGCCCTCCCTCGGCCTGCTCACCGTCAACGCGCTCACCGCGTCCGATGGCGTGATCGTCCCGCTGGAGTGTGAGTACTTCGCGCTTCGCGGAGTCGCCCTCCTCAAGACGACCATCGACAAGGTCAAGGAGCGGCTGAACCCCAACCTCAACATCGACGGGGTGCTCGGGACGATGTACGACGGGCGCACGCTGCACGGTCGCGAGGTGATGGAGCGGCTCGTGCAGGCGTGGGGCGACACCGTCTTCCACACGGTGATCCGGCGGACAGTGAAGTTCTCCGACTCCACCGTGGCCGGTGAGCCGATCACCACCTACGCGGGGGAGTCGCCGGGTGCGGAGGCGTACCGCCAGCTGGCGAGGGAGGTGCTGGCCCGTTGTCTCGACGGGTGAAGCTGCCGGGCGCGGACGACCTCTTCCGGCCGACCGTCGTCCCCGACCAGCTGGCTGCGGACGCAGCCGCCGACGCCTCCGCTGATGCGGCGGCCAAGTCGGAGGCCGAGCCGGAGGTTTCGAGACGCTCGAAGGCTCGCTCCTCAACCACCGGCGACGACGTACCGGGCGATGAGGGGCTGCGCAAGCCGAGCGGTCGGGTCCGTCACGACGAGAAGATGACCGTCTACGTGACCTCGGACGAGCTGCTCGACATCGAGCAGGCCCGTCTGCTGCTCCGCCGCGACCAGGGGCTGGCCGTGGACCGGGGCAGGCTGGTGCGCGAGGCGCTCGCCCTGGCGCTCGCCGACTATGACGAGCGCGGGCCCGACAGTCTCATCGTGGCCCGCCTGACCCAGACATGACGGCGGTCCTCGAGGCCGGTCCCGAGGAGGATGCGGATGCAGGGTTGGCCGGCGGGTTCGCCGTACGCCTGGACAACTTCGAGGGTCCGTTCGACCTGCTGCTGAGCCTGATCGCCAAGCACAAGCTCGACATCACCGAGGTGGCGCTGTCCAAGGTCACCGACGAGTTCATTGCCCACATCAGGCACCGCCCGGGGGTTTCGAGACGCTCGCAAGCTCGCTCCTCAACCACCGATGAGGCGTGGGACCTCGAGCAGACCACGTCTTTCCTCGTCGTCGCCGCGACGCTGCTCGACCTCAAGGCGGCGCGACTGCTGCCGCAGGGTGACGTCGAGGACGAGGAGGACCTGGCGCTGCTGGAGGCTCGCGACCTGCTGTTCGCGCGGCTGTTGCAGTACCGCGCCTTCAAGCAGGTCGCCTCCGTGATCGAGAAGCGGATGAGCGAGGAGGCGCGAAGGTACCCCCGTGCGGTCGGTCTCGAGGAGCGGTACGCCGCCCTGCTGCCTGAGGTGCTGATCGGCCTCGGGCTGGAGGAGTTCGCGGGGTTGGCCGTCAGTGCGTTGGAGCCCAAGCCCGTGCTCGAGCTCTCGCTGTCGCATCTCCACGCGCCGAGGGTGAGTGTGCGCGAGCAGGCGGCGATCGTGGTGGAGCGGCTACGACGGCAGCAGACGATGACCTTCCGGGCCTTGGCCGGAGACTCGCCGGACACGCTGACCACGGTGGCGCGCTTCCTCGCGCTGCTGGAGCTGTTCAAGGAGGGCGCGGTGGCCTTCGAGCAGGTGACTCCGCTCGGTGAGCTGACCGTGCGCTGGACCGGATCGGCGGACGCGGACGTGGAGATCGTCGACGAGTTCGAGGGGGAAGTGGTCTCGACAGGCTCGACCACCCGGGGAGATGAGGGCGCGTGAGCGGGGAGACGTTGGATGTGCCGATGGGGGAGTTGCGGGGGGCGGTGGAGGCGGTGCTGATGGTCGCCGACCAGCCGCTGGACCACGTGTCGCTCGCCTCGGCCGTGGGATACCCCGCACACCAGGTGGTTGCTGCGCTGGAGGAGCTGGCGGTGGAGTACACCGAGCAGGGGCGCGGATTCGACCTGCGCAACGTCGCCGGCGGGTGGCGCTACTACACCCGCGAGGAGCACGTCGCGGTGGTCGAGCGGTTCGTGGTCGACGGGCAGCAGGCCCGGCTGACCCAGGCCGCGCTCGAGACGCTGGCCGTGGTCGCCTACAAGCAGCCGGTGAGCCGTGCGCGCGTCTCGGCGATCCGGGGAGTCAACGTCGACGGCGTGATGCGCACTCTCGTCTCGCGCGGTCTCGTCGAGGAGGCGGGCACCGACGCGACGACGACCGCGATGCTCTACCGCACCACCGGCTACTTCCTCGAGCGGATCGGGGTCACCGGCCTCGAGGAGCTACCCGAGCTCGCTCCTTACCTGCCCGACCTCGGCGACCTGGACGAGGAGCTCGAGGGAGTCTCGGAGTCGGCGTGACCGAGCCCGAGACTGGGCTGGTGCGGCTGCAGAAGCTCCTGGCCCAGTCCGGTGTCGGCAGCCGTCGCAGGTGCGAGCAGCTGATGCTGGAAGGTCTGGTCGAGGTCGACGGCGAGGTCGTCACGCGACTCGGGACCAAGGTCGACCCTCGCGCCGCGGTGATCCGAGTCGACGGGAAGCGGCTGCCGCCGGTCAGCGCGACGGTCTACTTGGCGTTGCACAAGCCGGTCGGGGTCACATCGACGATGGCCGACCCGCACGCCCGTCGTACCCTCACCGACCTCGTCGGCCATCGGCCCGAGCGCCTCTTCCACGTGGGCCGCCTCGACACCGACACCGACGGGCTGATCCTGCTCACCAACGACGGGGAGTTCGCGCACCGGCTGGCGCACCCGTCCTACGAGGTCGACAAGACCTACGTCGC
>Ga0136617_10004108_pt1 | contig 13020 bp, 16 predicted proteins | sample AntDrymUQ3222106_2_FD_129672 | JGI IMG/M metagenome (GOLD analysis project Ga0136617, IMG submission 129672) | Polar desert sand microbial communities from Dry Valleys, Antarctica - metaG UQ322 (21.06) | ecosystem: Environmental > Terrestrial > Soil > Desert | place: Antarctica: Dry Valley...
CAGCGAGCCGTAGACGTCCAGCTGCTCCTGGCGCCAGGCGCCGTTGCCCACTCGCACTGGCCGACTGTTGCGCCAGCCCGACAGGTGTGGGAGCTCCCGCTCCGTCAGGTCGTGCTCGCCGCCGATGCCGAACATGATCTGCAGGTCGACGCCGCGCTGCAGCTGCGTCGCCGCCGCGCCGGCCATGAACCGGAAGAACTTCTCCGCCTCGTCGGGGCACGCCGCGACCCACAGTGCCTCCATCGTCAAGCTGGCGTCGCGCACCCAGGTGTAGCGATAGTCCCAGTTGCGTCCGCCGCCGATGGTCTCGGGCAACGAGGTGGTCGGCGCAGCGACGATCGCCCCGGTCGGCTCGAACGTCAGCGCCTGCAGCACCCGACCCGAGTGGTGGACGAGGTCCTGCCACGGGCCCTCGTAGGACTGGTGGATCGTCGACCACGAGCGCCACCCCTCGACGGTGTCGTCGAGGCGCTGATCGATGTCGGCGGGCGACCACGCGTCCGACGCGGCGTCCCAGCTCATCCGGTGGTGCAGCGCGAACCCGATCGACTCGCCCTCGCCCAGCGCGATCCGTCCCGAGGCCGTCGAGGCATCGATGTCGAGCACGGCGGCCGTCGACAGCATCAGCACGTCGGCCCCGCCGCGGGCGGACACGCCGTGCTCGTCGCGGTCGAGGAGTGGGTGGATGATCCCGTACTCCGGACGCGGTGCGTACTCGACCTCCAGCTCGACCGAGCCGTCGACGCACGTCGCTCGACGCAGCAGCAGGCCGGGCGAGTGGGCGCCGAGGTCGTGCCCGCGGTCGTTGCGACCGACCGCCATGGCGTCCACCAGCACGACGGTGCCCGATGGTGTCCGGAACGTCGTCTCCAACGCCATCGTCTGATCGAGGTAGCGGCGTGACACGGCGGCGTCGCCCACCGGCCGGATGGAGAAGTGCCCGGCGTCGTCGTCGAGCAGCCGGGCGAACACCGACGGTCCGTCGAAGCGCGGGAAGCACAGCCAGTCGACCGAACCGCTGCGGTCGACGAGCGCTGCCGACCGACAGTCCGACAGCAGGGCGTAGTCGCCGATGGCGGTCGAGCTCATGTGGCCAAGTCTCCTCGCGATCCGGTCGGCGTGTGGACCGCGGGCCCTACGCTCGAAAGATGATCCGTCCGCAACCGCTCGTCGTCCTCGCAAACGTCGAGGCCGGGTCGCGCTGGTTCCAAGATGTCGTCGGCCTGACGTCGGGGCATGGTGGTCCCGAGTACGAGATGCTGATGGACGGTGACGTGCTCGTCGCCCAGCTCCACGACTGGGAGGCGGACGAGCACGAGCACCTCGGTGATCGGAGCGACCCGTCGCGAGGCAACGGCGTGCTGCTGTGGTTCCACACCGACGACTTCGACGCAGCGTTGCGACGGGTGACCGATCACGGCGTCGAGGTGCTCGACGGTCCGCTGCGCAACCCGAACTCGGGGCTGCACGAGGTGTGGGTGCGCGGCCCCGAGGGCTACGTCGTCGTCGTCGCAGGGCCGGCCGGATGAGCGACGACGCTGAGTTCCCGCCGAACCTCGCCACCGCCGGCGAGCGCGAGATGCTCAGCGACATGCTCGACTGGTACCGGCGAGCGGTGGTGCGCAAGGTCACGGGCATGGCGCCGGCGCTGGCACGGACGTCACCCGTCTCGTCGGGCACCAGTGTGGCGGGGCTGCTGAAGCACCTCGCCGGCGTCGAGGACAACTGGTTCGACGACCGCTTCGCCGGGAACCCGGAACCCGAACCGTGGGCGTCGGCCCCGTGGGACGACGACCCGGACTGGGAGTTCCACAGCGCTGCCGACGACGACCTCGCCGACATCGTCGCCCTCTACGAGACGGCGTGCGAGCGGTCCCGTCGAGCCGCCGCCGGACACGATCTCGACGATCTCGCCACCAACTCCACGCGCCCATTCAACCTTCGCTTCACCTACGTCCACCTGATCGAGGAGACCGCCCGGCACCTCGGGCACATGGACATCCTGCGCGAGCAACTCGACGGGACGACTGGCGAGTAGACGACGGCGCGGAACCGCTCCCGTCGACCGGGCGTCAGAAGGAGATGACCGATCGACGCTGGACCGCATCGCTCGCCGTGTTGCTCGCCTCGCTCGCAGCCGGGTGCGGCTCGAACGCATCCGGGTTCGAGACGACCGTCGACGACACCGTTGTCGAGACGTCGATCGGCGTGCCGCCCGCACCACCGCCCGCCGAGGTGCTCGACGCCGAGCTCGTGTTCTTCGACGCCGACGGCATGGACGCACGGATCACCGAGCCGCCCGACGGTCCGATCACCGACGTCCCGGCACTGCGCCGCTTCGCCCGCCGCCACGTCGACGGGATGCCGCAGCTCGACGACGCGCGTGAGGCGCTGGCCGAGGGCAAGGTGCTCGTCGGGGGCGCAGTCAGCAGTGGATGCTTCGCCGCCGACGGCGCCATCCTCGGGCTGGTCGCCGGTGACATCCGGCTGATCCCCGTCGGGCTGCCGGATGAAGGTCCCGAGATCGCCTGCGTCCGTGCCATCACGTCAGTGGCGCTGATGGCGATCGATCCGGCCGACGTTCCCGACGGCGCCACCATCCAGGGAACCTGAGACCGCTCGGCGGCGCCGCCATGGTCGTCGCCGTGGTCGTCGCCACCGGAGGGTGTTTGCGCACGCCTGGCGGGCTTCGCCAGAGCCGTTGACTCTCGTACATACGACCCGTTGGGCGGCGCCGCCGTCCTCACCAACTCAACCGGCTCGAACGTGGCCTGTACCTCGCCGACGAAGCCGCCGGCATGGTGCCGTGGATCGACACGGCGGTGACGGAGACGATCCTGTTCGACGGGCCGTCCACGATCATCTCCGTGTCGACCCGACGCTGCTTCACCGGCGCGCTGCGCCGAGCCGTCGAGGTCCGTGACCGTCACTGCCAACACCCCTCCGGATGCGACGTCCCCGCCGCCGACTGCGACGTCGACCACATCGTCACCCACCGAGACGGCGGCCCCAAATCACAGTTCAACGGGCGGCTCGAATGCCGCCCCCACAACCGACACGCCGACCGCCACGACCACAACGCCACCCCCACACCCACCCGACCCGTCGACCGGCTCGACCAGATCCGCGCCCGACTCCGCTTGAGCCACCTCCACGACCACCCCCACGACCACGACGATGACAACGAGGCCGACGGGCTCGACGACACCTTCAACGACCCGGCCGACCGATCGTCGCCCGCCGAGGTGTCGACGACCACGCATGATGGATCGTTGTGGCGCGATCGATGTGGGTGTGGGACGAGTTCAACGCGGACGCCGTGATCGAGCTCGCCGCCTCCCGACGCATCGCTCGGCTGTTCGTCGCCGTGCCGCTGGACCTGGCGACGTCACCGAAGCGTGGGCCGATCGAGCGGTTGGTGGAGCTCGCCCGGTCGGCCGGCATCGATGTCGACGCGCTCGGCGGTGACCCGGGATGGATCGACCAGCCGCAGTGGACACTCGACCACTGGCTCGGACCAGTGGTTGCGACCGGGCTGTTCGACGCAGTCCACGTCGACGTCGAGCCGCACGGCCACCCGTCGTGGGAGACGGATCGACTCGCCGTGATCGAGCGGTTCCTGGCGCTGCTGTCGACGTTCGCCGCGACGTGCGGTCCATCCCTCGCGCTCGAGGCCGACATCGCCCACTGGTTCGACCAGGTCGCCACGCCGAGTGGGACGCTCGACCGGGACGTGATGGCGCGGGTCGACGCGGTGACGATCCTCGCCTACCGCAACACCGCCGACGGGGACGACGGAACGATCGCACTGGCGCGCACCGAAGTCATCCGGGCAGCGCACCTCGGCCGCACGAGCCGCATCGGGCAGGAGACCAACCCCCTCGGGAGCGACCCGCAGTCTCGGAAGCAGACGTTTCACGGGTGGTCACTCGCCGCGATGGACCGCCAGCTCGCAGCCGTCGAGGCAGCATTCGACGACATCGGGACGATGGCCGGCGTGGCGATCCACGACGCCACCGGCTACGCCGCGATCACCTGAGCACGACCAGCAGAACCGCACGAGCGGAGAGGAGACCTCATGCCGAGCCCTGAGCACGACGCAGTCGTCGCGCTGCTGCGCGAGCTCGCCGCCGAACGGGGCGATCGTCCGATGTCCGTCGAGGAGTCACGTCAACAGCTCGACGCCAACGGCGACCTCTTCAGTGTGCCAGCGACGGTCCGGATCGAATCCTTCGAGGCCGCCGGCATCGGATGCGAGCGCTACGTGCCCGACGAGGTGCTGACCGATGGGCTGTTCCTGTACTTCCACGGCGGCGCCTACGTGTCCGGGTCACTACGGAGCCACCGCCCGGTGTGCGGGCGCATCGCCCACGCGGCGGGTACCGAGCTCGTCGCCGTCGACTACCGGCTTGCGCCGGAACACCGCCATCCCGCAGCGCTGGAGGATGCCGTCGCCGTGTACCGCTGGCTGCTCGACGAGGGCGGCGAAGCAAGCCGCATCGTCCTCGCCGGCGACTCGGCCGGCGGCGGTCTCACCACTGCGGCGCTCCTCGCCCTCCAGTCGTCGGAAGCGCCGATCCCAGCCGGCGCGGTGCTGATCTCGCCGTGGCTGGACCTCACACTCTCAGGCGACTCGATCGTCACTGCTGCCGACGTCGATCCGATGCTGCAGGCGGCATCACTTGCGTCGAGCGCCGAGTCGTACGCCGGCAGCGACGTGCGGGCGACGTTCGTCTCACCGATCTTCGCAACGCCGCAACAGCTGAGTGGACTCCCTCCGATGCTGCTCCTCGCCGGGACCGCCGACATCTTGGTCGACGACAGCCGCGCGTTCGCCCACCGAGCACGGGCGGCGGGCGCGGACGTCTCGTTGAACGTCGAAGACGGTCTCGTCCACGTCTGGCCGTTCATCGATGGCATCCCCGAGGCGGCTGCAGCGATGGATCGGATCGCATCATGGATACGGGCCCGCGTGGGCGAGCCGAGCTGACCATCGCCGCCCGCGCCACTGAGTCGAAGTCGCTTCCCTTCGGGAGCAGATTCCGTGAGGCTGGAGACCGATGATCAGACGACACGCCATCGCGGTCGCAGTGCTCGTCGTCGGGATGACCGCGGCGTGCGGCTCGTCCGGCGGCGATGCCGACGAATCGACCAGCGACGACGAGCAGGGCCAGGACGCCGACGAAGCGTCCGACACCGAGCAGCCCGACGACGCCGAGCAGCCCGACGACACGGAGGCCGGCGAGGGCGGAGACGACGGGTCGGACAGTGACGACGGCTCAGACGACGATGGCGACGGCTCGGACGGCGGCGATGGGTCGAACGGTGAGCAGCCGGAGACCGAGACCACCCCTGGCGAGGTCGGCACCGTGGTCACCGGACGCGCCGTCGCCACGGTGTCGGGCTCGCCGGAAGATCGCGATCAGCAATCCGGCGACGTCACCCACGACAACGGCGAGGACTGCGAAGGCGAGGACTCCCTGTCCGGACTCGAGGAGGGCGCGGCGGTCACCATCCTCGACGCGTCGTCCGGTGAGGTCGTGGGGACCGGCACGATCGAGAGCACGTTCGCCGTCGAGATCAACGCCTCGGCCGGGAACCCACCGCTTTGGGAGTGCTCGTTCGACATCCGGGCCACGCTCACCGGCACGCCCGACGCGGTCCGGGTTCAGGTCGCCGACCTCGAACCGTGGGACGTCACCGGTACCCCGACCGACTTCCAGATCGCCGTGCCGGTGGACGGATCGACCGGGACCACCGAACCGTTCGTCGACACCACGCCGCCAGCGGCCGGCAGCGTCCCGCCGACGGGCGTGATCACGAGCCCGTCGACGTGACCGGGGTGTCTGGCGCGGCCGCGGGGCAGATCGGCTCGTAGTCGAACGACGCCAGCGCGCCGTCGGCGAGCTCGCGCCACTCGTCGGCCTCCAGTGGACGCCCGACGATGCCGCAGACATCACGCGTCGGGTCCTGATCGAGCGCCCACTCGAACGCGTTCCCATCGCTGTCGGCGGCGGAGACCGTGTCGTCGTCCCCGCTGACCGCGACCACGTCACCCGACAACCCGCCGAGCGCGCGTCCGAGGCGGCGGCTGTTCGCCGCCTCCCAGATCTGCAACACGATCGACCCGTCGTCCTCGTCGCGGCCGGCGGTCACGAGGTATTCGGTTGCCGAGCCGATGAGGGCCACCTCGGCGACGACCCGGTAGTCGGCGTCGAACTGCGTCGGCGTGCCGCCGCTGACGACTGGCCAGACGAAGGCTCGAGCCTGCGCAGTTGCCTGCTCGGGCCGCACACCGGCGGCAACCGTGCCATCGCGCGACGCCATCGCAGTGATGTCAACCGGCGCGCCGCCGAGTCGCACGTCGATCGCCGAACCCTGAAGGAACGTCGAGCCGTCCCTGCGGAAGAACGCCACGAATCCGAGTCCGCCACCTGCGGCCACATTCCCGTCGTCGTCGACGGCGATGGCGTCGACGGGTGAGGCGTCGCCGCCGAGGCGGGCCGAGGCGACGACACTGCCATCGGCTGCTGAGCACACGACGGTGGTCCGGTCGCCGCGCCGGTGCATCACGACGAACGTGCCGCTCGGGCTGCTCGCCCGCAGCTCGCCGACACACCGCTCGTCGAAGCGCGCATCGTCCACCGGCTCGGTGACCCCGGACGCGTCGATCGTCGAGCGACCCGTGTCGTCCACGATCGGGCGCAGCTGCCAGACCGCTGCGTTCGAACCCCACCCGCCCGTGACAACGCTCGACCCGCTGGTGGAGATCGCGACCGTCTGGGCGTTCGTCTGGCCGAGCAGCTCGATGTGGCGCCGGGTAACGGGGTTCCACACGTCGAGCGACTCCCCGACCGTTGCCAGCACGCACGAGGACGCCGCGTCGCAGCCGCTCCACGCCATCGCCGTCACCGGCCGCGGCACGGTGAACCTCGAACGCCCGGTCTCCAGGTCCCAGATCGTGAGACGGGCACCGCCGACCGCGGCATACCGTCCGGACGGGTCGACGGCGACCTGGCCCACCGCGCCGTCGTCGATCGCGTCGACCGTCGCCGACAGGAGGTCGACGATGGCCGACCCCTCGGTGCCGACGGCGAGCGCCCGCTGCCCGTCGGGCGCGACGACCACGCGATCCGTCTGCCCGATCTCCTCCGGTGGCGCCGTCGCCTCGCCGGCGACGAGCTCGTCGCCCTGCCGCCGCCACGGGACGATCCCGGCAGCGGACGCCGTCACCGCCGCCAGATCATCGCTCGGACCAGTGGCCACCGCAGTCGGCTCGCCTGCGGCAGCGAGGTCCGCCCGGGCGTTCGGGCGCTCGGTCCCGTCCATCGCCACGAGCTCGCCGGCCGCCGCTGCCACGACTCGGGCGAAGCGCAGATCGACACGATCGAGTTCCCCGTCGACACGCGCCAGAGCCGCACCGGTGTCGAGGGCGACCAGCTCGATCGAGCCGTCGGGCGTCGACAGCACGGCGCGCCCGCCGCCCGGATCGACGGCAACGGCACCGTCGAGCGCGACCGGATCGCTGCCGTCCTCGTGCACGACGACGTAGCCGGCGCCGGGTGTCCCGACCAGCAAGCGATCGTCGGCGAGGAACGAGAGGTCGGGCGCGACGCCCACGTCCGCAGGCATCGCGATCACCGTCGGATCGTCGCCGGTGCTGCTCGGCCAGACGACGAGCTGAGCGGATCCGGATCGCGTGATGGACGCAGCAATCCTGGTGCCGTCCGTCGAGATGGCCACGCTGCGCAGGCTCGTCGAACCGGACGGGGCACGCAGAAACCTCTCGAGGCGCGAGTAGCGACCGATCAGCGCCCGACTCGCCTGGAAGCGTTGGGAGCCACCACTGCTGTCGAGGTCGGCGGCGACGAGCGACAGTAGGAACGCTTGGTCGGCATCGCTCGCGGGCATGTCGAGGGCGAGCAGGCCCAGTTGGCGGCCGAGCGCGTCGCGGGCGCGCTGGTCGGCACGTCGAGCGTTGCTCACCGCCAGGACGGCGGCAACGGATGCGACGAGGGCGAGCACCGCCATGGTGACGAGCGCGGTGCGAGCGAGCCGCCGCGCACGGCGGTGCAGTCGCACATCCTCGCTCTCGAGGTCGGCAGGTGCGACGCCACGAACGGTGGCTGCGACGAGCACCATCGCCGAGCGGAACCGTGAATCGCGCAGCGACAGCTCCGGGACGTCACGGGTCCAGCGGAGGTCGACGTACAGCGGCTCGGTGGTGATCCGCGAGCGCACCGCCGGCGACACCGCACTCGACGTCGGCGAGAGGCAACCGTTCGCGTCGTCCCACTCGAGCTCGCCGCCGGCGAGGACGACGATCAACTGCTGGGCGGCGCCGCGCTCGTCGCACCAGTAGGCGATCTCCTTGCCGACCCACGGCGACGCTGCCGATTCCGGGCTGGCGATCAGCACGAGGTAGCGGGTGTCGTCGAGCGTCCGGGTGATCGCCGCCGACAGGTCCGCCTCCGCCGCCAGGTCGCTCTGGTCGCGGAACACCGACATCGCCCGCAGCCGGTTCCACGGCTTGGCGATGCGTTCGAGGGCGCTCTCGATGGCCGTCGCCAGTGCGGCATCCGAGCCATGGCGGTACGAGATGAAGGCGTCGTAGCTCACGGATCCGGTACCTCGAGCTCCCGTCCTTCGAGGGCCCCGACAGCCTCGCACAGCGAGCACCCAAGTCGACGGAGGTTCTCAGGGAGCGCTGGCGGCGTCGATGTATTGCCAGAGCTCCTCGTCGAACGACGACACCGTCTCGAGGGTGCGCGGTCCACCACGCTCGCCGAGCCGGGCGACGACGATGCGCTCGTCCGGCCAGACGTACAGCTTCTGATCCTCGGCACCGAGCGCGGCGGCGAGCGACGTCGGTGCCGACGGGATCGGCGGCCCGGGCTGCAGCGGGTTGTCGCGGCCGACGCGGTACCCGTCGAGATCGTTGCGCCACCACAGCAGCCCATAGGACGGGTTGTGCGCCTGCGACCGTTCCGTCAACTCCTCGATGGTGGTCGCTGACAGCAGGGTCCTGCCGTCGACGCGGCCCCGCTCGGCGACGAGCCGTCCGATCCGGCACAGGTCGTCGGTGCTGGCCAGCAGGCCGAGCTTCGGCCGAGCGTCGGGCTGCACCGCGACGCTGCTCGTGCCCGGCCGCTCGTACCAGCGCGGGGACGCACCGATGGGACCGAACAGCCAGTCGTCGGAGAGCGCCTGCATGCGGCCCGCCGTCGTCGCCCCGAGCACGTCGTGGACGACGTGATAGGCGCTGTTGCAGTACCACCATTGCGCGCCGGGTTCGCCGATCGGCGCGAGCGCTTCGTCGAGGCCGGAGGTCATCGACATCAGGTGCCGGACCGTCACGTCGGCCTCGAACGGCGCCGCGCTCCAACCGTCGCCGATGATCGACGTCACGGTCGCGTCGAGATCGACGATGCCGTCCTCGACCGCGATCCCGACCAGCAACGCCACCACGGACTTCTGTGCTGATGCGATCTCGCCGACGAACGGTGTGCCCTCCGCGCGCTGATCGTCGACGATCACGACACCGTCCTGCTCGATCCGCAGTGCGTCCGTCGCCCGGCTCCGTGCAAAGGCGACGAGCTCGTCCAGCGCTGCCTCGTCCCATCCGCCGGCCGGATCGGTCGTGGTGGACCCGACCGTGGCCGACGACGCACTGGTCGGTGGCGGGCTCGCCGGTGACGAGGTCGCCGGTGGCGAGGTCGTCGGCGGCGTGCTGGGCGGCGGTGTCGCAGTCGTCGACGGCGCGGCCGTCGAGGGCGCTCCCGTCCCGGTGCGGGTACAGCCGCCGACGACCACGGCGACTCCCAGGGACAACACGGCGCGACGGCTGATCGAGCTCATGGCACCCATCACCTCACACCGACGTAAGGCAGCTGTGAGCCGGCGGTGAGAGCCTCGAACCGGCGTCGCGGGCGATCGTCGCGATCGGCAATCATGTGGACCTGGCCGCGTCGGCACACAGTCACTCGACGGCGACGATGCAGCCAGGAGGGTCCGGGTCAGACCGAACGAACAAGAGGAGACATCGATGCCGGTCTATCTGACGAAGTTCAGCTACACGCCCGAGACATGGGCCAGGCTGATCGAGAACCCCGAGGACCGCCGGCAGGCCGCGCAGTCCTACATCGAGTCGGTCGGCGGCAAGCTCCACGGGTTCTGGTACGCCTTCGGCAGCCACGACGGATACAACCTCTGGGAGGCCCCGGACAACATCTCGATGGCCGCAGTCGCGTTGGCGATCGGTGGCGGCGGTGCGCTCAGCTCGCTCGAGACGACGGTGCTGTTGTCGGTCGAGGAGACGATGGACGCGCTGCGAATGGCCCAGCAGGTGAGCTACCGAGCGCCAGGCGCATAGACCCGGCGTCGGCGACGACCGTGCGCCTCACGCCCCGCCCGGTGCTCGACTCGGTGGAGGAGCTGCTCGCTGGTTCCACCGAGCGTGTCCCCTTCCGTCCCGACGACGCCCGGTCCGGATCTTGCTTCGAGCGCGTGACCATCGACGGCGATCGCTTCGTGCTCAAGCACGTCACCCTCGACGACGACTTCACGATGCGCGTCTCGGGCGACATCGGATGTCGGCCGCTGCGCGTCTGGGAGGCCGGCCTGATGGACGTTGCCGCCGACGTCATCGATCATGCGGTCGTCGGCGTCGCCCGCAACGTCGGCCGCAACGGCTGGGGAGCTGCGCTGCTCATGCGCGACGTCGCCGACGAGCTCGTGCCGGCCACGGACATGCCGATCTCCCCCGAGCAGCACGCCGCGTTCCTCGCCACCTCGCCGCAATGTCGGCGCGCACGTGGGAATGGCGCGACGACCTCGAGCTGCTCCCCCACCGATACCGCTGGTGGTTCTTCGGGAACGTCGGGATCGCCGCCGAGCGCGAGCTCGGCTGGCCAGAACCCGTGCCTCGGCTTGCCGACGAGGGCTGGCAGCGCTTCGCCGACCGGGCGCCCCGGCGCGTGGTCGACCTCCTGGCCGACATCGATCACGACCCGGCACCGTTCTCGGAGGCGGTTACGACGACGCCGTCGGCGTTCCTCCACGGAGACTGGAAGTTCGGCAACCTCGGCACCGCCGCCGACGGCCGCACCGTGCTGCTCGACTGGGCCTATCCGGGAGAGGGTCCGGTCGCCCACGAACTGGCGTGGTACCTGGCACTCAACCGGGCGCGCCTGCCGGTCGGGGAGACAAAGGAATCGACGATCGCCGACCTCCGCAGCGCGCTCGAGCGCCACGGGGTGACCACGGAACCGTGGTGGCAGCGTCAGCTCGAGTTGTGCCTGCTCGGCGCGCTGGCCCAGTTCGGCTGGGAGAAGGCATACGGCCCTGACGACGAGCTGGGCTGGTGGTGCGACCGGGCGCTGGAGGGGGCCCGCTGGCTCGGATCCTCGCCCACGCGTGCGACGACACGGCCCGGCGCCGCGAAGTGTGACCCGAGAGGGGTCACTTCGCCCCGCTCAGGTCACGGTTCGGTGTGCGATTAGGCAGGCTCGAGCACGACGACCGGGATCGCGCGCGTCGTGTTCTTGGCGTAGTCGTCGAAGTTGGGCATCAAGTCGGCTTGCGCCCGATACAGACGGTCACGCTCCTCACCCTCGGCGACACGCGCCGTGACCGGGATCGTCTCGGTCCCGACCTCCACGGTCACATCGGGACTGGCGACGAGGTTGCGGAACCACTGCGGGTCGTCCGGCGCACCCGCCTTGGAGCGATCACGACGTAGTTGGCATCGTCGCGCGTGTAGACGAGCGGGCTCGTGTAGGCGTTGCCGCTCTTGGCGCCGCGGCGGTTGACGAGGATCATCGGAGCACCCTCGAACTGGCCGCCGACGCGACCTTCGTTGGACCGAAACTCGTCGATCACCTGGCGGTTGACGTCGTTCCACTCGGACATGGGCGGTGCAGCGTCTGCAGCAGACGATCATTCCCGCCGAGCGCGCCGCGGCTGGCGAAGTGCGACCTGAGACGGGTCACTTCGCCGTTCTCACGTCACACTTCTTGCGTCGGGTGGTCGTGGCGTCGGTCATCTCACGGATGTCTGCCCGGGATGACGGCCGTACCATCCGGTGATGACGCCGGCGACGGGCGAGACCCTCACGACGATCGTCTTCGTCGATGTGGCGGGCTCCACGGCGCTCGTCGACCGGCTCGGTGACGCTGCTGGCACCCGCGCCGTGCTGGGTCAGCTCGACGTCGTGCGCGAGCGCCTGCCCTCCTACGGTGGGCACGAGGTTAAGTCTCTCGGCGACGGTCTCCTGCTGAAGTTCACCTCACCGCGCCAGGCCGTGGCGTTCGGCGTGGCTTGCCAGCGTGCCCTCGGCGACTCGGTGCCTTCGGCCTGCCCCCACGAATGATCGATCACATCGATCTGCACCGGCCCCCGCCACCGGGCGAGCGCCGACCGCAACAACCCCACCGCCTCGACCGCACGCAAGTCCTCCATCGCAACCCGCGCCGCCGCCACCTCTGCCTCGAACTCGATCGAGTCGACCGTCACCCCCGTCAGATCGAAGCGATAGGCCCGCCCCTCCGTCACCAGCCATTCCCCACCGAGCTGACGGCGCAGATAGCCAACGTGGGCCTGCAGGCTGTTCGGCGCCCCCGCGGGTACGTCGCCCTCCCACACCGATCCCACCAACCGGCTCGACTCCAACGGGCGACCCTCGTTCAACGCCAGACGGATCAGCACATCCCGACGACGGGCATCGCTGATCACCACCTCCCGCCCGGCCACCGTCACCGACAACGGCCCCAACAACCCGATCGACAACCCCGACGAGGACGGCTCGCGAGGAGTCATCGCTCTCCGCTCCGGCCCGTCAGCGGCCAGACCGTGCTATCCAGCTCGGCCCTCCCCTCTCGACGACGCCGACGCTGAAGTTAGCCCAGATCGTTCGTGAGATGGCTTGAGGTCGGCTGGCGGTACGTGTTCGGAATGGCCGGGGTGGTCGCGGGTTGATTCGAGCCGACGACGGCGACGTGAGCGGCGATTGTTGCGATCTCG
>Ga0136617_10004109_pt1 | contig 13020 bp, 14 predicted proteins | sample AntDrymUQ3222106_2_FD_129672 | JGI IMG/M metagenome (GOLD analysis project Ga0136617, IMG submission 129672) | Polar desert sand microbial communities from Dry Valleys, Antarctica - metaG UQ322 (21.06) | ecosystem: Environmental > Terrestrial > Soil > Desert | place: Antarctica: Dry Valley...
ATGGGCTGGATCCTCGAGACGAACCGCGCGATGAATCGGGGGATGGACGCGATGGGCGGGCGGGTAGTCAAGCGCTTCCGCGTCTACGAGTCGAGGTTCTAACGATGGGTGCAGTCGCCGGCGGCAACGCTCGTGCGTGCCGCCGGCACGGCACGGACGGCGCAGGGCGTCTGGCTGCGCTCGCCCTGCTGGGATCTGTCGTTTCTCATCCTCAGCGCGGCGCTCGTGCCGATCCCGCTGGTCGCCCATCACCTCCTCGGGATGTCGCAGACGGCGGTCAACCTCGTCGTCGCCGGGCTGATCGGCGGGCCGCACCTGTACTCGACGTTCACGTACACGTTCATGGAGCCCGGCTACCGCCGCCGCCACCGGCGCTTCCTCGCGGCGTCGCTCGCGCTGCCGGTGCTCGTGACGGCGCTGTCGTTCGTGAACCTCCAGGTCCTGCTGACGCTCTTCTTTCTCTGGGCGTCAATCCACGTGCTGCACCAGATCACGTACATCAACGACTGCTACGCGGCGAAGGGGCCGGCGGCACGGCCGCCGCGCGAGCGGCTGGTGGACTACGGGGTCGTATTCCTGTGCCTGTATCCGATGGCGACGCCGCAGATCCTCGCCGGCTCCTTTCAGCTCGGCGGGACGGCGCTGTACGTGCCGGAATGGGCCACGCACGGGCTCGCCGCCGACGTGCAGATCTACGGGATCACCGCGCTGTTCGCCGGGTTCTTCGGGCTCTGGGTCGCGAAGGGCGTGCGCGACTGGCGCGCCGGCCGGCTGCTCGTGCCGAGCATCCTGCTGATCGGCCTGACGATCGCGATCGGCTTGACGCTGCCGCTGTTTCCCAACGGCGATGTCGCCTTTCAGGGCTTCAACGTCTGGCACTCCCTTCAGTATCTGGCCCTCATGTGGTTCGTGATGGCAATGCGCAAGGAGCGCGGGGAGATCGACAATCGCTTCGTTGCCGAGATGAACGGGCCCGACCGGGTCTGGCGCTTCTATGGGCTGGCGCTGGCGCTGACCGCTGCGGCGGCCGTGCTCGTGCTCGTGATTCACGGCGCCTTCGGGGTACCTCTGCAGCAGGCGTACTACATCGTCATCCTGTCCACGTTGCTTCAGCACTACTACCTCGACCACCTGCAGTTCACGAAGCTCGGCGACATGCTGGGCAGCGGGAACCGGCTGCTGGCGGGACGTCCGTGAGCGAGCGCCCGCTAGAGGTCTTCGACCAGGCCGCGTATCCCGCGGACGACGGCGAGGTGCTCGACGGCGTGGCGGTGCTCGGCGACGGCAGGGCGCGGGCGGTGGCGCATCCGCGGGCTGCGGGCGCGCTGAGCCCGGCGGTCGTGCAGACCGTCGCCGTCGTCGGCGCGAGCATGGTCGCGGGCGCCGCCGCCGTCGCGATCGTCGGCCGGCGCCGGACGCGCCGGCTCGCGCGTCGCAGGCGCCGGGCGGTCGGTTCGGTGCTCGCCAGCCGCTCGTTCCTCGTCGACGTGCACGTGCTCGGCGAGCGCGGCAAGTAGCGCTACGAGCGAGATCGGGTTCGCGCGCGTCCTGCGCGCCGCGTAGGTTTCTGCGCCGTGGTAGTGGCGCATGTCCCACCTGCCGACCCGAGCCGCCGGATGAGCGGCGGACCATTCGAGGTCCGTGTCGAGGTCGTTCCCCGCTGGCCGTTTCGGCTGCCCGCCCACGGCGGCGGCGACGGCCTGCTGCGCCGCCGCGGCGGCGTGCTCGAGCGCCTGCTGCACCTCGAGGGGCGCCCCGCGATCGTGCGGGTCGCGCAGACCGGTGAGCGCTGCGTGCTGTTCGGCGCGTGGGCGCAGGATCAGGTTGATGGCGAGGCGGCGATCGCGCGGATGCGCTTCGCGCTGGGCGTCGACGACGACCTGCGCCCGTTCTGGGATCTGTACCGCGACGATCCGCTCGTCGGCCCGTCGCTGCGCCGGCGCCCGTGGCTGCGCGTCAGCCGCCGGCCCGTCGCCTTCGAGGCGCTCGCGTGGGCGATCTGCGAGCAGCTCATCCAGATCAAGCAGGCCGTCAGGATCGAGGCCCGGATCGTGCGCGCGCTCGGATCGCGCTGCCCACAGACGGGCCTGCGTGACGCGCCGACGCCGGCGGCCATCGCGGCCTGCCCACCGGCGCGCCTGGAGAGCTTCGAGCTCGGAGGCCGGCGCGCGATCGCGCTCGTTCGCGCCGCGCGCGAGGTCGCACACGGACGAATCGACCTCGACGGGCCCGATCACGAGCACGCCTGGCGGCGGCTGCTGGCGATCCCGAACGTCGGCCGCTGGACCGTCGAGATGCTCGCGCTGCACGGCCAGGGCCGCTACGACGTCATGCCCGCCGGTGACCTCGGGTTCCTGAAGCTGCTGGGCCGCGCGCGCAGCGGCGGCAACCCGGCCGCGCGCGCCGACGAGGCCGAGGTGCGCGCGCTGTTCGCGCGCTTCGGCGCGTGGAAGGGCCTGGCGGGCGCGCACGCGCTGCGCGCGCCGACGCACGCGCTGCTGGCGGCCTGAGCGGCTGGTAGCGCCTGCCGCAAGCGCCGGGCAAGCGGGCCTCCGCGATCTTCTCATCGCATCCGTGCCGCTCGTCGCGGGCAGGAGGGCCCGCGACGCCCACTCCGGGCCGGACGGACGCGACCTCGTACTTCTTGCGGCGGTGCCGCTCCTCGTCCGTGCGTCGGTCCGACAGCCGGGCAGCCAACCCGCGGACGTACAGGTCGGGCGTGATCTGCGTGCTCACACGCTGCAAGAAGAGGTCCGAAGACGACGATCCCGTTCGAGCAGTACTTCCGACCTTCTTCATGACTCACCGCCTCGCGTACGCTGGCACGGCGATCCAACGCCGCTACCGGACGGGAGCCGCTCGCGCGACCGTCTCATGCACGTGCCACCGTCTGAGCAAGGCCGATGCGTGCGCCCAGTTGTCCAACGTGCGCGACATCCGCCTCGGAGAACGCACCCGGGTTCTGCGCGACGACAACGAACACGCCGTCCACATCGTGGCCCTTGCGAATTGGCACGGCGACGATCGAAGCCTAGCCGCGGCCGGGTCGCGCTTCCGGATGCGGCGTGAAGCGGTCGTCGTTTGTCGGTGTCGTTGGAGTACCGCGCCACGTCGTCGGCGTACGTCATGCCTGCGAACGACCCGGCGATCTTCAGCGTGAAGACGCGGCGACTCTCGACGGAGTGTCCCAGCGCGAGCGCCATCGCGAACTCGCCGCCGGCGGCAAGGAGCACCGGGAACCGCACGTCGCCCCGTCCTCGCCGGCTCAGGATCGTGTGCGCCGGTTCGAAGATGCCCTCTTGCACGACTCCCCGACCTCGATCGGGGGAATGGTCCCGGATACGTGGACGCCTTCGGGCTCACCGAGCTCTCGGTGACCACGACCGCATCTGGCTGGCCGTCGGCGAGCACGCGCGACTCGGGATCTGGAAGCCGGGCCGCAAGGAGTTCGGCGACGAGGGCGGGCGGCACGTGCACTTCGCCTTCGCCGCCGAGCCCGGAGGGCTCGACGCGCTCGCCCACCGGCTGCGCGGGCACGGCGTGGAGATCGAGGGCCTGCACGAGCACGACGGCGGCGACCGGTCACTGTACGTGCGCGATCCCGAGGGCAACGTCGTCGAGGCGTGGGATCTGTTTGAGCGCGGCAGGACGGTGGGCAGCCTGCGCGACGCGGCGGCCTGAAGCACCCGGCGCCGCGAGACGAACGGGCGGGCGGCGGGTGTGCTGTGCGAGCGCCATCGCTGGCGGCTCGGCTGGGTCTTCGCCGATCACGCCGTCTCCGGTTCGGAGTCTGGACGACGAAGCGCATCCCGGGGGCGTAGCTGCCCAGCCTGCGCAGGTCGCCGTGGCGGGCGTTCGAGGTGCCGTCCGGGAGGTCGCGGAGCACGGCGTCCACCGCTCGGCGGCCGATTGCGCGGTCCGGGCGCGCGAAGCCCGACGTGTCGGCGGCGACGCGCTCGTCGAGCACGCGTTCGGGTGCGCCCACAGCCACGCGAAGGTCCAGTCGGGCGTCGTGCGCGAGATCGGCACGACCTCCGCCCGCGTCCCGGGCCCGAGCCATGCGGCGAGCTGCGCCCATCGAGGGGAAGCTGCGGCGGTCCTGCTCGGCGACCTCGGGCAGGTAGTCGCGCGGCAGCCACATGCGCGCGGCGACCGCCGCGTCGAAGGTGACGATCACGACGCGGCCGCGCGCCACGCGACGCAGCTCCCGAACGCCGCGCTCGCACCCTCGTCCAGGGGCGGATGGTGAGCACGGCGAGCGCCGCGTCGACGGCGTCGTCACGCAGGGGCAGGTCGTCGGCGTACGCCTCGATGGCCGGCGCGAGCCCGGCGGGCCGCTGTGCGGCCATCACGTCGCTGCGCTCGATGGCGACCACGGGGCGCCCGGTCGGCTCGTAGGATCCCGTCCCCGCGCCGACATCGACCACCGTGCGCGCGTCGCCCGCTGCGCCTCGATCTGCGCCCGCAGCGGCGGGTCGGGGCGGCGGGTCTGCGCGTACGAGCGTCCGATGCGGTCAAAGCGCCGGCGTTCGGCGTCCGGACGACCGCGGCCGACGGTCACGCGTCGTCTGCTGAGCCGCCCTCGTCGTCGACGGGGGTCAGCACGGCCCCGCCCGCGGCGCCCTGTGCATGGCCGCGCGTCGTGCCGTTGCGGCGAGCGGCCTGCGCCTCGGCGGTGCGCCGGCCCGGCGCGTCCTTGGGCAGGTCGTGCGGGCTGATCTCGTCGTGCGCCTCCGCGGTGTCGCCGAGCGGGCGCTCGTCCTCGGCAATGAGGTGCGCGGAGGGCGCGCCGTCGGCGCTGTCCTCCTGCGCGGCCCGCTCGTCGCCGTCGTGGCGCTGCATCGTGCGCTTGGCGAGCAGCGCGTTGGCGGCGAGAAAGCCGAGTACGAGGATCGCGAGGATGATGATCGGGATCGCGTACACGGGGCCCTCGAGCACGCCGGCGGCGAGCGCGAAGATCGCGAAGAGCGCGGCGGCTGCGGGAAGGATCAGGCGGGTGGGTCGTCTTGAGGCCATGGCGTCAACACATTCCCGCCGCACGAGGGGGCCACGCTGGCCACGGCGGGCGCACGCGCCAGATTGCCCGCGTCTGGCACCGTCGCAGCCGGTTCTCAGCGCTCGTTGACGATTTGCACGCCGCGTGCGCCGCGCCAGACGGCGAGACGCTCGAGCGCCCGCGCCAGCGCGCGGTCCAGCGCCGCCGTGCGGCGCACGCCGGGCTCGCGGTGCAGGGCGAGCACCCGCAGCAGACCGGAGTCGCGGTCGAGCGCCATGTCGGCGCGGGCGACGAACCGCTCGCGGTGCAGGATCGGCAGCACGTAGTAGCCCCAGCGCCGCTGTGGCGGGACGTAGATCTCCAGGCGATGGTCGAAGCCGAACAGCTCCGCCGTGCGGGCGCGGTCGCAGAGCAGGTTGTCAAACGGAGACAGCACGGTCGTGCGGGCGCCCGGAGCGAGCGTCGGAAGCCCGTCGAGGTCCTGCGGCGCGGCGAACCACTCGCCGCGCAGGCCGTCGACGCTCACCGGCTCCAGCCGGCCTGCCGCGACGAGCCCGGCGAGCGTCTCGGCCAGGCGCCGGTAGCGGCGGCGCAGAAAATGCGCCCGCACGTGTCCGGCGCGTGCCACGCCGAGCATCCGCACCGCCCGCAGCGCCGCCTCGCGCTCGGCGGCGTCGTCGGAGAGGTTTCCGATGGCGCCGGCGTCCGGCGGCAGGCAGCGCTCGAAGACGTCCCACAGCCGCTCGAGGCCGATCCGTCCGGCGACGCCGACGCGGCCGGTGATCCACAGCAGGTGCAGCATCCGCGCGATCGTCTGGCGTCCGGAGACCTCGTCGGTCCACCAGCCGTGGCGCCACGGCTCGGCCGAGCGATCCTCAAGATCGCGGGCGCGCAGGGGGCCGCGCTCGCGCAGCTCGTCGAGCAGCTCCTCGCCGAAGGCCTCGTTGGCGGCGAGAAACGCGCGCGCCCGCTCGGCGCGCGGGCCCGGCGCGTGCAGCCACGTGCGCATCGCCCAGCGGTGCAGCGACAGGTCGGCGGTCGCGACGAGCGAGGCCTCGTGCGCCCAGGCGTCGAACAGCGTGCGCCGCTCGTAGGCGGCGCGGTCCAGCGCCTCGTCGCACAGCGGGCCCAGGCGCGCGAAGAGGACGAGCAGCGGGCTGCGCGCCACGGCGCTGACGGGGTCGAGCTGCAGGCAGCCGATGCGCTGCGTCAGGGCCGCGATCGCATCCGGGCCGCGGCCGGGGTGGGCGCGGTCGCGGCGCACGCCGGCGAGGCCCTGCGCGTGCAGGGCCAGCCGCCGCGCGTGCGCGATCGAGACGGTGCGGCGGGCGGCGGCGCTCAGATCCCCTCGCCCGGCAGGAACTCGTTGGTGAACGCGCGTTCCGATGTCCGCGTGCTGGGCAGCAGGTCGTTGTCGGTCATCCACTGCGCGTAGCGCTGCCACGCGCGCGGATCCTGAAAGCCGAACGGGCGGTCCTTGTCGGACGGAAAGAAGACCGGCAGCGTCGCCTGGATCTGCGCGTGCTGCATCTTGCGGTCGAGATCGGGGTTGGCCTGCACGAGCGCGTCGACGCCGGTCTCGACGTCCTTGCGCACGAGGTCGTGCCCGCGTGAGAGCGCGCGCATGAAGCGCCGCAGCAGCGGCCCGCGCGCGCGCACGTCCTCGGCGCGGGCGATGACAACCAGCTCGTTGTACGTCGGCACCCCGATCTCGTCCATTCGCAGGATCACCGGGTCCTTCTTCTGGCGGCGCAGCTCGACGCCCTCGACGTTCCAGAACATCCCCAGCACCGCGTCCACGCGCTTGCTCAGCAGCGCGGGCACGAGGTTGAAGCCGACGTTGATCGGCTTGACGCGGTCCGGATCGGCGCCCGCCCGCCCGAGGATCGTCTTCAGGTACGCGTCCTGGTAGGGGATGCCGGCCGTGCCGACCTTCCTGTCCTCCAGCGAGGCCGCGCTGCGGATCGGCTTACCGCCCAGCGAGATGATCGACGTCAGCGGCTTCTGGACGAGCGCGCCGATGGCCACGAGGTCGGCGCCCTTCGCGCGCGCGAGCAGCAGCTCGGGCTCATAGGAGATGGCCAGGTCGGCCCTGCCCGAGGCCAGCAGCTTCAGCGGCGCCGACGGGTCTGACGGCGTGCGCGGCTTGACGTCGAGCTTCGCTGTCTTGAACTCGCCCTCCGCGATCGCCGCGTAGATACCGGCGTGGTCGGCGTTGGGCAGGTAGTCGAGCACGAGGTTCACGCGCTCGGTCGCGCCGGTGCCGCTCGTCTCCTCCTTCTCGCCACAGGCGGCCAACCCGAGCGCCAGCAGCACGACGGGCAGGACGAGCACGGGCACGCGGCGACGGGTCACGGAGCGGTTCCTCTCGGTTGATGGGCCCAGGGCAGCAGCCGCCGCTCGGCAAGGGCGAGCAGCCCGAACAGCGCGACGGAGAAGACGGACAGGATCAGAACGGCTGCGAACGCGCGCGCCGTCTCGAAGCTCGGGATCGCCTTGATCATGAGGTTGCCCAGGCCGGCGTCCGAGGCGGCGAGCTCGGCCAAGACGGCGCCGATCGCGGCGACCGCCACGCTGAGCTTTGCGCCGGTCAGCAGGCCGGGCAGCGCCGCCGGTGCCTCCACCATGCGGAACGTCTGCCAGCGCGACGCGCCGAACGTGCGCATGAGCTTGCGCAGGTCGGGATCGACGCGGTGCAGGGCATCGAGCGTCGGCACGACGATCGGAAAGAAGCAGACGAGCGCGACGATCGCGACCTTGGGCCCGACGCCGAAGCCCCACCACGCGACGAGCAGCGGGGCGATGAGCACGATCGGGATCGTCTGCGAGCCGACCAGCAGCGGATACAGCGCGCGCCGCAGCGCCCTGCTGAGGTGGATCGCGACGGCGCAGGCGGGCCCGAGCACGAGCGCGATGAGCATGCCCACTCCGATCTCCGTCGCCGTGACGGTGAAGTTGCTCCACAGCAGCGCGCGGTCGTCATAGAGCGCGGTCAGGATCGCGCTGGGCGCGGGCAGCAAGATCGGCGCGACCGCGCCGAACTGCGCGTAGGCCTCCCAGACGCCGAGCAGGGCGAGCAGCAGCAGGCCGGCGATCATCCGAGCAGCTCCCGCAACGCGCGCTCGCGCAGCGCGACGAGGCGCGCGTCGGTGCGCCTGCGCGGGCGGGCGACGTTGACGTCGAGCGTGCCCACGACGCGGCCCGGCCGCGGTGAGAGGACGACGATCCGGTCGGCGAGAACGATCGCCTCCTCGACGTCGTGGGTGACGAGCACGACCGTGCGCGGGGCTACCGCCAGCGCGCCCGCTAGCCAGTCCTGCATGTCCTGGCGCGTCAGCGCGTCCAGCGCGGCGAACGGCTCGTCGAGGCAGAGCACGGTGCGGCCCGACAGCAGCGTCCGCGCGAAGGCGACGCGCTGGCGCATCCCGCCCGACAGCTCGTACGGGCGCGCGCGCTCGAACCCCTCCAGGCGGAAGTCGCGCAGCAGCGCCCCCGCCTGCTCGCGCGCCGCCGCGCGGTCGACGCCGGCGACGCGCAGCGCGAGGGCGGCGTTGTCGACGGCGCTGCGCCACGGCAGCAGCAGGTCGCGCTGGGCCATCAGCGCCGCGGGCGCGGTGGCGAGCGTGCCCCTGTCGGGCTTGAGCAGGCCGCAGATCAGCTCCAGCAGCGTCGTCTTGCCACGGCCGCTGGGGCCGACGACGGCGACGATCTCGCCTGGCGCCGCGTACAGCGAGACGCCGTCGAGCGCGGCGACGGGGGCGGCGCCGCGCCGGCGCGCCGGGAACCTCTTGTGCACGTCACGCAGCGAGACCGAACCGAGTTCGGCCGCGACCTCCGCCGGCGCCTCCTCGGGCGCTGCAGTCCGCGTCAGCATCGCTCCCTCCGCGGGCATTACCCCACAGGTTCGAAGGGTCAGCGCCGCACGGGGGCGCTATCTCAGCCGGCCTGACGCCAGCCCCCCTGGTTCACATCCGCGAAGAAGCCTACTTCTTGCGGTTCACCGCCCGCTCGAGCTGTGCCTTGTTCATCTTCGAACGCCCGTCGATGTTGAGCTTCTTGGCCTCGTTGTAGAGCTGGTCGCGGGTGCGGCCCTTGGCGCGGCTCGTGCCCGAGCGCTGGCCGCCGCGGCGGCTTGAGGACATGTCGTCCGTCGAGGTCTTGGAGCGCTGACGCGACTCACCCGCGCGGGCACGCTCCTTGTTGACGGTGCGGGCGGCGATCTCCTCCGCGCGGCTCTCGGACACGCCCTGGTCGAGCTGGCTGTCCTTGATGTGCTCGTACTGGCGGGCGCGCTTGGTGCCCTTCTTGACGCCTGCGGGCGGCATCGCGCTCCTTTCGTCGATCCCTGTCTGGAAACGGCGTACCCGCTAGGGCATGCGCCCGCGCACGACGAAGATCTCCTCTTCCTCGAGATCGGGCATCCGCTCGGCGAGCAGCGGACCGACCGCGCCGCGCTCGCGGACGATGATGCTGGTGCGCAGGCCGGCGTCCTCGAGCGCCGCCAGCGTGCGCGACACGCCGTTGACCGAGGAGTGCACGAGCAGCACGGTGCCGCCGGGCTTGAGGTGGCGCGGGACGTCGGCGCAGATGCGCTCGAGGATGCTGCGTCCGTCGGGGGCGCCGCCCTCCCAGGCACGTGCCGCGCCGCGCGCCGGGATGTCGCGGCTGGGCAGGTACGGCGGGTTCGAGACGACGATGTCGTAGCGCTCGCCGTCGACCGGGGCGAAGAGGTCGCCGCGGCGCGGCGTCACGCGCACGCCGTTGATGCGCGCGTTGAGCCACGCGGTCGCCAGCGCCCGGCGCGAGACGTCGACGACCGTGACGCGCCCCGCCCCGGCCTTGGCGGCCGACACCGCGATCGCGCCGCTGCCCGTGCCGAGCTCGAGCACGTCGGCGCCGCGCAGCGCATCCTGCTGGCGCACGATGTCGGCGAGCAGCCAGGTGTGGCTGCGCGGGTGAAAGACGCCGGGCAGTGGGGTGATGATGTGCACGCGGCGCGGGTATCCCCTCGCAGGGCGCCGCCCCAAACATGACGCTCGAGCCCACCATCGACCGCTCCGCCGCGGCGCTCGACGCTGGGATGCTGCGCGCCGTATTCGACGGCGCGCGCCCGCGCCTGGTGGGGCTCGAGGAGGAGCTCATGCTGCTCGATCCGGGCACGCTCGACCTCGCGCCGTGCGCCCAGCAGGTGCTCGCGACGCTCGCCGGCGACACGCGCTTCAAGCCCGAGCTTCCCGCCGCCCAGATCGAGAACGTCACCGTCCCGCGGCGCACGATCGGCCGAGCGGCCGCCGACCTGCGCGCGGCGCGCGGCGATCTCGCGGCCGCGCTGGAGGGGCAGGCGCTCGTCGCCGCCGCAGGGGTGCACCCGTTCGCCGACGCGCTCGGCGAGCTCAACAACGGCGCCCGCTACACCGCGCTGGGGGCGCAGTTCGCCAGCATCGCGCGGCGCCAGCTCGTCTTCGGCCTGCACGTCCACGTCTCGCTGCGGGGCGCGGATCTCGCGGTGACCGTCCACGACGCGCTGCGCTCCTATCTGCCCGAGCTTGCCGCGCTGGCCGCCAACGCGCCGTTCTACGAAGGCCGCGACAGCGGCCTTGCGTCGGTCCGGCCGCGGATCTCGGCGATGCTCCCGCGCCAGGGCGTTCCGCCCGCGCTCGGTGATTGGGACGCCTTCGAGCGCGCGCTGCAATGGGGCGCGAGCGCCGGCGTCCTGCCCGATGCGCGGCGCTGGTGGTGGGAGCTGCGGCTGCACCCGACGTTCGGCACGATCGAGGTGCGCGTTGCCGATGCGCAGACGACCACGGGTGAGACGGCCGCGGTTGCCGCGGTCGTGCACGCGCTCGTGACGTGGCTGGCGCAGCGCGCCGAGGCCGGCGAGCCGCTGGCGGTCGCGCCGACGTGGCGGATCGCCGAGAACAGCTTCCGGGCCGGACGCGACGGGCTGAACGCGGAGTTCGCTGATCTGCAGAGCGGCGATCGCGAGCCGGTGCGCGAGCGCCTGGAGCGCCTGCTCGACGAGCTGGCGCCGGTCGCGGTGGGGCTGGGCTGCGCGGCCGAGCTCGAGCACGCGCGTGCGCTGGCCGCCGGGCCGGGGGGCGCGGTGCGCCAGCGCGCCGAGGCGCAGCGCGGCGACCTCGACGGGCTCGTCGCCTGGCTCGCCGAGCGCCTGCTGGCCTAGCGCCCGCGCAGCCGCGGGGGCGGGGCGCCGTTTCGCGCAGGGCCGGGAGGGGGTACGAGCCTGCCCGTGCTCGCTCTCCCTCAGCCGCGTGGTGAGATCAGCACGGCGTTGCTGGCGGCCCTCGTGCAGCCGGTCCACCCGCTGCAGGCGCCGCCGCTCGCGGCGCCCGCCGACCCCCTCAGCGACCAGGATCTGCAGCTCGCGCTGTACGTCTGCTACGAGCTGCACTACCGCGGCCTGCCGGGCGTGGCGTACGAGTGGGAGTGGGAGCCGTCGCTGCTGGCGCTGCGCCGCGACCTCGAGGCGGCGTTCGAGGCGGCGCTCGCCGCGGCCGTACCGCAGCCGTCCGCGCCGGACTCGCCCGAGGAGATGGACCTCGCGCTGCGCGCGATCGCCGAGGCCGACGACGGCCCGTCGCTGTCGCGCCACATCGAGCGCGACGCGTCCGTCGTGCAAATGCTCGAGTTCCTCACCCACCGCTCGGCGTACCAGCTCAAGGAAGCCGATCCGCACTCGTGGGCGCTGCCGCGCCTGCACGGCGGGCCGAAGGCCGCGCTCGTGCAGATCCAGGCCGACGAGTACGGAAACGGCGACCCCGAGCGCATCCACGCCCAGCTCTTCGCCGAGGCGATGGACGAGGTCGGCCTCGACGCGCGCTACGGCGCCTACATCGACCACCTGCCGGGCGTGACGCTCGCGACGGTCAACCTCATGTCCCTCTTCGGGCTGCACCGGCGCTGGCGCGGTGCGATCGTCGGGCACCTCGCGCTCTTCGAGATGGAGTCCTCGGTGCCCAACCGCCGCTACGCGACCGGGCTGCGGCGCCTGGGCTTCGGCGCGCGCGCGACGGGCTTCTTCGACGAGCACGTCACCGCCGACGCGATCCACGAGAACATCGCCGCCGTCGACCTGGCGGGGGGGCTGGCGCGCCAGCAGCCCGAGCTCGAGCGCGACATCCTCTGGGGCGCGGCGACGCTCGCCGCGCTGGATGCCAACCTGGCGCGCCACGTGCTCGGCGCCTGGGAGGAGGGCGTCAGCTCGCTGCGGCTGCGTCTGCCCGCCGACGTGTGCGAGCGCGCGGAGCGCTCGGCCGCCGCCGAGTCCTCAGCCGCCGCGGAACGCTCAGCCGTCGGCGAGCCCTCAGCCGCCGCGGAGCGCTCGGCCGCCGCCGATCGCTCAGCCGCCGCGACCTGATTCCGCGCCGCTCGGCGCACGGAAGCGCACGACCTTGTGCGACCCGTCGCAGAACGGGCGCAGGCGCGACTTGCCGCACCGACACAACGCGATCGTGCCGCGCCCGGCGTCGATCTCGTTGCCGTCCTGGTCCTCCAGGCGAAACGGGCCGCGCACGAGCAGCGGGCCGTCGCGGTAGCTCGTGATGCGCGCCTCGTCCATCGCGGGGCTGTCATCCCCCGTGGGGGGTGGCGGGCAAACGGTGGCGCCGCCCGCTGGGTTCGGAACGGCTGGTCCGCCGAGGAATGGCAGCCCGGGTTGCCGCGAGAAGCGGGACGAGAGGAGCGCTGCTTTCGTCGTGGCTGTTGCGTAGTTCCGATTCGGATTGCCCGTGGTCGCTGTTGGTGGGCGATGCGCTCGCGGCGACAGGCTCCGCGGCGACACGCGCCCGCTCAGCGGTTGCGGGTGCGAGGTGGTGTTTGTGGAGCTTGAGCAGGTTGTGGGTGGCGTTGATCAGTCGCCATTCTGAGCGGCAGGCTGATCGCCCGCGGCGCGCGAAGCGATCGATGCGGCGGTTGAACTTCGTGTTGGCGAAGACGGGTTCGATCAACTCTTGGCGTTTGGCGTACAGCGCGGCGCCGAGGTCGGCCGCCAGGACGCGGCGCATGAA
>Ga0136617_10004111_pt1 | contig 13019 bp, 11 predicted proteins | sample AntDrymUQ3222106_2_FD_129672 | JGI IMG/M metagenome (GOLD analysis project Ga0136617, IMG submission 129672) | Polar desert sand microbial communities from Dry Valleys, Antarctica - metaG UQ322 (21.06) | ecosystem: Environmental > Terrestrial > Soil > Desert | place: Antarctica: Dry Valley...
CTAGTACACGTGGCCGGAAGTTCTGCGTGGAATTCCGTGGATAGGCAGCAACGGGCACCGCCTCAGCCACGTGTATCGCGTACTCAATAGCAACGATGCGATCAACCCGGCTTGGACTCCGGCCGGCCCCGGGTTGCCCGCAAACGCGACCGGGGTGAAGGCACGTCTCGAGGCGGAAGGCGTACGGTTTGAGAATGGGCACGCCGACCCTGCTCAGCGATGGCGCGCCCCGACGGAACGTCGGCGCTAATCGCGCGAAGGAGAAGCGCACTGGCAGCATCAGCGGCGCTTCGGTGTGTCGAACGCTAGGCCGCGATCCGCCCGGCGTCGGTGTGTGGATCGGGGATGGTCCGGCCGGAGGCGCGCAGATGCGCGAGATGCGCCGCGCAGGCGCAACCCATGCCTGCCATCGCCAGCGAGGCGCAGGACCGTCACGATCTCCTCCACTGTCAGCGGATCGGCCCGATAGCGCACACCCTTGTTGCGCGGCGCCCGACCACAGTGCTGACCAGGCATCGTTGCCACCGACCGATGACGACCCGCCGCAGCCAACAACACCACCGAATCCATGACCCTCCTCAGCGTCGCTAACACCCCCGACGTTGCCACGCTTGGCACGCGATGATCGCGCATGCCACACGGCCACGCCGACCCGACGTCAGCTCGCCGTACCCGACTCTCTTTCGAGCCGCTACCGCTCTCGCGTCCACGGACCACACGCCCGCCGCTGCTTCGCTCCCCGCCCATGGTGCGCGACATCGCGCCCCGCCAGCACGCCCCTGCCGGGTGGGCCGGACCGCGGTCCGGCCCCGGAATGTCTGGCGGGACCCCAGGCGCGGCGCACCGCCAGAGCACGCCCACGTTATTCCGGGAACGGATCCGAGCTCCGGCCCACCCGGCCCACCCGCGCCCGCACAACGGAGCCCGAACAAGCACGAAGGGCGCCGCAATGACGACGCCCTTCGCAACCTCTGACTGGACTTCTAACCCGAGTTAGACGTTCTGTACGCCTGCCGGTGGGACCAATCCGGCGTCCAGCTCGGGGGTGGCCCGGTTTGGATTCGCTGGGCAGAGCCAGCCTCCCGACCTAGCGGCCGAGCACCTCCAGGGTCCCGCAAGAACTTGAGCTGATTCGGACCACCTCCTTTCTCTGGTGAGAAAAGCCTAGCGGACGGCGACGACGAAGGGCACCCATCGGGCGATCAGTCGGCGCCGTCGCCGTCGTCCGGATCCAGCGGTTCGGTCACGACGGCCCCGGGTCCGGCACCCTGCCCCGCCAGCCCGTCCACGACGACGGCGCCGTTGCCGTTCGCCGACTCCACGACGAGCGCCACCGCGGAGACGAGGTCGTCCTCCTTCATGTTCATGAGCCGCACGCCCTGCGCCAAGCGCCCGTAGCGGCTGATCCCGCGCACGGCCGTGCGCTGGACCATGCCGCTCTGGGAGATGAAGACGAGCTCGTCGTGCTCGCGGACGACGATCGCGCCAGCCAGCGCGCCCTTGGCGTCGGTGAGCTTGATCGTGCCGACGCCCATCGCGCCGCGCTTCGTCTTGCGGTACTCGGCGATCGAGGTGCGCTTGCCGTAGCCGTTCTCCGTGACGACGAGCAGCTCCTGGTCATCGCGCGCGACGTCCATCACGAGCACCTCGTTGTCGGGCTGCTCGACGTTCATCCCGCGCACGCCCGAGGTGTCGCGGCCCATCGCGCGCACGTCGGACTCGTTGAAGCGCACGGCCTGGCCCTTGCGCGAGACGATCAGGATGTCGTCGCCGCCGCTCGTGCGGCGCACGCTGACGAGCTCGTCGTCGTCGCGGATGTTGATCGCGATGATGCCGTCGGCCTTGATCGGCGTGTTGTAGGCCTCGAGCTCGGTCTTCTTCACGACGCCGCGCTTCGTCGCGAAGATGACGTAGCGGCCCTCGCTGAAGTCGCGTGTCGAGAGCACCGACTGGATCCGCTCGCCCTCGCGCAGCGGCAGGACGTTCACGAGCGCGCGCCCCTTCGCCGTCCGCGAGGCCTCCGGCAGCTCGTAGACCTTCGAGCGGTAGACCTTGCCCCGGTTGGAGAAGAACAGCAGGTAGTCGTGCGACGACGTCACGAAGAGGTGCTCGATGTAGTCGCCATCCTTCATGTCCATCCCGGTCACGCCACGGCCGCCGCGCTGCTGGGCGCGATACGTCGTCAGCGGCAGCGACTTGATGTAGCCGGACTTCGTGATCGTGATGACCATCTGCTGCTCGGGGATGAGATCCTCGATGCCGATCTCGTCCTCGGAGTCGGTGATCAGCGTGCGCCGCTCGTCGCCGAAGCGGTCGGCGATCTCCTCGAGCTCCTCGCGCACGATCGCGTAGACGCGACCCTCGTCGCCGAGGATCTCGCGCAGCTCACCGATGCGCTCGACCTTGTCGTCGTGCTCGGTCTTGATCGAGCCGGCCTCGAGCGCCGTGAGCTGCGACAGGCGCAGGTCGAGGATCGCCGAGGCCTGGATCTCGGTCAGAGCAAAGCGCTCGACGAGCTGGTTGCGTGCGCTCTCGCGGTCGCGCGACGCGCGGATGAGCTCGATGATCGCGTCGAGGTTGTCGAGCGCGATCAGCAGTCCCTCGAGCACGTGGACGCGGCGCTCGAGGACGCGCAGCTCGTGCTGCGTGCGGCGCACGATGATCTCGCGCTGGTGGTGGACGTAGTGCTTGATGACCTCGCGCAGCGAGAGCGTCCGCGGCACGCCGTCGACGAGCGCGACGACGTTGACGCCGAACGTCGTCTGCAGCGAGGTGTGCTTGTAGAGCTGGTTGAGGACGACGTCGGGGATCTCGTCTCGCTTGAGCGTGATGACGACCCGCATGCCGCCGCGCTCGGAGGAGTGGTCCTCGAGATCGGCGATCCCGCCGATCTTCTTCTCGCGGACGAGCTCGGCGATCTTCATCACGAGGCCGTTCTCGCCGCCCTTCTTGACCGCGTACGGCAGCTCGGTGACGATGATCGCCTCGCGCCCACGGCCCACGTCCTCGGTGTGCGCCTTGCCGCGCACGCGCACGCGGCCGCGGCCGGTCTCGTAGGCGTCGAGGATCCCCTGGCGGCCGAGGATGATCCCGCCGGTCGGGAAGTCCGGCCCGGGCAGATGGCGCATGAGCGCGGTCGTGTCGAGCGCGGGGTCGTCGATGAACGCGACGACCGCCGCGACGACCTCGCGCAGGTTGTGCGGCGGGATGTTCGTCGCCATGCCGACGGCGATCCCCGACGAGCCGTTGACGAGCAGGTTCGGGAAGCGCGCCGGCAGCACGACCGGCTCCTGCTTGCGGCCGTCGTAGTTGGGCACGAAGTCGACCGTGTCGGCGTCGAGGTCGCGCAGCATCTCCATCGCCATGCGCTCCAGGCGCGCTTCCGTATATCTCATCGCCGCCGGCGGATCGTCGTCGATCGAGCCGAAGTTGCCCTGGCCGTCGACGAGCTCGTAGCGCATCGAGAACTCCTGCGCCAGGCGCACGAGCGCGTCGTAGATCGCCGAGTCGCCGTGCGGGTGGTAGTTGCCCATCACGTCGCCGACGATCGATGCGCACTTACGGTAAGGACGCGTCGGGCCGAGGCCGTTCTCCGACATCGAGAACAGCACGCGCCGGTGAACCGGCTTGAGGCCGTCGCGCACGTCGGGCAGCGCGCGCCCGACGATGACGGACATCGCGTAGTCGAGGTACGCCGAGCGCATCTCGTCTTCGAGCGCGCGTGGTTCGACGTTGCCGCCGCTGAGGGTGTCGATCGATGACATCGGTTACACGTCCAGGTTGGCGACGAGGCGGGCGTTGTCCTCGATGAACTGCCGCCGCGGCTCGACCATGTCCCCCATCAGCGTCGAGAAGATCACGTCGGCCTGCGTGGCGTCCTCGATCCCGACCTGCGCGAGCGTGCGCGTCGCCGGGTCCATCGTCGTGTCGCGCAATTGCGCGGCGTTCATCTCGCCCAGGCCCTTGAAGCGCTGCAGCGAGATCCCCTTCTGCGCCACGCTCAGCACGCCTTCGCGCAGCGCATGGAACGACGATGCGTCCTCCGTCGCGTCGCCGAGTCGCACCGTGAACGGCGCGCGCCCAGCGAGCTCGACGAGCTGTCCGTGCACGCGGGTGAAGTTGCGAGCGTCCTGCGCGTCGAACAGCCGCCGCGGGATTGGCAGCACGCGGGCGAGACCGGTCTTCGGCTCGACCGCGCGGACCGTGAGGTAGACGGCGTCCTGACGCACGAGCGACGTCTCGTACGGCGCGTTCTCGATGCCGTCGCGCTCGATGAGCTCGATCGCCGCCTCCGCGGTCGAGATCTGCTCGTCGAGGACGCCGGACTCCTCCAGGAACGTCACGACGTCGTTGGTGAACTCGGCACGCAGCGTCGAGGCCCATCCCTCGTACTGCTTGAGCAGGCGCGAGAAGCGCTGCCAGCGCGGCTCGGTGAGCCTGAACTGCGTGCCGTCACGGTCGAAGACGTGCATCTTCTCGAATTTGTCGGAGAGCAGGATCTGCTCGAGCTCTGAGTCCTTCTCGACATAGCGTTCGCTCGAGCCCTGCTTGAGCTTGTAGAGCGGCGGCTTGGCGATGTACACGTAGCCGGCCTCGATGAGCTGGGGCATCTCACGAAACAGGAGGGTGAGCGCCAGCGTGCGGATGTGGGCTCCGTCGACATCGGCGTCCGTCATCAGGATGATCTTGTGATAGCGCGCGTTCTCGATGTTGAACTCGTCGCGCACGCCCGTCCCGATCGCTGTGATCAGCGCTTGGATCTCGGTGTTCTTGAGCACCTTGTCGATGCGGCTCTTCTCGACGTTGAGGATCTTGCCGCGCAGCGGCAGCACGGCCTGCGTGTTGCGGTCGCGGCCCTGCTTGGCCGAGCCGCCGGCCGAGTCGCCCTCGACGATGAACAGCTCGGCGAGCGACGGGTCCTTCACCGAGCAGTCGGCGAGCTTGCCCGGCAGCGTCGAGTTCTCCAGCGCGGACTTGCGCCGCGTCAGGTCACGCGCCTTGCGTGCGGCGGCGCGCGCCTGCGACGCCGACACCGCCTTGCGGATGATCGCGTTGCCCTCGGTGGGATTCTCCTCGAGGAACTCGCCGAGCCGGTCGTAGACGATCGAGCGAACGAACCCCTCCATGCCGGGGTTGCCGAGCTTCGTCTTCGTCTGCCCTTCGAACTGCGGGTCCTGCAGCTTCGCGGAGATGACCGCGGTCAGCCCCTCGCGCACGTCCTCGCCCGTGAGGTTGTCGTCGCGCTCCTTCAGCAGCCCGCGGGCGCGGGCGTAGCGGTTCAGGACGGTCGTCAGCGCCGAGCGAAAGCCCGACAGGTGCGAACCGCCCTCGTGCGTGTTGATGTTGTTCGCGAACGAGAACACCGACTCTTGGTAGGTCGTGTTCCACTGCATCGCGACCTCGACGGCGCCCTCGTCGCTCTCGCCCTCGAAGTAGACGACCTTGCGGCCGATCGACTCCTTGTTGGCGTTGAGGTAGCGCACGAAGTCCTCGATGCCGCCCTCGTACTGAAACGAGGCCGAGCCGCCCTCGCCGCGCTCGTCGGTGATCGAGATCCTCAGGCCGCGCGTCAGAAAGGCGGTCTCGCGCAGGCGCTGCTCGAGCACGGAGAAGTCGAGGTCGGTCGTCTCGAAGATCTCTGCGTCGGGGCGGAACGTGATCGTCGTGCCGGTGTCGCTGGACGCCTCGCCGCGCGCGAGCGCGGCCTGCGGGATGCCGCGCTCGTACGTCTGGCGCCACACGTGGCCTTCACGGCGAACCTCGACCTCCAGCAACTCGGAGAGCGCGTTGACGACGGAGACGCCGACGCCGTGCAGGCCGCCCGAGACCTTGTACCCGCCGCCGTCGCCGAACTTGCCGCCGGCGTGCAGCACCGTCAGCACGACCTCGAGCGCTGGGCGGCCCTCCTTCTCCATCGTGCCGACAGGGATGCCGCGCCCGTCGTCGGCCACCGTGACCGAGTTGTCGGGGTGGATCGTGACGTCGACGCGGGTGCAATGGCCGGCGAGCGCCTCGTCGACGGAGTTGTCGACCACCTCGTAGACGAGATGGTGCAGGCCGCGCACGCCGGTCGACCCGATGTACATGCCAGGTCGCTTGCGAACGGCCTCAAGGCCCTCGAGAACGGTGATGTCCTGTGCGTCATATGAGCTCGCGCCCGTCCTGCCGTCGAGCTTCGTGTCGTCCTTCGTCACTAAACCTCCGTACGTGAAGAAGCCCCGGGTCCGCGTCGCGGTGAAGACGGGCCGGGGCCGGTGCAGCTCGTTGCCATAAGGGTAGCACAAGCGCATCACAAACTACGCCCGAGCAGTGCTACAAAACACCTGGAAAATGCAGCAAAGACGGGCGCTCCCGGACGCATGCGGGGGGCCGGCCCGGGACGGCGGCGGCGCGCCGCCCGCGGGGGGGCCTCAGGACCCTCAGAACAGGTGACTTCGAGGCACCCTCAACCGGAGCGGCGGCGGCCCGCGGTGGCGACGCAGCGCACGGCCTGCACGCGCTCGCCGCCGAGCGCGCCGTTGAGCGCGTCGACGAGCACGGGGCCCATGAGGTCGATCTCCTGCATCCAGACGGCCGACGAGCACAGGAGCGTCACGGTCCCGCCACGCTCGGAGATCGGCTGCGCCTCGCGCGCGATGCCGGGCCCGGCCGCCGCGGCCCACACGCGCTGGACGTCGGCCAGCAGCGTGGCCGGCGCCAGCCGCTGCGCGAGCGCTTCGACGGCCGGACCGACGGGGCGCGGCGCGCGGCGTCTCACGCAGCCGCTGCCGCGTCGCGCAGGATCGCCCCGCCGGCAACCGCCAGGCGCGTGACGCCCGCCGCCTCGGCGCCGGGCACATGCCCGAGGTCGGTCGTCGTGATCACGCTCTGGCCCGAGCCGCGCAGCAGGTCGGCGAGCATCGCGCGGCGGTCGGGGTCGAGCTCGCTCATGACGTCGTCGAGCAACATCAGCGGCACGGTGTCGCGCGCCTCGGCAAGCGCCGCGCGCTCGGCGAGCAGCAGCGCGAGCAGGACGAGGCGCTGCTCGCCCTGCGAGCCGTAGGCGCGCAGCTCGTGGCCGTCGCGCAGCAGCGCGACGTCGTCGCGGTGCGGGCCGTGGCCCGTGAAGCCGCGCTCGAGGTCGGACTGCACCCGCTCGGCGAGCTCGGCGGCGAGCTCGGCGGCGTCGGCGGCGCGTGAACGCGGGCGGTAGCGCAGCTCGGCGCCGTCGCCGAGGCCGAGGCCGGCCGCGAGCGCACCGAAGCGTGCGGCGAGCAGGTCCACGACGGCCGCGCGGTCGTCGCGCAGCGCGATCCCGTGGCGGGCCAGCTCGCCGTCCCAGGCCCGCAGCGAGTCGCGCGACGCGCGACCGCTGCGGATGCCCGCGAGCAGCGCGTTGCGCTGGGCCAGCGCGCGGCTGTAGGCGCGTCGCGTCGCGCTGCGGGCCGGCCAGCTCGCGGCGATGACCTGGTCGATGTGCGAGCGGCGCAGTGCCGGCGGGCCCTTCACGAGCTCCAGCCGGTCGGGCATGAACACGCAGACGAGCGGGCGCATCTCGACGTCGACGAGCCGCTCGACGAGGACGCCGTCGGACTGCAGCCGCTTCGCCTCCCCCGGGCTGAAGCCGACCGCGAGCGCGTGCCCGCGGCCATCCGTGTCGCGCAGGTCGACCTCGATGCGCGTCGTCATCGCGCCGAAGCGCACGACCTCGCGCTCGTTCGACGTCCGGCACGAGCGTCCCGTGCAGCCGAAGTACAGCGCCTCGAGCAGGTTCGTCTTGCCGGCGCCGTTGCGCCCGTGCACGACGCTCAGACCGGGGCCGAGCTCGACGTCCGTGCGCTCGTAGCTGCGAAAGTCGCGCAGCGCCAGACGGGTGACGAGCATGCCGGCAGCACCATCTAGACGTTCAGCCTGATCGGCATGATCAGGTACAGGAAGCCGCTCCCGTCGGCGGACTCGATGAGGCCGGGGCGCAGCGGGCTGATGAGCTTCAGCACGAGGTCACCGCCGGCGGCGCTCTCGAGGCCGTCGCGCAGGAACTCCGGGTTGAATCCGATCTCGAACGGTTCGCCGGCGAACGGTACGGGCAGCGTCTCGCGCGCCTCGCCGACATCGGGGGTCTGCGCGGAGATCGTCAGCTCGCCCTCCTGGAAATGCAGGCGCAGCGGGGCGTTCTTCTGGGCCATGAGGCTGATGCGGCGTACGACCTCGGTCAGCTCGCCGGAGCCGAGCGTCAGCTCGTGCTCGTAGGCGTCGGGCAACAGCTGGCGATAGTTCGGGAACTGACCGTCGATGAGACGCGAGGAGAGCACGTCACCGCCGGCCTCGAAGACGATCTGGTTGGACCGCACCGAGACGGTCAGCGTGTCGGCCTCCGTGGACTGCGCGATGCGCGCGAGCTCCTGCAGGGCGCGTGCCGGCACGTTGGCCTCGAAGCCGCCTTCCAGTGGCGCATCGAGCTTCGTCTCCTTGACGCTCAGCCGGTAGGAGTCGGTGGCGACCATGCGCAGCTCGTCGCCGGTGGCCGACACGAGGATCCCGGTCAGGATCGGACGCGTCTCGTCGCGGGAGGCCGAGCGCGCCACGCGGTTGATCGTCTCGACGAACGCGGCCGCCGGCACGTCGACGACGTTCTCGCCACCCGGCTCGGGCAGCGGCGGGAAGTCCTCGGCGCGCAGCGTGCGGATATGGAACGTCGCCGAGCCGGAGACGACCTCGACGTCCTGCTCGGCGGGGCGCAGCTCGAAGCTCGCGTCGGTGCCCGGCAGCGAACGCGCGACCTCGAGCATGAGGCGGGCGGGAAGGACGACGGTGCCCTCGCGCTCGACCTGGGCCTTCAGCGGCACGCGCAGGCCGACCTCCATGTCGGTGGTGCGCAGCTCGGCACCGTCGCCCGCAGCGCTGAGCTGGACACCCGAGAGCGCCTGGACCGCGCTGCGCGTCGAGGCGACGCGGGAGACGACGCCGAGCTGTCCGAGCAGGTCGGCGCACGAGGTCGAAAACCTCACGATGAAGACCTCGAAGATGAGATGGGGTTCATAGAGCCTGTGGAGATGTGCAGAACGTACGGGAAGGCCCGGAGCACGCGGCGCTGGAACGACGACGGCGGGCGTGCAGAGCTGTGGAGAGTGTGTCAACTGGCGCGGTCATCAGGAGGCTCGGCGAGGCGCCGTTCGAGATCGTGCACAAGTGCCTGTGCAGCCGGGTCGGCGGCGAGCCGCTCGGTCGCCTTGCGGCAGGCATACATGACCGTCGTGTGGTTGCGCCCGCCGAAGCGCTGGCCGATCGCCGGCAGGGTGGCGCCGGTGTGCCGGCGGGCGAGGTACATCGCGACCTGCCGCGCCCAGGCGACACGGCTGCTGCGCCCGGCGGAGAGCAGCTCGTCGCGGCTGAGCTCGAAGGCGTCGCACGTGAGCTCCTGGACGCGGTCGATCGTGGGCGGCTCGCGCCGTGCCGCGGCTTTCGGGGCCGGGTAGAGGCCCGCCAGGACCTCGTCGGCGAGCGCCGCGTCGATCGGCCGGCGCGTGAGCGAGTGAAAGGCGACGACGCGGATCAGGGCGCCCTCGAGCGTGCGCGCGTTGGAGGTGATGCGGCGCGCGATCGCGTGCAGCGCGCCCTCGTCGGGCAGCCTGATCTGATCGTGGTGCACGCGCTTGCGCAGGATCGCCAGGCGCGTCGCGAAGTCGGGCGGCTTGAGCTCGGCGACGAGGCCTGCCTGGAAGCGCTCGAGCAGCCGCTCCTCGAGCGCGGCCATGTCGGCCGGCAGCCGGTCGCACGTGAGAACGAGCTGGCTGCCGGTCTCATACAGCGCGTTGAACGTGTGGAAGAACTCCTCCTCGGTCTTCGCCTTGCGCTGCAGGAACTGGACGTCGTCGATGAGCAACACGTCCGTGTCGCGAAAGCGCGCTTTGAAGGCCTCGGTGCCGTGCGCCTGGACGGCGGCGACGAACGCGTTCGTGAAGCGCTCGGCGGTCGTCGAGCGCACGCGCAGCCCGCCGCCGTGCTCGCGCACGTAGTTGCCGATCGCATGCAGCAGGTGGGTCTTGCCGAGGCCCGGCGGGCCGTAGAGGAAGAGTGGGTTGTAGGCCTGGCCCGGCAGTTCGGCGACGGCGAGCGCGGCGGCGTGGGCGAAGTGGTTGCAGTCGCCGATGACGAACTGGTCGAACGTGAACTTCGGATGCAGGTCCGGCACGTCGTCGCTGGTGTCCGTGCTCGTGCTCAGCGCGGCGCCGGCGCGATCCTCGACGGATGCGTCGGGCGCCACGACGTCGACGGTCGTCTTCGGGCCGAGGACGGCGGCCGCGCAGGTCTGAAGGACGCGGGAGTAGCGGTCGGCGACCCAGCTGCGGATCTCGTTGGGTGCCGCGACGACGAGCGCGTCGCCGACGACCGCGCGCGGCTGCAGCGGCGCAAGCCAGATCTCGAAGGTCGAGTCGGGGACGGCCTCGCGCAGCTGCGAACGAATCAGCACCCAGTCGTAGGCGAGCTGCGGGGTGGGGCCAGGCGTGATCGACTCCTTCGGGAGAGAGTTCGGCAGAAACAGCGGAGGCGCCCTGCGAGCGGCCCGGGCGGCGGCGAATATACCAGTCCCCAGGGGCTCCCAGGAGCGCTTGCCAGGAGAGCCCGCTCGCCGCGGGAAAAATTTCCCGGCGTCTGTCTGCGCGCGGCGGTGCGCTAGGATCGGCACTCGCCGCACCCGGCGGCCGAACCCTCATGAAGCGCACCTACCAGCCCAAGAAGCGCAAGCGCGCGCGCACCCACGGCTTCCGCCAGCGGATGCAGACGAAGGCCGGCCGCTCGACGCTCAAGCGCCGCCGCGCCAAGGGCCGCAGGCGGCTCACGGTCTGAGCCGCGGGCTGCGCAAGCCCGGCCTGCCGACGCTCTAGGCTCAGCTCCGTGGACGAGCCGTTGCCACGCGTTCCCAGCTCGCGCCGCGCACGCCGCGGACGCCTGTCGCGCAGCGCGGAGTTCGAGCGCGCGTATCGCCAGGGTCGCTCGCACGGCAACCGCCACTTCGTCGTGTATGCGTTCCCGCGTGGAGCCACCGAAGACGAGGCGCGGCTCGGCCTGTCGGTATCGCGCAAGGTCGGCGGCGCTGTCGATCGCAATCGCGTCAAGCGCCTGCTGCGCGAGGCCTTCACGGCGGAGGCAGCCGTGGTTCCGCCGGGCCACGACCTCGTCGTCGTCGCGCGGCCGGCGGCACGCGAGCTCGCCGAGCGGGAAGGGCTGGACGGCGTGCGCGGCGCGCTGCGCGAGTTGCTCGAGCAGGCGGGGCGGGCATGAGGGTGGCGGTGCGGGTCGCGCAGGCGCCGATCGTCCTGTATCGGTGCCTGATCTCGCCCGCGCTGCCGCGGCGCTGCAAGTACGAGCCGACGTGCTCGGCCTACGCGGTCCAGGCGCTGAACGAGTTCGGCATACTTCGCGGACTGGTGCTGGCGACGTGGCGCGTGCTGCGCTGCAACCCGTTTAGCCACGGGGGATACGACCCGGTCGACGCCCAGCGCCTGTTCCCCTTGCGTACGCGCCCTCGTTGATCTCATGACCGTCCTCGCCCTCATCGCGCCCGTGCAGTTCATCGTGGACGTGCTGAAGCCGATCCTCGTCTTCATCCACGACACGCTGGGTGTGGGCTGGGGCACGTCGATCGTCCTGCTGACCGTGATCGTGCGCGCCGCGATGGCGCCGCTGACCGTCAAGCAGTTCAAGTCGATGCGCGCGATGGCGGCCGTCGCGCCCGAGCTGAAGAAGATCCAGGCGAAGTACAAGGACGACAAGCCGCGCCAGCAGCAGGAGATCATGAAGTTCTACTCGGAGAACAAGATCAATCCGTTCGCCTCGTGCCTGCCGCTCGTGGCGCAGTTCCCGTTCTTCATCGGCCTGTACTACCTCCTGCAGAGCGACCTGCGCCGGGAGATCTGTGGTAAGGCGGTCGGCGTCGTCGCGGATGCGACGACAGGCAAGCTGCCGCCGTGCGGCGACATCCCCAATCCGACGGGCGACGAGAAGTTCCTGTTCATCCCGGACCTCACCGCCGGCGCGAACGGCTGGGTGCTGGCGGTCCTGATGCTTCTCTACATCGGCTCGCAGCTGCTCTCGACGCTCCTGACGCCGTCGACGCCAGACCGCAACCAGCAGATGCTGATGTACGGCCTGCCGCTCGTCTTCTCGATCTTCATCCTGCTCTACGGCTTCCCGGCTGGCCTGCTCGTCTACTGGATCACGACGAACCTCTGGACCGTCGGACAGGGCTACCTGCTGCGCAAGAAGCTCGGGCCGATCCTCCCGCCGAAGGAGGCGTCGGGCGGAGACGACGTCGACGGGGGCGGCAACTTCATGTCGAAGGTGACGAGCGGCATGCGGCCGAAGGAGCCCGCGCCCGCCACGACGACGGGGAAGTCCACGCCGAGCGGCCCGCCGCCGCGCCCGCCGCGCAAGAAGAAGAAGCGCTCGGGGCGCCGGCGCTGATGCCGGAGAACCCGGGTGAGGCGGTCCACGAGCTGCTCGGGCGCGTCGTCGCTGCGCTCGGTCTCGACGCGACGGTGGAGATCACCGACGACGGCGAGACCTGCACGGGCACCGTTCACGGCGAGGAGTTGGGCCTCTTCATCGGCCGACACGGCCAGACGATCGACGCCGTCCAGCATCTGGCGCAGCGGGTCTCCGGTGCGCGTGCCGAGCACGGCCGCCGCATCGTCGTGGACGCGGAGGGCTATCGCGAGCGGCGCGAGGGGATCCTGCGCCGCCAGGCCGATCGCGCCGCAGAGGACGCGCTGCGCTACAGCCGTCCTGTGGCGCTGGATGCGATGACGGCGAGCGAGCGCCGGCTCGTGCACGAGTACCTGCGCGACAACAGCGAGGTGCAGACGTACTCCGAAGGCGACGAGCCGGATCGCCACCTCGTCGTGGCGCCGCTGACGACCTAGGCGCGGCGCGGGCCCTGGGCCGCGGGCCGCACCGTTTCACGTTTTTCTCCCCGGTGAAACACTTCTGTGGATGCTGAGCGAGACCGAACGAGGGCTCGTCGCCGGGATCCTCATGAG
>Ga0136617_10004112_pt1 | contig 13018 bp, 8 predicted proteins | sample AntDrymUQ3222106_2_FD_129672 | JGI IMG/M metagenome (GOLD analysis project Ga0136617, IMG submission 129672) | Polar desert sand microbial communities from Dry Valleys, Antarctica - metaG UQ322 (21.06) | ecosystem: Environmental > Terrestrial > Soil > Desert | place: Antarctica: Dry Valley...
CACTCCGCACGCGCCGCGCTCGCGCTCATCCACCTCACCTGCGGACCAGTCCAACTCACGCTCCCACACGAACCGAACTTCGCCTGACTTCACCTACGATCACCCTCGGAGAGCCCCTTTTCCTCCGGTGTGTTCGGTGAGCCGCGCCGACCCGAAGGCGTCGTACTGGAGACAAAGTCGGGACCGCTCGTCATACAGGCCCCGATGATCGTCGACGCCACCGGCGACGGCGATCTCGCGGCGGCCGCCGGCGCCGAGTACGAGGTCGGGCGCGACGACGGCCTGGTGCAGCCGATGACGCTCATGTTCCGCATCGCCGATTTTGAGCGCGAACGCTTCGCGGGCTATGTCCGCGAGCATCCCGACCAGTGGCGCGGTGTATCGGGGCTCTGGGAGCTGATCGAGCAGGCGCGCGCGGCGGGCGAGCTCGATCTGCCGCGCGAGGAGATGCTGTTCTTCGCCACGCCACACGAGCGTGAGATCAGCGTCAACAGCACTCGCGTGTCCGGGGTGCTCGGCATCGACGTGTTCGACCTCACGCGCGCCGAGCACCTCGCGCGCCACCAGATGGACCAGATCATGCACTTCCTGCGCAAGCGCGTCCCCGGCTTCGACGACGCGTACGTCATGCAGAGCGGCACCCACATCGGCGTGCGCGAGACGCGCCGCATCGTCGGCGAGTACCAGCTCACCGCTGACGACGTGCTGCGCTCGGGCCGCTTCGACGACGTCATCGCGCGTGGCTCCTACCCGATTGACATCCACGATCCCGAGGGCGGCCGCGGCACATTGCTCGAGCGCCTCCCGACCGGCGGCGCGTACGACATCCCGCTACGCTGCCTGATCCCGCACAACGTGGACGGGCTGCTTGTCGGCGGACGCTGCATCTCCGGAACGCACGAGGCGCACTCCTCCTACCGCGTCACGCCGATTGCGCTAGCGACCGGTCAAGCCGCCGGTGTCGCAGCCGCGCTCGCGGCGCACGCCCGCGTCACGCCCCGTGATCTCGCGGCCAGCGACGTACAACAAGAGCTCGTCGCACAAGGCGCGAACCTCGGTGACGCGGTGGCACTGTCCTGGCGCTCGCACACGTAGTGGGCAGCGGGCTCGACGGATCCAAACCCGGGACCCGGCCCAGGACCGGCACGCTCGATCATCATCGGCGCTCCCAGCACCCGTGCCCAAAGACGCCATCGGGAGGGTGCTGGCACGCGCGTCACCACTCACGAACGAGTGCTTCGCACTCATGCCAGCGCCCCGCTAGCCGGTGGGTGTGAACTCTGGCGGTCAGGGTGTTCTCGGTGGTTGCGCGCTGGGTGGATCGCGTGCGACCTTTACGACCTGTTACCGGAAAGACCACATGATCGTCGTCGGGCACTTGACAGAGTGCGACGGCAGCCGGCCCGGACGCCCTCGTCGTCCATCGGCGCGGCTTTCATGCCTCGCGGGCTAGCCGGCGATGGCGTCGGGCGCGGTCACCAAGGCCGGCGAGGCAGCGGCTTGAAGTTGAGCCTGACGCGCTGATGCGCGAGGATGCAGCCATCGAAGGTCCCAACCGTGGGATAGCAGCAGGCAATAGGTCGAGCTCCGATGCATAAGGCGCAGAATCTTGCGACGTTTGCGTGGGGCTTGCTGGCGATCGCGTTGACCGTCGCGTCGGGCTTCGGTGTCGGCGCGCTGGTGGGTGGGTTCGGCAGCGACACCAGCGAGGGGGAAGCCGCCGTGCCGAGGGTCGCGCGCACGACCGACGCCGCGCCCGTCCCGCCTGCGGCCGACGCGGCGCGCCGGACGCAATCCACGGATCGGCAGCGCGCCGCGCTAAGACGTGCGGCGGCGCGTGCGCAGCGGGTGCGACGGGCCGAGCGGCTGCGCCGGCAGCGCTCCCAGGTGGCTCTTCAGCGGCGCCTGCGTGCGCGCGCAGCAGCCGCACGTACGTCCGCTCGTCGTCGCGCGGCCGCGAGGTTTCGTCAGAACACGCCGATCAGGCCGCGGCAGGACATCACGCCGCCGCCTCCGCCGCCGCCTCCGCCGCCGCCTCCGCCGCCGCCGCCTCCGCCGCCGCCTCCGGCACCGCCGCCGCCTCCTCCGCCTGCGTCCCCGCCTCCAGCGTCATTCGACGATTCAGGCTGATCGTGGCGCTGCTGGCTCGAGCGCACGTGCCGAAACGTGGTCGGGCTCGGCACCATCCACCCGGCACGGTGCACTTGATCTCAGCGCTCGCAGCGGCGAACCGACGACGCCGGCTGGGGCCGGCGATCAGGATCTGCTCGCCGGTGGCGGCCCGGGAGGCTGCAAAGCTCGTGCGAAACCACCAGTCCTGCGTGTCGAGGTCCCCGAGTGGCTGTGGCCGGCCTCCAAGCGGGTCCCGAAGCCACCAAACGGGTTCGTGGGCCGGTCGCCGCTCCAGACGCTTGCGCAGCAGGTCGGCCGCGGCGGCGGGCAGTTCGTGACGTGATCACGCGCCTCGCACGAGTCAGGGTTCTGCTCGCGCCGGCAGGTGCAGGCCCCCGTGTTATCGATCTGCCGGGGTGGATCTCTCGCTGAAGCTGGGGCGCACCCGATCCAGCGCTTCGTTCGTGGATTGGGTTGTCGGTCGCTCGCCTCTTGCAGTCGGTAGGTGTGGCCGACGAGCTGGGTACCCGTAGTCGTATGAGGATCTTGACGGCGACCGCTGCTTGGATATCACCAGCAGGCCGGTCGGCCCTCTGTCGCATGTTCGCTCGAGCAACTCGCGCATCGTCGCCAAGTTCCTACGGTCCGTGACGCCGAGACGACTCACGATGATGATGTCGTCGATCTCCTGCAGGATGCCAATCGCGTCGCTGACCCGGCCCAGAGGGGCGGTGTCGATAACGACCCAGTCCGCGATGTTCTTGGCTTCCTCGATCACCTCTGGCAGACGCCGCTTCACAGCCTCGACGAGCAGATGGCTGTCCGGTCCCACCGTGGTCGCAAGCACCGAGAGCGTAGTAGCCAGGCCGAAGGCTGGGACGAGCGCATCCTCGAGCCGAAAGTCCGGGTGCGAAAGGTCCGCCAGGGAGACGCCGTCGAGTAGGCCGAGGACCCGACGCATGTCGGGCTTGCGCAGATCGAAGTCCAGCAGGACGACTTGATCGCCGGTCTCTGCTATCGCGGCGGCGAGGTTGATTGCTGACGTGGTCTTTCCGTCGCCGGCTGAAGCGCTCGTGACCATCACCACGCGGCTGCGATCGTGTTGTTTCAGCTGAGCTAACAGCGTACGAAAGGCCTCGCGGGTCGCGGGAGACGGGAGCCATCGCGGACCGGTCATTGCGCGCGCCTCTCGGCGGCTGGACACCGGGACCCGAGCGAGGACCGGCAAGGGATAGAGCGCGAGGGCGTCATCCTCGTCGCGGATCGCGCGCGTCGTCAACTCCCTGAGTACAGCGATGAGCGAGCCGATCGCGAAGCCGACGAGCGCTACGAACAGCAGAACGATCACCGATGACGGACCCGCCTGCTCGTCTGGCGCGCGTGCGCGCTGAGAGAGCGAAAGCGAGGGATCACCGCCCTCGGCCAGCCCGCGCAACGCGCTCAGGCGCTGTGCCAGTTCAGCTCCGGCCGGCCTCGTGGCACCGCCGATCGCCGCAAGCTGCGCTCGAACCCGAGGGATCTGCGCGGCCGCAGAGTCTCGTAGCAATGCCGCCCGCTCGATGAGCGTCGCCTTCGCGTAGGCATTGGCGATCTGAGCGGCGCGTCGCCCCGTGTCGGCCGACGCCGACACAGCAACGATGTTGCTCTGGCCTTGGGGCTTGAGCGAGACGACGTCGAGGATGTGTTGGACGCTCGTCGGAGGTCGCAGCGACTGGGCCGCCCTCTTCGCGGCACCTCCTGAGCGAAGCAGTGCGGCCGCTGTCTCGATCGTGCGGGTCGGATCTCCGGGTGTCTGACGGAGCACCGGGAGCCCAAGGAAGTTGGGATCGTCTGCGGAAACAGGAGTGACGAGCAGTTGCGCGGTCGCCTCGTAGCGGGGGACCCCCACGGACTGCGACGCGATGTACCCGGACACGCCGCCGAGGACGGCAAGCACGACGAGTAGCCAGTTGGCGCGTAGGGCGCGACGATACGTTCCCATCGCGCCGCCGGCGCGGGATGCGATCAGCGGCTGCGTCTTGAGATGTCGGTCTATCACGTGAAGAAGGTCGAAGTCGGGCTGCGTCTTGTTGTCGGCATCGCAGCACGACCCCGTGAGCGTCCGCGGTAGCGGCTGATCGCCAGGTGCCTTGCTCCGCACCGATAGTCCCGCACTGCATTATCACGCGGTTCGCGTGGATCCACGCCGATGCAAGGTATCGGCCGTGAGCGCGACGCCAGCGAATTCGGGCATCGTGCGCTCAATGGGCTGGCGCTGGGCGTACGCGGACCCTTACATCTGTAGGGCTAGCGGCCGGTCCAGCTCAGGTTGCGCCCCGTCGCGCAGGATGAAGTCCGCGAGGCGGTCGAGCTCGCTGTCGAGCGTGTGCGCATGAGCGTACGCAAGACCGCGTCCGACCGATTCCTCGCGCCGCGCGACATCCTCGACCAGGGAGCGCAGTGCCTGGGCCGCGCCAGCGTCGTCACCGGGCGCGATCAGGATCGCCGCATCGCCGACGGCCTCGCGGATTCCCCCGACATCGGTGGCGACGACGGGAAGGCCGGCGGCGAATGCTTCGATCACGACCTGCGGAAGACCTTCCGTCCAGGAGGTATGGAGCAGGAAGTGCCCGCCTTCGTAGACTTCTCGCATCCCCTCGCCGAGGGGGACGTACCCGCGCAACTCTGCGCGATCGGCGACCCCGAGCGCTCGCAGGCGGGCAGTCAGAGGCTCCTCGAGCGGCCCCTCTCCGCAGACGACCAGCCGCCAGCTCGCCCGACCGTGCCCGCACAGCCTGGAGAGCACGTCAGCGAGCATCAGGGGGTTCTTCTCCGGATCGATGCGACCGACGCTCAGCACCGTCAGCTCACCGTCGTAGCGACGGGCGCAAGCCGTGGCGAGTTCAACCACGTCGTTGCCCTCGATGAGCGAGACGCTGATCGCCAACAACGACGGCGCGCGGGCATAGCTGTGTTTCAGCGCCGGACCCACGACGATCGTCGGACAGCGGCGCGCCAGCCCGCGGTAGCCCGCTTCGAGCATGCTCGCCGCCAAGTGCAGGCTGCGGCGGGTCGGATGGCGCCGGCGTACGTACACGGGGAGGTCCTGGCGGACTCCCAGTAACACCTTTCGGCCACGAGCCCGCGCCAGCAACGCGAACGCGAGCGACAGCGGATGCGGACCCAGCAGCCAGACGGCATCGATGTCGTCGAGCGTGCGCCAGAACCGCCACAGCGACCCGCCGATCGACCGAGCGACGTTCCACGGGCGAGCCAGGCTCACGTAGTACGGCAGCGCGACGAAGTCGGCCGTGTCCGGAAGGGGATACCTTGCGCGCTCGACCTCCGGATTGAGCCTCCCGATCAGCACGAGGCGCTCGAAGCGCGTCGCGAGGCCGGCGAGGAAGATGGAGAAGGACTGCTCGGCGTGCAGCGCGCCGTCTGCGCGCGCGTATGAGTAGTCGGTGTAGACGCCGAGCCGCACCCTCAGAGCTTAGAGGCGCAGGAGCGCGATTGGTCCTCGCACACTACGTTGGCGCAACGCTCGGACCGCTTCCGTATCCGTTGAGGATCCGGGCTGGCGGCTGTTCGCCCCCGGACCACACGCCATCGTCCACGGGGTTCGCGCGCTCGGTCTAGGTGCGGGCGATGAATCCTGGTGCCGGCTACGCCGAGATGAGGCAAGCCGGTCCTGCGCGCACGCGGCTGGACCTTCGACGACGTGCTCGCATCGCGGAGCGCAAACGTTCGCCAGCAGGTGGGTCGCCGGGCCGCAAGCTTCGGCGCGAGCATCGCCTGGTCCTTCCGCGTGCTACTGCGGCGCGCCTGCCGAGGACCCGCCCACTCGTGACCGCAGGCGCCGCCACAGCCACATGATCTCGTTGCCGCGAGGCAGGAGATCACGGAGTCGACCGCCGAGCGCCCGGATGAAGATCAGCGCCATCGCGATGCCACCCACGCTGTAGGCAACGCTGGAGGCCAACGATGCGCCGAGTCCGCCGTGGGTCGGGATGAGGATCAGATCGAGTGCCACGATGGCCACGAAGGCCGTTGAGATCGCCGCGGTCTCGAGCATCGGCTTTCGTTGAGCGGTGATCGCATTGCCCAGCAGCTTCAGTGCGACGATGCCGAACGCTCCCACGATCAGGATCCGAAGCATCCCCACCGACTCCCGGAAGGCTTCCCCGAACAGCGTCTCGCACAGGAACGGTGCCAGCGCGAACATTGCCACCGCCAGTACGAAGGTGATCAAGAGCGTCGCGCGGAACACGACGGAAGCCTGCCGCTCGGCCTCCTCGCGCGATGCTCGCACGAGATCGGGACGCTGCGCCATCGTGAGCGCCGTCGGAAGGAAGAAGAGGGCCTCCACCCAGGCCACGGCCACGCTGTAGAGCCCCAGCTCGCGAGGGCCGGCCATACCCCCGAGGAGCCATTGGTCGAGGCGGTAGTTGCCCAGCAGCATCACCCGACCGAAGTACGCCTTGAGGCCGAAGCCCAGCATGCGACGCGTCAGAGCGGCGTCGAACCGGCCGAAGCCGTCGAGTCGGCGTAGGACGCCCCAGCCGAGCAACGCCGTGCAGAGCATCTGCCCTGCGATCCACGACGCGACCGCTGTGGCCACCGTCAGGGCGCCGAGGATCCCGAGCAAGGCGACAAGGATGAGGTTCGTCACCACCGTCAACACCCACGCCGCGTTGGCGAGCGTGAACACGTAGTGCGCTCGCAGCAACTGCGCGAGGGACGGCTGCAGGACGAGCATCGGGATTGCCACGAGGACGATCGCCAACTCTCCCGTTTCGGATCCTCCGCCGACCGCGGGAAAGAGAACGACGATCACGGCGACCACGCTGGCGGCGACAGTGCCTGAGAGCAGCGAGAGCGCGAGCGACGCGCCCGCGAGCGCCCGCGCCAGTTGCGGCTCGCGCGCTCCGAAGTTGGCGACCGCCTGGAAGATTCCAAGCGTGGCGAGCTGCGCGCTCAGGAACCCGATCGTTGTGAGGAAGGCGACGCTCCCGCGGCCGCTGACGCCAAGCATCCGCGCGGTGATCAGCACGTTGACGAACGACAGAATCGCAACTGCGATATTCGTCCCGAACGTCGATGTGGCGGAGCGCAGCAGGGACGGTCGCGGCGCAACGGCCGCAGTCGCGTCTCGTGGTAGGGATGGCTCGATCATCGACAATCATCCTGCGGTGAATCGCCAGGGCCTAGTTTCACCATCCGGTCCCGGCGTGCGTCGCCCCCGGCGTGCGGGCTAGGATTGGCGAGTGCGGCTTCCCCGCGACAGCGGTATCGCGCCGGGAGTCGGACTCGACGCGACCTTGCGTACTGGTGAGCATCGCACGCTGGGACAGAGGTACAGCTGGATCTGGACGGTCTTGGCGCCCGAGACCAGGTTGATCTGGTGCATCGGCGACGACGCTGACCTGCCCCACCTCTTGCTCCGGCTCGGCTACGACGTGCTCGAGCGGCCAGACCTTGCGGTCGTTCCCGCCATCAAGGGGCCGGCGCCCGATGCGATCCTCATAGCGGGGGGTGCCAAGGCCGCCGTGACGGCCGCTAGGCAGGCGGTCTCGGTGATCGGCCCCCGCGGCCTAGTCGCCGTCGAGGTCGCCGGCGGGCCGCGCGTTCCCCCAAAACCAGTTGCGCGAGTGGTGCGGGTCCTTGAGCTGGCCGCCTCTCCGCTGGTCGCTGCCTCTGCCGAGCTTGCCGCGCGGCGACTGGCGCGGGAAATTCGCGAGCCCGGCCTCGAAGTCGCGAGAATGTGGACGGGCGATCGCGCGAGGGCGAATCACGGCCTCGGGCGCGGCGGCTGGCTCAGACGGCGCCGGCTTCCGCTCGGTTCGATCGTCACGGCCCGACGCGGGCGCAGCGCGACGGTGGCGGAGGCCGCCGCCGGGGAGGCAGCGCGGACGCTCAACCGGACGCTCACGCTACGGCAAGCGGATGTGGTCGCGAGCGGCAAGCTCGGTATACGTCTCGTTGATTCGCGCGGCGACTTGCATCACCTGTCACTGGTGGCGGCAGAGACGACCACGGGTATGCGGAGGGCGCAGACAGCCATCCAGGAGATCCTCGGGGCTGACCCTCCGCCGGCCCTGCGCGATCGGATCGTTGCGCCGAGTGCAACCGGCCAGATAGGACCGGTCGAATACGTGCTCGAGCCATTCGCCGGGGGAAGACACCCTGCCTGGGCTGGGGAGCGACTCTGGGAGGACTGCCTCGAGTTCCTGACCGCGCTTCATCATCTGCCGCAGGAGATGCCCGGCGGCGCCAGGTTGGAGCGGACCTGGCCGAACCTCGATGAAGCCGCGGAATTCTTCGCCAGGGTCGCAGGCGCTGATCAGGTCAAGCTCGTCGAGCGCCTTCACCGCGAGACACGTGCGCGCACGCACGGATTGCCCCTGGGCGGGGGTCACGGCGACTTCTGGAGCAAGAACCTGTTGGTTCATCGAGGCCGTCTTCATGCTGTACTCGACTGGGAATGGGCGAGCAGCGACAGTCTGCCCGTCATCGATCTGCTCGACTTCCGGGCGGAGATCGGTCGAGGTGCGCGGCGCGGCCTGTCGCCCGGTCGCAACTTCACCGAGGTGCTGTGGCCGCTCATAGGCCAAGGTGGCGACGACCGCCTACGGCGGCTCGCCGAGGCGACTGGCACGCCCACCGATACCGGGACACTCGAGGGGCTCATCGTGGCGCACTGGATGCTTCGCAGCGCGCGTGCCGGCTTGAACTCGCCGCCACGGATCCAGGACCCGGTCTGGTTTCGCGACAACGTGATCGCGCCACTGACGCTCTTGAAGGCACAGCAGGAACCCCGGCGTCTGGAGCGCCCACCGCCGGCCGCTCGCAAACGGCTGCGGTAGCCGATGCGCAGCATCGATCCATGTCGTCGGGAGCGGGAAAGGGCGAGCGACGTCATCGTGCTCACGTACCACGCTGTCAGCGAGGAATGGCCGTGTGAGCTCGCCGTCACCCCACAACAGCTCGACGCGCAGGTTCGTCTGCTGATAGATCGCGGATTCCGCGGCGCCACGTTCTCTGAGGCAGTGCTGGCGCCGTCGTGTTCACGGGTGCTGGCCGTCACCTTCGACGATGGCTACCGGTCGACCCGCGCGCTTGCATACCCGATCCTCGCGCGACTCGGGATCCCCGCGACGGTGTTCGTGCCAACCGCGTTCAGCGACCGCGACGCGCCGATGGCTTGGCCGGGCATCGAGCACTGGCTGGACGGGCCGCATCAGCGCGAGCTGCTGCCGATGTCGTGGGCGCAGCTCTCGCAGCTGCTTGACGCAGGATGGGAGATCGGGTCGCACACCCACACGCATCCACGGCTGACCCAACTCGACGACGAGTCCCTCGCGCGGGAGCTGAGGATCTCGCGGCGCGCGTGCGAAGCACGTCTCGGCGTCTCGTGCCGAAGTCTTGCCTATCCCTACGGCGACGACGATCAACGCGTGATCGCGGCGGCACGTGCGGCGGGTTACGAGACTGCGTGCACCCTGACGTCGCACCTCGGCGCGTCGGTGCCGCTTCACTGGCCGAGGATTGGGGTCTACCGCGGCGACGATAGGCTCCGTTTTCGGCTGAAGGTCTCCCCGGCGATGCGCAGCGCCCGTAGCGCTCGCGCCTGGCACGCGGTGGCGGCGCTTCGTCGGACGATCCGGTGGTGAACCACGTGAGAGCACAGCCTGAGGACGAACAGCTCGTCGCTGCTGTCCTGATGCCGAGCCAAGCGGGTCAGCTGGTGCGTCTCTTCGCGAGCCCGGCAAGGGCACGCAGCGGCGGCCCATGACGCAAGCAACCTGCGAGAAATCCGAGTCCCCAGCCGAAGTGCATGGTCGTGAGCACGAGGGGCGCGTATACCGCATCTGGCTCGCCTTCCTTGAGCGACAGCCGAGCGGTCTCGAACGCGAGCGAAGTCGCGTACGCGGCGATGCCGAGCCGTGCGACCGCCCGAGCGCGCCGCGGAGCGATCGCGGCCGCGCCCGCCAGGAGTAGGAGTGACGGGGGCAGCACGTGCGAGCGGCGCATCGCCTGCGGCTGCTTGCGAAGCGTCCGCACGCGGTCCCACCCGTAGCGGTAGTACTGGCGCGCCAAGCCGCGGAGGCTGTCGCGGGTGATGCACCGGGCGGCCATTCTCGGAACGCAGACGATGCGTCCTCCGCGGGCTCGGATGCGTGCTGCCAGCTCGCCGTCCTCGTTGACCAGCGCCTCCTCGTCCCAGCCACCAAGCTCTTCGATGGCCTGCCGAGGCCACATGCCGGTGAACGCGGTATCGGTCTCGATCTCGCTTTCGAGCTCGCGCCTGAAGCCGGCGCCGCCGACACCGAGCGGGGATTGCATCGCCACCGCGATGCGGCGCGACCACGTGTCCACTCCGAACGGAAGCTGCGGCCCACCGACGCACGTGACATCGCCGCGCAGCAGTCGCTCGACCCCCGTAACGACATAGTTCGGCGGGTAGTAGCTGTGCGCGTCCATCCGGGCGATGAAGGTCCCGCGCGCTTCTCGCAGTCCCAAGTTCAACGCCCGGCACTGGCGGCGGCCCGGATTGTCGAGCACCCTCACACGCTGATCGGCGCGGGCGAGCTGCTCGAGAATCTCAGGCGTACCGTCGGTGGAGCCACCATCGAGGAACAGGTACTCGATTTCGCCGTCGTAGCGCTGCGCCAACATCCACGCCGCGGTTTCACGGATGATGCCTGCCTCGTTTAGCACCGGGATCAGAACACTGACGTCGACGCGCGTGCTGTGCATATGGGCTAACCGTCCGATGTGGGAGTGGGTTGTCAAGCATGGCCGTTTCGTGGTGGCTCCAGGACGTTGTAGCCAGGGTGCGCGGTGGCGGCCGGTGCGACGAGAGCGACCAGCGCCGCGGTGTCAGGGTCTCAGCGCGCCGTCGTTCGAGCGGCCTACGGACAGATTCCCGCGTCCACTGAGACTCCTGATCCCCAACGGATCACCCGGTTATCTCTGAGGCACGTGAGCTACTCAGCAGCTCCCGCGCGACGCGCACGGCTCGGCCACCCGCAGCTTCCCTGACCAGTCCACACCCGAGTCGATGTCGAACAAATAGGCGCCGTTGTAGGTTCCGACATCCCATTTCTCGCCCAGATCGGCAAACCTGCCCGGAGCACCGAACGCCCGGTACTGGGCGTCGGACTCGGCCCAGAGGCCGAACGAGTGGGAGTCTCCGCCGAACGTGTCGCCGACGATCATCCCATACCGAGCCATCGCTTTGAGGATCGGCTTCTTCCACGCCGGTACCGACAATGCATCGATCTGCGCGTTTGTCATGTCCAAGAAGAACCGCGCTCCCAGTGCGGGGGCGTTCGCGCGCTCCTGCTCGTCGCGACAGGTACTACCGGCGGAGCCCGGTGCCGCTGGGTAGACAGCGTCCGCCGTGCAGCGGACGGCGATGAAGAGGGCGTGGTTGATCGCTCCCCCGCGCTTTACGGCCTCGTCCCACTCCTCGGCTCGGATGACTCCGGCGGCGAGTCCGAAGTGCGCTGCCGTTGCGTTTGTGCGCAATCCGTCTGAGTCCGCGGTTCCCCATCGCGTCCGGCCGCCGTGCGCGACTGTGATCGTCCCGCCTCCGCGCGGCATCCGCGTGTTCTGGACTTTCCAGAAGTCGTACTCCCAGTGGCCGCGCACGTCGATGACGGCCATGTGGGCATCACCGCCGCTCGCGGGCCTCGCCTGCTCGGGGATCTTCACTCGTATCCCGTCGACTTCGCAGCTGGCGCTCCAGCGCGCGCAGCGGATGGTGTAGACCGGGTCACTCTGCCTCGCGTAGTAAACCGGGTGCCCGTAGTCGCTGCGATTGCCCTCGGGATGGCCGACGACCAGGGCTTGTGGCTGTCCCCACAGCAGCGTCTGCCTCACGATTCGCTCTGAGTTGGCGTCGAGAGGGGGGCTCTCCTTCAACCGGCGGTTGAACGGCGACTTCGATCCGTAGGGACGCCAACACCCAGGGGGGCGTTTCGCGGCGACGAATCGGCGGGTTCGCGCGGTGCACACGGTCGTTGCGCGCGGAGCGGGTTGCGACTCCGCGCCGGCTGGTGCGACGCGAGCGTTCCGCTCGTTGCGGGGCTCTTGGTCGGCGGAGGAGCCCACTGCGGACGCCACGAGAATCGCTCCCACCGCCAGAAGCAGTGCTGCTCGGATGTCAGTTCGTCGGCGCGGGTGGGTGCGCGCCTTTGCTCGACGGGCCGACGGGCCCGAGCTGACCGGGGAAGTGGATCCAGACGACGAAGACACAAGAAGCACGGCCGACGACCGCAGCGTGAAGGCCCATGGGCTTTGGGCCTGACCGAGGAGCACGCTGGAATTCGATCCGTCGACCAAGTTGTACACGAACGGACGCCGCGGCTGGGCCACCTGCTTGCAGGCATGCGGGCGTCCAAGCCCGTAGACATGCGTTTGAGATCCAGGCGGACTCCGCAGCGGATCCGACGGCCCTGCCGATAAGGCCGGATGCGGAACCATCCAGCAGCAGAACCTTCTGGTCCCACCGATGCTGCTCCGGCTCTTGCGGCGGACGCCGCCGGGCTCGGCGCGAACACGATCGGCGTCCAGTCGGCTTCGCGGCGGGGGCCATGCGTCCGCAGTAGCGCACCGCGGGGGCAGCTTTATCGTGCGCTGTTCGTGGGCGTCTGGCGCCAGGACGGCCGGTCGGTCGCGCCTGCCCGTGGACGCACCTGGTGAACACGACGTAGTCGTCGCCCGTGCGCGGATCGCACCTCGACGGCTCGCGCACGTGAGCCGGTGCATTTGTGACCCGCTGCACACGGTGCTGAGAAAACTGGCTCTCCGAGGGTGATCGTAGGTGAAGTCAGGCGAAGTTCGGTTCGTGTGGGAGCGTGAGTTGGACTGGTCCGCAGGTGAGGTGGATGAGCGCGAGCGCGGCGCGTGCGGAGTGAAA
>Ga0136617_10004113_pt1 | contig 13012 bp, 14 predicted proteins | sample AntDrymUQ3222106_2_FD_129672 | JGI IMG/M metagenome (GOLD analysis project Ga0136617, IMG submission 129672) | Polar desert sand microbial communities from Dry Valleys, Antarctica - metaG UQ322 (21.06) | ecosystem: Environmental > Terrestrial > Soil > Desert | place: Antarctica: Dry Valley...
CGTGACCGCGCCGTCGTCGGCAGCCGTCGAGATTGTGCCGCCGTGACGGGAGACGACCCGCTCGCCTACTTCCTCGAGGTCGCTGCCGCCCACCCGCGGTGCTTCTGGCTCGACGGCGGCGGGGCGCGGGAGTGGTCCGGACGCCGCTCGATGATCGGCTGGCTCGCCGACGACGACGTGTCGCTGACCTACGACGCCGCGGGCGGCGAGGTCACCCGTCACACGGGCGGGCGGGCTGTGGTGGTCGGCGCCGACCCCTTCACGGTGCTCGAGACGGGGCTCGCCGCGGGCCGACCGGACGACCAGTGGTTCGGCTACTTCGGCTACGCCGCCCGCCCCGACCTGCCAGCCCCGCCGGACGCGAACCTGCCGGACGCGGTGTGGATGCGGGCGCGGGAGATCCGCTTCTTCACCCACCCCGATGCCGCAGGCACGGCCCTTGCGTCATCACGATCCGCACCTATCACCTCGGGTCCCGATGACGTCCCGGCGTGGTACGCCGAGGCGTTCGCGCGGGTACAGGACGAGCTGCGGGCCGGCAACTCCTACGAGGTCAACCTCACCTACCGGGCCGACCACCGCAGCAGCCTCGGCCCCGCCGCGGCCTACCTCCGGCTCCGCGAGCTCAACCCCGCGCCGTACGCCGGCTTCCTCCAGCACGACGTGCCCGGCGCGCGGGCCTGGCTGCTGAGCTCGTCGCCCGAGCGCTATGCGTTGGTCGAGGTGGGCAACGGCGGCGGGCGGACCATCGAGACCAAGCCGATCAAGGGCACCACGCCGCGCGGGTCGACACCGGCCGAGGACGACGCGCTGCGCTCACGGCTGGCGACCGACCCGAAGTTCCGCGCCGAGAACCTGATGATCGTCGACCTGCTCCGCAACGACCTCTCCATGGTCAGCGAGGTGGGCTCGGTGCACGTGCCAATGCTGATGGAGGTCGAGTCCTACGAGACCGTCCACCAGCTCGTGTCGACCGTGCGCGGCACGCTTCGCGACGACGTGACGACCGTCGGGGCCCTGCGCGCCCTCTTCCCTGCGGGGTCGATGACCGGCGCGCCCAAGCTGCGCACGATGCGGATCATCGACGCGGTGGAGCAGTCCCCGCGGGGTGTCTACGCCGGCTCGTTCGGCTGGATCGCGGCCGACGGCCGCGCCGACCTCGGAGTCGTGATCCGATCGCTGCTGACCACCGGCGGCGGCAGCTACCGGCTCGGCACCGGAGGCGGCATCACGGTGCGCTCGGACGTGGCAGAGGAGTACGCCGAGTCGCGCTGGAAGGCCGACCGGCTGATGACCGCCCTGAGGTGAGGACGCCTCGGCTCAGCCGATCGGCAGCGAGGCCCGCACCCGACCGCCTTGTGGTGTCGGGCCCGCTGACAGCCGGCCGCCCAGCTCCGCGGCGCGCTCGTCCATCGACGCGAGACCCACCCCGGCGTGCCAGGCGTCAACGGTCGCACCCGGGTCACTGACCGTGATCTCGAGTGAGCCCGACGTCGGCGCAAGCCGGACCGACGCCGTGGGGCTGGCGGTGTGCCGGGCGACGTTGGTGAGGGCCTCGACGACGATCCGGTAGGCCGCGACCTCGACCGCCGCCGGCAGCGGCGGCAGGTCCGCGGGTGCCTCGATGTCGACGAGAAGCGCCTCCCCGCCCCGCGTGCGCAGTCCCGCAGCCTGCTGACGCAGCGCCGGCACCAGACCCAGCTCGTCCAGCGCGAGCGGTCGCATCCCGTAGACCAGACCGCGGATGTCCTCGATCGCGGTCGTCGTCTCGGCCCGCAGCGAGGCCAGCAGCTCCGCGGCGGCGCCGGTGTCCGTGCGCACCAGGTTGCTGGCTGCGTCGGCCGTGAACGCGATGCCCGACAGCCGAGGCCCCAGCCCGTCGTGCAAGTCACGGCGCAGCCGGCGGCGCTCCTCCTCGATGGCCGCGATCGCGTGCCCTCTCGACTCCCGCAGGTCGGCGGCCAGTGCCCGCGCCCGCAGGGTCTGGGCGAGCAGCGGCGCGGTCAGCCCGAGGACGTGCTCGTCGTCGCGGGTCAGCGCCAGGTCACCGGGCCGGAGCCCGACCGTCAGTTCGCCCGCCGACCCGAGAGCGAAGGTGCGCGTCTGCGTGGTGGCCACTCCGGACGCAGCCAACTCGACACCGTCGGCGTGCAGTGCGGCGTACGGCAGCACGAGGGCCTCTCGGATGGCGCGCAGGGCGAGCACGGGGTCGTCGCCGACCCGCTCGGCCACCAGCCCGGCAGCGTCCAGCGGGTCGGGCCGGGTGCCGAAGAGCACCTCGTCCACGACGCCGCGCAGGGCCACCCGCACGGGGTGGAACGTCGCGGCGAGGGCCGCGCCCGCCAAGGCCAGCGTGCCGGTCTCGGGGGGCCGGCCCACCACGATCTCCAGCAGGGAGGCGAGCCCCACGAACATCGCGAGGTAGGTCACCACCGCTACCGACACGACCAGCACGTGCACCACGAGCCCGCGGACCTCGACCACGTCGGGCAGCGCCACCCCGACGTACAACGCCGGTGCGACGCAGGCCGCCGTCGCCAGGACGAGCCCGGTCGTCAGCAGGTCCGAGGACGCGAAGCCGAGCAACCCCGACACCAGCGCGGCCGCGCCGACCGAGAGCGCCATCCATTGCAGGGCGCGGCGCTCGCGGTCCGCGGACCGCTCGATCCGCCACCACGTGTGCGCGAACAGCGTGACCCCACTCACCAGCCCGAGGGTGGCGACGATGTCGCTCCGTTCCCGAGCGAGCGTTGCGACGACTCCGCACCCGCCCACCACCACCAGGGACACGAAGTCGACCGGGTGCTGCCAGCGCGGGCGCGGGTAGGTCGCGAGCGCGAGCGGTGCGACCAACGAGCCGGCCGCCGTGAGGACGACGGGCCATCCAGGCCGATCGCCCACCTCGAGACCGGCACCGACCAGGGCACCGGCGCCGACCAGCGCAACCAGCGCTCCCGCGACCCGGACCCTCCGCCCGACGAGCGCGAGCCCAGTGAGCAGCCAGGAAACCCCCAGCACCGTCAAGGTCGAGAGGATCGGCCCGCTCATGAGCCTCGCCCCAGGCCACCTTCGCGGGCCCGCACGATCGCTGCGGCGCGGTCGGTGACCTCGAGCTTGGCGAAGATGCCGGTGAGGTTGTTGCTGACCGTCTTGGAGGAGAGGTAGAGCTGCTCGGCGATCGCGGACGTACGCCGCCCCTCGGCGAGCAGGGTGAGGATGTCACGCTCGCGGGGCGTGAGCAGCGGAAAGAGCTCGGCGGCAGGCCCGGCCACCGGTGGGCTCGCGAAGAAGTCGAGGACCCGGGCGGCGATCCCCGGCCCGAAGATGGCCTGCCCGGCAGCGACCGCCCGGATGCCGGCGGCGATCTCGTCCTGCTGGGCGCCCTTGAGCAGGTAGCCCTGGGCGCCGGCGCGCATGGCGGTGACCACGGTCGCGTCGTCGTCGTACATCGTCAGCACCAGCACTGCCGTGCCCGGCACTGCTGCGCGGATGCGCCTGGTTGCCTCCACGCCGCCGATCCCGGGCATCCGCACGTCCATCAGCACCACGTCCGGCGCAAGCAGCTGGACCTCACGGACGGCCGTCTCGCCGTCCACGGCCTCGCCGACGACCTCGAGGCCGGGCAGCGTCCCGAGCAAGGCGCGCAGACCGCTGCGCACAACGGGGTGGTCGTCGGCGATGACGATGCGGATGGGCCGCTCCGGCGAGGGCATGTCCCCATCATGGGGGCGAATCTGCCCGCTGGCCCGGGAAGTTCGTCCCGTTGTCCCGGGAGACAGCGGGAAGGAAATGAGCAGGAGGATGCTGGAGCGGGGAAGGCGCCCGGTCCGAAGGTGGGGGTGACCGTTCCGTCGACACACAAGGAGTGACCATGTCCACCACCTCGCCCCGGCAACGCGCCGGACTCGTCATCGCCGGGCTGCTCAGCCTGGTCTCCCTGCCCAGCATGTTGTTGCCCACGCCTGACGGCGAGGTCGGACCGCCGTACGAGATCCTCGTGCTGTCGACCGTGCTCGGCTTGGTCGGGCTGATCGCCGTCGCTCTGGCCTGGCGCGGCAACCGGGTCGCGCTGCGGGTTGCGGCCGGGGCGATCATCGTCAACCTGTTGACGTCGCTGCCGGCGCTGTTCGTCGATGTCCCGTCGGCGGTCAAGGTCCTGGTGGCCGCGGGGATCCTCGTCTCGGTGGTAGCGCTCATCTTGATGTTCTCGACCGCGCGCCGGCCCGTGCCGGTCACGGACTGAGGGCGCGGCGATGATCGCGATCGTCACGCTCCTGCTCGCGTTCCCGCTCGGCCTCGCGCTGCGTTCGCGGCTGGCGGCCTACACGGCGTACGCCGTCGCCTACCTGTGGGCGCTCGTCTTCCAGACGCTCTACCTGCTGCTCGACTCGCTCGGCGGCGGAGCCGACCCGGCCTTCGCGCCCGGGGAGTTCCCGTGGTCCTACGGCCTGGTCACGCTCTTGGTCCTCGTCGGTGGGTTCGGGCTGGTCGCCGCGGGGCATCGGGTCGGTTCGCGCCGACGCTCCCGGCGTCCGGCGTCCGGCGCTCGCGCCGGCCTGACGCCGCCCGGCCGTCAGAACGCCCGCGGCACGAAGGTCTGTTCGTGCATCGGCGGCCGGACGTAGGGCAAGTCGCGCATCGCGGGCAGCTCGACCTCGTCCGGCGCCACGTCCTCGTAGCCGAACTGGGCGAGCAGATGGTTGATGCAGTTGAGGCGGGCGGCGAGCTTGTCGTCGGAGGGCACGACGTACCACGGAGCTTGCTTGATGTCGGTGTACTGGAAGGTGGTGTCCTTGGCCATCGAGTAACGGATGTAGAGCTCGTGCTCGGCCAGGTCCATGTCGGAAAGCTTCCAGCGCTTGAGCGGTTCGGCGTTGCGGGCCTCGAAGCGCTTGCGCTGCTCGTCGAAGGACACCGAGAACCAGTACTTCAGCACCACGATCCCGGACCGGACCAGCATCCGCTCGAACTCCGGGCAGCTGCGGAGGAACTCGGCGTGCTCGTCCTCGGAGCAGTAGCCCATCACCCACTCCACGTTCGAGCGGTTGTACCAGCTCCGGTCGAACATCACCATCTCACCGGCCGCCGGCAGGTGCTCGACGTAACGCTGGAAGTACCACTGCGTCCGCTCGCGTTCGGTCGGCTTGGGCAGCGCCACCACCCGGACCGTGCGTGGGCTGGTGCGTTCGGTGATCCGCTTGATCACCCCGCCCTTTCCGGCCGAGCCGCGACCCTCGAAGATCACCAACACCTTCAGGCCCTGGGACTGGATCCAGTACTGCAGGAGCACCAGCTGCTCCTGGACCCGGGCCATCTCCGCCTCGTAGACCGCGCCCTTGAGCTTGCCGGACTTGCGGTAGTCGCCGGCGTTGCCGGTCGGGGCGTCGAAGCCGGCGGCGCGGCTGCCGGCCGCGTCGTCGGCGTCGTGCGGGATCTTCTTGGACATCGGGTCTCCCTCATTGGCCGGTGCAGCGCCACCGACCCTGTCCGGAGGCTATCCCCGCTCGGCCCCCGTCGGAACGGTCGGGGACTGGGTTCCCGCAGCCTCGTCGGGCTCGGCGGAGCCCGGCAGGGTCAGGGAGAGCCTGGCGCCGCCGCCCGGGGCCGCGCCGGCGTGGACGGTGCCGGAATGGCGTTCGGCGACCTGGCGCACGATCGAGAGGCCGAGCCCCGAACCGGGCATCGAGCGAGACTCCTCGGAGCGGTAGAAGCGGTCGAAGACGTGCGGCAGGTCGACGGGCGCAATGCCGGGGCCGGTGTCGTCGACGACGAGCCGTCCGTCGCGCAGGTCGACGCGGACGACGCCACCCGGTGGGCTCCACTTGGCGGCGTTGTCGAGCAGGTTGGTCACCGCGCGCTCCAAAGACGGCGCCTCGCCGGTCACCCACCAGGGGCTGGAGCGGAGGTCGAACTCGATGCCGGGGGCCCGGCGACGGACGCGGACGACGGCCCGGTCGAGCACGTCGCCGAGCTCGACCGCCTCGACCACATGGGTCAGGGGCTCGTCGCGAGCGAGCTCGACGAGGTCGCCGATCAGCGTGGTGAGCTCCTCGATCTGGGCCCGGACGTCCTCGAGGAGCTCGGCGCGGGCCCCCGGCGGAAGCCCGCTCTCGGCCGAGTCGACCTGGGCGAGCAGATCCAGGTTGGTGCGCAGCGAGGTCAGCGGCGTACGCAGTTCGTGTCCCGCGTCCGCGACCAGCCGGCGTTGTCGGTCCCGCGAGGCGGCGAGGGCCGTCAGCATCGAGTTGAAGGCCGAGGCCAGCCGGGCGACCTCGTCGTCGCCCTCCACCGCGAGCGGGGTGAGGTCCTCGGTGCGGGCGATCTCCTCCACATCGGTGGTCAGCCGGCGCACCGGGCGGAGACCGTGGCGCGCGACGCCCCACCCGGCGAGCGCGGCGGCGAGCACGCCGATGCCGCCGAAGATCAGCATCGCGATCCCGAGCTGGCGCAGCACCCGGTCCTGGGGCTCGAGCGACTGGGCCAGCACCAGCGCCTGGTCCTCGCCGGCCTGCACCGTGACCACGCGGTAGCGGACGTCACCGGCCTCGATGGTGCGCAGCGACTGCTTGCTGCCCCCCTGCGCCACCGCTAGCTCGCTGGTGCCGACGGTCAGCCGTGGGCCGCGGTCGAGCGACCGGACCTGGCTGTCCGCGGTGATGACGGCGATGCGGACGTCGGCCGCGCCGAGCATCCACGACGGCATGGTCAGGCTGATCTCGGCGAGCGCGCCGCCCTCGGCAGCCTTATAGGCCCGGTTGAGCATCGACTCGTCCAGCGACGACTGCATCTGCATCCGGACGGTGAGGAAGGCCGCCAGCGCGACCGCCGCGATCGACAGCCCGACCACCAGGGTGGTCAGCAGGGTCACGCGGCTGGCCAACGAGCGTCGGTAGTGCCAGCCCCGCTGCTCGGAGTCGTGGGGGCGGGCCGCCGGATGGATCGGGAACGCCATCTGGTGACTACGCCTCCTTGAGCACGTAGCCCACGCCGCGCACGGTGTGGATCAGACGAGGCTCGTCGTCGGCCTCGGTCTTGCGGCGCAGGTAGCCGACGTACACCTCGAGGGAGTTGGCGCTCGTGGGGAAGTCGTAGCCCCAGACCTCCTCGAGGATGAACGACCGCTCGAGCACCCGACGCGGCCGGCGCAGGAACATCTCCAGCAGCGTGAACTCCGTGCGCGTCAGCTCCATCGCCCGTTCGCCGCGGAGCACCTCCCGGGAGGCGAGGTCCATGCTGAGGTCGGAGAAGGTGAGCATCTCGTCACCGTCCTCGTGCGGAACCGCCCGGCGCAGCAGTGCGCGCAGGCGGGCGAGCAGCTCGTTGAGCGCGAAGGGCTTGGTCAGGTAGTCGTCGGCGCCGGCGTCGAGGCCCTCGACCCGTTCCCCCACGGCGTCGCGCGCGGTGAGGACCAGGATGGGTACGTCGTTGCCGGCCGCCCGCAGCGCCCTCGTCGCCTCGACCCCGTCGAGCCGCGGCATCATCACGTCCATGATCACCACGTCCGGTGCCGTCGTGCCGATGCCGGCCAGCGCCTCGGCACCGTCGGCGGCCAGGGACACGGCGTACCCGTTGAAGTCGAGCGACCGGCGTAGGGACTCGCGCACCGCCCGGTCGTCGTCGACCACGAGCACCCGGGGCCTCGGCTGTCCCGCGGCCGGGGTGGGGTTGGCGGAAGCGCCGGTGGAGGTCACTGGTCCACTGTGCCAGGAGAGCCTTAACCCGGGCTGAGAGCTCATCGGGACGGATCCGGGTTATGCTCTGCCGTACCGAGTCGACGTCTGCGACGTTGTCACGGACACACCACACCATCCGGGGGGATTGGTGGAGGTGGCCGCCTTCGGGCGGCGGGTCCCCGGGGGGCCGACTGGCGACAGTCGTGCGGTCCCCGGGGTCCCAATACCCTGCTTCGAGCGATCCTCTACAAGTAGCGGCGCGCCGTCTCGGCCGCCCTCGCGGCGTAGCCTCCGCCGAAGTGGCAGGCGTGCACCAGCAGCGGGAAGAGCTGGTGGAGGCCCTGACGTGATTCCCAGTCCGCGGCGAGCGGGGCCGTCTGGTCGTAGGACTCCATGACCCGCGCCAGGTGCGGCAGCCCGAACAGCGCGAGCATCGCCAGGTCGGTCTCGCGGTGGCCGCCGTGCGCTGCCGGGTCGATCACCCAGACCCGGGAGTCGTTGCCCCACAGCACATTGCCGTTCCACAGGTCGCCGTGCAGCCGAGCGGGCGGCTCGTCGGGGACCACGGCGGAGAGCCGGGGCAGCACCGACTCGATGGTCGCAGCGTCCTCGGCCGACGCTGCCCGCCGGTCGCGCGCGAGCTTCAGGTAGGGCAGCACCCTCCGGGTCGCGTAGAACTCCGCCCACGTCGGAGCCGGCCGGCCCGGCAGCGGCAGCCGGCCGATGAAGCCCTCGTGCGTGTCCTGACCGGGGACTGTCGGGGTGCCGTACGCCGGGGCACCGGCCGCATGGGTCTTGGCGAGGGCCTCGCCGAACGCCGTGGCGACGTCTGCGTTGACGCGTCCCGGCTCGACCCAGCGCAGGATCAGGCACTCGTGGTCGGCGCCCAGCACCTCGGGGACGGCGACACCATCGGCGACGACGAGCCAGGCGAGACCGGCCGCCTCTGACTCGAAGAAGCCCTCGGGCGCGTGCGGATGGGTCTTCATCAGGGCGGTCGTGCCGTCGGAGAGCCGGAGCTTCGTCGCCGTGGCGATGTCGCCGCCGGCGACGGGGGCCGTGGCGACCACCGCGGTGCCGAGGAGCTCCTCGGCGCGGCGGGCGATCAGCGGCTGGCGGGTCATCGACCGCCGAGCTCCGGGTGCCGGGCCAGCGCCGTCACCAAGACCGAGCTCGTGCGTTCGACCATCGCCAGCACCTCCTCGAAGCCGTCCTGCCCACCGTAGTACGGGTCCGGCACGTCGGTGCCAGGACCGTCGGGGTCGAAGTCGCGGTACAGCCTGGTCCGGTCGCGGGGGAGGCCGGCCGAGCCGAGGTCACGGAGGTGCCCGGCGTCCATCGCCAGCAGCAGGTCGTAGTCGGTCGACCAGGAGGCGTCGAGCTGTTGGGCGCGGTGCCGCGAGCTGTCGTAGCCCGCGCGCCCCAATGTCTCCGCGGCGCGGTGGTCCATGGGGTTGCCGACGTGCCAGTCTCCGAGACCGCAGCTCGCGACGGCGACCCGGTCGGCCAGACCGGCCTCCTGGAGCCGGGCCTCGAGCACCACCTCGGCGGTGGGGGAGCGGCAGATGTTGCCGGAACAGACCATCCCGACCAGGTAGCGGCCGGGGTTGCCGCGGGTCCGGCGGGACGGCGGCAGCGGTGGCGGGCCGTCAGTCATCGTCGTCGAGCACCGCGACGTCGATGAAGCCCGTGACCAGGGTGATGATGATCGCGCCGAGCAGCGCCGTCCAGAAGCCGTCGACCTGGAAGCCGATATCGACCCGGCCCGCGATCCAGGCGGTCAGCAACAGCATCAACGCGTTGATGACCAGCAGGAACAGCCCGATCGTCAGCACGATGAACGGCAGCGAAAAGATCTTGACCACTGGCTCGACGAAGACCGTCACCAGCCCGAGGATCAGCGCGACCCCCAGCAACGGCAGCACCTTCTCCTGGACCTCCGATCCGAAGGGCTCCACGGGTCCATCGAACCGGATCTCGTCCAGGAGCCAGGTGGCCACGGCGACCGCCGCAGCATTGGTCAGCAGCCAGGCGGCGATTCGTTTCACGGCTCGAGTCTAGTGCCGCGGCCGGGCGTCGAAGGCCGCTCGGATGGCGACCTCGGCACCGGCCAGGTGGTGCTCGAGGTCGGTCACCGCGGCCTCGACATCGCCGCGGTCGAGCAGGTCGAGGAGCCTGGTGTGCGAGCCCGCCTGGTCGTGGGCATTTCGGCGGATCCGGTCGATCTGGGCGAGCGCGACCTTGAGCTCGGCAATCAGCGACCCGGCCATCGCCACCAGCCGCGGCGACCCGGTCAGGCCGACCAGGGACAGGTGCAGGGTCAGGTGATGCTCGTTGAGCCGCTGGTACGACGCGCCGGCAGCCACCGCGTCGGTGTACTCCTCCAGCGCGGTGCGCACCGCCTGTCGACTGGCCTCGTCGGCGCCCGCCCAGTGCCGCACGCCGGCGACCTCGAGGACGGCGCGCGCGCGGCAGACGTCGGAGATCGCCTCGCGGTCGGGGGACGTGACCGAGACGCCGCGGTTGGGCTCGCGGGTGGCGACGCCCTCGGCCACCAGGACGCCGAGCGCCTCCCGGATGGTGGAGCGCGAGACGCCGAGCGAGTCGGCGAGTGCGACCTCGCGCAGCGGGGTGCCGGACTCGAGCTCTCCCTCGAAGACCGCGCGACGCAGCTCCTCGGCGACCCGGTCGACCGTGGACGAGTGCGTCAGGTGGAGGGAGTCGAAGGGTCCCTCGTCGGCGGTCATGGGTGGCATCCTCCCGCATTTGCGCTTGCGGGGGTCTAGGCCCGTATACTGTGGTCTGATTGTCGGACAATCAGGCAATTCGATCCGATGGAGGAGACCAACAGCCGATGGACAGCCAGCTGAGGTGGGGCACACGCTACGTCGCGGTCGAACCGAGCCATTTCCGGGTGGACTACCAGATCAACCCGTTCATGGACGTCGCCGTCCAGCCCGACCTCGACCTGGCCCGCCGCCAGTGGGAGGTCATGATCGCGGCGATCGTGACCGCCGGCGGCTCGGTCGAGGTTGTCGAGCAGCGCCCGGACGCCCCCGACATGGTCTACGCGATGAACCTCGGGCTGGGGCTCGAGCTTCCCGACTCCGACCAAGCAGACGGTGGTCTGCGGCACCACGTGGTGCTGAGCCACATGCGCCACCCGCAACGGCGGATGGAGACCGGCTCGGCGCAGGAGTGGTTCGCCGGCCGCGGCTTCACGACGTCGTACGTCGGTCGCGACGGCATCGGCGCCCACTTCGAGGCCGGTGACGCGTTCGCATTCGGGGGTGACCTGGTCGTGGGCTACGGGCCGCGGACCGACGAGCTCGGCCTCAAGCACCTCGCCACCGATCTCGGGGTCCGGGTCCGCGGCCTGCGGATCACGCACCCGGGGATGTACCACCTGGACCTGGCCTTCTGCCCGCTCGACTCGACGCGCGCTCTGGTCTGCCCCGAGGCCTTCGACGAGGCCTCCCGCGCCGCCGTGCTCGCACTCGTCCCCGAGCCGCTGGTGCTGACCGAGGAGGAGGCGTTGTCGACCTTCGCCGCCAACTCGGTGGTCGTCGGCCGGACCGTGATCATGCCGGCGTGTCCCGACCGGGTGCGTGCGCAGCTCGAGGACTGGGACTTCGAGGTCGTGATCGTCGATGTCTCGGAGTTCCACAAGGGCGGCGGCTCGATCCGCTGCCTCACCAACCCGGTCGACGTGCGCATCGGCCGCGACCTGATGTCCGTGTCCGGCGGCGAGGTCGTCCTGCCTCGAGGTGCACGGGACGTCATGGGTTCCGGCTGCCCGGGTGACCGGCTCGTATGACGTCCCGGCCACTAGCCTGACCGCCATGACCAGCCCGCAGCCCCGTCCCAACGTGCTCGCGATCCCGTCGTACGTGCCGGGCCGCCCACCGGAGCGGCGGGAGGGACTGACGACCTACAAGCTGTCGTCCAACGAGAACCCCTACCCACCGCTGCCCGGCGTGCTCGAGGCGGCGACGGTGGCCGCCGCGCAGATGAACCGCTACCCCGACCTGGGCAGCGTGCGGCTGTACGACGCGCTGTCGACGCGGCTCGGGGTGCCGAGCGGCCATCTTGCGGTGGCGACCGGGAGCGTGGCGCTGATCTACCAGCTGCTGCAGGCGTTCTGCGAGCCCGGCGACGAGGTCGTCTACGCCTGGCGGTCGTTCGAGGCCTACCCGATCGCGGTCGCGGCGGCGGCCGCCACCTCGGTCCGGGTGCCGGTGACCGGCGACGCCCGCCACGACCTCGACGCGATGGCGGCGGCGATCACCGACCGGACCAAGATCGTGATCGTCTGCACGCCCAACAACCCGACCGGGCCGGCGGTGAGCCAGGCCGAGCTCGAGGCCTTCCTGGCGAAGGTGCCGCCGCACGTGCTGGTGGTGGTCGACGAGGCCTACCTGGAGTTCGTGCGGATGGACGAAGCGGTCGACGGGATCCGGACGTACTCCCGTCACGACAACGTCGTTCTCACCCGGACGTTCTCGAAGGCCTACGGGCTCGCGGGCTTCCGGGTGGGGTACGCCGTGGGGCCGGCGTCGCTGGCCGGCGCGCTGCGGGCGGTGTCCCTGCCGTTCGGGGTCTCACACGTCGCCCAGGCCGCGGCGATCGCGTCCCTGGCGGCCGAGGCGGAGCTGTTGGAGCGCGTCGACGTCCTGGTCGCCGAGCGGCGCCGCGTGGTCGCCGGGCTGGGCGAAGCCGGCTGGGAGGTCCCCGAGGCGCAGGGCAACTTCGTCTGGTTCGCCCTCGGCGACCTGGCCAGCGATTTCGCCGCCGCCGCGGACGACGCCGGGATCGTGGTCCGCCCGTTCACGGGCGACGGCGTCCGGGCCAGCATCGGCGAGACCGAGGCCAACGACCGGCTGCTCGCGGTCGCCAGTACCTTCCGCACGCGAACGGCGTGAGGGCGATCCGGCAGACTCTTGTCGCCTGGTCTTGGCCCACACCCGGTCGCACATGTCCGCCATCAGCGCCGGTGCCGCCGCAATGACCCGCTCAGCGTCTCCCACGGCGATGTCCATGGAGGCCGACACGACATCCATGTCCGCCGAGGGAAGCATCGTGGCGCTCCCGATCACGAAGCTCGCGCACATCAGGCTCAGCCCCAGCGCCAAAGCCGCCACCAGCGCGCACTCCTGACCGCACCGGGCCCGAACACGCCTGGACGATATCCGACGACCCAGCGCGCGAGCGCATCCCGACCGGTCACAGCGGGTCGTGTCCCGACTGGAGCGAGAATCTTCGACCACCGACATGACTCCGACTTCCTCGCCACCGACGCCACCGACGCCCACCGCATCGCCCGCCCTTCGGCGGCTACC
>Ga0136617_10004116_pt1 | contig 13009 bp, 12 predicted proteins | sample AntDrymUQ3222106_2_FD_129672 | JGI IMG/M metagenome (GOLD analysis project Ga0136617, IMG submission 129672) | Polar desert sand microbial communities from Dry Valleys, Antarctica - metaG UQ322 (21.06) | ecosystem: Environmental > Terrestrial > Soil > Desert | place: Antarctica: Dry Valley...
ACCGCTGCGACGATCGGGTGCTGCTCGGCGGGGGGCGCGGCCTCGGGGGCTGGCCCCGACGATGCGGTGTCGCTCATGCCGGGCAGCCTAGTCAGCCTCATGACCCGGTCGGCCTCATGATCAGTCGCGAGGGGTCGTGGGAGGACGCCGATACACTCACGCCGTGGTCCGAGTCCGGGTGTGTGCTGCGACGGTGCGTGGCTGATGCTGCGCAGCGTCCGGTCGACCCTGACCTTGGTCTTCATGGTGGCCCTGCTTGCCGGCGCGGCCTTTTGGGGTTGGGGGGCGGCCACCGAGCCACTGCCCGGGGCGCAGGACCTGCCCGTGTGCGAGGACACCGCCGTCGAGCCCGGCCAGAAGGTCTATCCCGACCAGGTGACCGTGAGTGTGTTCAACGCCAGCAGCCGGTCCGGACTGGCCGACCGGACGATGCAGCTCTTCGTCGACGAGGGGTACTCCGAGGGCGACAGCGGCAACGCGCCGCGGGGTACGACGGTCGCGCACTCCCAGATCTGGACTTCCGACCGCAAGAGCCCGGCCGTGCGCCTGATCGCCGGGCGACTCGGCCCCGAGTCCTCGGTGGTGAAGGGCGAGCAGCTCGGCGTCGGGGTGGTGGTCGTGGTCGGCGAGGACTTCGGCGACCTGGTCCGGGGACCGAAGCAGGTCAAGACCAGGCAGGCCGGCTTCATCTGCAGCCCGCCCGGCAGCGAGTGACCCCGGACGGCTAGGGCGATCGCTCGTCCAGCCAGCCCGCCAGCCGGCCACCTTGCGAGACCTGCCGCAGTCGGCGCTCGGTCGCCTCGCGCTGCTTGCGGGGAGTGACGATCACGAGGTCGTCGCCCTGCCGGAGGGCAGTGCGTCGCTCCGGCACCAGGGTGTGGCCGTCCCGGATCACCAGGGACACCGACGCCCCCGGGGGGAGCCGCAGCTCCCCCACCTCGACCCCGTGCATCTGGGACCGGGGACTGATGGTCACCTGGAGCAGGTCGGCCCCCACCCGTTCGAGCGGCGCAGCCTCCACCTCGAGTCCGCGCGGTTCGGAACGTCGGACGACCCGGAGCCGCCGGGCGACGTACGGCAGCGTCGGTCCGGTCAGCAGCGTGTAGATCACGACCATCACGAGGACCAGGTCGAATAGACGCGTGGAGCCGGTCACGGCTTCGGAGAGCGGAATGGTGGTGAGCACGACCGGCACCGCGCCGCGCAGGCCGGCCCAGGACAAGAACGCGGTCTCCCGCCAGGGCATCGGGGCGACGAGGGTGCTGACGGCCACGGAGAGCGGCCGGGCCACGAAGGTCAGGATCAGTCCGGCCACCGCGGCCATGGCCACCGTGGAGAGGGTGATCCGGCCCGGCGAGGCCAGCAGTCCGAGCATCACGAAGAGCCCGATCTGGGCCAGCCAGGCCACGCCTTCGGCGAAGGACCGGGTCGCGGCGCGGTGCGGCAGCTCGCTGTTGCCGAGAATCAGGGCGGCGATGTAGATGGCGGCGAACCCGGACCCGTGCAGGGCCGCGGCGGCGCCGTACGCCAGCGACGCCAGGCAGAGCACGGCGATCGGGTAGAGGCCGGACGCGGGCAGGGCGGTGCGCCGGAGCAGCCAGCCGCCGCCGAACCCGACAGCCAGACCGCAGGCGACCCCGACGACGAGCTCGAAGACGACGGTGCCGGCCATCAGGAGTGGTCCGCTCTCCTGGAGCGCGCCTGACGAGATCAGGGTGACGAGCACGACCGTGGGCGCGTCGTTCAGCCCGGACTCGGCTTCGAGGGCGCCCACCAGACGTTTGGGGAGGGGGACGACGCGCAGCACCGAGAACACCGCGGCCGCATCGGTCGGCGAGGTGACCGCGCCGAGCAGGACCGCCAGCTCCCAGGGCAGTCCGAGCAGGTAGTGGGCCGCGACCGCGACCACCGTCACCGACACGACCACGCCGATGGTGGCCAGCGAGACGCCGAGCCGCATCGAAGGACGCACCTCGGCCCACGAGGTGGTCAGGCCACCTTCGGCCAGGATCAGCGCGAGCGCGGCGAACCCGAGGGCATGTGCGACCTGGGCGTCCTCGAACTGGATGCCGATCCCCGACTCGCCTAGGGCGACGCCCATGAGCAGGTAGATCAAGAGGCTGGGCAGGCCGGCCCGGGAGGAGACCCGGACAGCGAGGATGGCCAGGAGCGTCACGGCGGCGCCGACCAGCACGAACATGTCGAGCTGGTGCACGTCGAAGGTCACGCGTCGCCTCGCCTCGGATCGGTGGGCTGGTCCCCGATCCTATCGGCGCGGGAACGTGCCGCTGACCGCTCGGACTGCCCGCGGACCCGCCCCAACACGCTCCACGAGCGGTTGTCCACAACCTGGCGTCTCCCACGTTTGTCGCCGACGCGCGACGGGCATCACGCCGGGACAGTGGGATTGCGGCGGACGGAGGCGGCATGTACGGCGACACGAGGGTGATCCGCACGCTGGCCGTCGAGCTGCGTGAGCAGGCGCTCGACATCACCACCGAGGCTGACTCGCTGGTCGGGCAGGCCGACGAGTGCCCGTGGTCGGGGCGGACCGCCGACGCGATGCGCCACCGCAGCCGGGAGCGCGCGGCCGCTCTGCGCCGGTCGGCTGCCCGGCACCGCGACGCCGCGCGGGCCCTGGACCGGCACGCCGCCGAGATCGACCGGGTCAAGGAGCTGATCGCCGCCATCGAGCGGAAGGCCCTGGGCCTGGTCACGGCCGCGCGCGACCGGCTGTCCGACCTGGTGTCCGGCGTGCGGGACCTGCTCCCAGACCGGGCGGACGAGCTGCTGGACCGGTTCGTGCCACCCCCCTCAGGCCACCGGGACTGGCTCGTCGTCGAGCTGCCGGGGCTCGGCTCGTGAGCATCGCCCTCGCTCCCGACGGCACGGGAGCCCCCGCTCCGGCACCGGCGGCCCTGCTCCCGCGACGGGTCCGGCTGACGCGGGCCGCGCTGGACCGGCTCGCCGCCCTCACCGGGACACTCCTCCCGTGGCTGGACGACACCGCGCCGTCACCGCTCGCGCGTGCGCTCGGCGATGCGCCGCGGACCGAGCCACCGGCGTCGGCCAGCAACGCCGCCGAACGCGAGCTCCACAGCCTCGGTCTGCTGGACCCGACAGGTGCTCCCGTGGCCGAGGTCGCTGCCGCGCTCGCAGTCCTGGCAGGCGCCGAGGTGTCCGTGCGGCTCGACCTCGGCGTACGCCGGCCCGCCACGCCGCAGGGGGTGGGGCGCTTCACCGGCTGGCATCTCCACGGAGGTGACCGGATTACAGCGATCTCGATGATCGGAGGGCCCGAGCTGGAGCTCGCGTGGTTCGCCGACGCCCACTGGCAACGCGAGCTGGCCCACCTGGTCGCGGCCCCCGCGGACCCCGACGGCGAGAGCCCAGCTCCCGCGCTGACAGTCCCCTACGAGCTGCTGCTGGGGTTCGGAGCCGCGCTCCGGCAGCAGCGGCCAGCCGTGCTCGCCGACCTGCTGACCCGGCACCGCGACCGGGTGCTCGGGCCGGACGGCGTACCGCTGGCGGCTGCCGCGGCGGCCGAGCAGGTACGGCTGCTGCACACTGCCGAGCGCGGTCGGCTGCAGGTCACGGTCGCCGGAATCATCGCTGGGGCGGCCGCCGGCGACCGCACCCTGGGCCTGCTCACCTGGGCGCTCTTCCCCGACGGCTGGCGGGCGCTGCTCCCACTCACCGTCGGCGGCCTGCCGCACGTGCGCGTCGAGACCGTCGCACCCCTGACGCTGGGCGTCCTGGTGGCGCGGATGGTGACCGGAGCCCGGTCATGAGCGAGCCGACGGTCCCGATCACCGAGGTGCGCGGCGGCTCCCACGGCATCGCGGTCGCCTACGAGCGAGCCCGCGCCCTGGCCGCCACCTTCGACACGGCCGGCAACCGGATGCGCGGCTGGGCGGGCACCGGGGGCCGGGTGATGAGGAACGGAGACCTGCTCGAGTCCTCGTTGCTCTCGCCTGGTTCCTTCGCCGAGGCCGAGCTCGCCGTGCTGGGCGCCACGACCGGCCCGGACGGGATCCTGGTGGAGTCGGTGAGCTGGGAGACCGATGCGCTGTTGATCCGCTCGTCCGTGTGGGCCTTCGAGCAGACCGACCGGGTGATCGCGGCGACCTTCGAGGTGGTCGACTACGGCGTCGGTCGGGCCGTGGGCTTCCGGCTGGCCGTCGGCCTGCCGATCCTGGTCACGGCCGGGCTCCTCGGCTGGGGCCTCTACTCCGTCCTTCCGCCCCGACTCCAGAGAGAGGCGGGCGTCGCAGCCGGTCGAGGCGCGGACGCCCTCGAGGAATGGCTCGCCGCCCACCCCGGCGTCGTCGAGCACCTCGCCAACGGCGGGGGCGGGCTGGTCGACGGCTTCTGGCAGGGACTCCCCGGCCAGTCGCTCGTCGGGCCGGACGGCGGACCGCCCTTCCACCCCACCACCGAGAGCGCCGCGGGCCTCCTTGCCGGTCTCTTCCCCGACGACGGCACGCCCGAGGTCAGGACCCGGGAGGACCTGGTCCCTCCCGGCCGCGCCGCTCCGACCTCGTTGGCGGCCGTGCTCGCCAACCTCGAGCAGGTGGCCGCCCTCTCGGACACCCCCGACTCGACCCGCAACGGCACTGTCGAGATCCAGACCATGACCGGTCACCGCGGGCCGGCACACATCGTCTACCTGCCCGGCACCGACGACATGACGACGACGCCGTGGAGCGCGGACGGTGACGTCCGGGACATGCCGACCAACCTGCTCGCGGTGAGCGGCACCAGCACGTCGTACGCCGAAGGCATCCTCGAGGCGATGCGTCAGTCGGGGATCGGGCCGGGCGAGCCGGTGCTGCTCGTCGGCCACTCGCAGGGCGGGATCATGGCGGCCTACCTCGCCGCCCACCAGGAGACCTACCAGGTCACCGGCGTCGTCACTGCGGGTTCACCGGTGGCAGGCCTCGGGCCCTACCCCGAGTCCACGCAGGTGCTCTCCCTCGAGCACCGCGGCGACGTCGTCCCCCTCGTCGAGGGCGAACCCAACGCCGACGCGGCCAACCACACGACGGTGACGTTCGACGACAGCGAGACGAGCCCCGGGGGGGTGATAGGCAACCACGACCACTCCCACTACGTCGCCGGGGGGGCGGCCGTGGACTCCTCCGACCATCCCTCGCTCGTCGCCGAGCTCGAGCGGTTGCGGGCCGCCGGCCTCCTCGGCAGTGAGGGCGACACCCGCAGTCAGGTCTTCCAGATCAGCCGGCGACAGGACTGACCGCCCGGCGACCCGGAGAATCCGTCGGTTTAGGGTCCGGCGAATAGGGGAAAGCGTCTCGAAACCCCTGAGGATGTGATCGATGTACGGCGACACCGCGGTGATACGCAAACGTGCGGACCAGCTGCGCGAGCAGAGCACCGACATCCGGATGCTGGCCGAGCAGCTCGTGGCCCAGACCGACGCGATCGACTGGACCGGTCGGGCAGCCGACGCGATGCGGGCGCGGATCCACGATCGGGCCGTCCAGCTGCGGGACGCGGCCGGCTTCCACGACTCCGCCGCCGATTCCCTGCGTCGGCACCTGACCGAGGTCGACCTGATCAAGGAGCAGATCACCGGGGTCGAGCACCGCGTCAGCTCCCTGACCGCCGACGCCGCCACCCGCGTGGCTCGCCTGGAAGACCACCAGGACCCCGACGGCATCTGCCGCACGCCCAGCGACGAGGACCAGGCGCTGGTCTCGTTCGTGCCCCCCTCGCGTGGGCACAGGGACTGGTTGACCGTATCCCTCCCCGGACTTTGACCCGGGCTGACGAAGGAATTAGATGGCCACCGTCGACCTCAGCACACCCCACCCGGCACCCGAGAGCCTCCTCGACGGGCTCCCGCGTCGGGTCGCGCTGACGCTCACCGAGCTCCGCACCGTCGCTACCCGGGCCGGTGGCGCGCCGCTGCCCTTCGACGTCACCGAGCCCCGGACCGGCGCCCTTGACGACCGGATGGGCCAAAGCAGTGGGTCCGCCGAGGACGTCGCCTACCTCGCCGCCCTCGAGACGCTCCACGAACCCGTCGACTCGCTGACCCGCCGCGGGCTGATGGACGACGGCCAGGTCGACCCCGGCCTCGCCGGGGCGGTGGGACTGCTGGCCACCCCGTCCGTCGCCCTCGACGTCGATGTCCGCGTCGGCGACGTGCTGGCCAAGGCCTGGCACCGGGAGGCGGCCGGCGCCGTGTCCACGCTGGCGACGGTCGATGGGATCGTCTTCGAGCTCGCCTGGTTCGACTCTCCGCAGTGGCCGGCCGAGCTGTCCCGCGTCGCGGTCGTCCCCGAGGACGTCAACCTCACCGACTCCGCCGTACCCCCGGTTGTCGACCTGCCCTTCGATCTCGCAAGCGCGGCCGCCGAGGCGGTCCGCACCGGGCGCGCCGACCTGTTGTCGGTCCTCGTGGCCCAGCACCACGGCCGGGTCGTCGATGCCGATGGGGTCTCGGTCCCGGACGCGGAGGTGCAGACCCTCCTGACCGCCCTCTACGCGGAGACCCAGGGGCGGATACGCGCCCTGGTGACCGACGTGGCCTCCGGCGACGCAGCCGTGGTCGGCGTGGTGTCCTGGGTGCTGCTGGCGGATGGTTGGCGAGCGCTGCGCCCCCATCATCACGGCGACGAGCCGAGGGTCCAGATGCGCCGGGTAGAGCCCGCCGACCTCGCCACCGAGCTCGCCCCCGTGCTGGCGGAGGTGACCCGATGACCGACGAGCAGCCGGCCGCGGAGTCGCACGCCGACAAGTACGACCGACTGATGCGGCTGGCCGACCTCTTCGACGCGTCCGGCGAGGAGATGCGCAACCGGGCCAAGCTCGGCGACGCCGTGCTCGCCGACGAGGACGTCACGGCGTCGGAGGAGCTCGCGCCCAAGACCTACGCCCAGGCGGAGGAGGACATCCGTGCCGCGACCACCGGCAAGCGTGGTCTGCTGACACGCTCGATCGAGCTGGACGCGGACGCGCTCATGGTCCGCGCCACTGTGCTGACCTACCGCTGGATCGACGACCTCCAGGAGGCGGCCTACAAGACGCTCGGGTCGATCGCCGGCCGGGCGATCGGCTACCTCGCCCCCGAGGTGGCGCTGGGCGGCGCGATCTTCTCCGCCGGCCTCATCGAGACCGACGCCCTGGACCGTGACGGTGTCGCCGCCTACCTCAACGAGCTCGCCGAGCACAACCCGGAGCTGCTGGACCACGTCTCCAACGGCGGTGGCGGGTTGCTCGACAGCCTGCAGATGCGCTCGCTCCTGACGGTCGGCGTGCTCGCGGGTGCCAGCGGTGTCGACGCCGGCCGCGGCGGCCTCCGGGCCGCCGGGGTCGACGGGTTCGCCAGCGACGGCGCCTCGGCGCTGCGCGACATCGCGGGTGGCTTCACGGCACCTGCTCCCGCCGACGAGCCGGCCGCCCAAGCCGGCGGGAGTGTGGAGCGGCCTCCCCGCAACGTCGAGGAGCTGATGAGCGAGCTGGCCCAGATCACCCGGAGTATCAGCGTGCGCAAGGTGGGTGCCAGCCGCTACATCGCCTACCTGCCCGGTCCTGCCGGGTCGGGCAAGGGCCGGCTCCGGCTGGTGGGCGGCGACCACTCGTCGTACGCCGCCCAGGTCGTCGGCGCCATCGAGCGCGCGGTGGGCGCTTCTGTCGACGCGGACGGGCCCGACGCGGCCGACGGGCCGGCCCGGGTGATGCTCGTGGGTTCCGCCCAGGGCGGGGTCACCGCGGCCGAGGTGGCGGCAACCGTGAGCTCGGCGGCGTTCGTGGTCGATCAGGTGGTGACTGCGGGCGCACCCGGTTCGCAGGTGCACGTGATCCCCGAGGGCACCCGCGTGCTGTCGCTGGAGGACCGCGCCGACCCGGTCGCGCTGCTGGGCTCGCTCCTCAACGCCGAGGTCTCCAACCGGCTGACCGTCGTCTTCGACGGTGGCACCGAGTCGGCCGAGCGGTCCTACGTGGTCGGCGGCCGCGCCGCCGACAGCGCTGCGCACCCGGAGCTGAGGGCCGAGATCGCCCGCATCCACGAGCTGGGCTATCTCGCCGGCTGACCCCACGGCGTCGAGTCGGCGCTACGTCGGAAACTGGCATTCGGTCGGCGTCTCGCTGCCGGACTGCCCTTCAGAAGCCGAGCGGCCGGCGGGAGCGTCGTTCTCGAACGCCGCGCGCATCCGCAGGTCTCGGGCGGGGTCGGAGAGTGAGCAGCACGAGGTCACCTGGACGCGGCGGGTGAGCGCACCGACGAGCAGGATCAGAGCGAGGACGATCACGAGCGCACCGGCGACGTACTCCATGCTGGCTCCTTCTCGATTAGCCCTCGTGCGCTCAGCCTGCCAGCTTTCACGAAATGGACATCGGCCGCGCCCCTCGACCGGCAGCCCCTCGGACCGCGCGAACTCGACGTAGCCGTGCCGCCGGTAGAAGTCGGGCGCCTGGAACGTGAACGACGACACCTGCACCTGGCGGCAGCCGCGCTCGCGGGCGACCTGCTCCGCCGCACCCAGCAGCCGCGCCCCCCGGCCCCGTGCCGACAGTCGTCGCGGACCCACACCATCCCGATCCCGGCGCAGGTCCCCCACGTTCAGCCGCTCCGCATGGCCACCAGCTCGCCGGTCTCGTCCTCGACCGTGAGCTCGCACAGATCAGACTGCCCGGAGCCGGCGAAGTTGTGCGCATCCAGCTCAGCGCTCAGCCGTGAGTCGAGCTCGGCGTCGGCCCCACCGACGGTGAGCCGGCGATGGTCGGACGCGTTCGCGCGTCGAGGCACCCGGGCAGGATAAGCGAATCGCCGCCCCGGGATGCGGACGGCGTCTCATCGGGCTAACTGGTTGGCTGGCTGGCGGTGGCGGAAGGATTTGAAGCCGCCATTGGCCCTGAGCCCGAACTGGACACAGACCGGAGACGTAGTCGCGGCTGGAATGACACGCGCCGTCGGTTGCTCGACGGCTGTTCCCTATCGTCGGGGCACATGAAGGACGCCGACGGGTCCGCTGTCACTCGCTTGCTCAAGGAGAGCCGTCACGGGCTCGACCGTGTCGAACCAACCGACCTCGCAGCCGTCCAGGCAGCCGGTGCCCTGGTCGTCGACATCCGCCCGATCGAGCAACGTCAGCGCGACGGCGAACTGCCCGACGCTGTCGTCATCGACCGCAACGTCCTCGAATGGCGGCTCGACCCGTCCAGCCCCCATCGACTCCCGATCGCCGACGACCCAAGCCGGCGCGTCGTGCTCGTGTGCAACGAGGGCTACAGCTCCAGCCTCGCCGCACACACTCTGCAGCTGCTCGGTCTCACCAACGCCACCGACCTGAGCGGTGGCTATCAAGCGTGGGCAAGCATTGTCACCGAACGGCCCACGGAAGAAAGGCCCCGAGACGACCTAGCTCGGAAGGACGCATCATTGATGGATGTCCCCCTCCAAGGGTGGGGACCGACCAGAAGGGCCGCGTCCATGTCGAGGGTGCAGCTGTACGACACCATCGGAGCCACCTACACCGTGACACGGCGGACTGAACCGCGCATAGCTGCGCGGATCTGGGCTGCGCTCGGCGATGCCAGGACCATCCTGAACGTCGGGGCGGGCACCGGTTCCTACGAGCCCCCCGACCGCCATGTTCTTGCCGTGGAACCGTCGGCGCTCATGCGTTCGCAGCGCCTCCCGGACGCGGCGCCGTGCCTGGCTGGATCTGCCGAGAACCTGCCGTTCGCTGACCAGTCCTTCGACGCCGCGATGGCTGTGTGCACCGTTCACCACTGGCAGGACCCGATCGCCGGCCTGCGCGAGATGCGGCGCGTCGCTCGCCGCGTGGTGGTGTTCCTGTTCGACACCAGCGACCCTGGCCAGTTCTGGCTGACCCGTGACTACCTGCCCGAGGTCGCTGCAACGAGAGGATGCAGAGTCTTGGCGTCGCTGACCGAGCTAGCCGGCGCTATCGGCGCCCGGACGGAACCGGTGCCCATCCCGTGGGACTGCGCTGATGGCTTCTTCGAGGCCTACTGGCGTCGGCCCGAAGCGTACCTGGACGAGAATGTCCGTCGCGGAATATCGGTCTGGGACGCAGTCGGGCCGGACGCCGAGCAGAGAGCAGTACACAGCCTCCGTGATGACCTCGCCTCAGGTCGGTGGGCCGAACGCAACCGCGACCTCGTCGATCTCGACGCAGCAGAGCTTGGCGCTCGCCTGCTGATCTCCTGAACCCTCCACATCCGGGTAGACGTCGCTGCCCGAAATAACGGGCGAACGCCCTCACACACAGCGATGCGGCGGATGCGCAAGGGCGTCCAGTAGCCGCGGAATGTCCCGGGCGGCGTCCGCCCAAGCCCAGTCACTCGCTCATGGCCAGGTCCGGGCGCCTCCGCCGACCGATACGCCGGAATGGCGCGTTCCAGATGACCTCCGTCCGCTATGCCGATGACGGAGCAGTCTGGGCCGCCGACCAACGCGCACTTGGCGAGCGGGTCACACCTGGGTGCGCATCACCCATCGCCACTTGGCGATCTGACGGTCCCTGACGAAGCCGAGCTCGGCGTACAGCTCCTCAGGCCCGGTGTGGAGGTAGGAGCCGCGCTGCGGCTTCCGGTCCGTGGTCTGCTCCGGGTAGGCCTCCACCACGCCGCCGCCGGCGGCCTGGATCGCCTCCAGTGCCCCGGCCACGGCGGCACGAGCGACCCCGCGACCGCGGTGCTTGCTCCCGGTGAAGATGCAACCGATGCGCCAGTGCGGCAGCTCGAGGGCTCCTTGCTGGTACGTCGTCGGGTTCTTGATGTTGGGCAGTTCGGCTGGCGTTCCGTACTGGCACCAGCCCACGCAGGCACTCCCGTCGTAGACCAGGACCTGGTGGACCGTTTCGCGCAGGGTGTGCGCACGCTTCGCCTGGCGGTTCCCTTCCCGTGTGCGGCCTTCGCCCACACCTTCCGGGTGGAAGCCCATGCACCAACAGCCGCCCCACACCCCGTTGTTCGCCTCGACGAGCTCAGCGAAGTCGTCCCAGGTGTCCGGGGCCAGCATCCTGGTCGAGTACGCGCTAGACATGTCCATGCCGCGACGATAGTCAACCTTCCGGTCGATCAGCGTCCGGAATGGCCACCCGCAACTCCTCCTCCTGGAGAGCGCCTTCGAGCGGGTCGTGAAGACATCCACAGCATCGGAGACCGCGACGCGATCTGCGATGCCGAGATCTGGGTTTCCTCGGGGTCGTTCCTGATTCTCCGCAAGCCGGTGACCTGCTTCGCTGAGACGGTGGATCTCGATGCGTCGCCAGCCGAGCCCGCGGGAGGTGTGTCGGCCCAGCTTCCGCGGAATCCGGTTCTGACCTACTGGCTCATCGCGATTGCCCTGGAGGTTGTGCTGGGGGCGGCCTTCTTTGCGACGGGAGCCGATGCTGCGATCGAGCGCGGGTTGACCCGGGCCGGGCTCGACTTCGGGTCCGACCTCGTGACTGCGGCACGGGTTGTCATCGTCTATCCCGCAGCCATGCTCGCGGTGATGTTGGCCCTGGCCCAAGTGGCTGCGCCCGACCTCGCCGTGTGGGTGGTGGCCAGGGTTGGCGGCGGCCGACCCCTGTTGCGCGCGGTCGGTCGCCGTCTTCGTCCGTGGTCCTCGGAGGTGGGTACTCGGCGCGGCCTTCAGACCTGGCTGGTCGTGCTGCTGGTCTTCACCGCCTGCAATCTCGACAGCGGTTTGCTGCATCGCGGAATCTTGCCTGGGCACCTCGAATGGCACCTGACCTGGACCACGCTCGCGCTGCTGCCGGTTGCGATGTTCCTCGACGCCGGTGCACTGCTGGAGGAGAACGGCTGGCGCGGGTTCGCGCTCCCGGTCCTCCTCCGCTCCCACGGACCACTGGTCGCATCGCTGATGTGGGGCTGGCCTGGGCAACGTGGCACTTCCCCGTCAAGTTTGACGTCCTTCTCGACTACGGGTGGGCCGGGGCACTCATCTACCTCAGCGCCTTCTCGCTCAAGATCGTCGCGATCTCTGTCGTGATGACCTACTTCTGGGCGCGAGCGGGCCAGGCCACGCTGCTGGCCATCGCGATGCACGGACTCTCCAACGACGTCGCTCGTGTCGGGGGCCTGGTCGACAGCAGCACCTGGCAAGTCGATGCTCTGAGCGAAGTCGATCTTGCCGTCCCTTTCATCGTGGTCGCATGCTTCCTGGTGTCTTGGTCGAACCGCCACGGCTGGGGCGACCTACGCAGCCTCTGAGCACGTCGTACGACCGCACACTCGTGTCGCGGATAGCGTGCGCTGCGGCCATCGGGTCATGCCATTGTCTGCTGGCGTCCTGGTGCGTCATTCCGGCTCCCCTTTGTTGTCAACCTGTGCCCGCATCTAGCCGATGTGCGAGCATTCGAGGTGTTGGATCGAACGTTCTACGGCCTGGCGTTGACTCCGACAGACCACCAGCGCAGTAGCACCACGCCCTCGGGACCGGGCAGTCACTCGGCCACGGCGACGAACTCGTCGAGATCCCAAGAGCGATCGGAACGGCGCACCCCGGTGTCCGCTTCACCACGAATGTCAGGATCCACTCGTGGAGGTAGAGCTCGTTTCGCGTGCGATGGCCGCGGCGACAGCACTTGCCGACGCGCTGGACCTGCGGGTCAACGACGCAGTCGTGATTCACAATTCGAACAAGCTCGCTCTACGTCTATTGCCGTGTGACGTCTTCGCTCGAGTAGCACTGGTGGGGCAAGAGGTCGCCGCGCTTGAGGTCGAGCTTGCTCAGCGGCTCGCTGCAATTGCGAGCCCCGTCGCGGCGCTTGAGCCCCGGGTCGAACCGCGCGTCTACGAAGGCGACGGCTTCGCGGTGACCTTGTGGACCTATTACGAGGCGGTGACTCCTGACCAGGACTCACCAGCCGAATACGCAGAGGCGCTCTATCGCCTGCACGCGGGGATGCGAAGCGTCGAGATCGCGACGCCGCACTTCATGGAACGAGCCGCAGTGGCTGAGCGGCTGGTCACGAACCGAGACGCAACCCCCGCGCTCGCTGAG
>Ga0136617_10004117_pt1 | contig 13008 bp, 11 predicted proteins | sample AntDrymUQ3222106_2_FD_129672 | JGI IMG/M metagenome (GOLD analysis project Ga0136617, IMG submission 129672) | Polar desert sand microbial communities from Dry Valleys, Antarctica - metaG UQ322 (21.06) | ecosystem: Environmental > Terrestrial > Soil > Desert | place: Antarctica: Dry Valley...
CCACGAGGGCGCAGCGACACGTTGGCGTCGCAGCGCAGCGAGCCCTGCTCCATCCGCACGTCGGACACGCCGAGAGCGAGCAGCAGGTCGCGTAGATGCGCGACGTACATCCGCGCCACCTCGGGCGAACGTGCGTCCGGTCCGATAACCGGCCTGGTGACGATCTCGACCAAGGGGATGCCGGACCGGTTGTAGTCGACCAGCGAGTGGCTCGCACCGTGAATGCGCCCGGTCGAACCTCCGACGTGCAGTGACTTGCCGGTGTCCTCCTCCAGGTGTGCTCGCTCGATGCCAATCTGCACCGACCCACCGTCGAGCCCCACCTCGGTCCAGCCATCGAAGGCGATCGGCTCGTCGTACTGCGAGATCTGGAAGTTCTTCGGCATGTCCGGGTAGAAGTAGTTCTTGCGCGCGAACCGGCTCCATGGCGCGATGTCGCAGTTCAGCGCCAGCCCGATCCGCATCGCGGACTCGATCGCCTGCCCGTTGACCACGGGCAGCGAGCCGGGCAACCCGAGGCAGGTGGGGCACACCTGCGAGTTCGGCTCAGCGCCGAACGTGGTGGCGCAGCCGCAGAACATCTTCGATGCGGTGCCCAGCTCGACGTGCACCTCCAGCCCGATCACCGGCTCGAAGCGCTCCACCGCATCGTCGTACGAGATCACGCCGACACCTCCTGGGCAATCGCCAGTGCCGGCGCACGGTCGAGCAGCCCACCGCCCCAACGGTCGTGCAGCATCGTCTCCAGCGCACCACCCACACGGTACAACCGGTCGTCGGCGGTCGCCGGTGCGAGCACCTGAAAGCCGGCCGGCATGCCGTCCTCGTCGGCGAGCCCGCTCGGCAGCGACAGGCCCGGTACGCCGGCCAGGTTGGCGGGGATGGTGGCGATGTCGTTGAGGTACATCGCCAGCGGGTCGTCGAGCTTCTCGCCCAGCCGGAACGCCGTCGTTGGCGCGGTCGGCGAGACCAGCACGTCGGCCTGCTCGAAGGCCCGCTCGAAGTCGCGGGCGATGAGGGTCCGCACCTTCTGCGCCGAGCCGTAGTAGGCGTCGTAGTATCCGCTCGACAGCGCGTACGTGCCGAGGATGATCCGCCGTTTCGCCTCGTCGCCGAAACCCGCCTCACGGGTGGCGAGCATCACGTCCTCAGCGCTCGGCGTTCCCGGAACGGCCGGCGCCACCCGCAGCCCGTACCGCATCGCATCGAAGCGCGCCAGGTTGCTGCTCGCCTCGCTCGGCAGGATCAGGTAGTAAGCCGCCAGCCCGTACTCGAAGTGCGGACAGGACACCTCCACCATTTCGGCGCCTGCGTCTGCCAGCAGGGTCACCGCCTCGTCGAAGCGGGCCCGCACCCCGGCCTGGTACCCCTCGCCGCCCAGCTCGCGGACCACCCCGATCCGCAGGTCACGCACATGCGCGTCACGAACCGCGTCGACAAGCGGGGGCAGCGGCGCGTCGATGCTGGTGGAGTCCAGCGGGTCGTGGCCGCCGAGCAGCTCGTGCAGCGTCGCGGAGTCGCGCACTGTACGGGTGACCGGGCCGGCCTGGTCGAGGCTGCTGGCAAGCGCCACCAGCCCGTAGCGCGACACTCCGCCGTAGGTCGGCTTCACCCCGACCGTGCCGGTGACTGCGGCGGGCTGCCGGATGGAGCCGCCGGTGTCGGTACCGATTGCGAGCGGCGCCTCAAAGGCGGCCACCGCCGCGGCCGATCCCCCGCCCGAGCCACCGGGGATGCGGTCCAGGTCCCACGGGTTGTGCGTCGGCCCGAACGCGGAGTGCTCGGTCGAGCTGCCCATCGCGAACTCGTCCATGTTTGTCTTGCCGAGGATCGGCAGACCGGCGGCCCGGAGCCGGGTCACCACCGTCGCGTCGTACGGCGGCACCCAGCCGGCAAGCAGCCGGGAGCCGGCCGTGGTGGGCAGTCCTTTGGTGGCAACGAGGTCCTTGACCGCGACCGGGACACCGGCCAGCGGGTGCAGCGCGGCGGCCGCCGCGCGCCGACGGTCGACCTCCGCCGCCTGCGCGAGTGCTCCGTCGGCGTCGACGTGCAGGAAGGCGTGCACGGCGCCGTCGACGGCATCGATCCGGTCCAGGTACGCCTGCGTGATCTCGACCGACGAGCAGTCCCCGGCGGCCAGCCGCTCGGACAGCGCCGTCGCAGACAGCCTGGTCAGGTCACCTGCGTCGGCGCTCATGCTTCTTCCCCCAGGATCTGCGGGACGCTGAACCGCTGCCGCTCCACCGCCGGCGCCGCGGCGAGCGCCTCGTCCGCCGTCAGTCCCGGGTGCACCACGTCGTCGCGGAAGACGTTGGTCACCGGGAGCGGGTGCGAGGTCGGTGGGACGTCGGAGTCGGCGACCTCGCCGACTCGCGCGACCGACTCGACGATCACCCGAAGCTGCGGCGCCAGGTGGTCCAGCTCGGCGTCGCTGAGATCGATGCGGGCGAGTCGGGCCAGGTAGGCGACGTCGTCGCGGGACAGCACGCGGCGGTCCGGCTCGGGGTTGGGTCGGGACACGGTGCCCGAGTCTAGGAGGTCAACTCGGCCGGCTGTGGGAACGCTCCCGCCCACCCGCAGCGACGAGCAGCACCACTTCGGCTGGAACGCGTGCAGCAGCGCACCAGGTACTGCCTGAGAGCGGCGATGCCTCGGCCGACTCGTACTGTTACCGCTGAGCCGAGGTCAGTCACCGCCGGTTTGCTCGGCGGTCGCAGCGCCGCACGGATCTTCCGACGGATTGGTCGCCCTGGCAGCCACCAGGTCGGAGGATGTGTCCGCGAAGCGCGTTGTGCGCTGTCACCAGCTCGCGGACATCGTCGGGCGCGCAGTCTTCACCAGATGCGGACGCGTTCGTCCTCGGGCAGCCACATCCCGTCCCCCTCTTCTACGTCGAACGCCTGGTGGAACTCGTCCAGGTTGCGCACCACGTTGGCGCGGAACTCGGCCGGGCTGTGCGGGTCGATGGCCAGGCGCCGCACTTCCTCCTCGGCGCGAGTGGCTTGGCGCCACACCTGTCCCCACCCGAGGAATACCCGCTGCTCGCCGGTGAACCCGTCGATCTCTGGAGCGTCCGCGCCCTCGAGGCTCATCAGGTATGCCTTGAACGCGATGGTGATGCCGCCCAGGTCACCGATGTTCTCGCCCACGGTGAGCGCACCATTGACGTGGTGGCCTTCCAGACCCACGGGTTCGAAGGCGTCGTACTGTTTGATCAGCGCCTTGGCGCGCTTGTCGAAGCGGGTCCGGTCCTTGTCGGTCCACCAGTCGACGAGCCGGCCGGCGCCGTCGTAGCGGCTGCCCTGGTCGTCGAACCCGTGGCCGATCTCGTGCCCGATGACCGCGCCGATGCCGCCGAAGTTGACCGCGTCGTCGGCCTCGGGGTCGAAGAACGGCCAGCGCAGGATGGACGCCGGAAAGACGATCTCGTTCATGCCGGGGTTGTAGTAGGCGTTGACCGTCTGCGGCGTCATGTGCCATTCGTCCCGGTCGATCGGCTGGCCGAGTTTCGCGAGGTTGCGATCGGTCTCGAACGCGGCGGCGTGGCGGGCGCTGCCGAGCAGGTCATCGCGCTCGATCACGATCGACGAGTAGTCGCGCCAGCTGTCGGGGTAGCCGACCTTCGGGGTGAAGGCCTCCAGCTTGGTCAGCGCCTTCTCGCGGGTCTCGCCAGACATCCAGTCCAGCTGCTCGATGTCCTCGCGGTAGGCCCGGACCAACCAGCCGACCAGCCGCTGCATCCGCTCCTTGTGCTCGGCGGGGAAGTGCGCCTCGACGTACAGCTTGCCCACCGCCTCGCCGAGTGCGGCCTCGACGACGTCCACGCCCCGCTTCCACCGCTCACGTAGCTGCGGGATGCCGGACAGGTGGGTGCCGTAGAAGGCAAAGCTCGCGTCGACGAACCGGGCCGGGAGGTACGTCGCGCACGAGCGCACATGGTGGAAGACCAGCCACGCCCGCCAGTCGGCCAGCGGCCGCTCCTGCAGCAGCGTGCCCGCGGCCGCGAGCGCCTCCGGTTGCCGCACCACCACCTCGTCGAAGGCACCCTCGGGTGCGTGCATGCCCTCGAGCCACTCGTCCCAGTGCAGCCCGGGTGCGAGGCTGGTCAGCTGCCCGCGGGTGTGCTTGTTGTAGGTCTTCAGCGCGTCGCGACTGTCGACGTTGGTCCAGTGCGCCGCCGCGATCGCCGTCTCCAGCTCCAGGATCCGCTTCGCCGCGCCGGTCGGGTCCGGCTCGTCGACGAGCCCGAGCACGGTGGCGACGTGCTTGACGTATGCCTCCCGGATGCCGGCGTAGGTGTCTTCGCGGTAGTAGGCCTCGTCGGGGAGGCCGAGGCCGCCCTGGCCCACCTTGACGATGTAGCGCTCGGGGTCGTCGCCGTCGTTGTCGACGTACCAGCGCACCACCCCGGGCGTGCCGTGCCGCTGCAGGCGGCCGAGCAGGAAGGCGAGGTGCGCGGTCGAGCGCACCCCCCTGATGTCGGCCAGGTCCGTCTCGATCGGCTCGATGCCGCGTCGCTCGACCTGGTCGGCGTCCATGAATGCAGCGAACAGGTCCCCGACCATGCGCTCGCCGGTGCCGACCGAGGCCTCGGTCGGCGCGGCCTGCTCGCACAGCTCGCGCACGTCGATCTCTGCTTGGTCGCGCAGCTGGTGGAATGCTCCGTGCACGGCCCGGTCGGAGGGGATCTCGGTGCGCTCTAACCACCGCGCGTTGACGTGCCGGAACAGGTCGTCCTTCGGGCTGATCTCCTCGGACAGCTCGTCCACCTCGATGCCACTGGCAGCGTGATCGGCCATGCACACGTCCCTTCCTCGCGTCCCCGCGACAGCCTAGGTGACGAGCCCTGGGTGACGAGCAACGTCATCCGGGAGCAGCGGCGACTCGACGGTCGACGGTGAGCACCAGCTCGCGGTCGACGCAGCGCTTGACTGACAAGTCCGGCGCATCGAGCACCACCTCACGGGCCGCGAGTAGATCGCCGACCTTCGCCGCCGTCGCCCGCCGTGCCGCCTCAGCGCTCGGCGGCCGGGCGGGCGGCATCAGGGCCACCGTCGAGCAGGGCACGAAACCCGGCCTCGTCGAGCACGGGGACACCGAGCTGGATGGCCTTGTCGTGCTTCGACCCGGGTGATTCGCCGACCACGACGAAGTTCGTCTTCTTCGACACCGAGCTGGTGGCCTTGCCACCGCGGGCGGTGATGGCCTCCTTGGACTCGTCCCGGCTGAAACCCGCCATCGACCCGGTCACCACGATCGACAGGCCCTCCAGCGTGCGCGGGACCGAGTCGTCGACCTCGTCGGCCATCCGCACCCCGCCGCGTCGCCACTTGTCGACCACCTCACGGTGCCAGTCGACCTCGAACCAGGCGCGGACGGCTGCGGCGATGGTGGGTCCCACGCCCTCGACGGCCGACAGTTCCTCGGCCGAGGCCTGCTCGATCGCGTCCATCGTCACCAGTGACCGGGCCAGCGCCTGTGCTGCGGTCGGGCCGACGTGGCGGATGGACAGCGCCACCAGCACCCGCCACAGCGGCTGGTTCTTGCGTTCGGTGAGCTTGTCGAGAAGGCGCTCACCGTTGGCCGACAGCGTGCCGTCCTTGCGGGTGAACAGCGGGACCTCGAGCAGCGTGGCCTCATCGAGGGTGAACAGGTCACCCTCGTCGTGCACCACGCCGGCGTCCAACAGCCCGGCAGCCGCTTCGTAGCCGAGCACCTCGACGTCGAAGGCGCCGCGCCCGGCGACGTGGAACAGCCGCTCGCGCAGCTGCGCCGGGCACGACCGGGTGTTGGGGCAGCGGATGTCGGCGTCGCCCTCCTTGCTGGGGGCCAGCCGGGTGTCGCACGACGGGCACCGAGACGGCATCGCGAACGCCCTTTCAGAGCCGTCGCGCAGTGCCGCCACCGGCCCGACGATCTCCGGGATCACGTCGCCGGCCTTGCGCAGCACGACGGTGTCGCCGATCAGCACTCCCTTGCGCTTGACCTCCGAGGCGTTGTGCAGCGTGGCCATCTCGACGGTCGACCCCGACACGAGCACCGGCTCCATGACGCCGTATGGGGTCACCCGACCGGTGCGGCCGACGTTGACCCGGATGTCGAGCAGGGTGGTGTTCACCTCCTCGGGCGGGTACTTGTAGGCGACCGCCCAGCGGGGGGCCCGGGAGGTGGAGCCGAGCCGACGCTGCAGGTCGTACTGGTCGACTTTGACCACGATGCCGTCGATCTCGTGCTCGACGTCGTGCCGGTGCTCGCCGTAGTAGTCGACATGCGCGAGCACCTCCTCGAGCTCGGTAAACACCCGCACCCGGTCGCTGACCGGCAGCCCCCAGGCCGCCAGGGCGGCGTACGCCTCCGACTGCCGGGTTGGCTCGAATCCGACCCGAGCGCCGATGCCGTGGCAGGCCATCCGCAGCGGCCGGGACGCGGTGATGCGGGGGTCCTTCTGCCGCAACGAGCCGGCGGCGGAGTTGCGGGGGTTGGCGAACGGGGCCTTTCCGGCCTCGACCAGGTGCGCGTTCAGCTCGGCGAAGCCCTCGATGGGGAAGAACACTTCGCCCCGCACCTCGATCAGCGACGGGGTGGGGAACTGCGCGCTTCCGCTGAGCCGGTGCGGTACACCGCCGATCGCGCGGACGTTGGACGTGACGTCCTCGCCGACCCGCCCGTCGCCTCGGGTGGCGCCGCGGGTCAGCCGGCCGTCCTCGTAGAGCAGGTTGATCGCGACCCCGTCGACCTTGAGCTCGCAGCAGAACTCCGCCCCGGCGCCACCCTCACGCTCTACCCGCTTCAGCCACGACTCCATCTCGGCCCTGGTGAACGCGTTGTCCAGGCTGAGCATCCGCTCTCGGTGCTCGACCGGGGTGAACAGCGTCGACACCGGCGCGCCGACCTGCTGGCTCGGCGAGTCGGGAGTGCGCAGGTCGGGGTGGGTGTCCTCCAGCGCCTGCAGCTCGCGCATGGTCGCGTCGTAGTCGGCATCGGAGAGGGTCGGGTCGTCGAGCACGTGGTAGCGCCAGCGGGCGTCGTCGAGCTTCTCCGCACGAGCACGATGGCGCTCGCGCGCCTCGGTCGGCGCGGGCTGGTCCGCGGTCACCGCGACATCTTGTACCCGGCCTCCGACAGCTGCCGGGCGACCTGACCCAACCGTCGGTACGCCTCGCGGGCCTGCGGCCAGGACGCGGCGGCGAGCCCGCAGGTCGGCGTGAGGACCGGGCGGGCGTCGCCGTTTCGGCCGTCCTCGTGCGGGTCGAGGCCGAGCCGGTCGTACAGCCGCAGCAGATCGGGCACCTCCCACGACTCGGGCAGCCCGGGCCACAGCTCGACACCATCGTCGAGTGCCGCGGCGAGCGGGTCGAGCAGGTCGTCCCCGAGCAGCCCGACGTCGAGGCTCGCCGCGGTCGCGCCGGCGCCCGCCAGCAGCGCCAGCGGTGCCGCCGGGTGGCAGCAGTGCACCACCGGTCGGGCGCCCGCCTCGGCCGCCGCGCCGAGCACGGTCGCCAACCCGGACGACGCCTCGGCTGCAGCCACGCTGCGGTGCCGGCCGAAGCCGCTGGCAGTGGGCAGCGCGGCAGCGAGCACGCTGGGCAGCGCTGGCTCGTCGACCTGCACCACCAGCTCGGCCCCCGGCACCCGGCGGCGCAGGTCGGCGACGTGGTCGGCCACACCCTGCGCCAGCGACTCGCCAACCTCGCGGCGCGCGCCGTGGTCGGCGAGCAGCAGGTCACCGCGCGGGCGCTCGACGGTGGCGGCGAAGGTTCACGGCCCACAGACCTGCACCTTGAGCCGCCCGTCACAGCCCTGCGTGTGCTCCTCCAGCACGTCAAGGTCCTCCCCGAGCAACGACCGGGCCCGGCGCTGGTCGAGCCCGCCACCGGAGGCGCCGATGGAGCTGCCGGTGAGCCGCCACCCGGCCGGCTGCAGGTCGGCGCCGAGGCCCGCCAGCAGTCCGACCGCTCTCCCGGTCAGCACTGCGTGCGGCCCGCGATCGGGCAACTCGGGCAGGTGCACGAAGACCGGCAGCTCGTCCACGACCATGCCCACGGCTGCCCGCACGTCGGCGCCGGGCAAGGAGCCGACGCCGGTCGCGACCGCGGTCATGCAGGTGCGAGGCGCTGGGTGCGCGCGATCGTGGCGCTGCCGAGGACTCGGGTGCCGATGTAGAGCACGGCACTCTGTCCGGGTGCGACACCTCGGACCGACTCTTCGAGAAGCAGCCGAAGCTGGTCGCCTGCCACCTCGGCTCTGACGGGCACCGGCTGGCCGTGCGCCCGCAGCTGAACCATGCACACGAGCGTGGTGTGGTCGGGGTCAGGTGTGGGGCCACACCAGCGTGGCCGCGACGCCTCGACCGCGTCGACGGCAAGGGCGTCGTGGGGTCCGACAGTGACGGTGCCGGACACCGGCTCGATGTCGAGCACGTACCGCGGGCTCCCGTCAGCGGTCGGCGCCTCGATACGCAGGCCGCGGCGCTGGCCGACGGTGTAGGCGTAGGCACCGTCGTGCCCGCCGAGACGGACACCGGACTCGCCGTCGACCACCGGCCCCGGCCGGGCACCGAGCCGGGCACGCAGGAAGCTCGCGGTGTCACCGTCGGTGATGAAGCACACGTCGTGGCTGTCCGGCTTGGCCGCCACCGCGAGCCCGCGCCGGGCGGCCTCACTGCGCACGTCGGCCTTGACCGTGTCGCCGAGCGGGAACAGCGCGTGCGCCAGCTGGTCGGCAGTCAGCACTCCCAGGACGTACGACTGGTCCTTGCCGAGATCGGCGGCGCGGTGCAGCTCCCGACCACCCGGACCGTCGACGAGGCGGGCGTAGTGGCCGGTCGCCACCGCGTCGAAGCCGAGCGCGATCGCCCGGTCGAGCACCGCCGTGAACTTGATCCGCTCGTTGCAGCGCAGGCAGGGGTTCGGGGTGCGGCCGGCGGCGTACTCGGCCACGAAGTCGTCGACCACGTCGGTGTGGAACCGCTCGGCGAGATCCCAGACGTAGAACGGGATCCCGATGACGTCGGCCGCCCGCCGGGCGTCGCCGGCATCCTCGACTGTGCAACAGCCGCGTGCACCGGTGCGGTACGACTGCGGGTGGCGCGACAGCGCGAGATGGATACCGGTCACGTCGTGGCCGGCGTCGACGGCGCGAGCCGCCGCGACCGCCGAGTCGACACCGCCGGACATCGCGGCGAGCACGCGCATCAGCGCCGGCCCACCGTGACCGCCGCTCGCGCCCGCTCGACCACAGGGCCGATCGCGTCGACCAGCGCGGCGACGTCGGCCGGGGTCGAGTCGTGACCCAGGCTGAACCGCAGCGACCCGCTGGCCGCCTCCACGTCCCGGCCCATCGCGAGGAGCACATGGCTCGGCTGCGGCACCCCGGCGGTGCACGCCGATCCCGTGGAGCACTCGACGCCCTTGGCGTCGAGCAGCATCAGCAGCGCGTCACCGTCGCATCCGGGGAACGTCAGGTGGGCGATCGCCGGCGAGCTGTCGTCGGCGGCCGCAGGCCCGTTGAGCGCAGCATCGGCGACGCGCGCCCGTACCCGGGTGACGAGGTCGTCGCGCAACCCCCGCAACCGGGCGGACTGGGTCCCCCTCCGTTGGACCGCCAGGTCTACGGCTACGGCGAGCGCGGCGACGCTGGCCATGTCCGCGGTCCCTGACCGCACGTCGCGCTCCTGGCCTCCGCCATGCAGCAGTGGCTCCACATCGAGGTCGCGTCGTACGAGCAGCGCGCCGACGCCGACCGGGCCACCGACCTTGTGGCCGCTGAGCGTCAGCGCGTCCACCGCGATCGCGGCCAGGTCGACCGGCAGGTGCCCGACGGCCTGCACAGCGTCGGTGTGCACCGGGATGCCGTGCGCGAGCGCGGAGGCGACGACGTCGGCGACCGGCTGCACCGTGCCGACCTCGTTGTTGACCCACATGCACGACACCAACGCGACCGAGTCGGGGTCGCGCTGCAGCGAGTCGGCCAGGGCGTCAAGGCTGACCACACCGTCGGCATCAACCGGCAGCAGCTCGACGTCGGCCCCCTCGTGCTCGGCAAGCCAGCCGGCGGGGTCGAGGACGGCATGGTGCTCGGTCGCGGTGGTGAGCACCCGGCGACGACGCGGATCGGCGCCGCGGCGCGCCCAGTACAGGCCCTTGACGGCCAGGTTGTCGGCCTCGGTGCCCCCGGCGGTGAACACCACCTCGCTCGGGCGGGCTCCCAGGGCAGAGGCCAGCCGCTCCCGAGCCTCCTCGACCACCCGCCGGGCACGCCGACCGGAGGCGTGCAACGACGACGCGTTGCCGACCTCGAGGAGTCGGACGGTCATCTCGTCGACCGCCTCGGCGACCATCGGTGTGGTCGCCGCGTGGTCGAGGTAGTGCGGGCGCCCAGAGCTCGGAACGGGCATCGCACCAGACTAGGTCAGCCGCCCGCGGGTCGAGTCGTCGATCGGCTGAGGCGGGTCCCGCAGCGGGAGTCGAAGGACCTGCTCGTGGTCGAACCACTCATCAGTCGGCATGAAGCCGTACCGCACATAAAAGCCCAGCGGTGAGCCCTCGCCTGGCACCACGCTGGTGACCAGCTCGTCCGCGCCGGGTCGGGTACGGAGGTATTGCGTGAGCAGGTCCAGAGCGGCGCTGCCGTAGCCACGCCCCTGGTACCGACCGTCGATGAGCATCCGCCACAGGTAGTAGGGCCACCGGATGACATCGTCCTGCGCCGGCACATCGTCTCCGATCATCACAAAGCCCACCGGGACATCGCCGGCGTAGACCGCGCGGTACCAGGGATTGGATCCTGGGGCGGCCTCGGCATCTGCGAGCGAGCGACCCACGCCGGCCACGAAGTCCTCCTGCCCCGCAAGCACCCGAAGGGTCTCCACCTGCGTCCGGTTGGCTGAGGAGATCGCCCGCAGCCGCACCTCGGCTGGGCTCGCCGGAGACACCTGCCGCGGGCGGCTCGGGTCCGGGGACACCCTCGCGACCCTAGCGACCGGCGGACCGTGCGGACACGTGCGTGCGGCCGTGCGTGCCGTCGTGGTCGGTACGCTCCCGACATGTCGCTCAGCTGCTTGGCCACCGCGCCTCACCCTGCGCTGGACGTGCGGGGATGACCGTGGCGGTGCGGACGATCTCCGGCTCGCTGGAGGAGTCCGAGAGACGGCGAGCCGTGTACGACGGCGAGCTGTTGATCTTCAAGAACGTAGAGCCGATGACCGCCCTCATTGCGTTCGTGGACGAGCTGTGCCGTGAGGCCCTGGGCGCCACGGACCCGACCATGGCCCAGTTCGAGATGGGTCGAGACGACTACCTCCACCGGCTCGGAGACCTCCGTCGGCGGTTCCGTACAAGTCCTCGCGGCAAGCCGCTGCTGCGTGGCGTACTGGAAGGCGTAGGCGTCCATCCTGAGCGCTCGGGCTGGGACCGGCCCTACCTACGCGTCTCACCGCACAGCGATGACCACAACGACGACAGCACGCAGACACTCGGTTTCCATCGAGACACCTGGGCCTCCAACGTCTACTCGCAGACCAACTGGTGGGCCCCGATCTACCCCATCACCGCGGCGCGTGCCATCGCCTTCTACCCGCATTACTGGGCAGAACCGGTTGAGAACAACAGCGCATCCTGGGACCTCGAGGAGGTCATGGCCGGCCGGACGGCGGACATCACCCCCACTCCCGCCGTGCAGGTCCGCACTGGTTCGGAGCTGAGGATCGCGATCGAGCCGGGAGACGTGCTGTGCTTCTCGGGCGCGCATCTGCATGCAAGCGTTCAGAACACGACCGGCCTGGCGCGGTTGTCCATCGAGGTGCGCACCGCCGACATCGAGGATGAGTCTGCTGGGACGGGAGCGCCGAACCTCGACGGAGCGGCCCCGCACGTGGCCCTCCGATGGTTCCGGCGCATCGACGACGACCAGCCCCTGACGACTCTGCTCGCACGCACCCCCAGCTGAACTGGGTTCGCGCGGCGATACTGCTTCTCGATGCGCCTGACGCCCTTTGACCCCATTCTCGCGCCAACGGTTGCGTCGTGGGCGCGGTCCGAGGAGGAAGCGGTGGCCTGGTGCTCTCTTACCGAGGTGCCGGTACCGGCGGACGTGATCGCAGCCTGGGGAAAGGCGCCGGGTGTCGTGGCGTTCTCGCTCGTCGCCGACAGCCTGCCGATCGGATACGGCGAGCTGTGGATCGACGACGACGAAGCCGAGGTGGTGGAGCTGGCGCGACTGATCATCGAGCCGGGGCACCGCGGATCCGGCTACGGGCGACGGATGGTCGCCGAGCTCGTTACTCAGGCTCAGCGGCACCGCCGCTCGGTGATCATGCGCGTCCACCCCGACAACATTGCTGCCAAGCGCAGCTATGCGGCGGCGGGCTTCGTCCCCGTCCCGACTGCGGAAGAGTCGCAGTGGAACGTCGGCCAGCCCATCGCCTACACCTGGATGGCGTACCGCGGCCTGTAGGGCGGTCGGAAGTCGGTTCTCACCTGTCTTCGGCTCAAGCGACACGGCCTCTGCGTGGGCTGGAGTCGTCTACTGGCACACGTTGACGAGGCCGTCGCTAGGGCCGGTGAGTTCCTGTTGCTCACCGTCGGCCCCCGTCGCCGAGATCAGACCGAGCACGAGCGGGTCCTCGGTGGCACAGATGCCGTCGACGCCGTGAACCTCCAGCTCATGCCCCTCACTGTCGTCGGGCACTGTCACCGATGCGGGCAGCCACCGGGCCCCATCCACGCTCTCCCACGCCCGCGATGTCACCGTCACCTTGCCGGGGGCCGGGATTGCGGATGAGGTACGTCAACGTCGCCTCCTGCATGTCTGCCGTCGAGCTGGCCTGGCTCAGCTCGATGGTCGCGAGCTGAGAGCAGAACCGGTCGGTGACGTCGTCGACCCACTGTCGCGTCTGCGCAGCGGTGTAGCCGCGCTTGAGGACGGTGAACCGGTTCTGCACCACCTGTCCGTCCTGGGTCCGCGAGGTCACCGTCACCACGGGCGCATCGTGTGGTTGTCCGTCGCAGC
>Ga0136617_10004118_pt1 | contig 13007 bp, 15 predicted proteins | sample AntDrymUQ3222106_2_FD_129672 | JGI IMG/M metagenome (GOLD analysis project Ga0136617, IMG submission 129672) | Polar desert sand microbial communities from Dry Valleys, Antarctica - metaG UQ322 (21.06) | ecosystem: Environmental > Terrestrial > Soil > Desert | place: Antarctica: Dry Valley...
AACAAGATCGGCAGCGAGGAACATTCCGACCAACTCCCACGCTACTACCGGATCGTGGAGGAGCATCACCCCGGCTGGAGGATAGTGGCGGTCTACCTCACCCCCAACGGGGATGTCCCCTCCCATGTGGGTTTGCCCCGTGTCCACGGACAGCCCATCGTCGCCGGTTGGGCCTACCAGCTCGTGACCGGCTTGGGCTTCGAGAGGGATAGCTGGGTTGCGCCTGTTGACGCGCGGCGCGTGAGCCCGGAAGAGGACGCCAACGAGGTAGCCGTCGGGCAGGTACGGGATCTGGTCCGTCGCTTGGCCGAGCAGGGCGGTGTCCGCGGCGGGGCCCCGCTGTTCGTCTTCGACGCGGGTTACGACCCGGTGAGGCTCCAGCGCGACCTGGAAGGATGCCGCGCCCAACTCTTGGTCAGGCTGCACTCGGGGCGCGTTTTCCACGCCGATCCGGAGCCGAGATCTCCCAGGCCGGTGGGACGACCTTTCAGACACGGCAAGAAGTTCGACCTCGAGGACCCCGACACCTGGCACGAGCCGTCTTCCGAGCGCTACTCCGAAGATCCCGGCTACGGCAAAGTGCATGTAAGGGCGTGGCCGGGGCTGCATCCCAAGACCCGTCGGGCGGCCGAGCGCTACGGCAGCGAGAGCGCCGCGGTCGTCAGGGGCACGGTCGTCTTGGTCGAGGTAGAGAGGCTGCCGCGCGGGGAGCGGCGCCGAAAGCCCAAGAAGCTCTGGCTCTGGTGGCACGGAGAAGGCGTGCCGGACCTCGACCTCCTGTGGAAAGCGTACGTTCGCAGGTTCGATCTGGAGCATGCGGTGAAACTCCTCAAAGGGACTCTGGGCTGGACCACGCCGCGCGTCAGGCACCCGGAGCAGGCCGACCGCTGGACGTGGCTGGTGCTCGCCGCCTACTACGCCCAACTCCGACTGGCACGCGGCATCGTCGCGGACCGGAGGCTACCCTGGGAGCGGCCGCTGCCCGCCGCATCCCTTACCCCGGTGCGAGTGTTGAGGAGTTTCGCCACACTCTTGCCCGCCCTGGGCACGCCGGCGAGTGCTCCGAAACCCTGCGGCAGGTCGCCGGGCCGGCCCAAAGGGCGGCTCTCCGGGCCGGCGAAGCGCTACCCGGCCGTGAAGAAGGTCGCCTGACCCGATCGGCGGGGTACAACTGACCTCACTCAGCGGGCACGAAAGCTATCTCGTGTACCCTCGTGCTTAAAACGCAAGCTGTGACTGTACGCATGATTTGTTACAAAAACTGGCACATCTTTGCACGTATCTCGGCCATAGGCCCAGAGGGCATGTGGCTCTACTCCCTCGACAGGCATGAGGAAACATTGGAGATGCACGTCTCCCTGGACGAACTCGGGACCAGGGACGAAGAGATCCGTGGCAAGGTGCTCCGGCTGAGGTCGTAACGGCCATGGCCGAGCACGCCGCCGGGTCCGACAGAGCAGCGGACGCCTATGGCGCGAACAGTCCCACTGGTTGTCGGTCGAAGAGTCCAACGGGCGCTCCTCGGCCGTTCCGCTAGCTTCCACGAAAACACGCCACGGAAAGTTCGGGAAAGCCGCTGGTGGCGAGACCGGCGCGTCGGTCGATCTTCGTCGCTCGTCGTCTTCCCCTAGTACTCGTGCTCGACTCCGTCCGTTGCGTGCCGACAATCCTTTTGCAGTACGATGAGCGCCCTTGGGAAAGTGGTGCGGAGGCTACGGGGGGATCACGGTATGAGCGATGAGGTCGAAGCCTCCTGGTCTGACCCGGACCTGAAGGCGCTTGAGGATTTCTCGGTAGGGAACCGGGACCTGGAACGGTTGGAGGCCCTTCTCGACCGGTTCAACATCTTTGAGGCCATCGGGATGGTCAGCCAGGAATTGAGCCACTCCAAATTCTTGACCTACCTACTCGATCCGAGGGGCAACCACGGTTTGGGGGACGCTTTCGTCAAGCGGTTGCTCCAGGGCATCTTGATGGCCGCCGGGGACGGCCCGGTGTCCGTGACGCAGAGGGCGTAGCAACGAGGGCGCACAGATCGATCCCGGGTAAGCTTGTCTGCCAAAGGAAGTCGGTGACGAGGCTGCTCGGGCTGGTCGTATTGGCGACCTTGTTGGCGGGCCTGGCGGCCTGCTCCTCGGGGCCAGAGAAGGGCACGCGGGATACAGGCGAAGATCCCCGACCGGGGAAGAGTGCGCGCCAGGAGACGGCGACGGCCGCGCCTGAACGCACTGCCGCTGCCGAAGGCGAAGCCACGGCGACGACGCCCGACGCCCCCATTGCGTGGGACTACGTGGCCCTTGGCGATTCGCTGGCGGTGGGGGTGGGGGCGCGCCGGGGCTACGTGGACCGCTACGCCGGGCACCTCTGCGGCGATACGGGTGCCCGTATCGGGGTCGTCAACCTCGGCCGGAGCGGGCAGACGAGCGCCCATCTGCTCCGCTCTCTCAGAAATGATCCCTCGACGCGGAAGGCGCTTCGTGGGGCGGAGGTCGTCACATTCAACATCGGCATCAACGACCTGGGGCACGCCCGCAGGTCCTACGAGGACGACACCTGCGGCGGGGAGGAGAACGAGGGGTGCCTGCGCGCGGCCGTGGGGGAGGTCGAGGGGAACTGGGACGCCATAACCGAAGAGATTCTGGGACTGCGCTCGACGGACGACGCCATCATCCGGACCGTGGGGCTCGGGTACACCCCGAACGTCGATGGGGTCTTCGAGCCCTACCTGGCGGAGGTAAATCGCCACATCTCCGCCTCGGCGGCCGACGAGGGCGTCCCCTACGCCGAGGTCCGCCTGGGCGAAGGGGGCATGAGCCCCGACGGGCTGCACCCCGAGGACGAGGGCCACGCCGCGATCGCCGCCCGGCTGCGGGGGCTCGGGTACGGACTCTTGGACTCCCGCCGATAGATCACTCGACGGTCGGGTGGGACCGTGTGACCAGATGCTCCCCGTAATGCGGCGGAGTCCAAGGAGATCCGCGGCGGGGCGCGCGAGGTGTCGGAGGCGCTGGAGGCGTACACCGCCAAGGTTCCTTAGCCACGAAGAGTACCGAGGACCTCACCGGCGGCGCGCCGGGATGGTACGCCGCAAACGGGGATGTGGCGGTAGCCTCCGCGCCCAGCGCGAAAATTGGGTCTTCGCAGGCGACCGTCTTGGTGCTTTACTATCAAGGCTAACGGCGAGAATCCGGGGGGAGGTGAGCGCAAATGTGGGCCAAGAACAACAGCTGGTAGTAAGCTAGCCCATCCTCCGTCATATCGAATAGCCGTTCGACCCCTGTACAGTGGCTGCGCGCTGCCCTAAAATCTGTGCCAGCGGCACGGTCAACGGGGTAGTGGGAGGAGACGGCTCTCTGCGCGCCAGGGTGACGAAGGCATACATCTACGGGCTATCCGCCGTGGCACTGGCGGCCACAGCCGGGTGGTTGTACGCGATGCACGTTCCGTTCGGCTGGGTCGCGCTCGTGGCTAGCGGTGTGCTCGCGGCGGCGTGCGCCGTTTGTCGGCGTCTGCCCTTGGAATTCGGCAGAATCACGTTCGAGGTGGTGGACGTGGCCGTCCTCGCCGCGCTCGTGTTCCTGGGCCCGGTCTGGGCGCTGGCGGTCGCCGTGCCATCAGTGCTCTACCGCGAACCGCTGCGCACCGCCTTCAGCGGGGCCACCCACGCGACCATACTCCTGGCCGCGGGCTACGTGTTCCATCTGTTCGCGGAGCCGCTGCTGTGGTCCTCCCGTTTCGACTCTTCTCTGGTGTACGGGACACTCGCTTCCGGCGTCACCTACTACGCGCTGGACGCCCTGATCAACTCTGCCTTGCTGCGCATAAAGTACGGCACCCCGGTGATGGATCTGTTGCGGGATGCCCTCGTCACGCCCCTTCCCTCGAACTTCGCGGCGGTTCTCACGGTTTTGGGGGCCGCATACGCGATGACGGCATTCAGTCCTGCGGCCGCCGTCATCCTCTTTTGCGGGTCTGCCGGAGCCCTGACCTCCCTCTACCTGCTGCGCGAAGGCAGACAAAAGGTAGAGGAGCTTAGCGCCGAGGTCGAGTCGCTCAAGGCAGAGAACTCGGGCGCGCTCGTTTCTCCCGTGACCTTCGCCAGCCACCTGGTAGAAGGCATACAGCGCAAAGACGGCTATACCGCCCGCCACGCTGCCGCTTCGGCGCTGTATGCCGCCGACGTCGCGAAGGACTTCGGCCTGGAGGGCGACAGGGTAGACAAACTGAGGGTCGTGGCTCTGTTGCAGGACGTCGGCCTCGTCAGCGTGCCGGACGAGGTGCTGCTGACGCCGCCGAAGAAGCGCAACTCCGTCGGGCGGATGCACCTGGAGCAGCACCCGGTTTGGGGCGAACGCATGCTCTCTTGCGTCCCGGGGTTCGAGGAGGCCGCCCGGTGGGTGAGGTGGCACCATGAGAGGGAAGACGGGACCGGCTACCCCGACAGGCTCAGAGGCGAGTGGATACCCCTGGAAGCCAAGATCCTAGCCACCGTCTCGCTCTACGCCTCCTTCATCCTCGACGGTCCACACAGCCCGGGCTTGCCTCGGCACGAGGCGCGGCGCGAGCTGGTGGATCTGGCCGGGAAGGATCTGGATCAAACGGTGGTCAGGACCTTCTTGAGGGTCCTCGACGCGAACGACGAGAACTACGCGACCGCCTCCGACGAGCGCTTTGTCCCGCCGACGGCAACCGTCTCACCGGGGCGCGGTTACCCTTCGGACAGTGTAATCGCCGCGCCGCAAACGGGAACGAGCGAAACCCACTAACAGGAGCCCGACTCGTGCCACACGGCACGCGAGCTGCACGGGCGACCCCGCGCTGTGAGGCGGGGTATTGGCGGGTGCTTGACGGTTGGCGAGGAGGATGCCGATGCGGATACGCTGGTACAACCCCGCGCTCGGGGCCTTCGAGTGGCGTGTGGCCCCCGAAACCGACGAAGAGGCCATGACCCTGATGGAGGAGGCACCGGAGCCTCGGATTTGCGTCGACGCCTACTGGAAGTGGAGGAATCTGGGGGCGACCGTCGTTGCCTCCTTCGTGCGCGCGGGCGAGGCGGCGCGGGACGCTTCTTGCCCGGGCGACGAAGGCGGTTGACCTGTTCGCGGACAGAGTACGCCGTCGTCGCCTGCCCATGAACCCTCCTGCCCACCGCGCCTTCGGGATGTCCGATTTCGGGTACGGAGACGCGCGGCGGCGAGTTGCCCGCCCTCTTCACCAAGATGCGGCTCATCCCTCCCGGACGTTCGCGACCGGGATTACGGCCAAGAGCACAACAAACAACCCGGCAGCGGCGGTGGCGGTTCCGGCGAGAAGGTACGTGAAGCGGGGTCCTGCCGCGTCCACGAGCGTGCCGCCCGCCAGGTAGGCGAGCACCTCACCGGCGCTCAGGCCGAAAAAGTTTAGGGAGAACACGCGCCCCAAGAACGCGTCGGGAACCCGCTCCTGGATGACGGTGCTCGCCGCCACGTCGTCTATGCCGTTGGCGATACCGGCCACCGCAAGCGCTACAAGGGCCAGGACGAACGTGGGGGCGAACCCGGTCCCCGCGAGCCCTATGGCGGCGACGAAGATGCTCGCGAAGTAGAACGGCAACGCGCCGACCCGGTCGCCCACAACCGCCATGAGCGCCGAGCCCAGAACCATGCCGCCCCCCCAGACGCCCACGAGCAGCCCGTATCCTGCGTCGCCGGTCCCGAAGGTTCTCTTGGCGAGGAACACCTCGGCGGGCACGGTGAGGTTGATGGTCAGCATCGTGAGAAAAGCCCCGGCGACGATCGCCAGGGGAACGCGCGTCTTTGCGAGATACGCCAACCCTTCCTTCAACTCTCGGCCGAAACCCGCTCCACCAACCGCTGGCGAGCGGGGCATGGGTATCCGGGACAAGAGGAGGGCGGACACCAGGAAGGTCGCGGCGTCGAGCGCGAAGGCCGCGCCGACGCCGACGGTGGCAACGAGTAATCCTCCCAGCGCCGGACCCAAGGTAACGGAGACGCTGAAGGTGCCGCTCACGAGGGCGTTGGCCCGCGCCAGGTCGCCGCCTTCCACCACGCTCGGGAAGGCGGCCCGGATGGTGGGGTTGAAGAGGGCGCGAGCCAGACCCATGAGGAAGACCAGCACGAGGAGGACCATCAGGTCCCGGGCGAAGACCATCGTCAGAAGGAGGAGCGCCCTGACGAGGTCGCTTGCTACCAGCACGGCCCGCCGGTCGAGGCGATCGGCGTAGACGCCGACCAACGGGCTCGCCAGTGTCGGCAGCAGACGGGCGAGCAGCACGCTTCCCACGGCCGCGGCGCTACCGGTGAGCTGTACCATCAGGATCACCAGCGCCACCATCGAAACGGCGTCCCCGACGAACGAGCATGCCTGCCCGACCCAGAGCTGCAGGAAGCGGGGGTTGTCTAGTAAAGATCCGCCGGTGGTGTCCATCGCGTCCTCCGACCCCCTCGCGCCGCGGTGAAGTGGCTGTTGCCCGTACTCTAGTGGAAGTTCGCGGCCGCCGAACGCGGAGGCGGATGGCAGCCACGCGACGGGATGCCGCCGACCCGGGCTCGACGGAGGAGAACGCCGCGTTCTGCGGGCGCGGGAAACCTGGCGACCTTGATCCCTATCCCGCACCAGCGGGGCAACACCCCCGCTCGCAGGGTGGCGGCCTCGTAGAGCACGAAGCAGATCAACACGACCGGGGTGCCCACCGGGAATACGAGCAATTCCAGGGCCGGACTGCCCGATAAGAAGACCGCCAGCCCCACCAACTGGGCGAGCGTCGTCGCGACGACCGTCCACAAGCCGCCCCTTCCTATCCGCCCGTAGTCGTCCTTCTGCAGGGCGTGGAAGTCGACAAGCCCCGCCACCGTGAGGAGTATCGCGATGACGAACAGGACGTCGGTCCAAGCGGTTTGTGGTAAGGCGAGGATCAGGAGTCCCTCCACCGCCCACACCGCGCAACCGACCATGGCGGCCAACCTGCCCCACCGGACAAGCTCCGAAGACGCCAGGGCCCGCCCTTCTCGGCCGTGCCGTCCCCGTAAGGGTAGCATGGCACGGGCCCCGCCTCCCTCTCACCTACGAGGCGTTGCACGCCTGGTACGTCCCAGGAGGGGGCGCGCCGCGTCGTGGGCACCTCCATCCTTACAAACACTGCTCCTTCTCGGCTTTTCCGAAGCCTGCGCGCTCCTACTGTTTCGTCATCGTCGACTGCACCGTCGAGCGCTTCTCTTGAGGGGTTTCTCTCTCGGACGGGACGCTTTCGGGCGAGACGCGGGCTATTCTGACCCCGGTGACTATGTAGAAGAGGGCGAAGACGAGGGCCAGATAGGTCATGGGAGCGTAGAGGATGTACTGGAAGGTGGGCACCCCGAGGGTGGCCACTATGAAGGCTCCGGTGGTGCCCCAGGGGATCATGGGCGCGAATGAGGTTCCGGTGTCCTCCATGGTCCGAGAGAGGTTCTTCCTGTCCAAACCGTACTTGTCGTACAGGGGCCCAAGCACCGGGCCAAGCACCGAAAACGTCACGTAATAGCTGCCCGTGATGACGAAGAGGAGGCCGTGTACGGAAAACCCGGAGAGCAGGATGCCTCGCCCGGTGTTGGCGGCCCTCTGCGCCTTCTCGAGAATGGCGTCGATAACCCCGGCGGTGCGGAGCGGTGCCCCGAACACGGCGGCGGAGATCAGAAGCTAATTAGGTTGCCGGTGGAGAAAATTCACCACTTCCGGCTGGATTCAGAGGGCTGGACCACGATCGAGAACATGAGTGCCGGGGGAGACGAAATGGAGGCGCGATTCGTCAACGAGATCGGTCTCTCCCTGGGCTTGGATACGGGAACAGTGTTCCACGAGAGATGCTTCTTTGTGGTGGAAGGACAGACGGAGATGCACGCGTTGCCAGAACTGTTCAAGCTACTGTTCGATGAATCTTTACAGTCCGCGGGCATTATCCTCGTAAATGGCGAAGGCAACGCCGGTGCCAGGCACTTCGCCAAGTTCCTCAAAGAAAACGGAAGAAACGTCGTCTTCCTCCTGGATTCGGATTGTAAGAATGGGGCTAGGAACAGAATCTTCACCGAACCTGGCCTGACGGAGGATGGATTCCGTACAGGAGGAGACGTATTCTTCGTTGGAGAAGTTGAGTTTGAAGACGCCTTCGAAGACAGTGTCATCGTGGCGCTCGCTAATCAGCATCACCCTAAAGACGAAGAAGAGTTTTGGCGCAACGAAGACTTCTCACGCTTGCGACAGACCGAACCGAAGTTCTCCAACGAATTGCAACGCGTCTTCCGTTGCGGAAAGCCGAAGATCGGGCACGAGCTAGGCTTGACCATCCGTGACGAAGAGCATATACCGGAACAGACTCGCGCCAGTACCTCAACCACCACCACGAAGCCTCGCCCGTCTGCGACTGGGTCGCCAAGACATTCGACGCGCCGCTTCACGTCCACGAGAACGACGCGCCGTCGGTCTCGGAAACTTGCAACGTCGCCGAGACCTTCTCCGAGCGCCACTATGTAGGCGAGGACTTCGAGGTCATCCCCACCCCCGGACACACGAGCGGGGCTGCCGCCTTCCTCTGGGATACGGGGCAGCATCGCGCTCTGTTCACCGGTGACACGATCTTCTTCGTTCGAGGCGAGTGGAGGGCCTCAGTGCTTTATGGGATAAGCGACCGGGAGAAGTACATCGAGAGCCTGGAACTGATCCGCTCTCTTGACTTCGACCTCGTCGTGCCTGGGATCGCCGCTGCGGGCGAACCTTGCTATGCGTTCGTCCAGAAGGCCGAGGCTGAACGTCGCATAGACGAGATCCTCGAAAGGGTGCGACGCGGTGAGAGCGGCTGATCGGTCAAGAAAGCTGGCAATCGCGTGACCCAACACAGAAAGGATCGTCCATGAAGGAGCAAAGCAAGGTTCTGGTTACCGGTGCTACCGGCAAGGTCGGGGTCCATCGCACGGTAGGCATACCGCGACGACTGTCTCCCTCTCTTATGGCCGCCGATGCGCTAGTCATTGACTAAAGCAGTACGAGGAGGCACGCAATGTTCACTACCGGAATGTCGGAGATCGTGCTGGTGGTCGAGCACGTAGATGGCGCGGCCCGCTTCTACGAGGAGGTAGTCGGCCTCGTACCGGAGAAAGACGCTGACGAGGAGTGGGCGTGGTTCTGGGCCGGGGTGCCGGGCAAAGCTCAGCAGGTAGCCCTGCGCAAAGGCCCTCTGCTCTTTGAAGAGCACTCCCCGCGGCCGGAAGGTGAGCGGTGGGGGCAAGTGCATCTGGCTTTCGAGGTCCCCAGAGACAAGCTCCCGGACGCCGTAGAGCACGTCCAGGGTGAGGGCGTAGAAGTGTTCGGCCCCGTCCGTCTTGAGTGGATGGGTGCCGACTCGTACTACTTCTACGATCCCGACGGCAACCTCCTCGAATGGTGGTCCCGGGATGCAAGCTGAAGGAGGGATGAGTATCTTTACGCAAGGAGAGATCGAGTACCTGAGAAGCGGTCTCCTCGAACGCCTGGCGACTGTTGGCTCGGACGCGACCCCGCACATAGCGCCCGTAGGCATGTTCGCCCACAACGCCGATCTCGACACCATAGACGTCGGCGGACGCGACCTCGCGAACACGAAGAAGTTCCGAGACGCCGCGCGAACGGGTCGCGCCGCCCTCGTGGTGGACGACGTCGTCTCCACGGACCCCTTCCAGCCCCGGGGGAGCGAGGTCTGTGGATGGGCGGAGGCCATCGAGGAGCCGGAGCCGGTGATTCGCATCCACTCCGAACGCATCGTCGCCTGGGGAATCGATACTGGCGCGTTCGAGCGCAACAGCCGATCCGTCGGGTGAAGATGGTCGTCGAGCATGCGTTCTAGCTCGGGCACGTCGCGCCGCCTGACGGCCTCCATGAGCCCGACCTCCAGCCGGCACAGCTCTTCCTCCGTCGCGGCCATCCCATCACCTTCCTGCGTCGCCGTCGGGGGTGGTGCCGAAAAACGGGACGCTCAGGCGGCCCCAGAGAGAATGTCCTTTTCCAGGGGCGCCTGGACGGTTTCGGCGGCGGACCGGGAACGACGGTCGCTTCGGCCCGTAGCTCCCGGCCGCGGCGACGGAAGCCGGCCTCTTGCGCTCGACGCGGGTTCTCGGGGCCGCGGGCGACGACCGTCGGGATCCCCGCCTCCCACGCCAGCGCCCTGGCCCCCGAGTAGAGGGTTCTCGCCCGCGCGTCCCCAACTCCTGCAAGAGCGTCGGGTCCTCGGCCGGCTGTGCGCCGTGGGCTATGCGATACTGTTTACCGGCCTGGTTCGAGATCCACAGAGTAGAGGGTGGCCCCCGAGGCGTCTTTCAGCCGGACGGTCATGACCCCGGTGTCCCCCGCGATGGTAACGTGGCCGAAGAACTGCGTGCCGGGGGAGGGCGGCAGGCCGGTGTCGGGTAGCTGATCTGGGTTCGCGGGCGCTTTCTGGTAGCGGATCTGCGGGCCGAAGGTGTCGTCGAGGTCGTTGGGCCCGAAGGTGCCGGAGTTCAGGGGGCCGCTCACGAACTCCCAGAACGGGTCGAAGTCCCCGAAGCGCGCCTTGTCGGGGTCGTAGTAGTGGGCGGCGGTGTAATGCACGTCGGCGGTGAGCCAGACGACGTTCGGGATCGCGTTTCGCCGGATGAACGAGAGGACCTCCGAGATCTCGAACTCCCGACCGCGCACGGGACCGTTGCCCTGAGCGACGGCCTCGAAGGTGGTCTCGTCGTCCAGGACGATGAGGCCGATGGGCATGTCAGAGGCGATGACCCTCCAGGTGGCTTCGGAGCCGACCAGGGCTTGCTGGAGCCATTCGACCTGGCGAGGTCCCAGTATGGCGGTGTCAGGGCCTGGTGCCGACTGGTCGTTGGTGGTGTTCGGCCCCCGGTAGGAGCGCATGTCCAGGAAGAAGACGTCCAGCGATGGACCGTAGTTGACGACCCGGTAGATCCTCCCGTCTTCCGCGGACAGGCCCCTGAGCGGCATGAACTCGTGGAACGCTTGACGGCTGCGGGCGGCGAGCAGGTCGGCGTCTTTTACGGTGTAGGCGGGGTCGTCGAGGAGCTCGTCGGGGTACCAGTTGTTCGTGGTCTCGTGATCGTCCCACTGGGCGAGGATAGGGACCTCGGCGTTGAAGGCCCTGACGTTCTCGTCGAGGAGGTTGTACTTGTGGTTGCCGCGGAATTCCTTGAGCGTCTCGGCGACTTTGGACTTCTCCTCGGTTACGACGTTGCGCCAGGTGCCGCCGCCCGGCAATTCGACCGACGCCTCTATCGGGTTGTCGGCGTAGATAGTGTCGCCGCTGTGGATAAAGAAGTCGGGTCGCACGTCCCGCATGGTCTCGTAGATCCTCATGCCGCCGAGCTCGGCGTTGATCCCCCACCCCTGGCCCGCCGTATCCCCGCTCCACACGAAGTCGACGTCGCGCCCGAGCGCGGGAGCGACACGGAAGTAACCGGCCACCGGTTCGCTGGACACCCCCGGGTCGTCGAGGTCCTGGAAGTGGACTCGGTAGAAGACCTCCTGGTCGGGCAACATCTGCGTCAACTCCCCCCGGGCCGTGTAGTCGGTGGCCTCCGTCGCAACGGGGCCGGGCACGTACCACGAGCGGGCGAACGACTCGTCCATCGAGACCTCGACCACCATGCGCGACGGCCGGTCTGCGCGGGCCCAGACGATGCCGCTGCGGGCCGTCACGTCGCCGCTCTGGACGCCGTGGGTGATCCGGGGCCGTTGCCTGACCGTGCCGGGCGCTTGGGCGAAACTCGGGTTGCCTAAGATTCCCGCGCTGACGATCCCCGCGCCGACCGCCGCGGCCCCCGTCAAGAACCTTCGGCGGCTGATGTGACGGCTCCAGTTCCCCTCGATACTCATCGCGCTGCCCCCACCTCTCTCGTTTGCACGACACACGGCAAGGTAGCAAACAACCCGCGAGACTAGGTTTCATCCAAGTAAACTGTAGGAAAAAGGCCGGTAAAAAGTCGTGGACCGGGTGCCGTGCCCCGAAAGGATGCCGCCGACAACTCCTCCGAAACTGCGCTGCGGCTCCTCGACTCATGGACCATGTCCGATACTAGGGTGTCGGGCGACTAGGGCGTCCGGCGACGCTCGCGCGCGGCCGATGGCGCTGGCGCAAGCCCGCGAGATCGACGCAGTGCCGGTGACCGAGCTCACCCGGTGGGGGCGCTCGACGCAGGACCTGATGGACACTTTGGGCTAACTTGCCGGCTAGGACGTCTCGCTGATCGCGCAGACCGGGTTGACGTTCGACCTCGCGACGCCGCAGGGCAAGCTGATCGCCAACCTGATGGTCTCCCTGGTGGAGTTCGAGCACGACCTTTTGCGGGAGCGGGTCACGTTGGGAATAGCGGCGGCCTAGGCCAGAGGGCAGACGCTCAGAAGGAGGCCCGGCTATCGTCCGTCGGACAGGCATGCCCCGGAAGTGGTTCGTCTCTCCGAGACGGAGAAGCTATCCCGGCGCGGGAAAGCCGAGAGGCTCGGTCTCTCCAAGACCACCGTCACCGAGATCCTCAGGAGAGAGAAGGTTGCTGCGGAGGAAGCGCCGTCGGGGTCCTGATGGACGATTCTGTCCCGCTGTTATCCGCGGCCCAAAGGCTGGGCGAGCCGGCGATAGCTTCGCTGCTCGAGCCCGTGCTGGCGGCGGGGTTCTCGGGGGGTCTGATCCACGCCATCGCCTTCGCCGTCGGCTTCGGGATCATCACCTTCTTGCACGTCGTCTTCGGGGAGCTGGCGCCAAGAGCGTCGCCATCGCCAGGGCCGAGGGGACCTCCTTGTTCGTGGCGCCGTTCATGAGGTTCTTCTACCTGCTCTTCTACCCTGGCGTGGTCGTCTTCAACGGTGTGGCCAACGCCGTGGTGAGGCTCTTCGGGATACCCCCGGCCTCCGAGACCGAGGAGGAGCACTCCGAGGAGGAGCTGCGCCTCATCATCGGCCGCTCGACGCGCCAGGGCGTCCTCAACACCGGCGAGCAGCACATGCTTGAGGGGGTCTTCGAG
>Ga0136617_10004119_pt1 | contig 13002 bp, 9 predicted proteins | sample AntDrymUQ3222106_2_FD_129672 | JGI IMG/M metagenome (GOLD analysis project Ga0136617, IMG submission 129672) | Polar desert sand microbial communities from Dry Valleys, Antarctica - metaG UQ322 (21.06) | ecosystem: Environmental > Terrestrial > Soil > Desert | place: Antarctica: Dry Valley...
GCGCCGCACCGCCTCGGTCAATTGGCCGCCCTCTTCGTAGCCGACGTAGCCCGGAGGGGCGCCAATCAAGCGCGACACGGCGAACTTCTCGGTGTATTCCGACATATCTATACGCACCATCGCGTTCTCGTCGTCAAATAGGTATTCGGCCAGCGCGCGCGCCAATTCGGTCTTGCCCACGCCCGTCGGCCCCAGGAACAGGAACGATCCGAGGGGACGGTTGGGATCCTGGAGTCCGGCGCGCGACCGGCGGACGGCGTTGGCAACCGCCCGTACCGCTTCCTCCTGCCCTACGACGCGGGTAGTGAGGACTTCCTCGAGACGCGTAAGACGCTCGCGCTCCGCCTCCATCATCCGCGAGACGGGGATTCCGGTCCAGCGCGACACGATGTCCGCGACGTCCTCCGCCGAGACCTCCTCTTTCAGAAAGCGCGAGCCACCCGCCTGTTTGCTCGCGAGCTGCTGCTCCGCCTCATGCATCTGTTTCTCCAGCTGCGGAATCTGGCCATATGAGATTTCGGCAGCCTTCTGAAGGTCGCCGGCGCGCGTCGCGCGCTCGGCCTCGATCCGCGCCTGCTCGACCTGCTGCTTGATCTTCCCGACGGCCCCCAGCGTCTCCTTCTCCTGCTGCCACTGCGCCTTCATCGCCCCGGACTTCTCGCGCAGCTCGGCCAACTCCCGCTCCAGCGTCTTCAGGCGATCGCTCGAGGCCTTGTCTTTTTCTTTCTGCAACGCCTGCCGCTCGATCTCCAGCTGAGTGATGCGGCGCTCCACCTCGTCGATCTCCTGCGGCATCGAGTCGATCTCGATCCGCATCCGCGACGCCGCCTCGTCGATGAGATCGATCGCCTTGTCAGGCAGGAAGCGATCCCCGATGTAGCGGTTGGAGAGCGTAGCGGCGGCAACGATGGCTCCGTCGGTGATGCGAACGCCGTGGTGAGACTCGTAGCGTTCCTTCAGCCCGCGGAGAATCGCAATGGTGCTTTCGACGCTCGGCTCGCCGACGTACACCGGCTGGAATCGCCGCTCGAGCGCTGCATCCTTCTCGATGTGCTTTCGATACTCGTCGAGGGTGGTCGCGCCGACGACGCGCAGCTCCCCCCGCGCGAGCATCGGCTTGAGCATGTTGCCGGCGTCCATCGCGCCTTCGGCCTTCCCCGCACCGACGAGCATGTGCATTTCGTCGATGAGCATGACGAACTGGCCTTCGCTCTCGGTGATCTCCTTCAACACCGCCTTGAGCCTCTCCTCGAACTCGCCGCGGAACTTGGCACCGGCGATCAGCGCGCCGAGGTCGAGGGCGACGAGTCGCTTGTTCTTGAGGCTCTCCGGGACGTCGCCGTTGGTGATTCTTTGCGCGAGACCTTCCGCGATGGCGGTCTTGCCCACGCCCGGCTCGCCAATCAGGACCGGATTGTTTTTCGTGCGGCGCGAGAGGACCTGGATGACGCGGCGAATCTCCTCGTCGCGCCCGATCACCGGATCGAGCTTTCCCTTCCTCGCCGCTTCGGTGAGATCGCGCGTGTACCGCTGCAGGGCCTGGTACTGATTCTCCGGAGTCTGATCCGTGACACGATGCGAGCCGCGCACGGATTGGAGCGCCTCGAGCAGCGCGTCGTGAGTCGCCCCAGCTCCGCTCAGGAGCGCCCGGGTCTCGGTCCCCTTCACATCGGACAGCGCGAGCAGGAAGTGCTCGGTGGAAACGAACTCGTCGCCCAGCTCCCGCGAATCGGCCTCTGCCCGATCGAAGACCTGATTCAGCTCACGCGAAAGCGTCGGCTGCGCGTTCGACTGCCTGGGGTAGCGAGCCATCTCGCGGCCAACGGTCTCCCGCAGCTGCGTCACGCTCACACCCAGCTTCTGAAGTACGGGGACGACGATGCCTTCGTCCTGCGTGAGGAGGGCGAGGAGAAGGTGCAGATCATATACGAGCGGATTCCCGGCGCGCCGCGCGAGGTCGACCGCCTCGTTTACCGCTTCGGACGCTTTGACTGTCAGACGGTCGGGATTGATCATCGGTGTGAGCTGGAGTTTGGGCCAGGCGAGGTGCACGCCAAATGCCGCATTTTGCCAGCCATGCTGGCAGGGCCGGCTCCCGAAAACGAGAAAGACGCGCCCCGGCTCTGCCAGAACGCGTCTTCCGAATGTCGAAAAGGCTACCTTCTAACGATCATCTTCTTGACCAGCACCTTGCCATCGACCTCGAGCCTGAAGAGGTAGATGCCCGAAGAAACGTCCTCGCCACTCTGGAACGACTTCCCATTCCAGTAGGCGACATAGTCTTCGGTGCTACAGGTCAACAACAGGTTCTCGAGCGGCTCTCCGCCCCCCGCGTTCCCAACACCGCCCTGCAGTACCGGCACCGCTACGAGCTGGGCCAGAAGGTTGTAAATCCGCAGACTTACGCGATGCTGACGTCCGGAATCCATGCAGCCCTGCTCATCACCTACTGCGAACGGAATCCTTGTGTCCTGAGTGACCGGGTTCGGGAAATTCTGTTTTAACCTGAAGCCGGCGCCCTGTCCTCCGCCGGTCTGGGTTGAAGTGCCCTGAGCCGCCGAACGACCTGGCATGAACGCGCTGAGCACGAGCACTATCAGCAGCGCTCGCCACAGGTGTTTCATGATGTCTCCAATTCAGACGAAAGAGGGACTTTAGACTATTACTCCTGACGAGGTGAACATGTTTCTCCTGAGCGCGAACTTAGGTCTGGGGCTGGGGGGTGTCAAGAACGACACCCGCGCTCTCCCGTAAAACTCGCCCTTCCCCGCGGCGTTCCGTAATGCCTCTCTGGTCACAAAACTCGAGAAACGGAATCAAATATTTCCTCGAAAAACCGAGCACATCTCTAAGCTGGGCTGGAACATAGACCTGTCCCGGAACCAACTGTTCCTTCAGCCTGCCCACCATATCCGCCAGTGTGCTCCGGTCGTAGTACCGGTCGGCTTCGACTCTGACGACCCTGCCCTCGCGCTCCAGGTGCCGGAGCAGCGCGGGCACCCCGCTGCCATGCCGGGCGATGAGCTCTCCCACGCTCGGTGGCTCGTGCCGCGCAGCGCAAATATCATGCGCCAGCGCCGTGCTCGCCTTGACGTCGAGGGCGCTCGGCGTCGGTGCCCATCCCTTTCTACGAATCAGAGGCCCATCTGTTTCGATTTCGTTGTCTGCCCCGAGCTCGCTGATCGCGATATCGGCGAGCTCTTCGTCACCGCGCAGCGCACCGCGCACAGTCTGAGTCGAGGCACCGGGGCTCAATGGGGACCGTATCTCGTATTCTGCTATGATCATTCGCACCTGTGCCATTGTACTTTCGACAGCGGCGGCGCCGAAAAGGTTGTTGGCCCCACGGCCACGCGACCCGGGAAGGACCGCCCGGGTTGCCGCAGGCGTGAGGCCGGTGCGCACGGAGATTTCCGGGATTTTCACTCCGCGCACGCCTTCGGCGTCGAGGATCCACTCGAGGCGTTTTTCGGCGCTCAGGGAGAGCGCCCGCATCTCCTCGGTCGACAGCCTGCTGACGGAGCGCCGCCGCGCGTAGGGGTCGATTACCGTACCCCCGCCGATCGTTCCGACCGGCGCCGGCAGGCGCAGGACGAAGCGGTCGCCGCCGCGAAGCGGGATGGCCGACTCGGCGGTGATCCGGGCCAGCACGTACCCGCCGCCGCGCAGGTCCGCGCCGTCGATAGCGGTGAGCCGAGCACCGACTTCCGTCGCTCCCGAGTGAAATCGCACCCGGGTTTTTGGCGTGAGATCCGGCGTCGCGCCGGCCTCGACCGTGACGAGAGCTTCGAACAGACTGGTGGGTCTCCACGCGCGATCCGCTACGATGACCGATCCGCGCGCCACTTGGCCGACATCGACGCCTCCGAGGGCGAGCGCTGCCCGTACCCCAGCGCCCACTCTCGGTATCACCTTCCCGTGCTGCTCGATCTTCCTCACCCTGGCGTGAGCACCACCGGGAAGGAGTCGGACGTCTGCTTCCGCTTCGATGCTCCCGCTCCACACGGTCCCCGTTACCACCGTTCCGGTTCCACGGACGGTGAACGCACGATCGACGGGCAAGCGGAATAAATCCTCAGCGGGGCGCGCCTCGGCGCTCAGGACCGCGCGGGCCAGCTCGGCGCGAACCTCGTCCAGCCCTTCGCCCGTTCGGGCTGAGCACGACACAATCGGCGCGCGCGACCAGCGTGTTCGACTCAGCTCCGCCTGGATGTCGGATCGAACCAGCTCCAGCCAGTCGTTATCCACGAGATCGCTCTTGGTCAGCGCCACGATCAGCTGCGGGATCTCCAACAGGGACAGAATCAGCAGATGCTCCCGTGTCTGCGGCATCACTCCCTCGTCCGCCGCGATGACGAGCAGTCCGACGTCGATCCCGCTCGCTCCTACGAGCATGCTGCGCACGAAATCCTCGTGACCGGGCACATCGACCAGCCCCACCGTTCCTGCTCCGTCCAGGGACAACGGGGCAAAGCCGAGATCGATCGTTATCCCCCGACGCTTCTCTTCCGGGAGTCGATCGGTATCCACCCCGGTGAGGGCTTTGACCAGAGCGGTCTTGCCGTGATCGATGTGGCCGGCGGTGCCAACGATCACGCCGCGCTCCAGCGCTCGTGCTCCCATACCGCGAACGCCCGCAGCGGACGGTCGCCGGTGAGGTGGTGACCGAGGAACTCCCGGAGGAGCCGCTGGTGCGATCTTGCCTCGGCATCGTTGAGAGCTGGTTGGTCATCGCTCTCCAGCCAGCGGCTGATGGTCGCTCGCGCCGTCGCCGGGAGCTTCCTCCCACCCGGGGAGAGCCGGCTGCATACGAGGCAGATCACTCCCCCCGCAGCGTGCGAGAATGTCGCGTCCTCCGTATCGCGCACGGGAGTATGGCAGAGAGCACAGCTCGAAAGCTCCGGCGTGAAACCAAGCACCGACACGATGCGCCACCCTCCAGCCAATCCGGCTTCGATGGTGTGGTCGGGAGCCGCCACGGCAATCCGATCCAGTACGCCCGCCACCGTGTCGAACAGCGCGGCGCTTGCTTCCTCTCCCGCGAACCTGAGCGCGAGCTCCGCGATGGCCGATGCCGCCGTAAAGCGACCGATGTCCTCAGCCAGCTCACCGCGGGTACGTGATATCTCGAAAGTGCCGAGGTTATTGAGCTCGCGGTTCGGCTTGACGTAGAGCTGCGCCGATCCCTCGGCAAAGAGATCGAGCGCCGATCCGTATCGTCCGCGCGACTTTTTCGCGCCTCGCGCCAGGCAGGATTGCACCCCTGCTTCTCTCGTGAGCAGGCGGATGATGCGGGAGCTCTCGAGGTAGTCGAACGCGTGGAGGACGATCGCTTCCGTGACCAACAACGTCATATGATGAATCTAATGCCCGGAGCTTGCACCCCGCTCTGAACTGCAACCGAACACGCGGCCGGCTGATCGCTGGGCGCGCTCGGCTGCATTTCCTAGAAAAGTCCGACTGCCCGCCCCCCGACAAGAACAACCCTTCCCGGCGCCTCGAAGCGAAGAACCTCCTCGTACTGCTTATCGAAAAGATTCTCCACGCGAGCGTTCACCGTGAGCTCGCCGCGTGGAGTCTTCATCAGTGGATACTCGGCAGAGACGTCCGACTTCACGTACGACTGAAGCGTCACCCGCGGCGAAGGGAACTGACTGAAATCCGTGTCCGGTCGCTTGCCGACGAAGCTCACGCTGCCCCCGAAGCCAAGGCCCCGCCGGGAGGTGAACGCGGTAACGAGGCGAGCCGAGTGGCTCGGCCGCCGGATCAGCGCGTCGCCGGCCCGGTCGGTTCCGGCATAGTCCGCTGATACCTCGATGACTCGTGGATTCACCACTGTGTAGCTCGCGCTCGCTCGCCATGCGGTGGCGGGGGTAAGCCGCAGCTCCGCCTCGTAGCCATTCGCGGCGGCGCTGGTCAGATTCGCGTAGCTCCCCTTGAAGCTCGGTGCCACGCCGTTCACGTACTGAATCATCTCGGCAAACCGCTGGTTGAAGTAGCCGCCGCTCAACTCGATCGCGTCGTGAAAACGTGCAACTAGCCCGATCTCCGCCGAGCGAATTCTCTCGGGCCGCAGGGAGGGACTTCCGACGGTGTACAGCGTCGGTCGAAGCTGGTTGAACGCCGGCGCGTTGAACGCGGTGCTCAGCGAAGCGCGCACCCTGAGCGCGGCCGCAACGGCGACGTTGGCTCCGACCCTGTATGTATTGAAGCGATCGTAGTCGGAGTTGTCGTCTACCCGTCCGCTGAGGGTATAGGACAGCCTGCTCGACACCGTGCCGAGGAGCTCCGCATAGTACGCGGCGTTCCGCCGCGAGGCATCGAAGGCATCGGTCTGGACCGACGGCCCTCCCACCGGTCCGGAAGAGTTCGTGGTCGCTTCGCGCTCTCGTTCGAGCACCAACCCGAGCGTTAGTGCCGTCCGGGCGGGGATGAAGAACGTCAGTCTGCCTTCGGCATTGCGGCGATATCCGCGTGACCTGAAAGCCGAATGCTCCGGCTCGCTCGCGCCGAAGGGCACGGCGATGTCTTCAGTGAGATCAGCAACGTCATTGCTGCCGGCGAGAAAGCGCCCCTGCACCGCTGTGCCGAGCGTTCGGGTCGCGTCGAAGCCGATGGTGAGCCGATGCTGCACGCGGTAGGCATTGCTGTCGACCGGCTGGCCAAGGAAGTCGGTGGGGTAATGAAACTCGGCGGTGGTGTAGCGCGCCGAGATACGTGCGCCGGCGGAACCGGCGCCTCCAATTCTCAGCGCTGAGCTGAGGGTCCCGTTTTCATACTGATTATTGAAGGGAAGAATTCCGTCGGTAGAGTGGTGCGCGGCGCCGAATGAATATGCGCCCCTGTCTCCTGCTCCACTGGCGTCAGCGCCCAGGTCGATTGATCCATAGGTTCCGCCGCGCGCGGATAGCGAGACGTGCCGCGGGCCGGTCCCGTTTTTAGTGAAGAGCTGCACCGTTCCGGTTACCGCGTCTGCACCATGGAGCACGCTCGAAGGGCCGCGCACGATTTCGATCCGCTCGATGTTATCGGTGGTCAGGTGGCTGAAATCGAAGAAACCGCCTGAAGCGTTCACCGGCACCCCGTCAATCAAAACCTTCGTGTATCGGCTTTCGCCCCCGCGCAGGAACAGTGACGTGACTGCGCCATGGGACCCGCCCTGAACCACTGACGCGCCCGGCACCTCTCTCAGCGCGTCCGAGACGCGCGTAACCCCGCGCGCGCGCAGATCCTCCCCGAGAATCACGGTCACCGGTTGTGTCAGGACGCTTGCGGGTTGGGGAGTCTTGGATGCGGAAACCACCACCGTCTCCAGCTGCGCGGTGTCCTTTTCCTGTGCTCTCACGGGCATCGGCATCAGGATACCAGCGGTGACTGCGAGGGTTACGACTACGGGAAGTCTCATTTCACACCTCAGTCTGTCGGAGAGTTAGCGGGCGTCGCAGCGGAACCAGAGCAGGTGCGCCAATCGCGGGGTCCCGGCTGATCACGACCGGCCATCCATAGATCGACTCGAGCTTGTCGGCGCGCATTACGTCCGTCGCGGTGCCGCTGGTGGCCACCTGGCCCTTGTCCAGCAGGACGATATGGTCGGCGAACCGCGCAACGAGATTCAACTGGTGGCTCACGAGTAGAACGGCCAGACCGGATCGCGCCAGCGAGTACAACAGCTCGAAGATCGCCATCTCGTGCGCGACGTCGAGGAACGTGGTGGGCTCGTCGAGAACGAGCGCGGGAGTCTTTTGCGCAAGGGCGCGCGCAATTCTGACGCGCTGCCATTCCCCGCCGGAGAGAGCGTCGGTGTCACGGCCGGCGAGCGATACGACATCAGCCTGACTCAGCGCCTCGTCCACGGCGAGGTGATCAGCATCCGATGCGGTTCTCCACAACCCGAGGTGCGGATAGCGCCCGAGGGCGACATAATCGCGCACCTGCACCGGGAACGTCGCATCCTCTCGCTGCGGAACAACGGCAACACTTGTGGAAAGCTCGGCAAGCGTATGCGCCTTTACATTGCGGCCATTGATGGTGATGCTGCCGGAGACGACATCCGCCCGGCGGAGCAAGGCCCGCACGATCGAGCTCTTCCCTGACCCGTTGGGGCCGGCCAGGGCGGTGAGCCGGCCGCGGGGAACCTCGAGGTTGACGCCATCAACCGCATTCGTCGCCGCGCCGGCATACCTCACGACTACTCCGGAAAAGCCGATCACGCCGCTTTTCTCAGCTGCACGAGGAAAAACGGGACACCTAGCAGCGCGGTGATCGCCCCCAGCGGCAGCTCGGCGGGCGCCGCCACTGTGCGCGCGGCGAGGTCGGCGGCAACCACCAGCGTTGCGCCAACGAGCGCCGCCGCGACTATGAGAGGCCGGTGTGCCCGCAGTCCGAGGCGACGCGCAATGTGCGGCACGACGAGTCCAACGAATCCTACGAGTCCCGCCGCCGCGACCGTTGCGGCGGCAAGCAGTGCCGCCAGAAGGAACACCCGACGTCCCGACCGCTCCGCATCCACGCCCAGCGACGCGGCGGTGTCTTCGCCAAGTGAAAGGACGTCGATTTCGCGAGCCCAGTACACGAGTGCCCCGCCAGCAGCGAAAATACTTCCGCCCAGCCAGCCGACACGCGTCCAGGTAGCGTCCGCCGCGGATCCCATCATCCACCACAGCGCGCCCCGTACCGTGTTCGGCTCCGCGCTGGCCAGGGCCACCATGATCGCCGCGTTGGCAAACGCGCCAACGATCACCCCGGCGATGAGGAGCGTACGAACGTCAGCGCGGACGGTTCTGCCACCCGCGCGCGCAACGGCAAGGGCGACGAACACCGCCGCGATGCCGCCGCCGAAGGCAGCGAGAGTGATTGCCGCGTCGCTGCCGATTCCCATTGCGAACGCGATCACCGCACCGACCGCGGCGCCCCCCGAAACGCCGAGGAGGTATGGCTCCGCGAGCGGATTGCGCAAAGCTCCCTGTAGCGCCGCGCCGCTCGCACCAAGGCCGGCGCCTACCAGAGCGCCGAGCAGGGCGCGCGGCAGTCTCAGGTCGCGCACGATCGCTATCGCTGTCGCATCCCCCCGACCGGCCAGCGCCTCGATCACGGACATCACGGAAAGCGATATGGCTCCCTTCCCGACGGCGATCATCGCGGTCAGAACGAGGGCGCCGGCGAGCGCGACCCAGTACCACCCCTGAAACCGCTTCAGCGGAGGGCTCCCGGATGAAAGAGCCGCGCCAGTGAGACCGCGGCCTCGCCCAGGCGAACCGATGGTCGCGCGACGAGCAGCGTATCGACGATCAACACTTTCCCCTCGCGCGCCGCCCGAACGATCCTCCAGCGAGGATCGGCATTGATCTGCGACGCGCCGATGGGACCGGCCAGAATGAAATCCGGATCGCGCCTGGCCACATCCTCGAGGGAGATAGCCTTCGATGGTCCGGTGATGTCCGCGTAAACGTTGCGTGCGCCCGCGATGTCGACCAGCTCGTTCATGAAGCTGCCGCCGCCGATCGTGATCAGTGGCGCATCCCAGACGTGCCAGAAAACGGCCGGCCGCGGCAAACGCGAGGTCGCCATCCGTACGCGCTCGAGACTTCCGTAGACGGAGTCGATGACCACCCGGGCACGCGCTGAATCCCGCAGAATGGCGCCGAGCACCTCCGTCGCGCGGCGAAATTCGGCGATGCTGTCGATTTTGAGGGAGAGCGTGTTCACCCCGGCCGCGCGCAATCTGTCCGCGGCGGTGCGGTTATCCCCGCTCGCATAGAGGATGACGAGGTCCGGTCGCGCTCCGAGCACGACCTCCACGCTCGGACGAATCCCGTCGCCGAGCGCGGGGACGAACCGGGCGGAGTCCGGCCACAGATCGTATTTGGAGCGGCCGACGAGCCGCGGGCCCGCACCGAGCGTGAAGAGAATCTCCGTGGTCGCCGGATTGAGCGACACGATTCGCGATGGCGCGTGACCGATGCGGACCGTGTGTCCGAAGTCATCCGCCCCGACGCGGGACTCGCTTTGCGACTGGCCGCAGGCCGCCGCCGTGAACACGACGGCGAGCCCTGCCCGAACCGATTTCCTGCCGAAATTCAAAAGCGGACACTCCTCTCATGGGAATGCCCGCAACGAGCACGCGTCGCCAGACGCCTGACCGCCACCAGCGCCTCCCCCGAGGTTCTGCGAATGTGGCGCGGACGAAAGTCGTCTCCTGGCTTCGGGCCGCCGCACTCACCTTCCCAGCCACGTGGCCAGTGGTGCTGCTAGTGCGTGTTCAACGCCCGTTACAGTGGCGGGGCCGCACCGGTTTCGCACCGGTTTCCGTGGCTCCCGTCCGCGATCGATTGTTCGCCGAAGCTATCGGCGCCGCAACGCGCGCGCAAGCGCCAGGATCATGGCTCCGCCAATCAGGAGGGTGAGCGCAACCATATAGCGCGGATCGACGGCGCGGCTCGCCGCGGCCGGAGGAAGATCGATGACCGTGATGGTGTTCTGCGGAATGTCGGAGCCCAGAAAACGCCGGAAGCTGCGCGCTTCCACGGTCACCGGATCCATCTCCTTGATCTTCGGGCCGGTGACGCTGCCCGTCTCATCTTCGATCAGAACTTCGTACACATCGGTGCGCGCCTGAAGCGGCAATCGCAGCGGGAACAGGCTGGCCGGGACCGAGTACGAGAACGACACCTGTTTCACACCGGGCGCCAACGGGGCGAACACGTTGGCGCGGCCGTTCGCGAACGCGACCGCATCGGCGGGGACATCCCCCTGTGTGACACGGAAGTTGGTCGCGGCAGGCAGTAAATGCGCTGCCCAGGTTGCGCCTTCCGGTCGCTCGCTTGCTGCTACCCGAGTCACTGAGGTGTCGTTCGACAGCTCGAATACCTCCACGACCGAGCGCTGCGCGCGCGCATCCACGGCGGAGATCACGACGTGGTGCCCGCGAATGCTGATCGGGACGTTCCCGGATGTCGTGTCGAACACCGTGATCTCGCCCGCTCGCCCGCCGATCCTTCTTTCCGTCAACGGGGGAGTGAAGTACGCGATCCCCCCGTGCATCGCCGAAACGAAGTACAGCGCGTCCTCGCTGCCGGAGCGCTGATACTCGAATCTGTAGCGGCCGGCCGCATCCGAGCGCAGCGAATCGAGGGGGCCGGACCTGTCCGGACCAACGCGATGGAGCACCACCCACGCACCACTGACGGGCACCATGGTCCTGACTCCAGGACGGATGATCCTGCCCGAGACGATCTGGGGGTCCGGAGGAAGAGCGCCCTGCAGCAACAGCAGCGCCAGACTACATATGGAACTTCCCAAAGTCCTCGGGCCGCATGTTTTCGAGGTATTCCTTCAGCTGCTCCGCCGACATCTCGTCAGCCGGCTCGGCGACTATCTCCGGCGATGCCTGCCCCTCTTCCAGCAATAGTGCCGTGAGAAGGGTCTCCTGCGCGAAGATCGGGGCTTCGAACCGCAGCGCAATGGCAATGCTGTCGGAAGGGCGGGCATCGACGTGCACGGCGCCGGAGGTCTGCGCGATGTGGAGCTCCGCGTAAAACGTGCGGTTCTCGACCTTGGTGATGTTCACCCGCCTGAGGGTACCACCGAGACCGATGATGAGATTCTTGCAGAGGTCGTGCGTGAGGGGCCGCTCCCGCTTCAGCTTGTTCATCTCGATCACGATGGATTCAGCTTCCGGCTGTCCGATCCAAATGGGCAGCAGACGCGCCCCGCCCTTCTCCTGCAAAATCACCACGTAGGAGTTGGTCGAGCGATCGAGACCGAGGCGCATGACTTCGACTTCGACGAGTTGCATGAATTCAAATTAACGTGCTACGCACCCCTGGTCGCCTTCCTGAGGTCCGATACCCGGTCGAGCTTCTCCCACGTGAACAGAGTGCCCTTCCCGGCGGGATTTTTTTCGGGCGCACGGCCGAAGTGCCCGTATGACGAGGTTCGGCTGTAAATCGGCTTGCGGAGGTCGAGGGCATCGATGATTCCCTTTGGCGTGAGATCAAAGACGTCGGCGACCGCCTTCATTATGCTCGTCTCGGGAACCGTGTTGGTTCCGAAGGTGTCGACGTTGACGGAAACCGGCTTCGCCACGCCGATTGCGTAGGCCACCTGCACCTCGCAGCGCCGGGCGAGCTTGGCGGCGACGATGTTCTTGGCCACCCAGCGCGCCGCGTAGCACGCCGAGCGGTCTACCTTGGACGGATCCTTTCCGCTGAAGGCTCCGCCACCGTGGCGGCCCATTCCACCGTAGGTGTCGACGATGATCTTCCGGCCGGTGAGGCCGGCATCGCCCTGGGGCCCGCCAATCACGAATCGCCCGGTGGGATTGATGTGAAACTTCACGCCGTTGGCGCGCAGGCTCTTGGAGATGACCGGCTCGATGACCTCCGAGATGATCGCTTCGCGCAGCTTCTTGGTCGAGATCTCCTCCGAATGCTGGGTGGAGACGACGACGGTCTCGACGCCGATCGGGATCATGTCCTCGTACAGCACAGTCACCTGCGCCTTGCCGTCGGGGCGGACCCATTTGCCGTCCTTCGAGCGGCGGAACGCGGCGAGCCGCTCGGTAAGCCTGTGAGCGAGCTGGATCGGCATCGGCATCAGCTCCTCGGTCTCGTCGGAGGCGTAGCCGAACATCATGCCCTGATCGCCGGCGCCGCCCGTATCCACCCCCTGGGCAATGTCGGGGGACTGCTTGTCGATGGTGCTGATGACGGCGCAGGTCTTCGAGTCGAACCCGAAGCCGGCATCGTTGTAGCCGATGCGGTCGATCGTCGAGCGCACGATCTTCGGCACGTCCACGTATGTCGTGGTGGTGATCTCGCCGGCGACGCAGGCGAGACCCGTGGTTACGAGAGTTTCACAGGCGACGCGGGCCTGGGGATCATCCGCAAGAATAGCATCGAGGATGGCGTCCGAGATCGCATCCGCGACCTTGTCAGGATGACCTTCGGTTACGGATTCGGACGTGAACAGATGTCGATCGAGCACGAAATTTCCTCTGGGGGA
>Ga0136617_10004120_pt1 | contig 13001 bp, 10 predicted proteins | sample AntDrymUQ3222106_2_FD_129672 | JGI IMG/M metagenome (GOLD analysis project Ga0136617, IMG submission 129672) | Polar desert sand microbial communities from Dry Valleys, Antarctica - metaG UQ322 (21.06) | ecosystem: Environmental > Terrestrial > Soil > Desert | place: Antarctica: Dry Valley...
CCACGAAGGGGCCGGTGGCCTCCAGCCGCACGAGGCACTGCACCAGCGCCGCCAGCGCCGCCGTGTCGCACGTGCGCGTCTGCGCGTCCATGATCCGCACCTCGATGGTGCCGAACCTCGGCTGCAGGCGCACGTCCCACCACAGGAAGGTCGGCTCGGCGAACGCCTCGCAGCGCAGCAGGACGTCGACCGCCTCCACGTAGTCGGCGTAGTCGGCGAACGCGCGCGGGATGCCGACGCGCGGGAAGGTGCCGAACACGGGGACCCGCGCGCACGCGAGCCCGGTGTCGCGACCCTGCCAGAAGGGGGAGTTGGCGGCCAGCGCCAGCAGCAGCGGCACGTGGACGCGCATGCCGCGCAGCGCGCGCACGGCCGACTCGGCGTCGGGCAGCGCCACGTGGACGTGCAGGGCGAAGGTCGGCTCGCGCCGGGCCAGCTCGCGCATCGAGTCGTAGATCGACTGGTAGCGCGCGCCGGGGGAGACCTCCACGTCGGTCCACTGCACGAACGGGTGGGTGCCGGCCACGCCCGCCCGCAGCCCGAGCGGCGCCATGTCGGAGGCGAGGCCCGACCGCAGCTGCGCCAGCTCCCCGGCCGCGGCGCCCGCCGTCGCGTGCGGGCCGGTCGCGAGCTCCAGGGCGGAGCCGTGGGTCTCGGCCGCCGCGCTGCGCGCGACGTGGGGGGAGAGCACCGGCAGGACGTCGTCGATGCGCGAGGCCAGCGCCCAGTCCTGGGGATCCAGGAGCATGACCTCCTCCTCGATCCCGACGGTCCATGGCTCGGCGGCGCCCTGCTCGCTCCACTGGGCCCAGCCGGGCAGCGCCGTCACGGCAGCACCCACGTGTCCTTCGCGCCCCCGTTCTGCGTCGAGTTGACCACCAGCGCGCCGGCGCCGAGCGCGACCCGCGTGAGACCGCCCGGCAGCACCTCGGCGCGATCGGCGTCCGCCATCAGGACGAAGGGTCGCAGGTCGACGTGGCGGGGCTCCAGCCGGTCGCCGACCTGGGTCGGGTGGGTGGAGAGCGCGATCATCCGCTGCGCGATGTACTGCGCGGGCGCCTCGCGCACCCGCGCGCGCAGCGCATCCACGTCGCCGGCGGCGGCGTGGGGGCAGACGACCACGCCGACGCCGCCGTAGGAGCCGCGATCCTTGACCACCAGCTCGCCGAACACGTCGAGCGCGCGCTCGAGCGTGCCGGGATCTCCGAGGTCGAAGGTCTCCACCTGGTCCAGCAGGGGCTCCTCGTCGAGGTAGAAGCGGATCATGTCGGGCACGTAGGCGTGGGCGAGCTTGTCGTCGGCGACGCCCGTGCCGAAGCAGTTGACCAGCTTGAGCGTCCCGGCGTCCAGGACCGGCTGGAGCAACCGGCCCGCCGCCGTGTCGAGCCGGTCCTGATCCGTACGCCGGTAGAGGGCCGCGAGCGCCGTCGCGCCGTGCCACAGGCGCCCGTCGCGCACCTCCAGGTTGCCCAGCTGCACCAGCGGCGCGTCGAGCCCGGCCGCCAGCCAGGCGTGCTCCCAGTGGGCCGCGTTGCCGGGGCCGTCGGTGAGGACCGCCAGCGCACCGGGGCCGAAGACCGCGCGCAGCGCGGGCGCGATCCGGTCGAGCGGGCGCGGGAGCGCGTCGGCGGGCGGCGCCAGCCAGCCCAGCGTGGCGTCGCGCGCGGCCGCCCAGTAGGCGACACCGCTCGGCGTGCGGACGTTGTCCTCCAGCACGAGCCAGCGCCCGGCGTCGTCGCGCACCAGATCGAGGCCGGCGACCCCGATCCACACGTCGCCGGGCACGCGCAGCCCCCGCATCCCGGGCTCGAGGCCCTCGGCGCTGTCGATCGCCCGGGCCGGCACGACGCCCTCGGCCACGATCCGCCGCTCGGCGTAGACGTCGGCCACGAACGCGTTGAGCGCGCGCACGCGCTGGGCCAGGCCGTCCTCCAGCTCGGCCCACTCGTCCGCTGGGATCACGCGCGGGACGGGGTCGACGTGCCAGGTGTCGTCGCCGTCGAGCGAGGCGAAGCGGATGCCCATGCGCTCGACCTCCTCGCGCACGCCCTCGCCCAGCGTGGGGAGGTCGTGGGCCAGCACGGCCTCCAGCGCCGGGCGTGCGAACGGGCGGATGCTGCCGTCCGGCGCAACGGCTTCGTCGAAGCTCCGGGAGCGGTAGCCGTTCAGGCCGCGGGCCGCAGGGGGAGCGGTCACCGACCGGGCCTACCCGCTCGCGGCGGCGGGCAGGCGCGGCGGCGCGGCCCCGGGCTTGCGGCGGCACCCGGGCACGTCCACACTGCGCGGGCATGACGGACCCCGATCGCCTGGCGGCCGCGCTGGCCACCGTCCTCGCCTTCGCCGACGCCGCCGGCGCCGAGCGGGTCGTGCTGCTGCTCGACGAGGGGGAAGGGACGGAGCCGATGATGGTCGAGCGCGAGCCGGACGGCTCCTGTGCGGTGACCGAGGGGGAGGAGACCTGGCCCGCGGCGCCCGACCCGGCGGTCGCGCCGCTGCCCCTGCCCCACCTCCACCCCGTGCCCGCCACCGCGCTCGCCGCCGACCCCGAGACCGCCGAGCTCTCGGCGCCGCTGGGCACCGTGCAGATGCTCGCCGACGCGGTGCTGGCGCTGGCGCAGGCGTTCGGCGGGCGCTCGGTGGCGACCGCCACGTGGCCGACGCGCGACCCCGAGCTGCCGCTCACGGTGGCGGGGCGGCCCGGGGAGCCGGTGGTGCTCGACCTGGCCGGGCGGCAGTTCGAGCTGCCCGCCTGACGTGGCGAGGAATGCCATCGAGCCGCGGGTGGCCCGGCGCGGAGCCGCCCACGGCGCCGCGCTGCCGCCCGGGCCGCACGCGCCCGCCGCGCTGCAGACCGTCGCCTGGGTCGTCCGGCCGACCGACCTGCTGCGGCGCTGTGCGGCCCGCTACGGCGAGCCGTTCACGCTGCGCACGCTGTGGGCGGACGCGCCGATGGTGCTGGTCTCGGATCCGGAGACGGTGCAGCGGATCTACGCCGCGCCGCCCGAGCAGCTGCACGGCGGGGCCAGCTCGGAGGTGCTGGTGCCGTTCGTCGGCGCGCGCTCGATCCTGCTGCTCGACGGCGAGCCGCATCGCCGCGCCCGCAAGCTCGTGCTGCCCGCCTTCCATGGCGAGCGGATGGCCGCGCACCGCGCCACCATCGCCGCGCTGGCCGCGGCGGAGGTGGCCCGCTGGCCGTCCGGCGGGCGGCTGCGCACGCTGCCGCGGATGCAGGAGCTCACCCTCGACCTGATCCTGAGGGTGGTGCTCGGGAAGCCCGATCCGGCGCTCCGGACGGCGCTGCGTGCGGCGCTCGACGAGACGGCGTCGACCGGGCGCCTGATCGCGCTCTCGCTGGCGCCCCGCGGCGCGCCGCCGTGGCGCCGCCTCCGCCGCGCCGTGGTCCGCGCGGATGTCGAGCTGGCCCGCGTGCTCGCCGCCCACCGCCCCCAGGATCCGCCCGTGGTGCTCGACGACCTGCTGGCCGCCGGTGCGGACGGCGCCGAGCTGCGCGACCAGGTCGTGACACTGCTCGCCGCCGGGCACGAGACCACGGCCGGCGCGCTGGCCTGGGCGCTCGAGCGGCTCGCCCGGCACCCCACGGTGGCCGAGCGGCTGCGCGAGGACGACGACGCCTACCTCGACGCGGTGGTGCGCGAGGTGCTGCGTACGCGCCCCGTGCTCTCGATCACGCCGCGCCGCGTGGCCGCGCCGTTCGCGCTGCCCGGCGGCTGGAGCCTGCCGCCCGGCGTCCACGTCGCGCCGTGCCCCTACCTCGCGCACCGGCGGCCCGAGCTGTGGCCCGACCCCACGCGCTTCGCGCCGGAGCGCTTCCTCACCGGCGCACCGGCGCCGTACGCGTGGCTGCCGTTCGGCGGGGGCGCGCGCCGCTGCGCGGGCGCCGCGTTCGCGGCCATGGAGCTGCGCGAGGTGCTGCGCGCGGTGGTCGCGCGCGTCAGCCTTGCCCCCGACCGCACCGGCGGCGAGCGGATGCGCCGGCGCGGCGTGACGCTCGCCCCGACCCGCGGCGGCCGCGTCATCATCCAGCGCATCCACCCATGAGCTCGCTCTTCTGCCGACACAACCGCCTCACCGCCAAGTGCCCGATCTGCTCGAAGGAGCTCGAAGCGGAGCTGCGGGCCAAGGCGCCGCCGCGGCCGCCAGGCGTGCGCCGCACCGGCTCCGCCCGCCCCGCGTCCGGCGGGCGCCGCGGCGGCGGTGCGCGCGCCGCCGGCGGGCTCGTCACGCGCAAGCTGGCCCGCGCGCAGGACGACGGCTACCGCAACCGGCTGGTGCCGGGACTGCGCGCCACCGCCGACGCCGAGCGCCTCGCCGGCGCGTTCGCGGCGGCTGCCGCGCGGTTGGAGGCGCCCGGGCCGTACCCGGCCGTGGCCGCGGAGCCCGATCTCGAGCAGGCGAGCTGGCTGGCGTTCCTGCTGGCGCTCATCGGTCCCGACGCGCCCGAGCTGCAGGCGGCGCTGGCCGCCGACCCGCCGGCCTGGAGCGACGCGGAGCCGCCCGCGCTGCCCGGCGGCAAGGCCGAGGCGGTCAGCGCCTACCGTCAGTGGGCGCAGAAGGCCGGCTCGCAGGCCGCCGGCCTGCACGGCGAGGCCGACTGGTCGCCCCAGCGCCGCTTCGCCCGCGTCTACGAGCGCCTCTCCCTGCCGGGCTTCGAACGCGCCGCGCGCTTCGAGTTCCTGGTCGTGCTGGGGGCGGCGGGCCGCTACGCGCTCGTCCCCGACGCCCTTCAGCTGGGCCCGGAGCGCGATCCGACCACGCTGGCCGCCAAGCGCGTGCTGCAGTCCGGCGACCGGATGCTCCTGGAGCGCCGCGCACGCGACCTGGCCGCCGCCGCCGAGTTGCCGCTCGCCGCGCTGGACCGCGGGCTGACGGTGTGGGGCGCCCCCGCCGCGCAGGTGGATCCGGTGGGAGAGCTGCCGCCCTCGCTGAGCGCGGCCCTGGGGCTGCGGTGAGTCGATCCGCAGCGCCCGGACCTGCGGCGCCGGAACCCCTGGCGCCGGGCCCGGCGGCCGCCGCCGCGCCGGACCGCAGCCCGGCCGCGCGCGCTGGGGATGCCGCGAGCGCCGCGCACGCCCCGCCGGCGCGTCCCGAGCCGCGCCCGTGGAAGCTGCTGGTGCTCGGCTGCCTCGCCCTCGCGGGCCTGTTCGCGCTGCTCCCCGCCGGCCCCACGTACGACCCGTGGGCGTGGATCATCTGGGGGCGCGAGATCACCGAGCTCGAGCTCGACACGCGCACGGGGCCGTCGTGGAAGCCGCTGCCGGTGCTCTTCACCACCCCCTTCGCGCTCGCCGGCGACGCCGCCGCGCCGAATCTGTGGCTGGTCATCGCCCAAGCCGGCGGACTGCTCGCCCTCGCCTTCACCTACCGGCTGGGCGCGCGGCTGGCCGGTCCGGTGGCGGGGGCGATCGCGGCCGCCGGCTTGTTCCTCGCCGATGAGTTCATCCGCAACTTCGCGCGCGGCAACTCCGAGGGGCTGCTCGTCGGCCTGTGCCTGTGGGCGGTCGAGCGCCACCTCGACGGGCGCCGGCGCGACGCGTTCCTGCTCGGCGTCGGCGCCGGCCTGCTGCGGCCCGAGCTGTGGCCGTTCCTGCTGGTCTACGGCCTGTGGCTGGGGTGGCGGGGATCGGCCCGCCGGCGGCTGCTGGTGATCGGCTGCGGGGTGCTCACCCTGCTGCTGTGGTTCGTGCCGGAGTACCTGGGCTCGGGCGACTGGATGCGGGCCGCGTCGCGGGCGCTCGAGCCCAATCCCGATTCGGCCGCCTTCGCGGAGTATCCGTTCGTGGAGACCTTCCGGCGCTCGAGCTGGGTGCTCGCGCCGCCGCTGCTGCTGGGCGCGGTCGTGGGGCTCGGGCTGGCCTGGCGCCGGCGCGAGCGCACGCGGCTGGCGCTGGGCGCGATGACGCTGACGCTGATGGTCGCCGTGGCGGCGATGACCCAGGCGGGCTTCGCGGGCAACCTGCGCTACGTCGCGCTGCCCGCCGCGCTGGCCTGCGTGCTGGCCGGGGCGGGCTGGGTCGACCTCGTGCGGGCCGCGCGGGCGTGGCGCGGCGCGGCCATCGCCGCCGCGCTCGCCGTGCTGCTGGCGGTGGCCGCGGCGCCGTTCGCGCGGGCGGACGTGGCCAAGCTGCGCTACGACCTCGACGTCGTGCGCGCCGAGTCCGAGCTCTACGACGCGCTGCCGCGCATCGTCGCCCAGGCGGGCGGCCCGGAGGCGCTGCTGCGCTGCGGGCCGCTCTACGCGCCGCCGTTCGAGATCCAGGCGGTGGCCTGGGCGACGCACCTGCACTCGCACGAGGTGGGCATCTTCGCGGCGCCGCCCGGCACCGTGCTGGGCGGGCACTTCTCGGCGCTCGGGCGCGACCCGCGCTTCCGGCCCGTCCTGCGCAACAACCGCTGGATCGTCGCCGTGAACTGCCGGAGCCGAGACGTCCTAAGCTCTGGATGACGATGGCCACCTACGCCCCTTCACCGGCGTGGGAGCTGCGGGCGCGGGCCCTGGCCGACACGCGGGTCGCCGCGCCGCTCGGGATCGGCCTGCTGCTCGCCCTCTCCCTGGCGCTGCGCACCGTCAACCTCGGTGCCGGACTGTGGATCGACGAGGGACTGTCGGCCGGGATCGCCGACCGGCCGCTCGCCGACATCCCGGGGGTGCTGCGCCGGGACGGCTCGCCGCCGCTGTACTACATGCTGCTGCACGTGTGGATCGGCGTCGCGGGGCGCTCGGAGGAGGGACTGCACACCCTCTCGGTGCTCTTCGCGCTGGCCACCGTGCCGGTCGCCTTCTGGGCCGGCGGTCTGCTGTTCGACCGTCGCACGGCGTGGGTCGCCGCGCTGTTGGCGGCGGTCAACCCCTTCCTGACGCTCTACGCGCAGGAGGCGCGGATGTACGCGCTGGTCATCCTGCTCGGCCTGGTCGCCACGACCTGCTGGGCGCGCGCCTTCTGCGTCGACCCGCCGGAGGACGGCCGCAGCGTCCGGCGCGGGCCGGCGCTCGGCTTCGCCGCCGCCCTGGCGGCGATGCTCTACACCCACAACTGGGCGCTGTTCTTCGGCATGGCCACCGGGCTCGCCTTCCTCGGCCTGGTCTGGCGGGCGCACGGGGGAGAGCGCCGGCGCCTGCTGCGCACCGGCCTCGAGGGCTACGGCGGCACGGCGCTGCTCTACGCGCCGTGGGTGCCGAGCGTGCTCTACCAGGCCGCCAACACCGGGGCGCCGTGGTCGAAGGCGCCAAGCCTCCAGACGCTGACCGAGGTGCCCGCCCGCCTGCTGGGAATCGAGGCGGAGATCGCGCTGCTGCTCGTCGGCGGCGCCGGCTTGGTGGCGATCGTCGGCGGGCGCGCGGCGGGCCGGCTGACGTCGCAGGGGCGGACGGTCGTGGGCCTGCTGGCCGTCGGCGTGCTCACGATCCTCTTGGCCTGGCTGAGCTCGCAGCTCTCGCCGGCCTGGGCCAACCGCTACCTCTCGTCCGGGCTCGCCCCCTTCCTGCTGCTGTCGGCGGCCGGGCTGGCCCACGCCGGGCGGCTGGGGCTGGCCGGGCTGGCGATCGTCGTCCTGCTCTGGGTGGGCGAGGCGCCGCCCGCGGAGAAGAGCAACGCGCGCGCGGTGAGCCGCGAGATCGAGCCTTCGCTGCGACCCGGCGACCTGGTCGTCGTCACCCAGCCCGAACAGGTCTCCGTGCTGCACTACTACCTGCCGGCCGGCCTGCACTACGCGACCCTCACCGGGCCGGTCCCCGACGTCGGGGTGACCGACTGGCGCGACGGCGTCGACCGGTTGCGCGCCGCCTCGCCCGAGCGCGAGCTGGCGCCGCTGCTCGACGCGCTGCCCGCCGGGCGCCGCGTCGTGTTGATGCAGCCGATCTTCTATTACATCGGGCGCTGGAACGCGCCGTGGAACGAGCAGGTGCGCGAGCAGTCGCGCGCCTGGGAGCAGCACCTCTCCAACGACCCGCGCTTCGGCGTGACGCTCGAGGCGCCGGCCGAGCCCTACCCGTCGCGCCCCAACCCGGTGCGGGCGACGGTCTTCCTCAAGCGCTGACGCGCTCGGGCGCGCCGGGGCCGGGGCCGGGGCCGGCGCCCGCGTCGAGCGGCGAGCGGGCCGCGCGCAGCCTGAGCGCGAACCGCGTGCCCTCGCCCTCGGCCAGGGCCAGCTCCCCGCCCATGCGCCGGGCCAGCTCGCGCCCGATCGCGAGGCCGAGGCCGAAGCCGCCCGCCCCGCCCGCCCGCGCGCCGCGGTGGAAGCGCTCGAAGATCGTCTCGCGCTCCTCGGGCGGGATGCCCGGGCCGGTGTCTGAGACCGTCAGCGTGGCCGCGTCGGGAGCGACGTCCACCGCCACGCGCACCGGCCGGCCAACCGGGCCGTAGCGCAACGCGTTGTCGATCAGGATGCGGACCACGCGGGCGATCGCGTCGGGGTCGCCGCGGCCCCAGCAGGGCTCGGCCGGCGGCACCAGCTCGATCCGGGTGGCGCGCCCCTCGGCGCGCAGCGCGAACTCCGCGCACACCGCCCGGGCCAGCTCGCCCAGCTCGACCGGCTCGGAGCGCAGCGGCACGGCGGCGTCCAGGCGCGAGAGGTCGAGCAGCTCGCCCGACAGCGCGGTCATGCGGTCGAGCTCGTGGCGGGCCGAGGCCACGTGGTGCAGCGCGTCGGCCTCGTCCAGCCGCCCGGTGCGCAGGTCCTCCTCGAGCAGCTCCATCGTGCCCTGGAGCATGGTCAGCGGCGTGCGCAGCTCGTGCGAGGCGGTGGAGACGAAGGCGCGCCGCGCGGCCTCCTGGCGGCGCAGCTCCTCCTGCATGCGGGCCAGCGCGCGGCCCAGGTCGCCCACCTCGTCGCGCCGGTCGTCGTGCGGGGTGGTGGCGTCCGGGCCCTGCTCGGTGATCCGCACCGCCACGCCGCGCAGCCGGGCGAGCCGGCGCAACAGGGTGGAGGAGAGCGCCACGGCCAGCAGCACCGCGACGGTCAGCCCGACCACCGCGGCGATCAGGAAGCGGTCGCGCACCTGGCCCACCAGCGTGGTGGCCTGCGTCAGCTCGCGCTCGGCCACCAGCATCCCGGTCAGCGCGCCGCGCGGCGTCAGCAGCGGCGTGGCCACCAGCACCCCGTCGCCGTCGCCGTCGATCGCGGTCACCGTCTGCATCTCCCGGCCGGTCCGCAGGGCGAGCCGCATCGCGCCCTCGGGCACGGGCAGGAACGACTCGGAGTCCGACAGGAAGCCGGGCGCGGTGTCGGCCGGGCTGGAGGGCACGCCGGTGTCGTCGGCTACCAGCACGCGCGCGCCGGTCTGGGCGTTGAGGTCGTTCGAGGGCGTCGCCAGCGGGGACTCGTACTCGAGCGGGGTGGCCGGCTGCCTGCGCCGGTCCAGCCGGTCGAACTCGGTCTCGAAGCGCGCCTTGGTCGCCTCCACCGAGGTGCGCAGGCCGTCGGCGCTCTGGTCGCGCAGGCGGCCCTGCAGCGGCGGCAGCACGACGAGCGCCGCGATTCCCAGCGACACCGCGCTGGTCGCGACCAGGGCCAGCAGCAGCCGCCAGCGCAGCCCGGCCGGCCACAGCGGCCTCATGCGTCGCGGAAGCGGTAGCCCGTGCCGGGCACGGTGAGGATGAGGCTGGGCGCGTCGGGCTGGGACTCGAGCTTCTCGCGCAGGTGGCGGATGTGCACGTCGATCGCCCGCGGGTCGCGGTAGGCGCTGTCGCCCCAGATCGCGCGCAGCAGCTCCTGCCGGTTGAAGGCGTGGCCGGGGCGGCTCATGAGGCAGGCCAGCAGCTCGAACTCCGAGAAGGTCAGCCGGACCGGCTCGTGCTCCACCGTCACCCGGCGCAGATCGCGGTCCAGCGCCACCGGACCGGCCTGGAGGTTGCCCTCGACCACGCGGCCCTTGGCCCGGCGCAGCACCGCGCGGATGCGGCTGCGCAGCTCGGCCAGGCCGAACGGCTTGGTCACGTAGTCGTCGGCGCCCGACTCCAGCCCCTGCACGGCGTCGGCCTCGGAGTCCAGCGCGGTGAGCATGATGATCGGCACCACGTCGCGGCGCGAGCGCAGCATGCGGGCCACGTCGTGGCCGGTCGGGCCGCTGCCCAGCGCGACGTCGAGCAGCACGATGTCGAAGGCGCGCTCCTCCGCCGCCGCCAGTGCGGCCTGCCCGTTCGCCACAGCCGTCACGCGATGGCCCTCGCGCGCGAAGGAGCGCGACAGCATCTCGCGCAGCGGGTCGTCGTCGTCGACCAGCAGGATGTCCAGGGCGGCCGTGGTGAGCACTCCGGGAGGAGGGTACCGCCGCGATTAAGGCCTGTTAGCGCGCATTAGGACGGATTAGGAGACTCGTGACGCGCGCGAGGGGACGGGCATGGTGAGGCCCATGTCCACCGTTGAGTTCGTTCCCCCGCGGCTGCGCTCCGACGACGACGGCGCGACGCAGTCGCCGGTCGCCGTACTCGGCGGCGGCCCCGCCGGCCTCACCGCCGGCTACCTCCTGGCCCGCAAGGGCGTGCCGGTCATCGTGCTCGAGGCGGAGGACCAGGTCGGCGGCCTCGCCAAGACCGAGGTGCGCGACGGCTACCGCTTCGACCTCGGCGGGCACCGGTTCTTCACGAAGTCCCAGGAGGTAGACGACCTCTGGCACGAGGTGATGAAGGAGGAGTTCCTCAAGCGCCCGCGCATGTCGCGCATCTTCTGGAACGGCAAGTTCCTCGACTATCCGCTGCAGGGCACCGACGTGATCCGCAAGCTCGGACCCATCGAGCTGCTGCGCTGCGGCTTCTCCTACCTGTGGGCCGCGGTCAAGCCCAAGGGGCGCGAGGACAACTTCGAGCAGTGGGTCTCCAACCGCTTCGGCAAGCGGCTCTACAACCACTTCTTCAAGACCTACACCGAGAAGGTCTGGGGCGTCCCCACCACCGAGCTGCGCGCCGAGTGGGCCGCGCAGCGGATCAAGGGCCTGTCCTTCTTCTCCGCCGCCAAGGCCGCCTTCTTCGGCAACCGCGGCAACAAGATCAAGTCGCTGATCTCCGAGTTCCACTACCCCCGCTTCGGGCCCGGCCAGATGTGGGAGACGATGGCCGACGAGATCATCGCCAACGGCGGCGAGGTGCGCCTCAACGCGCCGGTCGAGAAGCTCGAGGTGCGCGACGGCCGCATCGTGGCCCTCGACGCCGGCGGCGAGCGCATCGAGCCCGGCGAGGTCATCTCCTCGCTGCCGCTGCGCGCGACCGTGGGCCTGGCCGGCGCCGCGGCCGACGGCACCGTGCAGGCCGCCGCGCAGGGCCTGCGCTACCGCGACTTCCTCACCGTCGCGCTGGTGATCGACGGCGACGACCTGTTCCCCGACAACTGGATCTACATCCACGAGCCGGACGTGCGCGTGGGCCGGATCCAGAACTACCGCTCCTGGAGCCCGTGGATGGTCCCCGACCAGTCCAAGGCGTGCGTCGGGCTGGAGTACTTCTGCTTCCGCGGCGACGACCTGTGGGAGATGGATGACGCGCAGCTGGTCGAGCTGGCCAAGGACGAGCTGGCCGAGCTGGGCCTGGTCGAGCGCGCCAAGGTCGAGCGCGGCTTCGTCACGCGCGTGCCGCTCGCCTACCCGATGTACGACGCCGACTACGCCGAGCGCGTCAAGGCGATCCGCACCTGGCTGGAGACGCTCGGCAACCTGCAGCAGGTCGGGCGCAACGGCCTGCACCGCTACAACAACTCCGACCACTCGATGCTCACCGCCATCCGCGCGGTGGAGAACATCGTCGACGGCGACGCCCACGACCTCTGGGCCGTGAACGCCGAATCGGTCTACCACGAGACCGACGAGGAGCCCCAGCAGCCCTACCGTCGCGCGCCGGAAACCCGCGCAATGCGGGACAGCCTGATCACGCGCGCCTAGAACCGCTCAGGACGTCCGGGTCATTGTGGACACATGTCCGATGGTGGGAAAGCCGGTGCGGTGACACGCTGCGGAGCGTCCGGAGGGCATATGGGAACGGATCTGCAGGTCTGACCTACGGAGGGGACGCGGAAGGATTCGCCTGTCAGGGGCGGTGGGGCGGCGAGGAGGGTCGCGCCACCGCCCTTCGACGTCTTCCGGACGCTAATGGTCGGCGACGATGCCGTCGTCGGGCTCGAGCGGGAGGCCCCGCCGATCCCACTCGGTGAGCCCGCCCACGAGCGAGTGGGCGTCGAAGCCGGCGCGGCGGAACGCATTGGCGGCCATCGCCGAGCGCGCGCCCAGCCGGCAGTAGAAGAGCACGGGCCGCTCCCGGTCCAGGCTGTCGGCCTCTGAGGCAAGCCGCTCGAGCTCGATGTGGCGGGCGCCGGCGATCCGTCCGGCCTCCCACTCGTAGGGCTCGCGCACGTCGACCAGCTGGACCTCGCCCGACTCGATCATCGCCCTGGCGTGCTCGGGCGCGACGTCGACGTCGGCGGCGCTGAACGGGTTGCTCATGGCGACAGCGTGGCACACGCCCGGGAGGCGTGTATGCTGCCCCGCGCAATCAGATGGACATGCCGAGTCCCCGGCGGCCTGCCGGCGGGGAGCGGGGGAACCAGTGGTCCGGGAAGTCCTGGGCCTGGGGCGAATCGGGACCGAGCGGGTCCTGTAGCGCGACTTGTCGGCGCGAGCCCGTCAGCTAACCCCGTAGGCGCTCAGACAGACCAGGGGGATCGGAATTGCCACGCCGTCGAATGCTTGCCGCCGCCGCGCTGGCGCTGGCGACCGCTGCGCCCGCCGCGCCCGCCGCCGCCGCCAAGCGCGTGTTCGGCGACCGCCCGCTCCAGCAGCCGATGAAGGGTCGCGACGTGCGGGTGCTGCAGGACTTCCTCACCCGCTGGGGCGTGCCGACCACGGTGGACGGCCGCTTCGGCCCCGGCACGGCGCGCAACGTCCGCGCCTGGGAGTCCGCGACGCGCCGGCGCGCGGACGGTCGGGTCTCGCGCCCCGACGCCCGTGAGCTGCGCCGCGCGGTGGAGGGGGGCGAGCGCCGGGCCGAGCCCGCGCCCGC
>Ga0136617_10004121_pt1 | contig 12999 bp, 6 predicted proteins | sample AntDrymUQ3222106_2_FD_129672 | JGI IMG/M metagenome (GOLD analysis project Ga0136617, IMG submission 129672) | Polar desert sand microbial communities from Dry Valleys, Antarctica - metaG UQ322 (21.06) | ecosystem: Environmental > Terrestrial > Soil > Desert | place: Antarctica: Dry Valley...
ACACAGGCGCGGAATCTTTTGAACAATTTCGCGCAGGATTTATCGCAGCGCGGCGTTGACGTGAACAAAGTCGAAAAGAGTTTTATTGAAATGGCGTATACCCAGATGCGCGGGCAAGCCGAGCGCGATGTGCGCGGCGCGATGCTTCTGGAAAAAATTGCCGAAGAAGAAAAAGTCGAAGTTTTCAAAGAAGAAATTGACGAAGAGATTGAAAAAATAGCACAGCATTATCGCGTTTCGCCCGAAGACATTCGCGCTTCTCTGGCGCAGCAAGGCGGCGAAGACGGAATCGCCAACAGCCTGCGAACGCGCAAGGCAGTCGAAGCCTTAATGAAAAACGCGAAGATTACTGACGGCGAGTGGATTGACGAAAGCCAGGCGCAAGTTGAAGAAGAAACGTCCGAAGAGTCGGAGAAAAAACCTAAAAAAGAAACCAAAAAAGAAACGAAAGAAACTGAGGAAACAAAGGTCAAGAAACCAAAGGCTGAAAAGAAAAAAGCCGAAGACAAAAAAATAGTGGACAAGGAAACCAAGAAAAAGTCAGCTAAAGAGGGCAAATAAATTTTAAATCTAGGGGTAAATTTATATTTAATTTTCGAGAGTTTGCAATTTTGAAGATAATATGTAGAATGTAAACCAGATTAGCAATAGCTATCACTTCAACACTTTATCTCGGTTAAGCTAAACCATTTCTTGAACAAACTGCTCGAAACTGTAAAAGAGAGAAAATTATGTTAGTTCCAATGGTAGTCGAACAAACTTCGCGGGGCGAAAGAGCGTTTGACATTTATTCACGTCTTTTGAAGGACAGCATTATCTTTATCGGCACACCGATTGACGATATGGTCGCCAACCTGATTGTCGCGCAGCTTCTTTTTCTGGAAGCCGAAGACCCGGAACGCGATATTAATTTGTACATCAATTCGCCGGGCGGCTCGATAACGGCGGGAATGGGAATTTACGACACGATGCAGTTTATCCGCAACGATGTCACGACGATTTGCGTCGGACAATGCGCTTCGATGGCGGCTTTGTTGCTGACGGCGGGTGCGCCCGGGAAACGTTTTGCCTTGCCGCATTCACGTATTTTGATTCACCAGCCTTCCGGCGGCGCGTCGGGACAGCAAACTGATATTCGCATTATGGCTGAGGAAATTCTGCGAATGCGCGAGCTGACTTCACGAATTTTGGCTCATCATTCCGGTCAACCTTACGAGCAAGTCGAACTCGATGTCGAACGCGACCGCATTTTGTCGCCGATTCAGGCAAAGGAATACGGCTTGATTGACGAAGTTATCGAACACCGTGAGAAGTAGTGCTTAGTGGTTAGTGGTTAGTGGATAGTTAAGAATTACCACTAACCACTAACCACTAACCACTAACCACTAACCACTAATTTATGATTCGACGTCCCGAAGAAATTTTGCGCTGTTCGTTTTGCGGGAAATCCCAAAACGAAGTCAAAAAGCTGATTGCCGGACCGAGTGTCTATGTCTGCAACGAATGCATCGACATTTGCAACGAAATCATCAACGACGATGAGCAAGCTGAAACCGCGGGCGTTCGTTCTGCGCTGCCGAAACCTCAAGAGATAAAGACATTTTTGGACGAATACGTCATCGGGCAGGACGAAACCAAAAAGCGTCTGTCGGTGGCGGTTTACCAGCATTACAAACGCATCGAGATGACGAAAATTCGTGCCGATGTCGAGCTGCAAAAATCCAATATCTTATTAATTGGTCCGACCGGAACGGGCAAAACTCTGCTGGCGCAAACTTTGGCGAGAATTTTGAGCGTTCCTTTTTGTATTGTTGACGCGACGACTTTGACCGAAGCCGGTTACGTCGGCGAAGATGTCGAAAATGTTATTTTGCGTCTTTTGCAATCTGCCGGAAATGATGTCGAGCGCGCTCAGCAAGGCATTATCTACGTTGACGAAATCGATAAAATCTGCCGCAAAGACGACAATCCTTCAATAACGCGCGATGTTTCGGGCGAAGGAGTTCAACAGGCGTTACTGAAAATTTTAGAAGGAACAATCGCCAACATTCCGACACAGGGCGGGCGCAAACATCCGCAGCAGGAATTTTGTCCGGTTGACACGACCAACATTTTATTTATCTGCGGCGGCGCGTTTATCGGTCTGGAAAAAGTCGTCGAAAAGCGTTTTCGCAATAAATCCTTAGGTTTTCAAGCCGAAGTCAAATCCAGCAAGCAGAGACAAAACGAAGCATTCGACAAACTCGAACCGGAAGATTTGATTCATTACGGTTTGATTCCCGAATTCGTCGGTCGTCTGCCGGTTCTGGGCGTTCTGCAGGAACTCGACGAAGCGGCACTCGTTAAAATTTTAACCGAGCCGAAAAATTCGCTGGTCAAACAATATCAGCGCAAATTTGAATTCGACAATGTTCGCCTGAAGTTCACCGAAGATTCGCTCAAAGCAGTCGCCCACCAAGCATTTCACCGCAAAGTCGGCGCGCGTGGTTTGATGATGATTCTCGAAGAAATTCTGTTAGAGGCGATGTATGAACTGCCGTCGCAAAAGAAAATCAAAGAGTTGATAATCACCAAAGATATGGTCGAACGCAAAGCACCCGCGCTCGAAGTCATCCGCGAAATTGAAGAAGCAGCGTAAAAATGTTTGACCGGGAAAAGTTAGAATGCGGAAGGCTACGGCTTTCCGCATTTTGCATTTAAATAAAAATTTTCGTGAGAGTTGGTAAATCACCTCTTAAATGTTCTAGAATTAAAATTACGAAACTAATAGGTATTTACTCAATCAACAAATTAAATTTTTACGAGAGAAGTTTTAAATTTTTATGCAAGAATTTACAGACCAGATGCCGCCGGATATTCAGCGTTTTCCGATGGTTCCAATCCGCGATGTGGTTATTTTTCCGTTCACGAAAGTTGCTTTCAAAATCGGTCGTCCGAGTTCGGTAAAGGCACTCGAAGAAGCGATGGTCGGCGAAAAGAATATCTTTCTCGCCACGCAGCACGACGCGACGGTTGACGAGCCGAATCCGGAGCAGATTTACACGGTCGGAACTTTAGGGCGAATTTTGCAGGCGCAAAAGCAGGAAAACGGGCAAATCAAAGTCGTCGTCGAAGGACGCGAGCGCGGTCAAGCCGTGCGTTTTGAACAGGACGACGAAGGAATGTTTTTCGCGCTCGTGCGTCCGGTCAAATCAATTGACGAATCGGGCTACCGTACCGACGGACTGCTTCAAAGAATCAGCACACTGGTCGAACAATTTCTGCGAGCATCGCCGGATGCTTACACCGACACACTGCACGCTTCGCTGAGGGGAATTTCCGCCGCGCAAATTGCCGACGCGATGAGTTCGCATCTTCGTATTTCGGTTGAAGAAAAACAGCAATTGCTCGAACTTTTTTCAGTTCAGGAACGGCTGCAAAAATTGGTTGAGATTCTCGAGGGCGAAATCGAGAAAAAACAGCTTGACCGGACGGTTCAAGCCCGCACGAAAAAGCAGATGGACAAGCACCAGCGCGAGTATTATCTCAACGAGCAAATCAAATCAATCCACAAGGAACTCGGGCGCAAAGACGACAAGGCGGAACTCGACGAACTGAAAAAGAAAATCGAAGAAGCCGGAATGACCGAAGAAGCCAAGGAAAAGGCGATGCAGGAATTTTCGCGGCTAGAAGCGATGCCGCCGATGTCCGCCGAAAGCACTGTTTCGCGTTCGTATCTCGACTGGCTGATAAATGTTCCCTGGAAAGAAACTTCGGAAGAAATTAACGATTTGAACGAAGCCGAAACGGTTCTCAACGAAGACCATTACGGGCTTGAAAAAATCAAAGAACGCATTTTGGAATATCTGGCGGTTCGCCAGCTCGTCAAAAATCCGAAAGGCACGATTCTTTGTTTCGTCGGCGCGCCCGGTGTCGGAAAAACGTCGCTGGGAAAATCAATCGCCAAAGCGACGAACAGAAAATTCGTGCGTCTGAGTTTGGGCGGCGTTCACGACGAAGCCGAAATTCGCGGTCATCGCCGAACTTATATCGGCGCGCTTCCCGGTCAAATCGTTCAACTGATGAAACGCGCCGGAACAATCAATCCGGTAATTTTACTCGACGAAGTTGACAAACTCGGCAAGGATTTTCGCGGCGACCCGTCGGCGGCTCTGCTCGAAGTTCTCGACCCGGAACAAAACAACACTTTCCGCGACCATTATCTCGATGTCGATTACGATTTGTCGCAAGTATTTTTTATCGCCACGGCAAATGTTCTGCACACGATTCCGCCCGCGCTGCAAGACCGTTTGGAAATCTTGACGCTTTCCGGCTACACCGAACGCGAAAAAGCGCAAATCGCCAAACGTCATTTGATTCCGAAACAAGCCGAAGGCAACGGTTTAGACATCGAAAAAATAAAATTTACCGATGACGGCGTGTTAGAAGTCATTCGCCATTACACGCGAGAAGCGGGCGTGCGAAATCTGGAAAGGGAACTTAGTTCCTGCCTCAGAAAAGTAGCCAGAAAGTTTGTTGCTTCCAATAAATCAGAAGATTTTAGAGAAGAGATTGACGCGGAAAAAGTGCGCGAGCTGCTCGGCACGATTCGTTTCCGCAAACAGGATATTGCCAGAAAAAGCGAAATCGGTCTGGTCAACGGTTTGGCGTGGACGGAAGTCGGCGGGGAAGTTTTGCAGGTCGAAGCAACTTTGGTTAAAGGTCGCGGCGCAGTCAAACTAACCGGAAAACTCGGCGAAGTGATGCAGGAATCGGCATACGCCGCTTTAACCTGTATCCGCACACGAGCCGAAAAACTCGGCATTGACCCGAAGGATTTTCACAAAAAGGATTTGCATATTCACGTTCCCGAAGGCGCGATTCCGAAGGACGGTCCGAGCGCGGGAATCACTCTGGCAACCGCGATGGTTTCGGCTTTGACCGGCAAAAAAGCCAGACATAACGTTGCGATGACCGGCGAGATAACTTTGCGCGGGAAGGTTTTACCAATCGGCGGCGTGAAGGAGAAAATGCTCGCGGCGCATCGTTTCGGTTTGAAAACGATTATTTTATCAAAGGACAATGAAAAGGATTTGGCTGACATTCCCGAAGAAGTGCGCGCGGATTTGACGATTCACACGGTTGAAATGATTGACGAAGTTTTGAATCTTGCGCTCGAAGATGTCAAGGCGGAAGATGTTCTGGAAACTCCGCAAATCTGGTCAACCGATACGGCTTCGAGCGAAATTTCCGCGACGATTGAATAATCGAATTCACAAAGGTTTTTTGAGAATGCTTCACAATTTTTATGATTGTGAAGCATTCTCTATTTTCAATTTAGTACTCGTTTAATTATTCGAGATTCATTCGTTTGATAATCTCGACAAAGCGCGGATTGGTGCGAAATTCATCCCAGCGCGCGTCAATTTTGACGAATGACATTTGCACTTCACGCTCTTGAAATGATTTTTCGAGATAGTTTAACGCTTCGTCTTTCTCGCCCAGACCATTGTAAATCACAGCGAAACTGTATGCCGGAACAAAGTTTTCGTTGGCGGCAGGCGATTTCAATTTCACGAGTGTAGCTTGCGCCTGTTCGCGGTTTCCCGATTTTGCCAGTGCGTAGCCTAATTGCGTGACGGGTTCAGTGCTGTTGCCGCCGGAAAGTTCTATCGCTCTATTTAAGGCGGCGATAGCTTCTGCATAACGTCCTTGACGAATATAAACCCGCCCCAAACCATTGTGCGCGATCCAAAAATTCGGTTCGATTTCGAGCGTTTTCACATATCGGTCAATCGCTTCCAGGTCGCGTCCGGCGTAAAACAAAAATTGACCTTCGAGCGCGTTGGTAATGAGCGTCAACGGGTCGAGTTCTCTGGCACGCTTGCCTTCGACAATCGCTTCATCGTGTCGTCCTACATTAGACAAAAGATGTGCGTAGACGCGATGGGCATCTGAATTATTCGGGGCAAGTTCAATAGCTTTTTTTATTTCTATTTCCGCCGCTCTCCAATCCCAATCGTAAAAAAATCCGACCCAGCCCAAAACGATGTGCGCTTCGGCTAAGTTCGGATCAATCTCAAGAGCCTTTTTGGCAGTCGCTTTGGCTTGCGGAAAAGCCTCTTTGGAAGCTGCGTTCCAACCGGCAATCGGCAGAGTTCGATAAGCGTCAGCCAATCCCGCATAGGCGAGCGCGTAATTTGGGTCGATGTCAATCGCTTGTTGGTAAAATTCAATGCTTTTGCGGATTTCCGGCAAAGTTAATTTAAAGTAATGGTAACGCCCTCGCAGGTAAAGTTGATAGGCTTCGGTGTTTTTCGTGTAGTTTTTCGCCAATCGCTGTTCGTCTGCACCTGACAATTTTGTTTTTAAGTTTTCCGAAACGTCCCGCGCAATCTCTGATTGCAGTGAAATGAGATTGGTTAGTTTCCGATTGTATTGCTTGCCCCAAATCTGATTTTCCGTCTGCCCGTCAACCAGCGATAAATACACGGTCATTTCGTCGCCGCGCTGAACGACGCGCCCGTTTAATACTGCTTGCACGTTCAAATCAGCGGCGACTTGATTGGCGGCGACATCTTTGCCTTTGTAGCGAAACACGCTGTTGCGGGCTTTGACCGAAAGTTTCGGCAGTTCCGAAAGGCTGTTAATCAGCAGTTCGGTCATTCCGTCCGACAAATACTCGACATCGGCATTGCCGCTTTCGTTGACGAAAGGCAAGACGGCAATTGATTCGATATTCGCCGCACGACTGCCGTAAAACCAAAGCCCGACTCCAATCGAGGCGAGAAGCAAAAAGCCGGGCAAAATGCCCGTCAGCAAAGACTGATTTGATTTTGGTTTGTATTCCGATGTTTGGATGCCGTCGGTTTTAGCATCGCCTGCCGAAATTGCATTCGCGTCGGTTGTCGGAGTGGGAAGCAAATTCGTCCGCGCTTCGTTCGCTTCGTTTGTTGTTCTACCTGGCGCGGCTTCGCCTGTCGGCAATCCGATGCGGCGCAGCAAATCTTGAAAGCGCGGGTCGTGGCGCAGAACTTGAAAACGCGGTTCGCCGTTGAGCCAGCCCGGAACCAAAAAGCTGTGTTCCTCGAAAGCCTGCTCCAGACGATTCCAAACTTGCTCCGTTTCACCCAAACCCAGATGAATTACGGCAAAATAAAGCGGCGGGATTTTTTGCGTGGAGGATTCGGCTTCGAGTTCGGCGAGAATTTTTCGCGCTTCATCAATTTGCCCGTTTGAGGCGTAAGCGTGGGCGAGATTCGACAGTGCTATCGGAGCGCGTTGAATCTCGCATTGCCGCCGCGCCGCTTCGACAGCCGCCCGGAAATCGCCTTTCATCCAATACGCCTGCGACAAAAAACCGTGCGCGGGCAGGTATTGCGAATCCAATTCAAGCGTCTTTTCACATTGTTCGATAGCCTTTTCCGGTTCGTCAGCGAAAATATAGACAAGTCCTAAATAAGCATTGAGCCGCGACGAAAGCGGGTCAATCTGCAAGCCTTTTTTGAATAATGTAAATGCTTCGTCTAAACGTCGCATATTAGCCAGCAACATTCCGTAATGAGCGTAAGCCATCGAATAATTTGGATTCAGTTCAATTGCGCGCTTGTATTCGCTCTCCGCATCACGCCAATTCCATTCGTGATTCCATTTGACTACGCCTAAAGAAACGCGCGCTTCCGCCGAGGAAGCATCGAGCCGAATGGCTTTTTGCGCCGCTTCTCGCGCTTTCGGCAAAACTTCCTGCGGCTCGCCGCCCAGATAAGAACTAAAAAGATAGGCTTCGGCAAGTCCGGCGTGGGCTTCCGCGTAATCGGGCGCGAGCGCAACCGTCTGCCGGAAAAGCGAAATGGCTTTTTGCAAACTTAACGGGTCGCTCTTCGCAAGATGAAAACGCGCTTTGAGATAAAGCTGATAAGCCTCGACATTGTTCGTGCCGCGTCTGGTTAATTCTTTGTGTTCGCCGCTGCTCATCGTTTGCAGCAGCGCACTGGCAACTTGCGAAGCAATTTCGTCCTGCACGTCAAAAATATCCGTCCAGCGAGCATCGAATTTTTCTGCCCAAATCGGTGTTTCCGTTTCCACGTTGACCAACTGAACCGTTACGCGCAGACGCTCTCCGGCGCGCTGCAGATTGCCTTCCAAAACCGAGCCAACGCGCAGCTCGCGTCCGATTGTCGCAGAATTTTGATTTGAATTTGTGTGATGCCGCACCGCGCTGGTCGGACGCACCGCCAATTGTCTGGTTCGACTCAATTGCGTAATCAGCGCATCGGCTAAACCTAAACCGAGATATTCGTCGTCCGCTTCCAAACTCAAAGTCGAGAACGGCAAGACGGCAACCGAATTGAGAAGGGGATAAGAGGAGACGGTGAGCAGAGGAGACGGTTGAGTTTTCGCAGCATTCTCTTTTTCTCCGCTTCTCCTTTTCTCCCCGTCTCGATCAAGTTCAGCTTCAAACTCCAGACGCTTTTGCAAACTTTTCAAATCAATCAACAAATCTTTTGCTGTTTGATAACGCTCATCTTTGTTTTTCTCGAGCATTTTAGAAACGATACGCTGTAATTCCGTCGGCACATTCGCGGCGTAACGCGAAAGCGGTTGCGGTTCGGAATTTATCAAGTTGGCAAATGTTTCCGACATCGAATCGCCTGCAAACGGCGTTCTGCCCGCAATCATTTCGTAAACAAGAACGCCGAAACTAAAAATGTCCGTCCGCTCGTCAACCCGTTCGCCTTTCGCCTGTTCGGGCGACATATAATTGACCGTTCCTAAAATCACGCCTCTCGCCGTTTGGTTTTGCTTAACGGTTGCGTCTTCCAAGCCGATTACTTTTTGCTCGACGAGCTTTGCCAAGCCAAAGTCGAGAATTTTTGCATAACCGTCGGAACGAACCATTATATTTTCCGGTTTAATATCACGGTGGACGATGCGCGCCGTATGCGCGGCTGAGAGAGCATTGGTGATTTGGATTGAGATGTCCAATATTTCCGACAACTTCACCGACGATTGTTTGAAATGCTCGCGCAGAGTTTTGCCTTCGACGAATTCGCTGACGATGTAGTTTGCCTCTTCCGATTCACCAATTTCGTGGATGACCAAAATGTTCGGATGATTCAGAGCGGAAGCGGCTTTCGCCTCTTGCGTGAAGCGTCGGAGATTCGATTCGTGTTGAGCGAAATTTTCGTTGAGAATTTTGACGGCAACCAGCCGGTCGAGTTTTTTGTCTCGTGCGAGATAAACTTCGCCCATCCCGCCCGCGCCGATTTGCCGGATGACCTGGTAATGACCGAAACATTTTCCCGCTTCGAGATGCTTCGTCTCTGCTTCGATAATGACGCTGGCGACTTCCCGCGCGGCGGGTTGTTCCATAAAACTGTCATCAGCAAACGAATCAAGCAGTTTTTCGACTTCCTGACGCAAGATTTTATCATCACTGCAGTTTTCATCAAGAAATCTCACGCGCTCGCCCGGCGCGAGTTTCAGCGCGGTATCGAAAATTTTCTTCACTTGTTGCCAACGGTCGGGGTTCATCGTTATTTGAGGATTTTTTACTCGGCGCGCATAATTTCGTGACGCAGCCAAGCCTTTGCCACGTTCCAATCGCTTTTAACAGTCGCGGGCGAAATGCGAAGAACTTCGGCGGTTTCTTCGATACTCAAACCGCTGAAATACCTGAGTTCCACAATTCGCGCCTGTCGTTCGTCAAACCCGGCAAGGCGCGTCAACGCTTCGTCGAGCGCGACTAAATCAATGCTTTTTTCTTCTGACACCGCCAGCGCAGCCGCTTCAAGCGGCAAATCTTCGCCGATACCGCCGCGTTTCGCGCGATGCCGGGCTTTGGCGTAATCAACCAGAATTCGTCGCATCGCTTGGGCGGCGATGCCGAAAAAATGGGCGCGGTTTTGCCAGTCAACATCGCGCTGGTCAATCAATTTCAGATAAGCTTCGTGAATCAGCGCGGTCGTTTGCAAAGTATGGTCACGGCGTTCGCGGCGCAAATAACGCGAGGCTTGCCGGTGAAGTTCCGCGTAGACGAGCGGCAGAAGCGCGTCCAGGGCTTCCTGTTTGCCGCCGCTCCATTCCTGCAGCATCCGCGTAATCTCTCTTGATTTTCCCGGAGATTGCTCCATATCTTTCACGCTTTTTGGCTTAAAGAATATGTCTGTTTAAGGCGGCAAGTCAATCTGTTTTCCGACGGGTAAAAAAATTCTCGAAAAATTATTCAGCCTTTTTTTGCTTTTGTGTCGCGTTAATATTTGAGAGCAAAAATCAGATTCGAAAAGAAGACTGCTTTTCTAACAGTTGACTGATAAATAATTTTGGAAAAATAGAATGAAAATAGTTATTTGCCCGACAAATACGTTTGCTCAAACTAACAAGTTTTTGAACACACAATTGTTTTTCAAATGAGTTCGGCATTCAAAAAAATTCCAAGATTTTTCCAAGAAATTTACAAAGACTTTTGCCGCCGGTCTAAACGAAGATGATGACGCTTGATATTTTCGATGCCGGCAATATTGACGCAAACCGGATGCGCGGCGGCAACAGCTGCGCGATTTTAATAATTCTAAAAGGAGATAAAAATGAAACAGCAAAATATACAACAATTTTCGCAAAAAACTTTAACTTTGTGTCTGACGATTGCGCTGACAATTCTGCTCGGCGCGGTTGCTTTTCCAGCCCAGACAACATCAGTATTCACAACCGGATTAAATGCTCCGGCGAAAATAATTACCGCCGGACAATCATCTCTGCTGGTTGCCGAAGCCGGAACAACCGCGCCGAACAACGGGCGTATTTCGTTGGTCAATCGCGCGACGGGCGCACGGCGAACTTTGATTGACGGTTTGCCGTCGGGTGTTAACAATCTCGGCGGTTCGCCGGCAATTGCCGGTCCGTCGGGTTTAAAATTACGCGGGCAGACGCTTTATCTATCTATCGGAGTTGGCGACGCGGTAATGAGTGCCGGTCCCGGCGGTCTGGAAGCACCGAATCCAAATCCGTCATCGCCGCTTTTTGATTCCGTCCTGGAATTGACTATACCGGCTGATTACGAAAATTTGACCGGCGGTTTTACGCTTTCTGCCGCTAATCAAACAACACTTGCTGCGGGCGGACAGATAGTTTTGACCAATGCAGAAGGAAAACAATTGACCGTTCGGCTGGTTGCCAATTTGCCCGATTTTAAAGCTGAACCGCGTCCCAACAGTCCGAATAACGTGCGTGCGTCAAATCTATACGGAGTTGAAGTCGCGGGCGATTCGCTCTACGTCGTGGATGCCAGCTTTAATTTGGTTTATCGCGTCAACATTGCAAATGGAGCTAACGAAACATTCGCCGCGTTTGCGCCGAAACCGAATCCGACGCAGATAGGACCGCCCGTCGTCGAAGCCGTGCCGGACAGCATTCGGCTCGTCGGCAATCAACTGCTCGTAACTTTTCTAATGGGCTTTCCGTTTCCGCAAGGCTTGGCGGAAGTTCGCAGCATAAATCTCGACACACGCGCCCAATCAACTTTTATCCCGAATCTGACATCGGCGATTGACGTTTTGCCAATCAATGGAACGGGCGATAATGATTCGTATCTGGTTTTGGAATTCAGCGCGAATATGCTGGCACAGCAGCCGGGACGTTTGAAATTATTTGCCTCAAGGACGGATGCGCCGCGAATCTTAGCGAGTAATCTGATTACACCGACTTCAATCGCCCGCGACCCGCAAACCGGAAGTATTTACGTTACGGAAAATGCGACGGGCAGAATAATCCGCGTTTCTGCCCCGCGTGCTGTTTTCGCCGATTTCGACGGCGACGGTAGAGCGGACATCTCGGTTTTCCGTCCGTCAAATACGACCTGGTATGTTAATCCTTCGGCAAATCCGAACAGTTTTTACGGCGTTCCGTTTGGTCTGGCGACTGATAGGCTCGTTCCTGCCGATTATGACGGCGACGGCAAAACAGATATTGCCGTGTTTCGCCCCGAAACGGGAACATTGTATTTGCTCAGAAGTAGAGACGGCTTTCTCAGCCTTCCGGTGTTCGGCGCGGCTTCCGACATTTTCGCGCCCGCCGACTTCAGCGGCGACGGCAAAGCTGACTTCGCTGCTTATCGTCCGGGGGACGGCACCTGGTATGTCACGAATTTAGTCACCAGCCAAATTACCACCCAGTCGTTTTTCGATTTCATCGGCAAACCCGTGGCAGCGGATTTCGACGGCGACGGTAAAGCCGATTATGCAGTTTTTCGCCCATCGGACGGAGTTTGGCAAATTAACACCGGCTCACAAACCAATAGATTCGTTCAGTTCGGTATTTCGACCGATAAACCCGTCGTTGGTGATTACGACGGCGACGGTAAAGCGGACATCACTGTTTATCGCCCCGAGAACGGTTTTTGGTATTACCTGCAAAGCTCGGATAACGGATTCAGGTCGGTTCCATTCGGCATTGCGACCGACACGCCCGTTCCGGCTGATTACGACGGCGACGGCAAAACCGATATTGCCGTTTATCGCGGCGGCGTTTGGTATATTCTGCGAAGCTCGAACAGCCAGGTGCAATACGTTTTTTTCGGTTCGGCGGGCGACGTTCCGATTCCTTCGGTTTATAATCGTTGAGCGCGCTTGAAGTGAAAACAACCGTTTGGGGGCTTGTCCCGCGCGAGCGGCGGTCGGGAAGCTCGGTGCGCGGGCGAACCTGTTTGTCAAAAATCGGCAACGCACGGCTGCGAAAAGCTCTTTACTTTCCGGCGATCACCGCCCTCAGATGCAGCGACTTTTTCAAAGCGTGGGCTGATCCGTTACGAACGCGCGGCAAATCGAAAATGTCAGTGATCGGCGCGGCGATGCGAAAGTTGATTCATCTGGCTTACGGAGTCTTGAAAACCGGCAGACCGTTTGATCCGAATTGGGCGAAAACCGTTTGACTTGCAACACAGTATCTGACGTGGGCAAAAACCAGCAACACACAAGCAAAGGGTTCAGAAGAACCGTTTTAAAGAGAAGCTGTTTTTGCCTCACG
>Ga0136617_10004122_pt1 | contig 12994 bp, 14 predicted proteins | sample AntDrymUQ3222106_2_FD_129672 | JGI IMG/M metagenome (GOLD analysis project Ga0136617, IMG submission 129672) | Polar desert sand microbial communities from Dry Valleys, Antarctica - metaG UQ322 (21.06) | ecosystem: Environmental > Terrestrial > Soil > Desert | place: Antarctica: Dry Valley...
CTAGCTCTCCGGCGCGGCCTGGCGCGCGGCCACGAACGGCGCTCGGTCGAAGATGATCCTGATCTGGGAGATCGCGCCCTCGCTGAGCGTGAGGCACTCGGCTCCCGGGGCGTTGGGCACCGGGACGGTGTCCGTGTCGTACATCAGCACCGCCGTCTGGTCGTCGCCGAACGCGGCGATCAATGCAGACCGGGTCACGATCTGCGTGAACGGCTCCATGAAGCCGCGAAACGCGTCGGCACCGTCGAGCCGGCCAGCCGGTGCGTGGCAGACGATGTCGTCGGCGATGAAGGTCATCGCGCGGTCGAAGTCGTGGTTCGTCCACGCCTCGTAGTAGGCAAGTGCTGTTCGCAGAGCCTTGCCGGTGCTGTCGGTCATGTCGGTGTCCTCCTGGTCTCGACGGCGATGTCTGTTGAGACACCATCAACCGCCGTTGCGGAACGCGGCTTGCAGACGTTTCCGTCTCCCAGCTGCGATGCGCGGCGTGCCACGATGCGTCGGTGAGCGCCTCCGTTCTCGACCGAGCGCGGGCTGGAGACGAGCAAGCCTTCCGCGAGCTCACCGGCCCGTATGTTCGTGAACTGCATCTGCATTGCTACCGGATGCTCGGCTCGCTGACCGATACCGAAGACCTGCTTCAGGAAACGCTGATCGCGGCCTGGCGCGGCCTTGACGGGTTCGCGGGCCGTTCGTCGCTTCGCGCCTGGCTCTACCGCATCGCCACCAACCGCTGCCTGAACGCCATCCGCGATGCCAAGCGGCGCCCACCCGCAGAACCGGTTCCCCCGTTCATCCCGCCCGACCCATCTCGCCGCGGCGAGGTGACCTGGCTCGAGCCGTACCCGGACGCCTGGCTCGAGGACATCGAAGACGCTGCCCCGGGCCCTGCGGCGCGGTACGAGGCGCACGCGGCGGTCGAGCTGGCATTCATCGCTGCGCTGCAGCGGCTGTCGCCGCGGCAGACCGCAACCGTCATCCTCGCCGATGTGCTCGGCTTCTCCACCATAGAGGTGGCCGGCATGCTGGACAGCAGCCCAACCGCCGTCAAAGGCGCGCTGCAACGCGCGCGGGCAGCCCTGGCCCGAAGTGCCACCTGCCATGAACCCTTCGGTGGCCGCGGCTCAGCCGCCGAGGACAACCTCGCGCGCCGCTTCGCCGCGGCATTCACCGCAGGCGATATCGGTAGCGTCGTTGCGCTGCTGACCGACGACGCGTGGCTCGTCATGCCGCCGGCGCCGCACGAGTACATCGGCCGCGAGGCGATCGCGAGCTTCCTTCGCACAAGTACCGATTGGCGCGTGCAACGGCGCCTCAGGCTTCTGCCGACGCGGGCAAACGGCCAGCCCGCCTTCGGCTGCTACCTCAGCGGCCTGGACGAGCCCACCGCATACCCCACCGGCGTCCTCGTCCTGACCATGTCCAGGGACCGGATCACCAAGATCACGCGCTTCCTCGGGAGCGACCTGCCGCGGCAGTTCGGACTTGCCAACGAGATTGTCGCCAGCTGCGGTCGTTAGCCGGACCGCGATCGCACCGGTCCGCCCCGAGCACGCCGCGAGGCTCTTCCCCGCCAGCTCTCAAGAAGAGGGCCTCGCAGCTCGTTTCGCACGCGGATCCTTCTACGTACGCGTCGTCGTCAGCAGGGGACGACGAGGATCGACCGCCCAGACGCCGCGACGAGTGCGCGGATGTCGCCGGCGTCACCGGTCAGGATGCGGTCGCCCGCCGCAGACACGGCCACGACGCTCGCGTCGACAGCATCCTTCGTACCGGCTCGGCCCAGTAGCACCCCTGCTTCCCTGCCCAGGTGCTCATCCACGGCTTTGATGTCGACGGACTTGAGAAGTCGGGCAAGGTTCGCCTGGCGGCCGGCGGGGTCTCGCCACACCTGGGTGATGACCACTCCCGTGCTGCGCAGCTCCAGTCCCGCTTGCTGGGCCATGCGGAGGCGGGCCATCATCGCCCGGCTTCCCCGGTCCACTGCGACGAACGCCCCGGCGTCGAGCGCCAACGCACTCATGCCGCCGGCTCGGTGGTCGCCGGTTTCGGCAGGGCCAGCTCGGCGGCGGCCGTAGCCAGCTCGGCGGCGGTGAGCGATCCGTGCTCTGCTTCCCAGGCGTCGAGGAAATCGGCCAGCGCCTCGGTGCGGAGCTTGGCTGCCGCCGCGTCCGCCAGCCACCGAGACACACCCCCGCCGCGCTGCCGCGCGGCAGCGCGGACGGCGTCGCCAAGATCCGGATCGAATGAGACGCTCAGCTTGTCGACCTTCATACGGCATCCTACCGCGGTATGGCCGCCGATGGTAGGAACTATCCCGCAACTTCGATGTCCCCGTGCCGGGCGTTGTGGTCAGACACCAAGGTCCGGCCGTCGGGGGTCGACGAGCGCCCCGAGGCGATGTGCAGCCCCTCACCGTAGAGCGAGGCGCCCGCGGCGCGCGCCGGGTCGCCCGAGAGGGCGAGAAGGGTCAGCGACGTCGCGAACGCGGCGCCGATCCGCGGCAGCGTTCGGGAACTGCGGTATGCGTGCATCGGCTTTCGTCCTTGAGGTGGCCTGGAGACTCGCCCCAGCGTGCCGGTCGCCGCCGGGTCGCATCAGCGCGCAACCTGCACGAAGCCGTTGCGAGAACTCGCAACCCATAGCCCCCGCCGCGCCGCTCGCCGTCGTAGGCTGCCCGCGATGGCGATCCAGGCGCGCCCGTTCCTGACCGGCAAGCTCGCCGGCTTCGGCACGACGATCTTCGCGGAGATGTCGACGCTCGCGGCGCGGACGGGGGCGATCAACCTCGGCCAGGGGTTCCCGGACACCGACGGGCCGTCGGAGGTGCTCGAGGCCGCGGTCGTCGCGATGCGCGCGGGCGCCAACCAGTATCCGCCCGGCCCCGGCATCCCGGAGCTGCGGGCGGCGATCGCCGCCCACCAGCGGCGCTTTCGCGGCGTCGAGCTCGACCCCGACGGCGAGGTGCTGGTGACCACGGGGGCGACGGAGGCGATCGCCGCGGCGCTGCTCGCGTTTTGCGAGCCCGGCGACGAGGTCGTCACCTTCGAGCCCTACTACGACTCCTATGCGGCGTGCATCGCGCTCGCGGGCGCCGAGCGGCGCACCGTCGTGCTGCGCCCCCCCGGCTACGCGATCGACCCCGACGCGCTCGCCGCCGCGTTCTCGCCCCGCACCCGGCTCGTCCTGCTCAACTCGCCGCACAACCCGACGGGCAAGGTCTTCACCCGCGAGGAGCTCGAGCTGGTCGCCGGCCACTGCCGCGAGCGCGACGTGCTCGCCGTCACCGACGAGGTCTACGAGCACCTCGTGTTCGACGGCCGCGAGCACGTTGGGCTCGCCACCCTGCCCGGCATGGCCGAGCGCACGCTGACGATCTCCTCGGCCGGCAAGACGTTCTCGCTCACCGGCTGGAAGATCGGCTGGGCGACCGGACCGCGCGCGCTCGTCTCCGCCGTCCAGACCGTCAAGCAGTTCCTCACGTATGCGAGCGGCGCGCCGTTCCAGCCCGCGATCGCGCACGCGCTGAGCCTGCCCGACGCCTACTTCGAATCCTTCCGCGCCGAGCTGCAAGCCAAGCGCGACCGCCTCTGCGCCGGGTTGGAGGCGGCCGGCCTGGAGGTCTTCCGCCCGGCCGGCACCTACTTCGTGACGGTCGACATCCGGCCGCTGGGCGAGCGCGACGGCCATGCGTTCTGCCTCGCGCTGCCCGAGCGCGCGGGTGTCGTCGCGGTCCCCACGGTCGTGTTCTACGACGACAAGGCGGCCGGCCGCCCGCTCGTGCGCTTCGCGTTCTGCAAGCGCGACGAGGTGATCGACGAGGCCGCGGCGCGGCTGGGCCGCCTGCGCACCTAGTGCCTACACTGCGAGCGTGCCCGGCACCGTCGTGATGAAGTTCGGGGGGACGTCGGTCGCTGACGCCGAGCGGATCAAGCGCGCCGCCCGGCGGATCGTCAAGGCGCGCGAGCAGGGGCAGCGGGTCGTGGCCGTGCTGTCGGCGCGCGGCAAGACGACCGACGAGCTGATCGCCTCCGCGGAGGAGGTCTCGACGACGCCGGACCCGCGCGAGATGGACATGCTGCTCTCCACCGGCGAGCGCATCTCCTGCGCGCTGTGCGCGATGGCGATCAACGACCTCGGCCACCGCGCGATCTCGCTGACCGGCTCGCAGGCCGGGATCGTGACCGACACCTCGCACACCCGGGCGCGCATCCTCGACGTCCGCGCCAACCGCATCCGCGAGGCGCTCGACGAGGACCTGATCGTGCTGGTCGCCGGCTTTCAGGGCGTCTCGACGACCAAGGACGTCACCACGCTCGGCCGCGGCGGCTCGGACACCACCGCCGTCGCGCTCGCCGCCGCGATCGGCGCCGAGGTGTGCGAGATCTACACCGACGTCGCGGGCGTGTTCTCCGCCGACCCCCGCATCGTCCCCGACGCGCGCATGCTCCCGGTCGTCTCCTTCGAGGAGATGCTCGAGATGTCGGCCTCCGGGGCCGGCGTGCTGCAGCTGCGCTCGGTCGAGTACGCGCGCACCCACGGGGTGCGGATCCACTGCCGCTCCTCGTTCACCGAGGACCCCGGGACCTACGTGATCGGAGAAGAGGAGACGATGGAACGCCCCCTGATCACCGCGGTGACGCACTCCACCGACGAGGCGCGGATCACGCTGCTCGGCGTGCCCGACCATCCGGGCATCGCCGGCCGGATCTTCACGGCGCTGGCCGAAGCCCAAGTCAACGTCGACCTGATCATCCAGAACGAGCCGGAGTCAGAGGGCGCCGGCGCCGACCTGTCGTTCACCGTCCCGCGGGCGGACGTCCGCGCGGCGCGCGACGCGCTGCAGGCGATCGTCGCCGACGTCGGCATCGCGCGCGTCGCCGAGGACCCGACGATGGGCAAGGTCTCGATCGTCGGCGCCGGCATGAAGACGCACCCCGGCGTGGCGGCCAAGGTGTTCAGCACGCTCGGCCGCGAGGGGATCAACATCGAGATGATCTCCACCTCGCCGATCAAGATCTCGTGCGTCGTGCAGGGCGACCAGGTGACCTCCGCGGTCAAGGCGCTGCACGAGGCGTTCGAGCTGGGCGCCGACGACATTCGCATCGAACACCCCTTCGAGCAGGGAGCCGCCAGATGAGCGAGGGATACCGGGTCGCGGTGGTCGGCGCCACGGGCGCCGTGGGGACCGTCATGCTGGCCAAGCTGCGCGAGCGCGGCTTCCCGGCGCGCGAGATCGTGCCGTTCGCCTCCGCCCGCTCCGCCGGGCGCGAGCTGGAGGGCGCCGGCGTCGTCCGGGCGCTCGACGAGGACACGATCCAGGGCTTCGACCTGGCGCTGTTCAGCGCCGGCGCGACGACCTCGGGCGAGTGGGCCCCGCGCTTCGTGGAGGCGGGCAGCGTAGTCGTCGACAACTCCTCGAGGTTCCGCCGCGAGGAGGACGTCCCGCTCGTCGTGAGCGAGGTCAACCCGCACGCGCTCGAGCGCCACCAGGGCCTGATCGCCAACCCCAACTGCTCCACGATGCAGCTGATGGTCGTGCTCAAGCCGATCCTCGACACCGCCGGCATCGAGCGGCTGATCGTCTCCACCTACCAGTCGGTGTCCGGCACGGGCGTCAAGGCGGTGGAGGAGCTCGAGGCGCAGACGCATGCCGTCCTGCACGGGACCGAGCCGCCGCCGCCGTCCGTCTATCCCCACCCGATCGCGTTCAACGTGCTCGGCGGCGCCGGCAGCTTCAAAGACGGCGACGACTACACCGACGAAGAGCGCAAGATGATGCACGAGACGCGCAAGATCCTCGAGCAGCCCGACATCGGCATCTCGGTGACCTGCGCGCGCGTCCCGGTCATCGCAGCGCACTCGGAGTCCGTCAACGTGCAGACGCGCGAGCCGATCGAGCCCGACGCGGTGCGCGCCCTGCTGCGCGGCGCGCCCGGGCTGGAGGTCGTCGACGACCCCGCGCGCAACGGCTACCCGACGGCGCTCGCCGGGGCCGGTCGCGACGAGGTGCTGGTCGGGCGGATCCGCCGCGACCCGTCGCACGAGCGTGCGCTGAACCTGTGGGTGGTCGGCGACAACCTGCTCAAGGGCGCCGCGACGAACGCCGTGCAGATCGCCGAGGTGCTGCACGAGCGCAAGCTTGTGCGGGTGCCCGCCCGCCAGGCCGCGTGAACTAGCTCGACAGCGCCCCGAGGACGTCCTCGACGGGCGCGGGCCGGCTGATGTGGAAGCCCTGTGCGTAGTCGACGCCCCTGGCCAGGAGCAGGTCGGCGGTCTCCTGATCGGTGACGAACTCGGATCCGGTCGGACGCGTCCACGATCGCCATGCCGATCGGCGCGTTGCTGAAGGCGGCCCGGAACAGCGCGCGCGGCTGCGCGACCTCGAGCCCGGTGTCGCTCATGACCGCTCGTGCCTCTACTCGCAGAACGCGATGAACGGGATGCCGATGACGTCGACCTTCCTCGTGTCGACCGGGACCGCGAACTGGAGCCGGCCGCCGCCGCGCCTGGGGATCTTCACGAGTGTCAGGCCGAAGACATCCTCGGTGCCGTGATCGATCTTGGCCTTCGGGAACGCCGCCTCGATGTCGGCGATGCTCGCCCCGATCCCGACGCCGCGTGCCCTCGCGCCGCCGGTGACCGAGATGCTCCTAACCCTCCGCGGCGAGGTGGTCGTGAAGTCGACCGAGCCCTTCAGCGGGACGCGCAGGCGCGCCGAGCGGGTGTCCGGCCCGCCGAGCTCGCATCCCGGGCGCAGCCTGCCGACCAGTCCGGCCGAGCGCAGCCGCCCGAACGTCTTGCCGAGCTTGACCTTGCCGACGCCGGCCGCCGTGATCCTCTTGGCCGCGGCGTGACCGGCCTCGCCGTGGGCGCCGGCCGTTCCGACGGCGACGGCGACGGCGACGGCGAGCGCGGCGGCCGTTCCTAGCGTACGCGCGAGGTTGCGAGCGAGCATGGCGCCAACGTACCCGACCACCTGCCCGCGTTGCTAGGCGCGCGCTACGCGGCGTTCGGGACGCCGGCGAGGACGGAGGTCGACCAATCGATCACGGACGTCGGCTTGACGACGTGCTTCGAGAGCCCGAGCTCCTTCGGATCCAGCCCGAGCGCGAGCCCGACCATCTGCGGGAGGTGGAGCACCGGCATGCCGAGCGGCCGACCGACCACCTTCTCGGCCAGCGGCTGCTGGAGGTCGAGGTTGAGGTGGCACAGCGGGCAGGGCGTGACCAGGCAGTCGGCGTCCGCGTCGAGTGCGTCGCCGAGGTGACGGCCGGCCTGCTTGAGCGAGGCCTGCTGGTTCATCGTGATGATCGGGAACCCGCAGCACTTGTACTGGCCGGCGTAGTCGACCACCGTGCCGCCCAGCGCCTCGATGAGCGCGTGCAGGTACGTGTCGCGCGGGGTGTCGCGGTCGATGCCGAGGCGGTCGGTGGGGCGCACGATGTAGCAGCCGTAGAACGGCCCGACGCGCAGGCCGGTCAGCGGCCGCTTGACCATCGAGGCGATCCGATCGAGCCCGATCTCCTCCACCATCAGCCACAGGAAGTGCTTGTTGGCGAGGCCCTTCTCGTAGCTCAGGCCCTCGGCCGACAGCGTCTCGTTGACGTGCTCGCGGTACTCCGTGTTGCCGTCCAGGCGCTCCTGGCATTCGGACTGCGCGCCCTGGCAGGTGGAGCAGATGTTCATCATCAGGTCCGCGCCCTCAACCTGCCCAGCAAGCGCGAACGTGCGCGCGTTGAGCGTGTCGGCCAGCTCCTGGTTGTGCTCGGCGATCACGCCGGCGCCGCAGCAGCTCGCGCGGTCGAGCTCGACGAGCTCGATGTCGAGCAGCGGGGCGACCTTCGCCATCGACCCGTGCAGCTCGGGGGTGAAGCCCCGGCTCACGCAGCCGGGCCAGTAGGCGACCTTCACTGGTTCGGGCTCCTCTCCTCGGGCAGATGGCTGCCCGCCGCGTCGGCGTGGCCGGCCTGGGGGGCGTCGTCGCCCGGCTCGTCCTCTTCGCCCGCCACGTACAGGTTGAGCTCGTAGCGCTCCTCCTTGTCGTGGACGTGCTTGTAGATGCGCTTGACGTCGTCTCCGGCCTTGTGGGAGTGCAGCAGCGCCTTGCGCGGCGTCACCTTGCCGCGCTGGAGCGCCTTGAGGATCGCGGGCAGCGAGCCGGTCAGCACCGGGATGGCGCGCGGGTGGAACTTGCCGCCGTAGGAGTCGGGCAGCAGGTCGGCCTCGTGCAGCAGCCCGTTGCGCTCGATGTTCTTGACGAACGCCTGCTCGTGCCGGTGGCCGTTGTTGCGGTCGTCGATCTCGTGGTCGGAGCCCGCGATGCGGCGCAGCCGCATGATCTGGCTCATCGGCGCCACGCCCTTGGGGCACGCCTCGATGCAGTTGAAGCAGTGGGTGCAGTCGTAGATGCCGTGCGGGTCCTCGGCGAGGTCCTTGAGGCGCTCGTAGTGCTGGCCGTCGCGCGGGTCGCCGACGAAGCGGTAGGCCTTCGCGAGCGCCGCCGGCCCGATGAACAGCGGGTCGACCTCCATCGAGAGGCAGTCCGAGACGCAGGCGCCGCACTGGATGCAGGCCATCGACTGGGTGACGTCGATCATCGACTCGGGCGCCACGATGTGCTCGCGCTCGGGGTCGGGACCGTCCGGCAGCAGCCACGGCGTCACGCGCTGGATCTTCTTCCAGTGGACCGCGTCCATGTCGACGATCAGGTCCTTGAGCACCGGCATGTTGCCCATCGGCTCGACCGTGATGATGCCGTCGACCGCGTTCTCGGTGGCCTTGTCGAGGTGCATGTGGCACGCGAGGTTCGGCCTGCCGTTGATGCGCACGCCGCAGGAGCCGCAGATCGCCGCGCGGCAGGAGCAGCGGATGCCGATCGAGCCGTCGGTGCGGTCGCGCGCCTGGAGGATGCCGTCAAGGACGGAGCGGTGCCCGTCGAGGTCGACCTGGAAGTCCTCCCAGTAGGGCGCCTCGCCCGTCTCGGGCGAGTAGCGGCGGAGTCTCAGCGTGTATTCGGCCATCAGTAGGTGCGCTCCTGGGGCTCCCACTGGGTCATCGTCACCGGCGAGTAGGAGATCGTCGGCACGTCGCCGCCGTTGACCGACAGGGTGATGTGCTTGAGCCAGTCGTCGTCGTTGCGCTCCGGGAAGTCGAGCCGGAACTGCGCGCCGCGCGATTCCTTTCTCTCCAGCGCGCCCATGACGATGCACTCGCCCACGTCGAGCATGTACCCCAGCTCGATCGCGCCCAGCACGTCCTGGTTGAACACGGTGCCGCGGTCGTCGATCGCCGCGACCGAGGCCTCCTCCTTGAGGCGCACGATCGTGGACTGCGCCTCGGTGAGGCCCTCCTGCGTCCGGAAGACCGCGCACTTCTCGTTCATCATCTCGCCGAGCTCGTCCTTGATCTCCGAGATGCGCCGGCCGCCGCTCTCGCGGCCGATGATGCGGGCGATCGCGCGGCGTTCGTCGGCCAGCTCGGCCTCTGGCGCCTGGGGCATCCCCATGCCGGCGGCGCGCTGCGCCGCGTGCTCGCCCGAGCGGCGGCCGAAGATCAGCGTGTCGAGCAGGGAGTTGGCGCCCAGGCGGTTGCCGCCGTGGACCGACACGCAGGCGACCTCGCCCGCGGCGTAGAGGCCGGGGATGTCGGTCGCGCCCCACACGTCGGTCTTGACGCCGCCCATGATGTAGTGGCAGCCGGGCTTGATGTGGATCGGCTCGCGCGTGATGTCCACGCCGGCGAAGTCGCGCCCGATGTTGACGATCTCGCGCAGCGCCTCGAGCGTGCGCTTGCGCGGCACCTTGGTGATGTCGAGCGCCACGGTGCCGTCGGGGAAGCCGCGGCCCTCGTTGATCTCGGTCTGCTCGGAGCGGCTGACCACGTCGCGCGAGGCGAGCTCCATCTTGTTGGGCGCGTAGCGCTCCATGAAGCGCTCGCCCGCGGCGTTGTAGAGGTGCGCGCCCTCGCCGCGGGCGCCCTCGGTGATCAGGATGCCGTTCCCGGCCAGCGTGGTCGGGTGATACTGGATCATCTCCATGTCCATCAGCGGCGCGCCGATGCGAAACGACTGGGCGATCCCGTCGCCGGTGCAGATGAGCGCGTTGGTGGTCGGCTTGAAGCACTGGCCGGCGCCGCCGGAGGCCTGGATGACCGCCTTGGCGCTGAACAGCTCCATCGAGCCGTCGCGGATGTTGCGCGCCACCGCGCCGCAGCAGTCGCCCTCGTCGTCCTGCACGAGCGCGGTCACGAACCACTCCTCGTACCGCTCGACCTGGGCGTGGACCTTCATCAGCTGCTCGTAGAGCACGTGCAGCAGCGCCTGGCCGGTGATGTCGGCCACGTAGTACGTGCGGGCGGCGGAGGCGCCGCCGAACGCGCGCGTGCCGAGCTTGCCCTCCGGGCTGCGGTGGAAGGTCACCCCGCGATGCTCGAGCCACAGGACCTCGCCGGGCGCCTCGCGGCACATGATCTCGATCGCGTCCTGGTCGCCGAGGTAGTCCGACCCCTTGACGGTGTCGAACGCGTGCGACTCCCAGGAGTCCTCGGGGTTCAGCGCGGCGTTGATGCCGCCCGCGGCCGCATTGGAGTGCGAGCGGACGGGGTGCACCTTGGACATGACGGCCACGGTCGCTCCGGCTTCGGCGGCCGCGAGCGCGGCCCGCTGGCCGGCGAGGCCGGCGCCGATGATCAGAACGTCGTGTGCGGGCATGGCGAGCGATCTTATTGAAATGGGTTGGGCATACTGCCCCCTCCCATGTCCGCCGTGCGCACGCTGATCGTCGACGACCACGCCGACGTCCGCTTCCTGATCCGCACGATCGTCGCCCACGCCGAGGTGGACGTGGAGATCGTGGGCGAGGCCGACGGGGTGGAGGCGGCGCTCGAGCAGCTCGACGCGCTCGTGCCCGACGTGGTCGTCATGGACGCCCGCATGCCGCGGCTCGACGGCTTCGAGGCCGCGCCGATGCTGCTCGCCCGCCGTCCCGACCTGCCGATCGTGCTGTGCAGCGCCTGGGTGGACGACGAGGTGCATCGGCGCGCGGCGGAGGCCGGCATCCACACGGTGCTCTCCAAGGACCGGTTCGAGGAGATCCCCGCCGTGATCCTGCAGGTCGCCGGCCGCGCGTAGCGGGGCGCGACCTAAAGAGGGTCTGACCCCGTTCAGGTCGCCAGTTGCGCGCGGAGGGCGCGGGTGACCTGCTCGAACGTGACCACGCCGCGCAGGCGGCCGTCGGCGTCGACGGCCATCAGCGCGCCGAGGCGGCGCAGCGGCTCGGACGCGATCAGCGCTTCGAGCGGGGCGTCGGCGGGGACCTGGCCGTCGGCGCCCGCCGGGGCCACGAGGTCGCGCACCGCCATCGCCCCGCCCTCCTGCAGCGCCGCGTGCTCGACGGCGCTGCGGTGCGCCAGGCCGGCGTAGCGGCCATCGTCCTCGACGACCGCGAACCAGTCCCAGCCCTGGTAGCGCAGGAAGTAGTCCTCGTAGGCGGCGGCGGCCGGCAGCGCGGCGGGGATCGTCACCGGCTCGGCGTCCATCACGTCGGCGACCGTGATGCCGGCGATCTGCTCGGTGAACGCGGTCTGCGCGAGCGTACCCCGCGCGGCCGAGGCCAGCAGCCAGCCGAGCGCCCCGAACCAGATCCCGTCGAACGTGGCGCCCTCGACCAACACGATGACCGCCAGGCCGCCGGCCATCAGCAGGTACCCGAAGCCGATCCCGATCCGGGCGGCGAAGCGCGTGGCGCGGTGGCGGTCGCCGGTCAGCTTCCACGCCGCCGCGCGCGCGATCCGCCCGCCGTCGAGCGGGAAGGCCGGCACGAGATTGAACACCAACAGCAGCAGGTTCATCATGACCAGCAGGGAGACGACGACCTCGACCGGGCTGGCGTCGGCGGTGCGCGAGAGGCGCGCGGCGTCCCAGAACGAGTCCACCCCGGCCAGCAGGATCGCCGCCACCGAGGCGAGCACCACGATCGCGAGCGTGACCAGCGGCCCGGCCACCGCGACCCGGAACTCGGCACCCGGCGAGTCGGTCTCCCGGCTCATCTTCATCACGCCGCCGAACAGGAACAAGTCGATGCCGTCGACCCCGATCCCCTCCCGCTGCGCGGCGAGCGCGTGGCCGAGCTCGTGCAGCACGATCGAGCCGAAGAAGCTCGCCGCGGCGACCACGGCGACCACGTAGACGGTGGCCTCGCTCGCGTCCAGCGTCTCCGACAGCGAGTCCCAGAGCACGAAGAGGACGACGAACAGGACCAGGAACCACGAGTAGTTGACGCCCACCCGGATACCGAAGATCCGCAGCAGCGGAAGTGAGCGCGAGCCCGTCATCGGATACCCATGGTCGCATAGCATCGCCCCCCAGCTGAATTCGCATCGAGGAGTCACATGGCATACGAAGTCACCTTCATCCCGGGTGACGGCACCGGGCCCGAGCTGGCGGAAGCGACCCGCCGCGTGCTCGAGGCGACCGGCGTCGAGTTCTCCTGGGACGAGCAGCCCGCGGGCCAGGACGTCTACGACGAGGAGGGCAACCCCTTACCGGACCGCACGCTGGAGTCGATCAAGCGCAACCGCGTCGGCATCAAGGGCCCGACCACGACACCGGTCGGCTCCGGCTTCCGCTCGGTCAACGTGCTGCTGCGCAAGGAGCTCGACCTCTACGCCTGCATCCGGCCCTGCAAGGCCTACGAGGGCGTGCGCACCCGCTTCCCCGAGACCGACATCGTGCTCGTGCGCGAGAACACCGAGGACCTCTACGCGGGGATCGAGTTCGAGTGCGATTCCGACGGCGCCGAGCGGCTGCGCGCGTTCATCGAGGAGCTCGACGGCTCCAAGGTCCGCGAGCACTCCGGCATCTCGATCAAGCCGATCTCCGTCTTCGGCTCCGAGCGCATCGTGCGCGCGGCGTTCGACTACGCGCGGGAGAACGGCCGCCGCAGGGTCACCGCGGCCCACAAGGCCAACATCATGAAGCACACCGACGGCCTCTACC
>Ga0136617_10004123_pt1 | contig 12992 bp, 10 predicted proteins | sample AntDrymUQ3222106_2_FD_129672 | JGI IMG/M metagenome (GOLD analysis project Ga0136617, IMG submission 129672) | Polar desert sand microbial communities from Dry Valleys, Antarctica - metaG UQ322 (21.06) | ecosystem: Environmental > Terrestrial > Soil > Desert | place: Antarctica: Dry Valley...
CACCGACGGGTGGCAGGCCGCCGACGACCTGAGCCAGGTGGCGTTCATGCGGGCCGACCATCGCAGCGCGCTCCGCGAGGCCGGGGTGTCCACGGTCGCCGCGCTGGCCGCGGCCGATCCGGCAAGGCTGCCGGGCACGATCGGCCGATCGTCGCGTAAGCGGCTGGTCAGCCAGGCGGGCCTGCAGGTCCACGAGCGGGAGGCTGGCTCCCCGGCGTACGAGCTGCTGGTGCCGGACAGCAGCCAGCAGCTCGGGTTTCTGCGGCTGCCGGAGCCCGATCCCGGCGACCTGTACCTCGACTTCGAGGGCGACCCGTTCGCCGAGGACGGAACCGGCCGGGAGTACCTCGCGGGCATCGGGGACCGGTTCGGTGGCTTCCGGACGCTGTGGGCACACGGCCCGGCGGAGGAGGCGGCCTTGACCGAGCAATTGGTCGACCTGCTGCTGCAGCGTTGGCGCGAGCACCCTGGGATGCACGTCTACCACTACGCGCCCTACGAGCCGACCGCGATCAAGCGGCTGACTGGCCGGCACGGGGTGCGCGAGGCCGAACTGGACCAGCTCCTGCGCGGAGGGCGGTTCGTCGACTTGTACGCCGTCGTCCGGCAGGGCCTGCGGATCAGCAAGCCGTCGTACTCGATCAAGTACCTGGAGGCGTTCTACTGGGGCACGGTCCGGGTGGGCGGCGAGGTGTCCGGCGCTCTTGACAGCGTGGTCGCGTACGAGCGGTGGCTGACCGATGGCGATTCGGAGATCTTGCGCCAGATCGAGGACTACAACCGGCTCGACGTCGAGTCCACCGCCGCTCTGCATCTGTGGCTGGAGCAGCGCAGGGACGAGCTCGGCCTCCGGGTCGGCCCCTTGCCGCGGCCGGGCGAGGCCCTGGTCGAGCCGCAGCCCCCGAGCGAGGAAGAACTCGCCGAGGCGGCGCTGGCCGCGCGGTTGCGCGAGGCTGGGCGGTCGCTGCTCGCCGGGCTGGTGCAGTGGCACCGCCGGGAGGGCCGGCCGCGGTGGTGGGACATCTTCCGGCTGAAGAACCTCACCGACGACGAGCTGCTGCACGACACCTCGGCGCTCGGCGAGCTGTCCGCGCCCGAACCAGCCGGCGTCGACAAGCGCAGCACGTTGTGGCGCTACGCCTTTCCACCGCAGGACACCAAGGTCCGCGAGGAGGTGCTGGACGTCGACTCCGCCGCCGGGCTGGGGACGGTGTTCGACATGGAGGCCGCTGACGGCTGGCTGACACTCAAGGTGGGTCCCGGCAAGCCGCCACCCCGGCCGCGCGGCTTCGCGCCGGGCGGGCCGCCGCAGGACAAGGTGCTGCGCGAGTCGATCGCGTTCGTCGGCACCGAGTGGCTGGCCGGCCGGTCCACACCCGGGTTGCGGTTGCTGGAGCGCGCCGTGCCTCCCGGTACGCCGGTGCGGGCCGGCGAGTCGCCGGCCGAGGCCGTGCTGCGGGTGGGCCGAGCGCTGTCCGGGGAAGTACTGGCGGTCCAGGGGCCACCCGGCAGCGGCAAGACCACCGTCGCGGCGGCATTGATCAGAGCACTGCTCGACGACGGCAAACGGGTGGGGGTCACGGCGACGTCGCATGCGGTGATCGGCAACCTGCTGAGCGCCGTCGGGCGGCCCGGCCTGCAGAAGTGCGACACCAACGACCATTGCGGGGCGCCCGGCATCGCCAGCACGACCCGCAACGACGAGGTAGCAGCGAAGCTCGCCTCGGGTGAGGTCATGCTGGTCGGGGGGACGGCGTGGCTGTGGGCTCGAGCGGACCTGCGAGGCGCTGTCGACGTCCTGGTGGTGGACGAGGCCGGCCAGTTCTCGCTGGCCAATGCGGTCGCGGTGGCGCAGGCGGCCCCGTCCTTGGTGCTGCTCGGCGACCCGCAGCAGCTGACCCAGCCGACGCAGGCCCTCCACCCGGACGGCGCCGACGCCTCCGCGCTCGGGCACCTGCTGGGCAATCACGACACCATCCCGCCGGAGTGCGGCATCTTCCTGGACACGTCGTGGCGGATGCACCCGCACATCACGGCGTTCGTGTCCGACCTGTCCTACGACGGGCGGCTGTCCTCAGCAGCCGGGCGGGAGCGGCTGCAGGTGTCCGCGCCCGGGCGGCTGCGCGGTAGCGGGGTGCGGTTCGTGCCGGTGGAGCACGCCGGCAACGCCGCCGGCTCGGACGAGGAGGTCAAGATCGTCGCGGAGCTGGTAGCCGACCTGTGCGGCGGCTCCTGGACCGACCACGCTGGGACGCCGCATCCCCTCGGGCTGGACGACATCCTCGTAGTGGCGCCGTACAACAACCAGGTCGGGCGGCTGCGGCAAGGCCTGCCAGCCGGTGCCCGGGTCGGGACGGTGGACAAGTTCCAGGGTCAGGAGGCGCCGATCGTCCTGTACTCGATGGCGAGTTCGTCCGCGGCGGATGCGCCGCGCGGAGTCGGCTTCCTCTACGACGTGCACCGGCTCAACGTGGCGGTTTCGCGGGCGCAGGCGATGGCTGTCATCCTGGCCAGTCCGCGACTGCTCGACGCTGCGGTGCACTCCCCCGAGCAGCTGCGAAGGGTCAACGCGCTCTGCCGGTACGCCGAGGTCGCCGAGCGGCAGGCTGCCGTACTCTGAAGACAACGGGGAGAGAGGCGGGTCTCATGACGACCCCGGGCCAGGAACGGCAGCCCTCTTACCGCCTTCTCAAGGTCGTGCTCCCGCTGGACGGGTCGGCGTCGTTCTTGCTCCCGGTCCTGCTGTTGGCTGCAGTGCCCGTTCTTCGCTGGCTCGATCCCTCGGCCACGTTGGTGGGAGCGGTCGTGATCGGCTCCGCCGTCGTGCTCGGTGCCTGCGGTGTGCTGATGGCCGCAGCAATGGCGAGGACGATGCTCCGCGGAGAGGCCGAACACCCGGAGATGGCGCGGTTCCTGGCCAGCAGCAGGCGCTAGTCCTCCCACCGGGTACCAGGCGCCTGCCCGATCTAGTGTCGTAGCGGTGAACGCAGTCGAAAGCTTCCGCGCCGTGGTAACCCGATCGGGGTGGACCCTCGATGAGGCCGCGCTTGCGATCGCAGCCGGCGCGGATCCGCGGCTGGACACCGGACGCTGGTTGACCGAACTCGACCGGCTCGCCGAGGGCGTCGGCTCCTTCGGGGCCCTCACCCGTCGGCTGTTCGTGGAGGCCGGCTTCGCAGGCAACGGGGAGCGCTACCACGACCCGCGGAACTCGCTGCTGCACCAGGTGCTCGCTCGCCGGCTCGGCCTGCCGATCACACTCTCGGTCGTCTGCTTGGAGGTTGGCCGCCGCGCCGGCGTCGACATGGAGGGTGTCGCGATGCCGGGTCATTTTCTGGTCCGCCACGTCGGCAGTCAGCAGTACGTCGATGCGTTCGGCGGCGGCGAACTGCTGGACCTGGCCGGTTGCGAGGCTCGCTTCCGTCGCTCCACCGGCATGCAGATCCCGTTCGGGGACCATCTGCTGCCGACCGCGACTCGGCCGGCGATCCTGGCGCGCATTCTGGAGAACCTGCGCGGGGTCTACCGGGCCGGCCGGCCGGCCGACCTGGAGTGGGTGCTGCGGATGCGCCTGATCCTGCCGGGCGCCGGCATCGAGGAGGTCATCGAGTTGGGCGAGGCGACGGGTCGGCAGGGCAAGTGGCTCGACGCGGCCGCCCAGCTGGAGTCCACTGTGGACAGCTGGCCGCAGTACGGCGAACGGTTGACCGTCGCCGCGCGCTCCCTGCGAGCCCACCTCAACTGAGCACCCGCGACGCCACGATCCTCGCGTGCAGGGCCACGCCGGGGCAGTGGCCCCTGGCGTCGGCACAGACTCCGTCGCCGATATTCGCATCGACGCGGTCGGCGATGGTGTTCACCTGGAACGTGTCCGCCCAGGCCGGCGGCGCGATGAGCAGGCTGATGGCCAACCCGCCCAGCGCCGCTGTGGTGATGGTTCTCAAGCGCAGGGGATCTCCCGATGCTGTGAGTGGTGGATGGTGCCGATGATTACGGGGCAGCTGAGGGTCGCGTTCAGTAATCGGAGGAACACTTTGTGTCGCTGCGGTGAACACTGTCCCGCCGGTGTGATGCACTGCGGTCATGCCTGGGCGGACGGTGGCCAGCATGAGCACCGCCGCTGCCCCGGCGATCTTCGTGTTGCTGTGGAGCACCGGCTTCATCGGTGCGAAGTACGGCCTGCCGTACGCCGAGCCGTTCACCCTGCTCGCCCTTCGGCTCGTCGTGGCCGCCGCTCTGCTCGGCGCGCTCGCGGTGCTGACCCGGTCGCCGGCGCCCCGGACGCGGGCGCAGTTCGGCAGGTCAGCCGTCAGCGGCGTGCTCCTGCACACGGCCTACCTGGGCGGCGTCTTCTGGGCCATCGACCACGGCGTCCCGGCCGGTGTCGCCGCAGTGGTGGTGAGCCTGCAGCCGGTGCTCGTCGCGGCGCTGGCCGGCGTACTGCTCGGTGAGCGGCTGGCCCCGATCCAGTGGATCGGGCTCGCGCTGGGGATCACCGGCGTACTGCTCGTCCTCGCCCCCGGCCTGTCCGCGGGCGGTCTGACGATCGCCGGTGTCGCGGCCTGTCTGGCGGCATTGGCCGGTGGCACGGTCGGTACGCTGCACCAGAAGCGCTACGGCGACGGCATCCCGCTGCTGTCCGGAACCGCGGTGCAATACGCCGCCGCCGGCCTGGTGCTGGCAGTCGCCGCCGTCAGCACCGAGACGATGACGATCCGCTGGACCGGGCAGTTCGTCGCGGCGTTCGTGTGGCTGGTGTTGGTGTTGTCCCTCGGCGCCGTACTGCTGCTGCTCTTCCTGCTCCGCCGTGGCAGCGCCTCGGAGGTGTCGACACTGTTCTATCTGGTGCCCCCGGCGACGGCGATCGAGGCGTACCTGGTCTTCGGCGAGCAGTTGGCCGAACTGTCGATCCTCGGGATCGGGGTGGCCACCGTCGGCGTTGCGCTCGTCCTCCGCCCGCCACGCCGGAGGGCTGGCCGCCAGCGTCAGTAGCCTGGCCGGCTCAGTCCCTTTCTCCCGCCCCTCAGTCCCTTTCTCCCGCCGGCCGCGGCCGCCATCACACCGCGCGGCATGGCCACCAGCCGACCCCGGACCACGTCGGCGATCAGCAGCTTGTAGCTGCCGAAGTTCTGCTTGTTCTCCGCGTCGTACCAGACATGGGCGTCTCGATACTTCGCATTCGGCCCGTCCTTGGCACCGGCCCACCTGCGGACCCGGCCCTCGGCGGCATCGCCGTCCACTCCTCGTCGCGCTTGCCCAACGGAAGGTCCTGGACGGACGGAACGGCCATCGTGTCTCCTCACTGGTGAGCCGCATCAAAGCGTTCACGGACTTTGGCCGGAGCGCGCAGCCGCCACGACTCGGTGAGCAGTTCGGTCAGTTCACCGACGTCGATTCCGGCGAAACGCACACAGAGCACCGGGTGCCCGTCGTAGTGCGGCGTGGTGAAGAACTTGTCCGGCTCGGCCGCCACGAGGGCGTGCTTCTCCCCCTCGTCCGCACACCAGACGACAAAGGACTCGCCGTCCTCACGCAGGCGGGCGAACAGCTTGTCCCTCACTCGGTAACCAGGCATCCGGTAGGACGGTCGCTCGATGGTCTCGGGCAGCGACCGGGCGATCCGTCGTACGTCGGCTTCATCAACCATGTCGACATCCTCGCGCTCGCGCACCGGCACGCGTCGGGTGACCGGCCGATAGTCTGCCGAGCACCGTCGGAAACCGTCGGCAGGAGGACCCACGCATGCAGGTAGCGATACCGCACACCCCCAGCTTCGCCCTCGGCCGCTGAACTCCGGTTGCACGATGGGCTGGGTCGAGCGGCTGCGGGCGGACGGAACCGAACCTGATCCCCGGTTCAGCTTCGCCAACGAGCGGACGTTCCTCGCCTGGATCCGCACCGCGCTGGCGATGATGGCCGCCGGCATCGCGCTGGAGACCTTCGGCCCGGACTTCGAGATCGCCTGGTTGCGTCCCGCGCTGGCCGGCCTGCTCGTCCTGATCGGTGTCGTGATCTCGGGCAGCAGCTTCCGGCGCTGGCTGAACGCCGAGCGTGCGTTGCGCACGAACCAGCCACTGCCGGCCCCGCGGCTCGCTCCATTGCTGGCATACGGCGTCGCGGTGGTCGCGGTCGTCTCCGTCGTCGCGGTACTGCTCGCCCGATGAGCGGCTCCCCGCCCGGACTGTCTCGGGAGCGCACATCGCTGGCCTGGTCCCGTACGGCGTTGTCCTACGTCGCCTGCGCGTTGCTGCTCGCCCGGCTCGCGGCCACGTCCGGGGCAGCGGCGGCCGTGGCGGTGGGTGCGGTCGGCGTACTGGTCTCGATCGGGCTGCTCGCAGCCGGGGAGCTGCGCCACCGCGCCTCGCCCGCCGTGGTGCTCACGATGCCGGCTCCGCGGGCGGGTCCCGCCGTACGGCCGGTCATCGGTCCGGTGCCCATCGCGCTGCTGGCCACCGGCTCGGCGCTGCTGGGCACCTGCGCCCTCGTCCTGATCCTGACCTGAGCCGCGCTGGCAGTCGCCAACCCAGCCCAGTCGCCGCGATCATCCGATTCATCCTGTTATGCCGGAGTTGAAGCGTCCTGATCGTCATGATCGCCGCCAACGGGGGCGCGGTAGGTCGCTGTCGGGCCCGCTGACGGCGACCGAAGCATCCCGCGGATCACCCGGAGGGCGACCACCAGCGTGGCCAGGTCCAGGCTGCCACCTGCTGCGATTTCCTCCAGCATCGCCAGCGCCCGCTCCTGCGCGGGTCCGGCGGCGGCCCGCCACGCCTCGAACCGCTCTTCAGCCGGCCCGTGACCGGCGCGGAGCATCTCGACGGTGAGCGCTGTGTGCTCGGCGTTGAGGTCGTCGCGCAGGGCGGCCCGGGCGATCGCCGCCCAGCGTTCCCCGCGGGGCAGTTGGATCACCCGCTCCAGCAGCGAGGCCAGCGACAGCCGCTCATCGAGGTAGTAGTGGATCTGGCCCACCTCCGGCACCGGGCAGCCGGTTACCTCCGCGGCCAGTACGACGTCCAGCGCGGAGATCGCCTTGGGGAACGTCGCCACCTCCCGGGCCAGCGAATCGGGTACGCCGGCCGCCTCCAACTCCCGGAACCGCCCCTCGAATGCCTCCTGGTCGATGCCCCGGAGTTGACCGGGCAGCGAGTCGATCAGCTGCCGTACACCGGTGCGGAAGCGCTCGATCTCGGCGTCGATGCTGATCGGCGATTCGGCCTCGGCCAGCAGCCAGCGGGTCGCCCGCTCGGCCAGTCGGCAGGCCTCCAGTCGAATCGTCGTGGTGATGCCAGCCGGTACGTCGTTGTCCAGCCCCTTGGCCTGAGCCCAGACACCATCGACGTCGAAGACCGTCGCGGCCGCCAGATGCGCACGGGCGATCGCCTCGGTGGAGTCCCCCGACTCCTCCTTCAGCCGGTACACCCCGGTGATCCCCGCCGTGTTGACCAGCGCATTCACCAGCTGGGTGGTGATGATCTCCCGCCGCAGCGGGTGCGCGTCGATCTGCGCCCGGCAGCGGTCTCGCAACCGGGGCGGGAAGTAGTCGTACAGCGCCCACTGCACGGCGGGATCGTCGGGCAGGGCCGAATGCAGGATCTCGTCGGTGCTCACGATCTTGGTGTAGGCGAGCAGCACGGCGAACTCCGGCGTCGTCAGCCCGAGCCCCTCACGCTGGCGGTCGGTGAGCTGCCGCTCCGTGGGCAGGAACTCCAGCGCCCGGTTGAGCAGGCCCTGGCGGGTGAGGGTGCGGATGTAGCGCTGGTGGACGTCCAGCAAGGACAATGCGTACGCCGACTCGCAGGCCAGCGCCGCGTTCTGGTCGTAGTTGTCACGCAGCACCAGGGCGGCGATCTCGTCGGTCATCTCCGCGAGTAACCCGTTGCGGTCCTCGGCTGCGATCACGCCGTCCCGCTCGGCGAGCCGCAGCAGGATCTTGATGTTCACCTCGTGGTCGGAGGTGTCCACCCCGGCGGAGTTGTCGATCGCGTCGGTGTTGACCTTGCCGCCGGCCAGCGCGAACTCGATCCGGCCGAGCTGCGTACAGCCGAGGTTCCCGCCCTCCCCGATGACCTTGCACCGCAACGCCGCGCCGTCCACCCGGATGGCATCGTTGGCCTTGTCCCCCACCTCGGCGTTGTTCTCCGTGCTGGCCTTGACGTACGTGCCGATGCCGCCGTTCCAGAACAGGTCGACGGGCGCGGTGAGGATCGCCCGCATGAGCTCCGCAGGGGTGAGCACGTCGACCTCGTCGGCGAGCCCGAGCGCCCGGCGTACCGGAGGGGTGATCTCGATCCGCTTCGCCGTACGGGGATGAACACCACCGCCGGCGCTGATCAACTCGGTCTCGTAGTCCGCCCAGCTGGACCGGGGCAGCTCGAACAGCCGACGCCGCTCGACATGGGAGGCCGCCGCATCCGGTGCGGGGTCGAGGAAGATGTGCCGGTGGTCGAAGGCGGCCACCAGCCGGATGTGCTCCGACAGGAGCATGCCGTTGCCGAAGACGTCCCCCGACATGTCGCCCACCCCGACGACTGTGAAGTCCTGCCGCTGCGTGTCGACGCCGTGTTCGCGGAAGTGCCGTTTCACCGACTCCCACGCACCGCGCGCGGTGATGCCCATCACCTTGTGGTCGTAGCCGGCCGAACCGCCCGAGGCGAACGCGTCGCCGAGCCAGAAGTCGTACGCCGCGGCCACCTCGTTGGCGATGTCGGAGAACGTCGCCGTGCCCTTGTCCGCGGCCACGACCAGGTAGCTGTCGTCACCATCGTGACGAACGACGTCCAGCGGCGGCACCGTGCGGGTACCGCCGTCCGGTACGGGCTCGAGGTTGTCGGTGATGTCGAGCAGCGCGGAGATGAAGATCCGGTAGCAGGCGATGCCCTCGGCGAGCACAGCCTCCCGGTCATTGGGATCCGGTGGACGCTTGACGACGAAGCCGCCCTTGGCGCCGGTCGGGACGATCACGGTGTTCTTCACGATCTGCGCCTTGACCAGGCCGAGCACCTCGGTGCGCAAGTCCTCCAGCCGGTCGGACCACCGCAGACCGCCGCGGGCGACCGCCCCGAAGCGCAGGTGCACGCCCACCAGTCGCGGTGAGTAGACCCAGATCTCCCGGAACGGCCGCGGTTCTGGCAGGTCCGGTACCGCGTGCGAGTCCAGCTTGTAGGAGACGTAGGGATGCGGCTGACCGTCTTTGGTCAGTTGGAAGAAGTTCGTCCGCAGCGTCGCGAGGACCACGGCCAGCAGCGCGGACAGGATCCGGTCCTCGTCCAGGCTGGCCACCTGCGCCAGTCCTGCCTCGATCTTCTCCGCGATGCTGCGACAGCGCTCGGCCCGGTCCTCGTCCGCACCCGGAGTGAAGCGAGCCTCGAAGAGGTCGACCAGAAGTCGGCAGATGTCGACGTTGCGCACGAAGCACGCCTCGATGTATCCGAGGGTGAACGTGAGACCGCCCTGCCGCAGGTACCGGACGTACGCCCGCAGTACGGCAACCTGCCGCCAGGTGAGCCCCCCGAGGAGCACGAGCGCGTTGAAGCCGTCATCCTCGGCGCGTCCCCGCCAGACGGCGGCGTAGGCGTCCTGAAACCGCTCGGCCTGATCCGCGTCGGCAGATTCGGCCGGTAGCCGGCTGCGCAGCCCGAAGTCGTAGATCCAGGCGTGCTCGCAGTCGGGGCGGGTGACGTCGTACGGCCGCTCGTCGACGACGCTGACGCCCATGTGCTGCAGGATCGGCAGTAGGTCGGACAGCAACAGTGGCTCGCCCACCCGGTAGATCTTGAAGCGGACCTCCCCCGGCGCCGCGTCGTCGGGGACATAGAGCTTCATCGCCAGCTCGTCACCGGACAGCCGCTCCAGCTGCTCCAGGTCGTCGACGGCCTGCTCAGCCGGGAAGTCGGCCTTGAAACCCTCTGAGAATGCGGCTTCGTAGCGGGCGGTCAAGCCGGAGGCCCGGTTGACGCCGTAGCGGCTCGCCAACGCGTCGGCGAGGTCGTCACCCCACGAGCGAGCCGCCCTTTCAAGTCGCTCCTGCAGTGCGTCGGCGTCCACAGTGGACAGACCGGCGCTCTTGGGGGCGCGGATGACGAAGTGCAGCCTCGCCAGCACCGATTCGGTGCTCCGTGCGGTGTACTCGACGCTGTCCCCACCGAGGGCCTCGACCAGGATGTCCTGAAGTCGAAGCCGAACAGCGGTCGTATAGCGGTCCCGCGGCAGGTAGACCAGCGCGGAGTAGAAGCGGCCGTAGGTGTCGCGGCGGAGGAACAACCGGGTCTGCCGCCGCTCACGAAGGTGCAGGACGGCCATGACGACCGGCAACAGTTCCGCGACCGTGACCTGGAACAGCTCGTCGCGCGGGTAGGTCTCCAGGATGTCGAGCAGGTCCTTGCCGCTGTGGCTGCTCTTGGGCAGGTGCGCGCGCTGCAACACCTCGGCGACCTTGCGCTGCAGCACCGGAACCGAGGTGACGCTCTCGGCGTACGCCGCAGAGCTGAACAACCCGAGGAACCGGCGCTCGCCCACCACGTCACCGTTGGCGTCAAAGGACTTGATGCCGACGTAGTCCAGATATACCGACCGGTGGACCGTCGAGCGCGAGTCGGCCTTTGTCAAGATGAGGACGTTGCGCTCCCGCGCCTTGACTCGTGCGGCAGCCGGCAGCCGGCGAAAGGCGTGGGCCATGTCGGAGTCCGAACGCAGGATCCCCAGACCACTGGCCGGTAGGGCGCGCAGCCCCTCCTCGCCGTCCGAACCGGCTTCCAGCAGGTACTCCCGGTAGCCCAGGAACGTGAAGTGGTCGTCGACCAGCCAGCGCAGCAGTTCCGCGGCCTCATCGGTGTCCTGCGCGGGCAGATCCAGCTGCGTGTTCTCCAGCTCTCGGGCGACCCGCACCGCCGCGGCGCGCATCTTGCCCCAGTCCTCCACCGCCTCACGGACGTCGTTGAGCACCCGGCGCAGATCGGCCTCGATCTGCGCAAGCGCCGCGGGCTCGGTCTCCCGGTCGATCTCCACGTGCATCCACGACTCGACGACACCGTCAGCGGGGCAACGGCCCGGGTCGGAGGTGTCACAGACCTGCCGCAGCGCCCCGGCGATGTCGCGCCGCACCACCAGAACCGGGTGTACGACGTGGTGCAGCCGCCGACCGAGTCGGCTGAGCTCCGCGGTCACGGAGTCGACGAGGAACGGCATGTCCTCGGACACCACCTGTACCACCGAGCGGGTGCCCAACGTCTGCTCGTCGTCCTCGGACAAGGTGGCGGCGCGGACCACGGCGGTGCCTTGGGCGCGCTGCGTCGCCAGTTCGTAGTGGGCCAACGCGACGCCGGCGAGCTCACTGGGCGATCGGTCCAGGATGTCCTCGACCGGCGCCTGCCAGTAGTACCGGCGCAAGAAGGCCTTGAGCTCGTCCGGCGGCACCCGCTGTCCGCCGACACCGGACTGGGGCGGGGTGGCCACCTCGGCCGTCTCGTGTAGCCGCGCCGCCTTGGCCCGGTAGTGATCTTCGAGTTTGGTCAGGTCGGTGGCTGCCTCGGCTGCCATCGCGCCTCCTGTGCTGGACCGCCCGCACAACGCCGTACGAGTCCTCGAAATCTATCGCTTCGGTGAGCCGGCCGCCGGTGCTGCGTTGGGCCGCCTGCGAGGATGCGTCGCTGTGGGACTCAACTCCGGCAGCGTGCGGACCGCGCGGTTGCTGTTGCGCCGGCCGGAGCCGAGCGATCTCGGCGATGTGTTCCGCGTCCACGGGGACCCGGCTACCCAGCGGTTCAATCCGGCCGGCCCCGACCCCGACGTCGCGGCCAGCCGCACCCGTCTCGACGAGTGGCTCGCGCACTGGGCCGAGCACGGCTTCGGTTACTGGACGGTGGTCGACGCACGGTCCGAGGGGTCCGAGGGACCGGTCGTGCTCGGGTTCGGTGGCGTCCGGCTCGAGCGGTGGCAGGACGAACTTGTCCTGAACCTCTACTACCGGCTGGCGCCGACCGCCTGGGGCCGCGGCGTGGCCACCGAGCTGGCCCGCGCCGCGGTGTCCTCTGACCGGCAGGTCCGGCCCGAGCTTCCCGTCCACGCGTACACGACGGCTGACAACATTCCCTCACAACGGACCGCCGTGGCAGCAGGTCTGGTCCGCCGACCGGATCTCGACCGCCACCAGCCGGGCTTCCTGGAGGTCGTCTTCCGCACGCCGGGCAGCAGCCAGCTCCCGCGTCCTGAGGCCTGATCGCCGAGGAACTCGGCGTTGAACCGGGACCTCTGCTGAGCATCGAAGGCGGCTGCACTGCGCCACACCTCGGAGAGGCGAGGGAAAGCGTGCCTGTCATGGTGGTCTTGGTGACGGGCGGAGCCGGGTACATCGGTTCGCACACCGTGCTGGCACTTCAACGCGCCGCGCACGAAGTGATCGTGGTCGACAACTGTGCCAACAGCTCGCCAGTGGCCCTGGACCGGGTACAGCAACTGTCCGGCTCTGCACTGGTGTTCCACGAGACGGACCTACGCGACACAAGAGGGCTGAGCCGGGTATTCGACGAGCGCGCGATCGATGTGGTCATCCACTTCGAGGGGCTGAAGGCCGTCGGCGAATCCGTGGCTCACCCGTTGCGGTACTACCACAACAACATCGCCGCCACAGTCTCGCTGTGCACCGTGATGGACCAGCATGACATCCGGAAGATCGTTCCTGCGCGATCTCACCAGCACCGGCAACGGCTGGCAGGTATCGCTTTTGCGCTACTTCAATCCCGTCGGAGCCGACCCATCCGGGCGCATCGGTGAGGATCCCGTTGGCATCCCGAACAATCTGCTGCCCTTCATCGCCCAAGTCGCGGTCGGCCGCCGACCCGAGCTGGTCGTATTCGGCGACGACTACGACACCGTCGATGGCACCGGCGTTCGCGACTACATTCACGTCGCCGATCTGGCCGAGGGACACATCGCCGCCATGCAGCACATGCCGCGGACCGACGCTGCCGAGGCGGTGACCTGCCCGCCTACTGGGC
>Ga0136617_10004124_pt1 | contig 12991 bp, 11 predicted proteins | sample AntDrymUQ3222106_2_FD_129672 | JGI IMG/M metagenome (GOLD analysis project Ga0136617, IMG submission 129672) | Polar desert sand microbial communities from Dry Valleys, Antarctica - metaG UQ322 (21.06) | ecosystem: Environmental > Terrestrial > Soil > Desert | place: Antarctica: Dry Valley...
AGATCCGGGGCGAGTGGCCCACCACGCCGTGATCGTCGTCGATGCCGGGTGTCTCTTCGAGGTCGTGACCAACCGTGACGGGCGTTGGTCGATCGGGTGGTGGCCTGGGGTGGTGAACGCTTTCGCCAATCAGCCCCTCTTGCAGAGAGCGTGGCAGTTGCGCGACGACGTGCGCGGCTGGGACGCCATGTACGTACGGACGGAGCAAGTGGCCGCTCCGTCCGGATGACGTCCGCAAGATTCAGAGGAAGGCGAGGGCCTCGTTGAGCGTCTTCGACGGGCGCATCACCGCTTCGGCGAGCCCGGGGTCGGGGTGGTAGTAGCCGCCGATCTCCGCGGGCGAGCCCTGGACAGCCAGCAGCTCGGAGGTGATGGTCTCCTCCTGATCGCGCAGGGTGGCGGCCAGGTCGCCGAAGTCCGCAGCCAGCGCGGCATCTTCGGTCTGCTTCGCCAGCTCCTCGGCCCAGTAGAGCGCGAGGTAGAAGTGCGAGCCGCGGTTGTCGATCTGGCCGACCTTACGAGCAGGCGACTTGTTCTCGTTGAGGAAGGTCTCGGTGGCCCGGTCGAGCGCGTCACCGAGCACCTTGGCGCGCGCGTTGCCGGTGGCCTCCGCGTAGTGCTCGAAACTCACGGCCAGCGCCAAGAACTCGCCCAGGCTGTCCCAACGCAGGTAGTTCTCCTTCACCAGCTGCTGGACGTGCTTGGGCGCCGAGCCGCCGGCGCCGGTCTCGAAGAGGCCACCGCCGTTGATCAACGGCACCACGGAGAGCATCTTGGCCGACGTACCGAGCTCGAGGATCGGGAAGAGGTCGGTCAGGTAGTCCCGGAGCACGTTGCCGGTCACCGAAATGGTGTCCTCGCCCTTCCTGATCCGCTCCAGGGTCGCGGCGATCGCCTCTACCGGTGCCAGGATCCGCAGGTCCAGGCCCTCGGTGTCCCCCACCACAGCGGGGTCGCCGAGGTAGAGCCGGACCTTCTCGATCAGGGTGGCGTCGTGGGCGCGGGAGCCGTCGAGCCAGAAGATCGCGGGCGTCCCGCTGGCGCGGGCCCGGGTGACGGCGAGCTTGACCCAGTCTCGGATGGGCACGTCCTTGGTCTGGCACATCCGCCAGATGTCGCCGGCCGAGACGACGTGCTCGAGCACCACGGCGCCCTGCTCGTCGACCACCCGCACCGTGCCGGTGGTCGGGATCTCGAAGGTCTTGTCGTGGGAGCCGTACTCCTCCGCCGCCCTTGCCATCAACCCGACGTTGGGCACCGAGCCCATCGTGGACGGGTCGTAGGCGCCGTGCGCACGGCAGTCGTCGAGGACCACCTGGTAGATCCCGGCGTACGACGAGTCGGGGATCACCGCGAGCGTGTCGGCCGCCTGGCCGTCCGGACCCCACATGCGCCCCGAGGTGCGGATCATGGCCGGCATCGAGGCGTCGACGATCACGTCGGACGGCACATGCAGGTTGGTGATGCCCCGGTCGGAGTCGACCATGGCCAGGGCCGGACCTGAGTCGATTCCGCGCTCGATCGCCGTCTTGATCGCCGGTCCCTCGGGAAGCGACTCGATTCCAGCGAGGATGCCGCCGAGGCCGTCGTTGGGCGAGAGGCCCGCGGCGGCCAGCGCCTCGCCGTACTCGGCAAAGACCTCGGGGAAGAACGCCCGCACGACGTGCCCGAAGATGATCGGGTCGGAGACCTTCATCATGGTGGCCTTGAGGTGCACCGAGAACAGCACGTCATCGGCCTCGGCGCGGGCGATCTGGGCGGTGAGGAACTCCCGCAACGCGGCGACCCGCATCGCAGTGGCGTCCACGACCTCATCGGCGAGCACCGGCACCGACTCGTGCAGCACCGAGACGCTGCCGTCGTCACCGACCAGCTCGATCCGCAGCGAGCCGTCGGTCTCCACGACCGCGGACCTCTCGTTGTGCCGGAAGTCGTCGGCCTCCAAGTGCGCGACGTTGGTCCTGGAGTCCGCGGACCACTCGCCCATCGAGTGCGGATGCCTGCGCGCGTAGTTCTTGACCGACGCCGGGGCGCGGCGATCGGAGTTGCCCTCGCGCAGGACCGGGTTGACCGCGGAGCCCTTGACCTTGTCGTACCGTGCGCGGGTCGCACGCTCCTCCTCGCTCCTGGACTCGTCCGGGTAGGCAGGCAGGTCGTAGCCCTGCTCCTGGAGCTCCTTTACCGCGGCTTTGAGCTGCGGGATCGAGGCGGAGACGTTGGGCAGCTTGATGATGTTGGCCGAACTTCGTCCGACCAACGCACCCAACTCAGCGAGCGCGTCGTCGAGGCGCTGCTCGTCGGTGAGCCGCTCCGGAAACTGCGCAATGATCCGACCGGCCAGCGAGATGTCGCGGGTCTCGACGGTCACGTCGGCCTTGGCGGCGTACGCCTGCACGATCGGCAGGAAGGAGTACGTCGCAAGCAGCGGCGCCTCGTCGGTCTGGGTGTAGATGATGGTGGAGTCGCTCACCTGCCGGACGGTACTAGAGTGAAGGCACCCCCGAGCCGGGGGCATCACGACCAAGGGGGCATCCTCGGACATGTCGGACTCACCCACCATCGTCCACAAGCTCGCCGCGGAAGTCCTCGGTACGTTCGTGCTGGTGTTCTTCGGGTGCGGCGCCGCCCTGATGAGCGGCGGTGACTACGTCGCGACCGGGCTGACGTTCGGCCTGACCGTCGTGGTGATGGCCTATGCCGTCGGCCGGATCTCCGGTGGCCACTTCAACCCCGCCGTCACCATCGGCGCCGCCGTCGGCGGGCGCCTGCCCTGGCGCGAGGTCGGCCTCTACATCGGCTCGCAGCTCGTCGGCGCCGTCGTCGCCGGCGCCTCGTTGTGGATCCTCATGCACGGCTTCGACGGCTTCGACTCCACCAACGACGGGCTCGCGCAGAACTCGTTCGGCGACGCCGGCAGCGGGTACGCCGTTTGGGCGGCCTTCCTGCTCGAGCTGCTGATGACGGCCGTCTTCTTGCTGGTCATCCTCGCGGTGACCGACAGCCGCAACCAGCATCCCGTGATGGCGCCGCTCGCGATCGGCCTCACGCTGGCGATGATCCACTTCGCCTCGATCGGCGCCACCGGCACCTCGGTCAACCCGGCCCGCTCGATCGGCGTCGGCCTCTTCGCCGGCGGCGACGCGATCCTCCAGCTGTGGCTCTTCATCCTCGCCCCGCTGCTCGGGGCGGCCGCGGCAGGCCTGCTCTACCCGGTGCTCTTCGGCGGCGACGAGCCGGTGCCGGGCTCCGGGCTCCGGTTCTCCGCGCGCACCCGACCCGGTGCGGTGCCGGGCTACGGCGCCCCCGACGAGTACCAGCAGCAGTGGAACCAACCGGACGGCTCGACGCCCTACTCCCAGCAGGGCTACCAGGGCCACTACCCGCAGGGTCAGCAGCCCCCCGGGCAGCCCCCCAGCCAGCCACAGGGCTACGTCCCGCAGCAGTACCCGCAGGATCCGTACCAGCAGCAGCCCTACCAGCAGCAGGATCAGTACCAGTACCCCGACCAGCAGCAGGGCTACCCCCAGCAACAGCAGTACCCGCCGTACCAGCAGACGCAGCAGTGGCCGGCCCAGGACCAGCAGCAGTGGGAGCAGCAGCAACAACCGCCCCAACAGTGGGGTCAGCCGGGCCCGGATGACGAGGACGGCCGCACCCAGGTCCGCTCCAACGACCCGTAGTAGCCACTACCCGGCGTCGTACGCCACCAGCACGACGCGGTCGTCTCCGCCGGCGACAGTCTCCTCGAGCACCAAGCCGATGCCGGGCGCGTAGTACTTGCGCTCGACCAGGCCAGGCTCGAGCGGGTTGGTGTCGATGGTCTCGACCACGTCCTCGAAGCTCTCGGTGTCGAGGCCGACCTCGGCGTCGATGGCGAGCACCTCGGCCCGGTCCTCGGCCTCGCCCTCGAGGTACTCCTGCTGGTAGCCGTCGCCCACCCGCGGGGTGGCCGGCATGACGACGCCGGCCTGGGCGCCGTCGACCCCGGCTTCCCACGAGCCCTCGGTGCTCGACCCTCCCCCCTCGAGGACAGCCCCGTCGAGGGCATCGACGTACGCCGTGGTGTCCTCGCCGAAGTACCAGACGTTGCCGGCGAGGTCCTGGGCATACCAGTCGTAGGTGTCCTCGATGAGCTCGCCGTCCTCGTCGGTGACCCGGTCGCGGACGACCGTCGTGGTGATGCCCGCGACGACCCGGGTCTGGTCCGTGACCGTCACCTTGATCGTCTCGTCGCCCTCGCTGCTGGTGGACTCATAGGTCCACGACGACCCAGCTGCCAGCGGCAGGTAGCTGTTGTCGATCGCCTCGACGAAGTCCTGCGGATCCGGAGACGGCGTCGGGATCATCAGGCCGTCGACACCGGCCGGCTCGGTGGTGCCCGGGGCCGATCCGCAGCCCGCCAGCGCCAGAACGGCGACCACCGCCAGCCACCGCCTCATGGCACCAGTTTGACCCAAGGGCCTCGGCGTAGGCTCGGTGACCCGCTGCTAGGTTCGGTCGGAGACCCCTGCGCCCAGCTGCGTCAACCTGCGAGGAGCCAGATCCGTGAGCATCACACCGCTGAGGGTGACCGTCACCGGCGCCGCCGGTCAGATCGGCTACAGCCTGCTGTTCCGTCTCGCGAGCGGGGCGCTGCTGGGCCCGGACCGTCCCGTCGAGCTGCGCCTGCTGGAAATCGAGCCGGCGCTCGAGGCTCTCGAGGGTGTGGTCATGGAGCTCGACGACTGCGCGTTCTCGACCCTCGCCGGCGTCGAGATCGGCCACGACCCCGTCAAGATCTTCGACGGGGTCGACCTCGCGCTGCTCGTGGGTGCGCGACCGCGCGGCCCCGGCATGGAACGAGGCGACCTCCTGGCGGCCAACGGCGCGATCTTCACCGCCCAGGGCAAGGCGCTCAACGAGGCGGCCGCGGACGACGTACGCATCGGTGTCACCGGGAACCCCGCCAACACCAACGCCCTGATCGCGATGAGCAACGCCCCCGACATCCCGCGCGAGCGGTTCTCGGCGCTGACCCGGCTCGACCACAACCGCGCGATCTCGCAGCTGGCCACCAAGACGGGCGCGCCGGTCACCGACATCAAGAAGATGACGATCTGGGGCAACCACTCGGCCACGCAGTACCCCGACCTCTTCCATGCCGAGATCGGCGGGCGCAACGCCGCCGAGGTCGTCGGTGACCAGTCCTGGATCGAGAGTGACTTCATCCCGACCGTCGCCAAGCGCGGAGCCGCGATCATCGAGGCGCGGGGCTCCTCGTCGGCCGCCTCCGCTGCGTCCGCGACCATCGACGCCGCGCACGACTGGCTGCTCGGCTCGGCGGCCGACGACTGGGTCTCCATGGCGGTCGTCTCGGACGGCTCGTACGACGTCCCCGAGGGTCTGATCTCCTCGTTCCCGGTCACCACGTCCGGCGGCGACTGGGCGATCGTCTCGGGCCTCGACATCGACGACTTCTCCCGCTCCCGCATCGACGCCTCCATCGCCGAGCTTGCCGAGGAGCGCGACGCGGTCAAGGACCTCGGCCTCATCTGACTCGTTCAGTCAGCCCTCCCGGGAGGGCTGACTCGATAGCTCAGCCGGGTTGGTTGGGAATGGTTTCGGCGAGGAAGAACAGAGCCGATCCGACGCCGCTGAGCAGGAGTGCGTCGAGCCACTTGGAGCGGACCGCGAGCATGCCCGCGTCCCGGCTCGGCAGGACCAAACGGACGAGCGCACCGAAGACCAGCGCGGCGCCGATCCAGCGGACTCCGGTGCGCCAGTCGCCCCAGACCACGATGCCCATCCCGACACCGGTGCCGGCCAGCACCAGCAAATAGAAGGCACCGCCGATGGTCGACGGGTAGCGTCGGGCGTCGTCGTCGGAGGACGGGTCCGCCGCAGGGATCTCCTCGGAGGGGAGGTGACCGTCGACGAGCCGCTCGGCCGAGACCGCCGGCACGTTCTCTGGGCGGTCGAGCGGTGACTCTGCCTCCACGATCAGGCCCTCCCGATCAAATCAGGGTCCGCTCGGCCAGGCCCACGATGTTGGACAGCAGCATCGCGCGGGTCATCGGCCCCACGCCGTGCGGGTTCGGGGACACCCAGGCCGCCACTTCCCAGACGTCGCCGGCCACGTCGCCGGCGAGCTTGCCGTCGCGGCGCGAGACGCCGACGTCCAGGACGGCGGCACCGGGTTTGACCATGTCCGCGGAGATGATGCCGGGCACCCCGGCCGCGGCCACCACGATGTCGGCGTTCCGGACGTGGGCGGCGAGGTCCGCGGTGCCGGTGTGGCACAGCGTCACCGTGGCGTTCTCGGTACGACGGGTGAGCAGCAGCCCCAGGGGGCGGCCCACGGTCAGCCCCCTGCCCACCACCACCACGTCGGCGCCGGCGATGGTCACCCCATGGCGCCGGAGCAGCTCGATCGCTCCCACCGGGGTGCACGGAAGCGGCCCCGACTCGCCGAGCACGAGCTTCCCCAGGTTGGTCGGGTGCAGGCCGTCGACGTCCTTGTCGGGGTCGACTCTCGAGACGAGCGCGAACTCGGCGAGGCCTGTCGGCTGCTGGACCAGGAAGCCGGTGCAGGCGGGGTCGGCGTTGAGCTCGTCGATGACGGCCTCGACCTCGGCCTGGCTCGCGGTCGCGGGGAGGTCGCGCCGGAACGACTCGATGCCGATGGCGGCACAGTCCTTGTGCTTGGCACCGACGTACCAGTGGCTACCAGGGTCGTCGCCGACGAGGACCGTCCCCAGGCCAGGCACGACTCCCCGCGCCCGCAGCGCGGCCACGCGCTGGGTGAGCTCCGCCTTGATCTCCTCGAGAGTCGCCTCTCCGTCGAGCTTCTGAGCTGTCACGGGGCCATCTTGTCACCACCGATTCGCGAGTCAGGGGAGGCTGCGGTCAGACTTGCTGTTGTTGATACACAGTGAAGGAGGTTCACCAATGCCCCGCTCGTCGATCGACCAGCAGGCCGCCCTGGACCGGGTCCTGCACCTGGCCGCCCTCATCGACGACGACATGACTCACGGCCTCGAGGCGATGGGTCTGACCAAGGCCCGCGTGGGCGTGGTCTGGCTCGTCCACCAGCAGGGCCCGCGGACCCAGCGGGAGCTGGCCGAGGCCCTCTCTGTGAGCCCGCGCAACGTGACCGGTCTGGTCGACGCACTGGTGGCGACCGGGTTCGTCACGCGTGCCCCCCACCCGCACGACCGGCGCTCGACACTGGTGACTCCGACCGTGCGCGGGCGCACCGTCGGCGACGATCTCGCCGCGGGCAGGGCGCAGTTCGCCGAGGCCCTGTTCGCCGACCTGTCCGACCGTCGCTTCGACGCCATCGTGTCGGGCCTCGACGCGCTGCTCGAGCGACTGCCCGTCGTACTCGCCCAGGAGGTCTCGCGATGAGACGGGTCTGGCAGCTGGTGACGTTCGTGGTGCTCTTCGAGATCGCCCTCTACAAGAGTCTGTTCCGCTGGGTCACCCGGTGGCCGGACGTGCCCGCGGGCGCCGTGCCCGCGCCGTACGTCCGGGCGATGAACGTGCTGCTCTGGGCGTTCATCATCGGCTCGGCCATCGAGCTGGTGGCCCTGCACGTCGTGCTCCCGTGGGAGCGGGTGCGGCTGGTGGCCGACATCCTCGGCATCTGGGGGCTGCTGTGGATGCTCGGCTTCGCCGCGAGCAACCACGTGTACCCACACCTCCTGTTCGCCGAAGGACTGCGGCTGCGCAGCGGGCACAGCGTCGACTTCGCGGTTCCCTGGGACGCCATCGAACGGATCGGCACCCGCGAGCGCAGCCTCGAACGGTCCCGGACCGTCCAGGTGCACGACGGCGTGCTCAGCGTCGCCGTGGCGAGCCGCACCAACATCGACGTCCGCCTGTCGCGCCCGATCACCGTGCCACTCGGCAAGGAGACGGCCGAGGTGACCGAGGTCCGCTTCTTCGCCGACGAGCCCCGGCCGCTGGCGCGTGAGGTTCTCCGACTGTTGGCTAGTGCGCGAAGTGGCGGGTCCCGGTGAGGTACATCGTCACGCCGGCGGCCTGAGCGGCCGCCACGACCTCCTCGTCGCACACGGAGCCACCGGGTTGGACGACAGCCCGCACGTCCGCGTCCAGCAGGATCTGCAGGCCGTCGGCGAACGGGAAGAACGCGTCCGAGGCGGCCACGGCACCAGCGGCTCGCTCCCCGGCGCGCGCCACGGCCAGTCTGGCGGAGTCGACGCGGTTGACCTGCCCCATGCCGACACCGACGGAAGCCCCACCGGAGGCGAGGAGGATCGCGTTGGACTTCACCGAGCGGCAGGCCGTCCAGGCGAACGCCAGGTCGGCCAGCAGTGTGTCGTCGGCCGCCTCGCCGGCCGCCAGGGTCCAGGTCGCGGGATCGTCCCCGTCGGCGTCGACGAGGTCGCGGTGCTGGAGGAGCGCCCCACCCGAGATCGGGTGTAGCACGGCCCCCCCGCCCTCCAGCGGCGCACACTCCAGCAGCCGGATGTTCTTCTTCGCTGCCATCACCTCGACGGTGCCGTCGTCGTACCCGGGCGCCACGATCACCTCCGTGAAGACCTCGGCCACCTGCCGCGCCATCTCGACCGACACCGGCACGTTGGTCGCGATCACCCCGCCGAACGCCGACGTCGGATCGCAGGCATGCGCCTTGCGGTGCGCGTCGGCGACGTCATCACCGACCGCGATGCCGCACGGGTTGGCGTGCTTGATGATCGCCACCGCCGGTGCGTCGAAGTCGTAGGCCGCCCGGCGCGCGACGTCGGCGTCCACGTAGTTGTTAAAGGACATCTCCTTGCCGTGCAGTTGCGCGGCCTGCGCCAAACCGGGCGCCGGAGCGTAGCCGTTGCTGTAGAGAGCGGCCGGCTGGTGGGGGTTCTCGCCGTAGCGGAGCACAGCCGCGCGGTCCCACGTTGCGCCGATCCACGCCGGGAAGCCGGTGCCACCCGAGGTGTCGGTGAGCACGTTGCCCATCCAGGAGGCGACGTGGACGTCGTACGTCGCGGTGTGCACGAACGCCTCGGCGGCCAGCGATACTCGCTCGGCCAGGGTGAAGCCGCCTCCTGCGACCGCCCGAAGCACGTTGCCGTAGTGCGCGGGCGAGGTGACGATCGCGACCGAGCGGTGGTTCTTGGCGGCCGCGCGCACCATCGACGGCCCGCCGATGTCGATCTGCTCGACGCACTCGTCCGGCCCGGCGCCCGACGCCACTGTCTGGGTGAACGGGTAGAGGTTGGAGACCACCAGGTCGAAGGGCTCGACACCGAGCTCCTCGAGCTGGGCCACGTGTGAGTCGAGGCGCCGATCGGCGAGGATGCCGGCGTGCACCTTCGGGTGGAGTGTCTTGACCCGCCCGTCGAGGCACTCCGGGAAGCCGGTCAGCTCCTCGACCCGCGTGACCGGCAGGCCGACCGACTCGATGAGCGCGGCGGAGCCTCCGGTGGAGACCAGCGCCACCCCTGTGTCGTGCAGCCCGCGGACGAGGTCCTCGAGCCCGGTCTTGTCGTAGACCGACACCAGGGCCCGTTTGATCGCCTGTCGGTCGTCGATGTTGTGTTTGTTCATGTGCCTATCAGCACCTTCCTGTCGTTGATCGTGAAGCCCTCGCGGGCCATCCTCCCCACGGCGTCGACCAACATCGCCCGCTCGGCCGTCTTGATCCGCTCGTGCAGGGTGTCGGCCGTGTCGTCGTCCTCGACGACAACAGGTACCTGCGCGACGATCGGGCCGGCGTCGATGCCGTCGTCCACGACGAACAGGGTGCAGCCGGTGACACGGACGCCGTACGCCAGCGCCTCCGCGGGTCCGTGCATGCCAGGGAACGACGGTGACAGCGCGGGGTGGGTGTTGACGATGAGGCCGGGGAATCGGCCCCGGAACTCCTCGCCGACCAGCTTCATGAAGCCGGCCAGGACCAGCAGGTCCGGTTCGAAGGCCGCCACCTCGTCGGCCATCGCCCGGTCCCAGGCGTCGCGGCTGGCGAAGTCCGAGACCCGCGCCACGAAGGTCGGGATGCCCGCCCGGTCGGCTCGTGCCAGGCCCTCGATCCCGTCGCGGTCGGCGCCCACCGCGACCACCGAGGCGCCGTACGCCGTCTCGTCGCACGCGTCGATCAGCGCCTGGAGGTTGGTGCCGGCGCCGGAGACGAGCACGACGAGCCGGGAGGAGCGGGGCACGGCCCGGACTCTACTGGCGCGGCTCAGCCGGCGTCGGCGCCGTCCATCACCGCGCGAGCGCCCCGGCGCTGCCACAGCGTCATCGCCAGCCCGCCGACCAGGCCACCGAGCCCGAAGGCGGTCACGGCGTGCACGAGCACGTCGAAGGCGGCCGGCGCCACGACCTGCATCCGGCCCGGGCCGACCGAGCCCCCAGACAGCGCGGTCACCAGGCCGAGCAGCACCCCGGCGCCGATGCCCGCGGCGCAGCCACGCAATGCGCCCTCCTCCCAGCGGAGCGCGGGATGGCGGCGCTGCGATCGAGCCACGGCCACCGCCGCGACCAGGGGCGGCAGCGCGATCAGGAATGGCGTCCAGGCCGGGGTCGGCCCGGTCCCGGGCAGGGCCGCCAGCAGAGGGAAGAGCGGCAGCGGTCCGAGCACCACTGCGGTCGGCGTGACCAGAGTGTTCGCCCCGACCGCGAAGCCCGGGCCGAGGAGGTAGGCCCCGCCGAAGAGCACGGCATTGGGCACGACGACCAGGGAGAGCAGCACGTAGAGAGCAGCTGCCGGGGCATCGACGCCGAGCTGCGACAGAATGTTGAGTGCGGTGCCGAGGTCGAGGAGGAGGGCCGCCAGGACGGCCAGGGCGGAGACGAGCACATAGGTGCGGACCACCGACCAGCCGGCGGCCGCTCCGGCGGTAACCGGTCGCGGCAGGCGAGCCGCCCAGACGGCGGCGCGCCCCGACCCGACGGCAAGCGCGGGCACGCCGAGGCATCCGGTGATGGCAAGCGACCACAGCACGGCGCGACCGGTCGAGGGACCCGTCGCCGGGGAGGCCGCGAGGGACGAGGTCACCACCGCGACGACGACGTACCCGGCAGCGAAGAGGGCGGCGGCCGTGGGCACCGTCCAGTCCCGCTCACCGTCGGCGATCCGGTCGGCGTCTGGGCCGTGGCCGGAGATGGCGTCGCCTACGCGGTGGGCGAGGCGCCAGGTCGTCCACGCGCACAGGAGGGTGAGGCCGAGGGGTACGGCGGTGACGAGGACGCCCTGCACGGAGATGCCGGAGCCGTGCGCCATCAACCAGCCCAGAGCCCCCGCGCGGAGGCCGTCGCGTGGGGCACCGTGCGACCCGGCGTCGGTGAGGAACCAGCCGACCATCCCGACGGCCAAGCACACCACGAGGGTCGATCCCGCGGCCGCGACCCCGCCGAGCGTGGCCAGCAGCGTGAGCGGTCTGCGGTGTCGGGCATCGACGTCGGGCGGTGCTGGCGGCGAGAGCAGGGCAGTCATGACCGCCTCATCATCGCCCGCACGGTGCGCGGACCCGCGGTCCCACGCCGATGTGCGGGCTCGGCCGGGCTCACGTACCGTGGAGCGGTCATGCCCAACACCACGACGCGGGACCCCGCGGAGTTCGACGAGTTCTACAGGGACGCCCGCTCGCGGCTGTTGCTCCAGGCCTACGCGCTGACCGGTGACCTGCCCGCATCCCGGGCCGCGGTGCGCGACTCCTTCATCGTCGCCTGGCACCACTGGCGCAAGGTGTCGTGCCTCGAGGACCCCGAGACCTCCGTGCGACCGCACGCCTGGGCGCACGCCCAGCGACGGCACACCGCCCGGGTCTGGCACCGCGACAAGAGCCTCGATCCCGAGGTGAAGGCCACCCTGGACGCGCTCGGCAAGCTGCCGGTGCCGCAGCGCAAGGTGCTGCTGCTCACACTGCTCAGCGCCGGCTCGCTCGCCGACCTCGCACGCGAGGTAGGCCTGCCCCGCGAGGAGGCCGAGCGGCTGCTGCAGACGGCGTCCGCCAGGTTCGCCGTGCACCGCGGGATCGCCTCGACCGACGTACGCGCCGCGCTCGAACCCCTGCGCACTCACACCGCGGACGCCACCTGGCCACGGGCCACCATCATCCGGCGCGCGGGCTCCGCCCGTCGGCGCACCCACACCGCGCTGGGGGTGGTCGGCACGGTGGCCGCCCTCCTCGTGAGCGGAGCGCTCGTGACCCAGGACGGCGAGAGGCGCCCCGCGCTCGCCGACCCGGAGCAGGCGCCGGTGCTCGCCGGGCCGAGCCCCGTCTCCGCCCCACAGGTCGCACTCGCCCCCGACAACCTGCTGTCCGCCGACCAGGTGAGGCGCCTGGCCCGGAAGCGGCAGTGGTCAGCCGGACGTACCTCCGACAACAGCTCCGGCACTGGGCTCGTGACCCCCTGCCGTCAGGAGAGGTACGCCGATCCCGATGGCGCGCAGACGCTCGTCCGCCGCTTCGGCACCACGCCCGAGAAGAAGGCGCCGAACCTCTCTGCCGTGCAGGTCTCCGAGCTGTCCGTCACCTCGGCGGCTGCCAAGACGACGTACGAGACCCTGGTCGACTGGTACGCCGGCTGCGTCGACAGCCGGATGCAGCTCGTCAGCACCCATCGGGTCGGTCGGGTCGGGGACGAGGCCGCGCTCTTCGTGCTGCGCTCGTGGAAGCAGCCCGTCAGCACCCTGGTGGTCGGCGTGGCGCGCACCGGTCTGGTCACCACCACCACGCTGAGCCGTGGACCGGGCTCCGCGCCCGTCGACACCAAGGCGCCCACCGCCCTGCTCGCGGCCGCCACCAACTCGCTCTGTGGCGCCCCGGGCGCCGCCACCTGCGCCGGTCCACCGAACCTGACGGAGGCCGCGCCCTACCCCGTCGGCGAGGTCACCGGGATGCTGAGCGAGGTGGACCTACCACCCGTCGCGCGCGTCGACAAGCCGTGGGTGGGCACCGAAGTCCGCAAGGTGACGGTGAACTACGCCGCCAGCGGCTGCGCCCGCGCGAACTTCTCCGACGACGCGATCTCCAACGCCGTGACC
>Ga0136617_10004125_pt1 | contig 12991 bp, 10 predicted proteins | sample AntDrymUQ3222106_2_FD_129672 | JGI IMG/M metagenome (GOLD analysis project Ga0136617, IMG submission 129672) | Polar desert sand microbial communities from Dry Valleys, Antarctica - metaG UQ322 (21.06) | ecosystem: Environmental > Terrestrial > Soil > Desert | place: Antarctica: Dry Valley...
CCTCTTCGAACGCCACTTAGGACGAATTTATACAGACTAAGGGCACCCTAACACTCGCTGGCGGCGCTCGCGGAGCGGTACGAAAAGAGTAGGGTTCCCGAGCCGTACGTATCAGGGTGTCCTAACAATCCGTGAACGGCCGGGCCGGGATCGCCCGCTTGTCGTCATCTTCCCCAACCGGAAGGCCAGACGTTCGATGCCACCCGTTGAGTCCATCGTCAAGCCCCTGTGCGAGTCCGTCCTGGACTGCGTCGGAAACACGCCTGTCGTGGCCCTGCGCCGGCTGTTCGGCGACCCGGACGTCGAGGTGATCGCCAAGCTGGAGCTGCTGAACCCGGGCGGCAGCATGAAGGATCGCTGCGCGCGCCACATCGTCGAGTCGGGCCTTCGCGAGGGATCGATCGCGCCGGGCAGCCGGTTGATCGAGAGCAGCTCGGGCAACTTCGGCATCGCGCTCGCGATCGCCGCGCGCATCCACGACCTGCGCTTCACGTGCGTGGTGGATCCGAAGACGACGCGCGCGAACCTCGCGGTCCTGCGCGGCCTCGGCGCGGACATCGAGATCGTCACCGAACGCGACCACGCCGGCGGCTACCTGCACAGCCGCATCCGCCGCGTGCAGGAGCTGCTCGCGAGCACGCCCGGTGCGATCTGGGTCAACCAGTACGCCAACGACCGCAACTGGCAGGCCTACTACCACGGCGCCGGCGCGGAGCTGGTCGAGCAGCTCGTTGACGCGCCCGACTGCCTGTTCGCGCCGGTGAGCACCACGGGCTGCATCCTGGGCTGCTCGCGCCGGCTGCGCGAGCGCTTCCCCGAGCTGCGCGTGATCGCGGTCGATGCCGTCGGCTCGGTGATCTTCGGCGCCGCGGCCGGTCCGCGCGAGCTGCCAGGCATCGGCTCCAGCCGGGTGCCGGAGCTGTGCCGGCCCGAGGAGATCGACGAGGTCGTCTACGTCGACGACGTCGATGCTGCGCTCGGCTGTCGCGAGCTGCTCATCGCCGAAGGGATCTTCGCCGGCGGATCGACCGGCGCGGTCGTCGCCGCGATCGGTCGCAGCCTGCCGAGGTTGCCGGCGCCGTGCCGCGTCGTGGCGATCTTCCCGGACCGGGGCGACCGCTACCTCGACCTCGTCTACGACGACGACTGGCTGGCCGCCGCTCGCGATCGCCGTGACGCGGCGCGGCGCTGAAGGGGCGCGGGTGTCGATCACCACCGAACGCAACGCCGACGGCAGCCCGCGGGTGCTGTACCTGAGCCGCCGCGACATCGGGGCCGTCGGGGGCGCGCGGTCCGACGTCTACGTGAGCGCGCTGCGCAGCGCGCTCACGGCGCACGCCGACGGCAAGACCGTGCAACCGCTCAAGCCCTATCTGCGGGCAGACGCGCCGGCCGGCCACATCGCCGACCGGATCATCGCGATGCCGGCCCACCTCAGCGAGCCCGGCGTATCGGGCGTGAAGTGGATCGGCAGCAAGCACGACAACCCGGACGCCGCCGGCCTCGAGCGCGCGAGCGCCGTGATCGTGCTCAACGACCCGGCGACGAACTACCCGATCGGCATCCTCGAGGGAAGCATGATCAGCGCCTGGCGCACCGCGGGCGTTACCTGCCTCGCCGCCGAGCACCTGGCGCGCGAGGGCTTCACCGACGTCGCCCTCGTCGGCTGCGGCGTGATCGGTCGCACGCAGGTCACGGCGCTGCTCGAGCAGTTCCCGCAGATCACCACGATCCACCTGTTCGACGTCCGGCCCGAGGCCGCGCGCGAGCTCGCCGAGCTGCTCGGCACGCAGAACGCCGGCGTCGCGGTGCGGATCGCCGCCAGCGCGGAGGAGGCCGTGCGGGCGGGCGAGGTCGTCGTTCCGTGCACCGTGACCGACCGGCCCTACATCCCGCTGGCGTGGCTGCGGCCCGGCGCGTTCGTGTGCAACGTGTCGATCATGGACGTGCACAAGGACGTCTTCCTCGGCGCGGACAAGGTTGTCGTCGACGACTGGGATCAGAGCAACCGCGAGAAGAAGCTCATCAACCAGCTCGTGCTCGACGGCTCGTTCTCGCGCGCGCAGCTGCACGCCGAGCTGGGCGAGGTCGTGAGCGGACGCCGGCCCGGCCGCGAGCACGACGACGAGATCATCCTGCTCAGCCCGATGGGCATCGCCGTGGCCGACATCGCGTGTGCCGCGGAGCTGTTCCTGCGCGCCAGGCGGCAGGGCGTCGGCACGTGGCTGGACCTGTACTGAGCCGTGTCGGCCGCTGACCTCGTGATGGCGGACCTCGTCGACGCGCTGATCGGAGAGCGCTTGTTCGGCTTCGGGGACGCGATGCCCTGCGAGTCCGCCCAGGCGGGCGACGGCTGGTACTGCGTGCCGGTCGGCGACGGCGACGGCGACGGCGACGTCCGCGTGCGCCTGCGTGAGTGCGCTGGGCTGCAGCGCCACCGCTTCGCCCGCGGACCGGTCCTGCACGGCGCGCGCGAGCTTGCCGCGCACGAGCTGCTGCGCCTGATCACGGGCGCGGAGTCCCCCGCGGCGCAGCGCATCTCCGAGGACGTGCGCACGGCGGTCGAGCACGCCCGCGTGACGCTCGCCGCGCGGCATGACCTCACGCCCCGGCCCGGCGATCTGCTCGCGGGCGAGCGCCTCGCGGCGACGCGTGGCCGCCCGTTTCACCCGACGGCGCGCGCGGCGGCCGGATGGACCGCCGGCGAGCTCGCCGCGTACGGGCCCATGCGCCGCGAGCCGCTCGGGCTGGCCTGGCTCGCCGTCCGCGCCGAGTGCCTGCGCTTCGGCGCGGGGGCCGGTGCCGACCGCCTCGCCGACCTCCTCCTCGACGCCGCGGACCGCGACCGGCTGTTCGCGGCGAGCGCCGCGCTGGGGGACGGGTTCTGCCTGCTGCCCGTCCATCCGTGGCAGCTGGAGCACGTGCTGCCGCGCACGTTCGCGGCCGAGCTCGACGCCGGCCTCGTGCGGCCGATCGCGCGCGCGATCGGCCGCTTCCATCCGACGGCATCGCTGCGCACGCTGAGCTCGCCGGTGCGCGGGCGCCACGTCAAGCTGCCGCTCGGCGTCGCCACGCTCGGCGCGGCGCGGCTGCTGCCGCCGCGCTACCTGGACAACGGCGAACGGGCCGAGCGGCTGATGCGCGCGCTGCTTCACCGCGATCCGCTGCTGCGCCGGCGGGTGTCGCTGTGCGACGAGCAGGTCTGGTGCGGCTGGGCCGGGGACGAGTTCGGTGACCGGCCGGGGCAGCTCGCCGCCCAGCTGCGCAGGTATCCGCCCGGGGTGCTCGACGACCCCGATCCGATCGCCATCACGATGGCGGCGCTCGCCGCGCACGAGTGGGGGACGCTCGGCCCGGCGATCGACGCCGGCCTTGACCCCGTGGCGTTCTTCGGAGCGCTCGCGGCGGCGTTCGCCGAGGTCGGTCTCGGGTTCCTGCGCTACGGCGTGCTGCCGGAGCTGCACGGTCAGAACGTCGTCGTGACGCTGCGCGACGGGATGCCCGAGCGATTCGTTCTGCGCGACCACGACACGCTGCGCCTGCATCGCGCCTGGATGGACGCCGCAGGCGTCCGTGATCCCGGCTACCGGATCAAGCCCGGGGCACGGCAGTCGCTGCAGCTCGACCGCGCGCAGACGCTCGTCGGATACCTGCAGACGCTCGGCTTCCAGGTTAACCTCTACGGCATCGCCGACGCCCTCGGTCGCCACTATGGCGTCGACGAGGCCGTGTTCTGGGAGCAGTTGCGCGGCGCGCTGGTCGGCGCCATCGCCGAGCTCGACCTGCCCGGGCACGTCGAGGTCGTCGTGCACAGGCAGCTGCTGGACGCGCCGACGTGGCCGGCCCGGCAGGTCCTCGGCCCGCTGCTGGCGCAGGGCAGCCGCACCGGGGTCAGCATGCCCGCCGCCACCGGCGAGCTGCGCAATCCGCTGCTCGCGCCTGTCGACGCCGACGCGGTCGCGCGACGCGCCGGCCGGCAGCGCCTGCTCAACGCGTTCCTGCGTGAAGCCGGGATCGACGTCCGGCGCAGCGGGCCGCTGCGCATTGCGCTGACCGCCACGGGGTGCGCGCTGATCGTCGACGTGCGCCACCGGTCCGCCTTCGGCCACCACGACTACGGCGACACGCCGCTGCTCGAGCAGGCCGGCGGCCGGAGCGCGCCGCTCGAGCACGACGCGTTCGTCGACGCGCTGCTGACCGAGCTCGCCGCCGCGGGAGGCGGTGACGCCGGTGCCGGTGCCGGCGCCGGTGCCGGCGCCTCGGGTCGCAAGGCCGAGCTCGCGACCCAGATCGCCAACAGCGTCGCGCGCACGGCGCGCTACGTGCGCCGCGGGCGGCCGCCGGCGCCGTCGGGCGACGCGCATGCGCTGACGCGCCACGCCGAGCAGTCGCTGCTGTTCGGCCACCCGTTTCACCCGACGCCGAAGAGCGCGGAGGGCTTCGACGACGGCGATCTCGGTCGCTACGCGCCCGAGCTCGGGGCCGCGTTTCACCTGCACTACTTCGCCGTTGCCGAGCACCTGGTCGTCGAGCGGCGCGTCGCGCCCGGCGCGTGGCTCGCGGGCGAGCTCGAGGCCGCGGCGCCGGCGGGCTACGCGCTGCTCCCGGCGCATCCCTGGCAGGCCGGTCACCTGCTCACGCTGCCCGTGTTCGCCGCGCTCGTCGCCGCCGGCGACATCGTGCACCTCGGCCCGCGCGGGCCGCAGGTCTACGCGACCTCGTCGGTGCGAACGGTGTGCGCGCCCGCCTGGCAGACCGCCTGGAAGCTGGCGCTGCACGTGCGGATCACGAACTTCGTGCGCACGAACCCGGTCGAGCACGTGCGACGGGCGACCGACGCCAGCGCGCTCGTCGCAGGCCTCGCCGGCCGCTGGCCGCACGACGGCTTCGGCGTGCTGCTGGAGACGGGGTTTCGCATGCTCGACCCCGGCGTCGTCGGCGAGGAGCTCGCGGCCGACGTCGCGGTCCTGTTTCGCGAGCATCCGTTCGCGGCGAGCGGCGCGGCGCCGCGCGTGCTGGCCGGCCTGCTCGAGGAGGGCGCCGACGGCGAGCTGCCGGAGCTCGTCGGCTGCGTGCGCGAGGCCGGCGACGTGACCGAGTGGCTGCGCCGCTTCCTGGACATCTCGCTGCGACCGCTGCTGGCGCTGTTCGCGCACGAGGGCCTCAGCCTCGAGGCGCACGTGCAGAACTCGCTGCTGTGCACGGAGGGCGGCTGGCCCGTCCGTCTCTGGGTGCGCGACATGGAGGGCGCGAGCGCGAGCCGCGAGCGCCTGGCGCGCAACGGGATGCTCGACGCGCTGCCCGCCGACAGCCCCGTCCTCTATGACGACGCCGAGGCGTGGCTGCGACTGCGCTACCACGCGATCACGAACCAGCTCGGGCACGTCATCAGCGTGCTCGGCCGTCACACGGACGCCGGCGAGGAGCGGCTGTGGGCGGTCGCGCGCGAGGCAGTGGCCGGCTGGCGCGACGCGGAGCCGTACGCGACCGAGCTGCTCAGCGCGCCTGCGCTGCCGGCGAAGGCGAATCTCTCAAGCCGCTTCGCCGGCCGTTCCGAGCGACCGCTGTACGTTGACGTCGCCAACCCGATGCGGGGAGCTGTGGTGCATGACGGCAGAACTCGTCCAACGGGCACTGATCGCGCCGACGTTCGCGCTGGTGCGGCGCCGGGTGCTGCGCCAGCTGCTCGAAGCGCTGCTGTATGAGGGTGCCCTGGGGGTGCGCACCAGCGACGCCGGCGACTCGATCGTGGACGGCGTCGACGAGCGCGGCGAGCCGGTGCGCTACGTCTTCACCGCGCGGCGCCGGCACGGCTTCGATCGGATCGCGGTCGGACCCGATCCGGTGCGGCGGCTCAGCGGCGCGGAGGATCGCGAGGCCGGGTCCGTGACCCGCTTGCTCGGCGAGGTCCGCGACGCGCTGCAGGCCGACCCGGAGCATCTCGCGCGGTTCGCGCACGAGCTCGAGGAGACGCTCGTCAAGGACGCGCTCGCGCAGCACGTACGCCGGCAGCGCGCGGACGTGCTCGCGGGCGCGGACTACGACGCGCTCGAGGGGACGATCATGGACGGGCACCGCTACCACCCGACGTACAAGTCCCGGCTGGGGTTCGACCTCGCGGACAATCTCGCGTTCGGACCGGAGTTCGCCGAGCCCGTGCGCCCGCTGTGGCTCGCGGCGCGGCGCAGCATCACCGAAGTGACGCTGTCGAGCACGGTGAGCGAGGCGCGGTTCGTGCGCGGTCAGCTGGACGACAGCACGCTGACGCGGTTCGAGGCGAGGATCCGGGCCTGGGGCGAGGACCCGGCGCTGTTCACGCTCGTGCCCGTGCACCCGTGGCAGTGGCGCGAGAAGGTCGCCAGCGCGTTCGCGGCCCAGCTGGCCCACCGCGATCTGCTCGTGCTCGGCGAGGACCCGCACGTGTTTACCGCACAGCAGTCGATCCGCACGCTGGCCTGCACCGGCGCGCCGCAGCGGCCGTACCTCAAGCTCACCCTCTCGATCGTGAACACCTCGACGAGCAGGGTGCTCGCGCCGCATACCGTGCGCAACGCGCCGCTCGTGTCCGACTGGCTGGCGCGGGTCGCCGGCGCCGACCCGTTCCTGCGCGACGAGCTGCGCACGGTACTGCTCGCCGAGGTCATGGGCAGCGCGGTGAACCCAGCGCCGGCGGCGGACCTCGCGCGCGCCGATGGCTACGGCACGCTGGCCTGCATCTGGCGCGAGAGCCTGCATCCCCGGCTCGATCCGGGCGAGCAGGCCGTGCCGTTCAACGGGCTGACGGCGTGCGAGTGCGACGGCACGCCGCTGATCGACGGGTGGGTGCGCGCGCTCGGCCTTGCGCCCTGGCTGGCGCGCGTCGCCGACGTGAGCGCGATCCCGCTGCTGCACCTGCTGTGCCGGCACGGCATCGCGCTCGAAGCGCACGCGCAGAACGTCGTGCTGCTGCACCGCGCCGGCCTGCCCACCCGCGTGGCGCTGAAGGACTTTCACGACGGGGTCCGATTCTGCCGGGCACAGCTCGCCGAGCCCGAGCTCTGCCCGGACCTGACCGCGCCGCCCGCGCATCACCTGAATCGCAACTCGTTCCTGGAGACCGACGACCTGAGCCTCGTCGCCGACTTCCTGCTCGACGCGTTCTTCTTCGTCAACCTCGGCGAGCTGGCGATCTTCCTCGCCGACGCCTATGACCTCGACGAGCACGACTTCTGGGCGATCGTCGACGAGCGGATCGCGATCTACCAGCGGCGCTTTCCCGAGCTGGCGGATCGCTTCGCGCTGTTCGACGTGCGCAAGCCCGCCATCGCGGTCGAGAAGCTGGCGACGCGCAGGCTGCTGCCCGACACCGAGCTGCGACTCCATGCCGTGCCCAACCCGCTGGCCGGCGCGCAGCGATGACGACCCTGAGCGGCGCTGCCGTCTCCGAGCAGCTCGCCGCGCTCATCTCCGAGCGGGCGGCCGGCGGCGAGCCGGTGTGCCTGTACAGCTACGACCTCGACATGCTCGCCGACCACGTCGTCGCGGTCGTCGCGGCGCTGCCCGACCGCTGCCGGATGTTCTATGCGATGAAGGCCAACAGCGCGCGGCCGTTGCTGCAGGCGCTGGCACCGCTCGTCGCCGGGTTCGAAGTCGCCTCGGGAGGGGAGCTGGCGAAGGCGCGGGCCGTCGGCGAGGACATCCCGGTGCTGTTCGGCGGCCCCGCCAAGACGGAGCACGAGATCGCGCAGGCGCTCGAGCAGCGCGTCGAGCGCCTGCACGTCGAGAGCGTGCTCGAGCTGCACCGCATCTCCGCGGTCGCGACGCGCGCCGGCGCCAGCGCCGAGGTCCTCCTGCGCGTGAACCTCGGCGGCCCGTTCCCGCCGGCGACGCTCGCGATGGCCGGCGGCCCGACGCAGTTCGGGATCGACGAGTCGGTGCTCGCCGAAGCCGTGCGCACGGCGATCGCGCTGCCCGCTGTGAAGCTCGTCGGCTTTCACCTGCACTCGCTGTCGAACAACCTCTCCGCGATCGCGCACCTCGACCTGCTCGATCTCTACCGGCGCAAGGTCTGCGGCTGGGAGGAGGAGTTCGGCCTGCGCTGCGACGTCGTCAACGTCGGCGGCGGGATCGGAGTCGACTATGCCGACCTGAGCGCGCGCTTTGACTGGCAGCTCTTCGCCGGCGAGCTGGGCCGGCTCGTCGAGCGGACGTTCCCGGCGCACTGGCGGGAGATCGACTTCGAATGCGGGCGCTTCCTCGTCGCCGCGTGCGGAAGCTACGTCGTCGAGCTGCTGGACGTCAAGCGCAACCACGGCGTCAACTACCTGCTCGTGCGCGGCGGGACGCACCACTTCCGGCTCCCCGCATCGTGGCAGCACAGCCATCCCTTCACGGTCTTCCCCGTCGATCGCTGGCGCTCCTGCGCTCCTCGCCCGGAGCTGCGCGACGAGCCGGCGACCGTGGTCGGCGAGCTGTGCTCGCCCAAGGACGTGCTGGCGCGTGATGTCGTCGTCCTGCGCGCCCGGGCGGGCGACGTGCTGATCTTCCATTACGCCGGGGCCTACGGCTGGGAGATCTCACATCACGACTTCCTCAGCCACCCACACCCCGACCACGTGTTCTTCGGCTGCCGGTGAGTCCGCCAGCGTCGTCGCGGACAAACGCCGAAGCGGGCGCCGAGGCGAGCCTGCAGCGCGGCGAGCGGTGACGACGTCGCATCGGTTCGTCGGCGCTCGCTGTGCGCAAGAGCGTCGAGAAGCTCAACCCGCCCGTCCGCGCGTGGCATCCGCGCACACGCTCTTTGCGCAGGGTGCTAGCGAATGCTAGCCCCCCGCTAGCACCCGCTAGCAGCCCCAGAAAAGCAAGCACGGATCCCGCTCGCGTGACGGTGTCCAAGCAAGCTCAAGGAACCTGAGCATCCGCATCGCAGACCGACTCCCTGACTCACAACCAACCCCTCGGGCTCAAACACGCAACCTCAGACTGCCTGTGGGCCATCCGGTCAAGCGGGGTTTCGGCCCGCACGGGGCAGCCCCGCCCGCACGTGCCCGGTGATCGCGGCGGCGGTGGCGGGGCGCAGGTCGGAGAACGTCCAGCGCTTGCCGCCGTAGCGCGGCTGCACGCGTAACCGCGCGCGCGAGCGGCGCGGCCAGACGAGGTTCTGCTCGGCGTGCTCGGTGTCGCGGAAGCGCAGCGAGCGCACGCGGTTGCCGACGGCGTCGTCGAGCAGCCACAGCAGGCGGCGATCGGTGACCGCGAGCAGCGTGCTCGGGCTGGCCCACGTCGCGGTCGGCGTAACGAGCTCGACATGCTCGTCGGGCTCGAGCGCATCGAGCAGCTCGCGCCCGAGCGCGCGGCGCATCGCCTCGGGCAGCCAGCCGCCCGGCCCGCGTCCCGCACCGCCCTGGCCGCGCGCGTCAGCCGGCGCGACCGGCGTGCCCGCGCCCGGGCGATGTGCCGCGCGCAGCAGCTCGTAGGCGACGTTGAGCTGGATCATCCGCGCCGCGCCCATCTCGCCTGCGCGGTCGGGGTGCCACTCCTTGGCGAGTTCGCGGTACGCGCGCGTCGCCTCGTCGAGTGACGCGTTGCGGTCGAGGCCGAGGACGGCGTAGGGATCCATCGGCGTATTGAAGCGGGCCGCCGGCCGAGGCTCTACGCCCGGGCTCTACACCGGCCGCGGCACGCCCGCGACGAGCTCGTGCACGAGCGCCAGCTTGGCCTCGCCGGCAGGCGAGATCACGAACGGGTAGAGGTCGCTTGCGCCCATGCTGCGGTTCATCGCGTTCAGCGCGTAGGTCAGCGGCAGCCAGGCGTCCAGGAGCGTGTGCAGGTCGGCGCCGTCGCCGGCGTCGACGGGGTCGGCGCTCAGCGGCGCCGCGTCGGTCGTCGCGATGTCGGGTCCCTCGACGTGCAGGCCGTGCGCGGACGCGGTCTGCAATGCGTCGCGGATGTGCAGGTAATGGGCGAACGTCTCGGCCCAGTCCTCCCACGGGTGCATCGTCGCGTAGGCGCTGACGAAGCGCTGCGGCCAGTCCGCGGGCGGCCCGGCCTCGTAGTGGCGGTCGATCGCGGCCTGGTAGTCGGCGCGGTCGTCGCCGAAGCGCTTGCGGCACGCGTCGCGCTGTGGCGAGTCCTGCGGCGCCAGGATCTCCTGGTAGTAGTGGCCGACCTCGTGGCGCAGGTGACCGAGGACGGTACGGTACGGCTCGCCCAGCTCGGCGCGGCGTTGCTCGCGGCGGGCGGAGTCGGCCTCGGCCAGATCGAGGACGATGACGCCGTCGGCGTGACCGGTCGTGACCCGCTCGCGCTCGCTCGAGAGGAAGTCGAACGCCAGGCCGCCCTCACGGTCGCGCCACGAGACGACGGGCAGGCCGAGCTCGGCGAGCTCGAACAGCAGGCGCCGCTTCGCGGCCTCCGCCGCCGGGACGACGGCCAGCCCGGCGGGATCGTCGTCGGCCGGGCGCGTCCGCGTCAGCGCGCAGGCGTCGCACAGCGCGCCGGCGGCCGGCGCGAGCCAGTTGCAGGCGGCCAGCTCGTCGTTGGCGCAGGAACGCCCGCGCGCATCGCGCGCGACGATCTCACGTGCATCTGGATCGAACGCCAGCGCAGTCTCGCAATGCAGGCAGCGCGTGCTCTCGAAGGTCACGAGCCGGTGGCAGGTCGGGCAGGCGAAGACGCGCATCCGTGCATGCTCGCAGGCGAGCCCGTGCGGTCGCCGGGCTCGCGGCCGTCGTCGGATCAGCTGTCGCGCAGACGGCCTGAGCAGCCCACGGCTACTCGCTGCTGATAGCGCGCAGTTCGCAGCCGTCGATGAAGGCGGGGTCTTCGAGGGCTCGGACGGCGTGTACGAGCGCGCTGCGGCGGGCCTGCTGGCGCGGCGCCAGGGGCCGCGATTTCGCCCAGCGGGCGAGCTGGCGGTGGGCGGCGAACTTCAGCGCCAGGATCTCCTCGCGCGAGAGTCGCTGCGTGGGCGTTGCGGTCACGAAGCCGTCAGCTCGCGCACGACGAACTCGATATCGCCCAGATTGCCGCTGCGCAGCTGCGGCGGCTGCACACGGCCCACCACGCGCTCGCGCCCGCGGCGCGGGTCGTCGACGACGATCACGATCGGCTGCATGCGTTCGGCGACGCGGCGGGCGGCCGCGCCGCGCCGGCGTGCAAGCTCGACGAGCTCGGCGTGCAGCGCGCTGTCCAGGCGCTCGCGAAAGCGCGCGGTGACGTAGCGGCGCTCGTGCGGCGCGAGACCAAGCCGAGTGTGGTCGCGGCCGATCGTCACATGCACCCGCCAGCAGACCAGCTGCCCATCACGGTAGGCCCGTCCCCACGCGGAGAGCTGCTCGAAGATCACGGCGTCCCTCGGCGGACATCGTCGCCGACGTGTCCCGAGCACCGACGTCTCGGCCGATGTGCTGCACCGGTTACCCTCCGGTCCTGAGCCGATTCACAAGCACTCGCGGCCATGACGTCATTGCATCGCTCCGCTCGTGATCTGAGCAGGTGGCAACCGTTGCGTCTTGCCCGTGCGACGTGCTGCACGCGAAGCGCGATCGCCCCATGACCGAGCTGCGCGACGCGCGCACACGTCGCGGCTGGAGCCAATCGGAGCTCATCGTTCATCTGCGGGCCGCGGCTCGCGCGACCGGTCGCCAACTACCGGCTGACGAGACGCTTCGCAGCATGATCTCGCGCTGGGAAGGCGGGCAGCATCAACCGGGCGCGCTCTACCGCCACCTCTTCGACGCTGTCTACGAGGCCGGCGAGGCGACCGGACAACCGAGGGCGATCGCGCTTCGATCCCACCAGTTCATTCCCGCCTGGCTAGGCGCGGCCAGCGCGCGCGACATCGTCATGGCGCACCGGATGGCTCCGGACGATCGCCACCGGGGCGAGCCCGCTCGTCGCCGGATACCGTCGCCATCGTCTGGGTGTATGTGCGATCTGTACGTGTGGCCGCACGGTGTCGCGATCTTCCACGTCATTGACGAGCGCTCGTTCTCGAGCCTTGCCGCCCTCGCGTTGTGGCGCGAGCAGACGTATGACGAGCGCTTGTCCTGGGCCGGTTCGCAGCTTCAGCCGGTCGCGCCCGATGCCCGTGCGGCCTACGTCCTCAGCCTCTACTGGCTCACCGCATCCGCTTGGTCGGGGCAGGACTACGAGACTGCGATGCGGATCTTGTGCATGCCGCGAGTGCTGCTCTCCCGTCACGACTACGATGGCGACCGCGACGGCTTGAGACATGTCCAAGCTCGCCTCGCAGAGGACGCGCTGCTCGCCTCGCGGTGGGATCACCCCGGCATCCACTCATTCGGCGTGGCCGGGACATCATCCGGCTATGCGTCTTGGTCGGGCGTTGTCTATCACCCACAGTCCACAGCTCGTGCGCTCAGCGAAGACGAGCTCGTGGCCTACGAGCTTGCCATGCAATCGGTGTGGGCCTACTGCGCGCACCTCAACGACGAGATCGAGCAAGGCCGCGATCCACTCGTGCCCGACGCCTGGGGGTGGCGGTACCTACGCGGCGCGCGCTGCCGCCTCGCCAACGCTCGACCGCAGGAGTCCGGCCAGCATCGCTCCATGCGCGAAGCGATTCTGCAGACAAGCGGTCTCATGGCCCATCTCGATCAAGCGATCGAGGCGCTGCGCGAGGCCGCCCGGTGACGCAGACGAAGCGCCCGGTGCTCGTTGTCGTCGACGTGCAGAACGGGTTCGTCCGCGACAGCTCGCGGCATGTCGTGGCCGTGATCGCCCAGCTCGTCGACCGCTGGCAACACGCTGGCCTCGATGTCATCTTCACGCGCTACTTCAACGCTCCCGGCAGCCAGTACGAGCGCCTGTTCGGGTGGACCAGCCTGCAAGGCCCACCTGAGACGGACCTCGTCCCGGAGCTCGTCGCGCAAGCCGAGCGAGCAACCGCGATCGTCGACAAGCAGATCTACAGCCTGTTCACCGAGGACGGTCGCCAGCTCGTCCGACGCCACGGATGGACCGACCTCTACATCTGCGGCATCGCCAC